>Ga0308173_10001206_pt1 | contig 12579 bp, 14 predicted proteins | sample PhyPR1_FD_203716 | JGI IMG/M metagenome (GOLD analysis project Ga0308173, IMG submission 203716) | Soil microbial communities from UC Gill Tract Community Farm, Albany, California, United States - DLSLS.P.R1 | ecosystem: Environmental > Terrestrial > Soil > Agricultural land | place: USA... | reverse complement strand
TACTTGGTGCCGCGTTCGACCAGCATCCCCTCGTGGAGGGTCCACGGGTTCGGGCTGCCGTCCAGCGCCATGTTGTTCCAGACGAGGATCCGGCCCAGCTTCGGCTCAACCTGAAAGCCGAGCAATTTGAACCGTGTAGCGCCGCCTGCTTCCGGCTCGTTGAGGTAGATCATCGCGGTCCAGGTCCGCTGCCCGCCATGCGGCTCGTACTCGGCCCAGTAGGGCTGGTCGACGTAGAAGAAGTCCGCATGCTCCCGGAACCGTTGCCCCTCCTGGTAGCGCTGCCCCTGGAGCGGTTCGCCCTGCCGCTGGTCTATGCCGAGCAGGGCGGCGATCCGCGTCTCAACCTCGGCGATTAGCGGATCGTAGACGTTGAGGTTGCAGCTGTAGCTCGTCCGAACGCCTTCGAACTTCTCTTTCTCATACAGCGGCGAAGGATAGCTCCCCGCATCGATCCTCTCGCGCATCGCCCGGCAAGTTTCGGCATCGAGGAAAGCATCGCCGATGTAGAGCTGGATCGGCTGCTTCGGACTGCAGCACAGCCGCCAAAGCCGCGGCGTGCCATCGAGATTGTCGCCGATCCGCCGCCCAACCCCGGCCCGTAGGTCCGACCGTTGCTGAGCGAACGGTGTCGGACCTTCATAGTACGGCGGCGGTTCGGCGTCGGCCATGTTCGGCAGTGTGCTTGAGAATGGCACCAATGCCAATCAGCGGGCCATCTGCCCCACCATCGATTTCAGCGTCCGCGCATCCTCGATGGCATGACCGTGGATGTCGTTGTTGAAATAGCACCACACGTTGCGGCCCTGCCGAGCCTGGTCGACGATCCAGTCGGTCCAGCTCAGGAGGCCTTCGTCGGAGTAACGCCCCCAATACTTACCCTCGCCGCCGTGGAACCGGACGTAGACGATCGGGCCGACGGCGATCCGCTCGCTCGCCGATCCCGGCATGTCATGGATACAGAAGGAGGCGCCGTAGCGGTCAAGCAGGGCGTAGGTCTCGGGAACATACCAGTCCTTGTTCCTGAACTCGAAGACGTTGGTCACGTCCTTCGGTATGATCCGGAGAAAACCTTCAAGCCGCTCCAGGTTGATCTTCATGCTCGGCGGCAGCTGATAGAGCATCGGTCCGAGCCGGTCGCCGAGGCACCGCACGGCAGTCATCATCCGCTCGAGCGGCTCCTCGCAATCCTTGAGCTTCTTGGCCTGGGTCAGATAGCGGTTCGCCTTCACCGCATAGCAGAAGCCCGGCAGCGCCTGCTTTCGCCACTTCTCGAACGTCTCGCCGCTCGGCAGGCGATAGAAGCTGTTGTTGAGCTCGACCGTGTCGAACTCCTCGGCATAGCGCTCGAACCAGCGCTTTTGCGGCAGCCCCTCCGGATAGAAGAGCCCGCGCCAGTGCTTGTAGACCCATCCCGAACAGCCGATGTGGATGCGCTGGGAAACAGTTGTTTGTTCCATCGTTGCAACTCAACAACGTTCGCCACGGGAGAGTTGCGAGGTCATGCTCAGGGTTATCGGAACGGCGCTGCTCACCGCCTTCGTGACCAGCATGTTCTGGATCTGGTACTTCAACTTCGTGCCCGCTCCCGCGCCGACGGTCGCGAGGAGCGGTCCTGTCGTTACCGTGAAGCCCGAGAACGCACCGCCGGTCGCCGTGGCGCAGCAAGTGCAGGTTGCTCCCTCAGGTCTCGCAATCCCCGTTGTCGGCGTGAAGGCGGACCAGCTCACGGACACCTTCGACGCCGCGCGGTCGCAGGGACGGCGTCATGACGCCATCGACATCATGTCGGCTGAAGGAACACCGGTGATTGCCAGCGCGGACGGCACCATCGAGAAGCTGTTCACCAGCGTCCGCGGCGGACTGACCATCTACGAGCGCTCGGCTGACGGCAAATGGGAGTATTATTACGCTCACCTGTCTGCCTATGCGCCGGGCGTGCACGAGGGGCAGCAGGTCAAGCGCGGCGAGGTGATCGGCCGGGTCGGCCACACCGGCGACGCAAGCGCCGCCGGACCGCACCTGCACTTCGCGATCAACACGATGGGGCCGGGCGACCATTGGTGGAACGGAACAGCAATCAACCCTTACCCGCTGCTTGCCGGGAAAAAGGTCAGCGGCTAGGGGAGCCTTCAGTCTTCCGGTCCGGCAAGCGGTCCGGTGGCGCGGCTCTTTCCCACACTTTCTCCGAGAGAAGACATGAAGATCAGCGGCGTGGACATCCGTCCCGGCAACATCATCGAATATGAGGGCGGCATCTGGCGCGCGGTCAAAATCCAGCACACGCAGCCCGGCAAGGGCGGCGCCTACATGCAGGTCGAGATGAAGAACCTCATCGACGGCCGCAAGACCAACGTCCGCTTCCGCTCCGCCGAGACGGTCGAGCGCGTCCGCCTCGACACCAAGGACTTCCAGTTCCTCTACCACGACGGCGACATGCTAGTGTTCATGGACAAGGACAATTACGAGCAGGTGTCGCTGTCCGAGGACCTCATTGGTGAGCCGGCGGCGTTTCTCCAGGACGGCATGGACGTGGTCATGGAGCTCTACAACGAGCGCCCGATCAGCGTTCAGCTCCCCGACCAGATCGAAGCGACGATCGTCGAAGCCGACGCGGTGGTGAAAGGCCAGACCGCCTCGTCCAGCTACAAGCCGGCGGTGCTCGACAACGGCGTTCGCGTGATGGTGCCGCCGCATATCGCCAGCGGAACCCGCATCGTCGTCGACACTTACAGTCGCGAATATGTTCGCCGCGCCGACTGAGTAGACGCACATTGGTTGCCCATTCCGGCCTGATCACCGTCATGCAGCGCGCCGCTCGCAAGGCGGCGCCGCGCCTTCGCCGGGACTTCGGGGAGGTCGAGCAGCTACAGGTCAGCCGCAAGGGCCCCGGCGACTTCGTGTCGATGGCGGACAAGCGCGCCGAACAGACGATCGTCGAGGAGCTCAGGAGCGCCCGTCCTGACTGGGGCATGCTGCTCGAGGAAGGCGGCGAGATCGAGGGCAATCCCGACAAGCCGCGCTGGATCGTCGACCCGCTCGATGGCACGACCAATTTCCTCCACGGCATCCCGCATTTCTCGATTTCCATCGCCGTCGAGGACCGGAAGCCCGGCGGCGGGAGCGAGATCACCCAAGGGCTGGTCTATCAGCCGCTGACCGACGACAGCTACTGGGCGGAAAAGGGCAGGGGCGCATGGCTCCAGGATGCCCGCCTTCGCGTCTCCGCGCGGCGCGATCTGGCGGACAGCGTCATCGGCACCGGCATCCCGTTCCTCGGCCGCGGTAATCCGGCACAGTGGGCGAAGATCTACACCAACGTCGCTCCGAACGTGGCCGGCATTCGGCGGTTTGGCTCGGCGGCGCTCGACCTCGCATGGGTGGCTGCCGGACGCATGGACGGGTTCTGGGAAGACAGGCTCGACCTTTGGGACACGGCCGCCGGGGTGCTGCTGGTGCGTGAGGCCGGCGGCTTCGTCAGCGACTATCGTGGGTCCGACCAGATGTTCAAACGCGGCGAATATGTCGCTGGGAACGGCGAGATCCACTCCCGCCTGCACAAGCTGATTGCGAGCGCCCTCCGATGATCGCCGTGGCGATCGCAGCAGCAGCCGCGGTCGCCCAGCCCAACGTCGTCGCCACCGTTCCGGCGGAGCATCGGCTGGTTGAAGGCGTCGCCACCAATGGCAGATCCATCTGGGTGTCGAGCGTTCTCGACCGCCAGATCCTCGAGTGCAGCCGGGTTTGCCGAAGAATCGCCACCTTGCCGGTAGGCCTCAACCCGCTCGGCATCGCCTGGGACTGGAGCAGGGATCTGTTGTGGGTGGCGGCGGACTGCCTCGACTTGCCCGGCATCGCGAAGTGCAGCCGAGGCGCGCTCCTCGCGATCAGTCCGGCTGGCCGCGTCGTCTGGCGGCTCGCACCCAAGGCCGACTTCCATCCGGGCGACGTCTCCGTGTCCCTCCGCGCCGTCATGGTGAGCGATAGCCGGAACGGGATTGTCTACGCCCTGCTCCCTCGTCGGGCCGGCCTCCGCCCGGTCAATCGCTCCGGCGATGGCAAGAGCGCTCAAGGGACAGCAATGGCGGGTGACGGTGCCCATGTGATCGTTGCCGACTACAGCCGCGGCATCGGCCGGATCGACATGAAGACGGGGGTGACGAGTTGGCTGCCGCAGCAGGACGGAAAGCCGCTGAGGGGCATCGATGGGATTGCTCGTTGCGGCGATCGTTACTTCGGTATCTACAACGGTACGACGCCCGGGCGGCTATTCTCAATTGCGGTGGAACAGGAGGGGATCACCGCTCATGAAGTTGTAAGCGCGCCGCCGCTCCCTGATCCGACGCAAATCGCCTTCGACGGCAAGAGGTTGCTGGCCGTTGCGAATGCGGGATGGCAGGACATCACCCAGCCGCCGAAGCGACGCTCCGCGCCGACCCGCATCGTCGCCATCCCGCTCCCGCAGGGCTGCGCTTCATAAGTGGCGCTTTTCAGCCTCTGATGGTGTTGCGGCTCCGGGTTCCCTGTCCTAAAGCGCCGCCAAGTTCTCGATCCCGGAGTGTTTCCCTTGGCCAGCGTTGCCGCAGGCTATCTGCCGATCCTGCTTTTCCTGATCGTCGCGCTGGGCCTCAGCACGGCGTTCGTCGTGCTCCCGATGATCGTGTCGCGGTTCACGGGGGCGCACAAGCCAGACCCTGCGAAGCTGAGCGAATATGAGTGCGGCTTCCCCGCTTTCGAGGATGCCCGCGCCGAGTTCGACGTGCGCTTCTACCTGGTCGCGATCCTGTTCATCGTGTTCGACCTCGAGGCGGCATTCCTGTTCCCCTGGGCCGTCAGTCTGAACTTCACCAAGTGGAGCGGCTGGGCGGCGATGATGGTCTTCCTCGTCGAGCTTGGTCTTGGCCTCGCCTACGCCTGGAAGAAGGGAGCGCTCGAATGGGAGTGATGCTCCGCGGTCCCGAGGACCGGTACCCGACCGAAGACGAGCTGGCGCGGCTCGCCGGCCTTGTGCCGGGTGAGGTCGACCAATCCAAGCTCCTCGAGGTTCAGCAGTCGCTGAACGAAAAGGGGTTCATGGTGACGACGGCCGAGGACCTGTTCACCTGGGCACGCACCGGCTCGCTGTGGTGGATGACCTTCGGCCTTGCCTGCTGCGCGGTCGAGATGATCCATGTGAACATGCCGCGCTATGACCTTGAAAGGTTTGGCGCCGCGCCGCGCGCAAGCCCGCGCCAGTCGGACGTGATGATCGTCGCCGGCACGCTCTGCAACAAGATGGCTCCGGCGCTGCGCCGCGTCTACGACCAGATGAGCGAGCCGCGCTACGTCATCTCGATGGGCAGCTGCGCCAATGGCGGCGGCTACTATCACTACAGCTACAGCGTCGTGCGCGGCTGCGACCGGATCGTGCCGGTCGACATCTATGTGCCGGGCTGCCCGCCGACGGCTGAGGCCTTGCTCTACGGCATCCTGCAGCTGCAGCGGAAGATCCGCCGCGAAGGGACGATCGAGCGCTGATGGCCATCAGGCTTGCTCCCCATGTGCCGAGGATGGCACCGAACGACGGCGTCATCGAGGCGGCGACGGCGGCGCTTGGCGATGCGCTGATCGAGGCGCGCGAGCATGTCGGCGACATCACGCTCGTCGTTCGCCGCGAGGCAGTGGTCGACGTCTGCCAGAAGCTGCGGGATACGCCCGGCCTCGAATATCAGCAGCTGATGGAGATCGCTGGGGTCGACTATCCCGAACGTGCCGACCGCTTCGACGTCAATTACTGCCTGCTCTCGCTGACGAAGAACCGCCGCATCGTCGTGCAAGTTTCGACTGACGAGCAGACGCCGGTTCCGACCGTCACGGGTTTGTGGCCTGTAGCTGGTTGGCTCGAGCGCGAAGTGTTCGACATGTACGGCGTCTACTTCGAGGGCAATTCGGACCTCCGCCGCATCCTCACCGACTATGGTTTCGAGGGGCATCCGTTCCGCAAGGACTTCCCGCTGACGGGTCATGTCGAGATGCGTTACTCCGAGGCCGAGAAGCGCGTCGTTTACGAGCCGGTCGCGCTGCCGCAGGATTTCCGCACCTTCGACTTCCTGATGCCGTGGCAGGGTCCGGAATACGTGCTCCCCGGTGACGAGAAGGCCGAGGCGCAGGCGCCGGGCGCTCCGACGCCCGCACCGGCTCCGGCCGGTCCGCCGCAGGTGAAGCCGGTAGCGGCCACCGAAGGCAAGAACCGGGACAAGCCTTACGCCACCGACAATGACGAGCGCGGTCGTGCGGGTGCTGCGGAAGCCGACGCCGAGGCTCGAAAGCCTGCGCGTCGCAAGGCGGAGAAGGAAGTGCTGAAGCCCAGCGACACGCCTGATCCCAAGCCCAAGGGATCGGGTCGCCGGCGTCCCGGCGGAGGTGCCGGATGACCGATACCCGCAGCGATCTCGAGACCCGCCCCGGCGGCGGCGGCACTGGTGCCAGCCCGAAGGCTCCGCGCACGCGCACCGTCGAGGTGAGCGTTGGCGGCGCCGGCGAAGGCGAGGCGTTCCGCGACGAGCTCGGCCACGTCCGCGACCCGGGCGACGACAAGATCAGCAACTACACGATCAACTTCGGCCCCCAGCATCCGGCGGCGCACGGCGTTCTCCGCCTGATCCTGGAGCTGGACGGCGAGGTCGTGGAGCGCGTCGATCCGCACGTCGGCCTGCTCCACCGCGGCACCGAGAAGCTGATCGAGTACAAGACCTACGCCCAGGCGCTGCCCTACTTCGACCGGCTCGATTACTGCTCGCCGATGTGCATGGAACACAGCTTCGTGCTCGCGATCGAGAAGTTGCTCGGCCTCGAGATCCCGATCCGCGCCCAGTATATCCGCACGATGATGGCGGAGCTGACCCGCATCAAGAACCATATGCTGAACCTCGGCAGCCACATCATGGACGTCGGCGCGATGACTCCGAACCTGTGGCTGTTCGAAATCCGCGAAGACCTGATGCAGATCTACGAGCATGTATCAGGCGCGCGGATGCACGCGAACTACTTCCGCGTCGGCGGCGTCCGCGAGGACATCCCGCCCGCGGTGCTCGACAAGATCGGCGAATTCCTCGACAACCGCCTGCAGCTTTTCGAGGACGCGATCAGCCTCGTCGCCGACAATCGCATTTTCAAGCAGCGCAATGTCGACATCGGCACGGTGCATCGGGATGACGCGATCGCCTGGGGCTTCTCCGGCCCGATGATCCGCGCCGCGGGCATCCCGTGGGACATCCGCCGTTCGCAGCCCTACGAAGTCTATGACCGCATGGATTTCGAGATCCCGGTTGGGACCAACGGCGACTGTTACGACCGTTTCATGGTCCGCGTGGAGGAAGTCCGGCAGAGCTGGAAGATCGCTCGCCAGTGCCTGAAGGAGATGCCGGCCGGACCGATCGGCGCCGACAGCAAGGTGTTCCCGCCGAGCCGCGAGTCGATGAAGACCTCGATGGAGGCCCTCATCCACCACTTCAAGCTCTACACCGAAGGCTATCACGTGCCCGCGGGCGAGGTGTACGTCGCGACCGAGAGCCCCAAGGGCGAGTTCGGCGTTTATCTCGTCAGCGACGGGACCAACCGGCCCTATCGCTGCAAGATCCGCCCGACCGGGTTCTCGCACCTCCAGGCAATGGACTTCATGATGAAGGGCCACATGCTCGCGGACACGACCGCGATCCTTTCAGCCATCGATATCGTGTTCGGGGAGGTCGACCGCTGATGGCCGGTCAGGGCTCCTTCATCGACGACGCCGAGCAGCGCGCCCGCTGGGGTAACTTCCAGTGGACGGAAGAGAATGCGCGCAAGGCCAAGGAGATCATCGCGCGCTATCCGCCGGGACGACAGGAGTCGGCCTCGATCCCGCTGCTCGATCTCGCCCAGCGCCAGGTCGGCGCCGAGACGAACACGCAAGGGTGGCTGCCCATCCCCGTGATGGAGTTCGTCGCCAAGGAGATCGACACGTCGTACATCCGCGTGCTCGAGGTCGCGACCTTCTACACCATGTTCAATATGCACCCGGTTGGGCGCTTCCACGTGCAGGTGTGTGGGACGACGCCGTGCATGCTGCGCGGGTCCGACGACGTGCTGGACGCGTGCTACAAGCGCGGGCTCAAGAAGGGCAAGACGACCGCGGACGGGCTGTTCACGCTCAACGAGGTCGAGTGCCTCGGCGCCTGCGCCAATGCGCCGATGGTCCAGATCAACGACGACAATTACGAAGACCTCACCGGCGAGAGCATGACGGCGATCCTCGACGCGCTCGCTTCCGGCCAGACGCCGAAGCCGGGTCCCCAGGTCGATCGCCAGACCAGCTGCCCCGAGGGTGGGGCGACGACGCTCAAGAAGATGGCCGAGCGCAACTACGACTATCGTCCACAGTGGACGGCCACGGCCGGGGAGGGCGCGCAGTGATCGGCCTAATCATCGCCGTGATCATCGGCATCCTGCTGATCGGCGTCGTCCTCAAGATCGCGAAGCTCGCGATCATTCTCGCGCTGTGCGCCGGCATCTACATGTTCGCGCAGAACAAGTTCGGGTCGAAGAAGCTGAAATGACGATTCTCGCCATCCTCGTTGCCGTGGCGTTGGCGTTCGTCGCCTTCAAGTTCATCAAGGGCATGATCAAGTTGGCCGTGCTTGCCGTCCTGGCTCTGCTCGGCCTCTTCATCGCCCACCAGGCCGGAGCGTTCTGATGGGCTACACCGGGCCCCTCGCGGACAAGGACCGCATCTTCACCAACGTCTACGGCTTCCAGTCGGCCTATCTCCAGGCGGCTCGGCAGCGCGGCGACTGGGACAATACCAAGGGCCTGTTCGAGATCGGGCAGGACACGATCATCGACCGCATCAAGGCTTCGGGCCTGCGCGGCCGCGGCGGGGCGGGCTTCCCGACCGGCATGAAGTGGGGCTTCATGCCCAAGGAGCCGAAGCCGGGCAAACCCAACTTCCTGGTCATCAACGCCGACGAGTCCGAGCCTGGCAGCTGCAAGGACCGGGAGATCATCCGCCACGATCCGCACAAGCTGATCGAAGGCGCGTTGATCGCCAGCTTCGCGATGCGGGCGCGCGCAGCTTACATCTACATCCGCGGCGAATTCATCCGTGAAACCGAGGCTTTACGGCGTGCTGTTGCGGAGGCTTATGAAGCGGGGCTGATCGGCAAGAACGCGTGCGGCACCGGCTACGACTTCGACCTGTTCGTCCACCGCGGAGCGGGCGCCTACATCTGCGGCGAAGAAACCGCGATGCTGGAAAGCCTCGAAGGCAAGCAGGGCAAGCCGCGCCTCAAGCCGCCGTTCCCGGCAGGCGCCGGCCTCTACGGCTGCCCAACGACGGTCAACAACGTCGAGTCCATCGCCGTCGTCCCGACGATCCTCCGCCGCTCGCCGGAATGGTTCGCCGGCATAGGGCGGGAGAAGAACGAGGGCACCAAGCTGTTCCAGCTGTCGGGGCACATCAACACGCCCTGCGTCGTCGAGGAGTCGATGGGCATCAGCTTCCGTGAGCTGATCGACCGGCATGGCGGCGGCATCCGCGGCGGGTGGGACAATCTGCTGGCGGTCATCCCCGGCGGATCGTCAGTGCCTTTGGTGCCCGCCAAGGAGATCATGGACGCTCCGATGGACTTCGACGGGCTGAAGGCGCTCGGCTCCGGCCTCGGCACCGCAGCGGTGATCGTCATGGACAAGTCGACCGACGTCGTCCGCGCGATCAGCCGCATCAGCTATTTCTACAAGCACGAGAGCTGCGGCCAGTGCACGCCTTGCCGCGAGGGCACCGGCTGGATGTGGCGCATGATGGAGCGGCTTCGGGAAGGCGATGCCGAGGTCGCCGACATCGACAAGCTGCTGGACGTCACGAAGCAGGTGGAAGGCCACACCATCTGCGCGCTCGGCGACGCCGCGGCATGGCCGATCCAGGGCCTCGTCAAGCATTTCCGCCCCGAGCTCGAGCGGCGCATCGCCGAGCGTGCCGGGCGCCAGCTGCTGCAGGCCGCAGAATGATGCGCGTTGTCACGAGCCGTCACCCTGAACTTGTTTCAGGGTCCATTCCGGAGACCTCTCAGCCGATGGCGAAATGGATGCTGAAACAAGTTCAGCATGACGGTGAGTGCAATGCCTAAAGTCACCGTTGACGGGGTCGAGATCGAAGTCCCGCAGGGCGCGACCGTGCTCCAAGCCTGCGAGCTTGCCGGCAAGGAGATCCCGCGCTTCTGCTATCACGAGCGGCTGTCGATCGCCGGCAATTGCCGCATGTGCCTGGTCGAGGTCGCGCCGGGGCCGCCCAAGCCGCAGGCGAGCTGTGCGCTGCCGGCTGCCGACGGGCAGAACATCCGCACCGACACCGCGATGGTGAAGAAGGCGCGGGAAGGGGTGATGGAGTTCCTGCTCATCAACCACCCGCTCGACTGCCCGATCTGCGACCAAGGTGGCGAGTGCGACCTGCAGGACCAGGCGGTCGCCTACGGCCGCAGCGGCTCGCGCTTCGAAGAGAATAAGCGCGCCGTCGATGACAAGTACATGGGTCCGGTCATCAAAACCTCGATGACCCGCTGCATCCAGTGCACGCGCTGCATCCGCTTTTCGGCCGAGGTGGCGGGCACGCCCGAGGTCGGCATGCTCTATCGGGGCGAGGACAGCCAGATCACGTCCTATCTCGAGCGGACGGTCACCACCGAGCTCGCGGGCAATCTTGCCGACGTTTGCCCGGTCGGCGCGCTCCTGCAGAAGCCGCAGCTGTTCGAGCAGCGGCCGTGGGAGCTTCGCCGCGTGCCCGGCATCGACGTTATGGACGCGGTGGGGTCGAACATCCGCCTCGACGTTCGCCAGCGCCAGGTGATGCGCATCCTTCCGCGCATCAACGAGGACGTGAACGAGGAGTGGATCAGCGACAAGACGCGGCACCACGTCGACGCGCTCGTCCGCAACCGCCTCGACCGCCCCTGGGTGCGGGACAAGGGCAAGCTGCGCGAGGCGAGCTGGCAGGAAGCGCTCGAGATCTTCGCCAAGCAGCTGAAGAAGGCTGGAGCGCGCACGGCGGCAATCGCGGGCGATCTGCTCGACGCCGAGACGATGTACGCTGCGAAGAAGCTGCTCGAAGGGCAGGGCTCTAGCCTGCTCGAAGGGCGGCAGACAGGCCTCAGCTACGACACCAGCAGCCTTGGCGCGGTGGCGTTCAATTCGACGATCGCGGGCATTGAGACGGCGGACGTGGTGTTGCTCGTCGGTTCCAACATCCGCTGGGAAGCGCCGCTGATCGCCACTCGCGTTCGCAAGGTCGCGCGCAAGGGCGGCAAGGTGTTCGCGATCGGGCCGGAGGTCGACCTCGGCATGAAGGCCGAGTGGCTCGGCGACGATCTCAAGCTCCTCGGTAAGTTGCCGCAGAACGTGCTCGATGCGTTCGCCGGGGCAGAACGTCCGGCTGTGATCGTCGGTCCGGGTGCGCTCGCCGCCAGCGGCCTCGGCGCAGCGCTCGGAGTGGTCGGTCTGCTCGGGCTGATCAAGGACGGCTGGAACGGCTTCAACGTGCTCCACACCGCGGCGTCGCGGATGGCGGGACTGATCCTGGGCTATGCGCAGGGCGGCGGCCTAGCGGACATTGAGGCGGCTGATCCGCATCTCGTGCTGCTGCTCGGCGCGGACGAAGTGGCGGCCGACAAGTTCAAGCGAGCCTACAAAGTCTACATCGGCCACCATGGCGACAATGGCGCGCGGATGGCGGATCTGGTCGTGCCGGGCGCGGCCTATGCCGAAAAGCACGGCACTTACGTGAACACGGAAGGACGCGTGCAGCGCGGCGAGAAGGCGGCGTTCCCGCCCGGCGAGGCGCGCGAGGACTGGGCCATCCTTCGCGCCGTTTCCCAGCTCGCCGGTTCGGCACTGCCGTTCGACAGCTTCGACCAGCTTCGCAAGCAGATGGTTGCGGAATATCCGCAGCTCGGCCGCGACGGCCTCGTCGATCTGCCGTGGGCGCCGCCGAGGCTCGTTGCGAAGGCCGAGGGACCGATCCGCTATCCGATCGGCGACTTCTTCCTGACGAACGCCATCTGCCGCGCGAGCCCGACGATGCACCGCTGCTCCGAAGAACTGGTGCAGGGCATCCAGATCCAGGAGGCCGCGGAGTGACCGACCAGTTCGTTCACTGGGGCATGACCTACGACTGGGCGTGGTTCCTGGCGACCATCATCGGTATCCTGATCATCGCGCTTCCGCTGATGCTGGCGGTTGCAATGATCATTTACGCCGAACGCAAGATCTGGGCGGCTATGGCGCTCCGCCGCGGTCCGAACGTGGTGGGACCGTGGGGGCTGCTGCAGAGCTTCGCCGATGGCCTGAAGGTTTTCCTCAAGGAGACCATCGTCCCGACCAGCGCGAACAAGGGCCTGTTCCTGATCGCGCCAATCGTGACCTTCACGGTCGCGCTGATCGTCTGGGCCGTGGTGCCTTTCGCGCCTGGGGTGGTGCTGGCCAACGTCAATGTCGGCCTGCTCTACGTGCTCGCTGCAAGCTCGCTGGGCGTGTATGGCGTGATCGTCGCCGGATGGGCGTCGAATTCCAAATACC
>Ga0308173_10001205_pt1 | contig 12589 bp, 12 predicted proteins | sample PhyPR1_FD_203716 | JGI IMG/M metagenome (GOLD analysis project Ga0308173, IMG submission 203716) | Soil microbial communities from UC Gill Tract Community Farm, Albany, California, United States - DLSLS.P.R1 | ecosystem: Environmental > Terrestrial > Soil > Agricultural land | place: USA... | reverse complement strand
GCGCGCGCATGCGCATCAAGCGCATGACCGCCCCGCCGGACCTGCGCGAGTTCGACGACCGGATCGCCGGCATCCGCCGCGAGAAGGAGTCGGCGATCGACGCGCAGGACTTCGAGAAGGCCGCGTCCCTCCGCGACAAGGAGAAGACGCTGCTGTCGGAGAAGGCCGAGCGCGAGAAGCAGTGGAAGGCCGGCGACATGGACGTCGTCGCCGAGGTCGACGACGAGCAGATCGCCGAGGTCCTGGCGAACTGGACGGGCATCCCGGTCTTCAAGCTGACCGAGGAGGAGACCTCCCGTCTGCTCCGCATGGAGGACGAGCTCCACAAGCGGATCATCGGCCAGGAAGAGGCCATCAAGAGCGTCAGCCAGGCGATCCGGCGCACGCGGGCGGGCCTCAAGGACCCGCGCCGTCCCGGTGGTTCCTTCATCTTCGCCGGCCCCTCGGGTGTCGGTAAGACGGAGCTGGCGAAGGCGCTGGCCCAGTTCCTCTTCGGTGAGGACGACGCGCTCATCCAGATCGACATGGGCGAGTTCCACGACCGGTTCACCGTGTCGCGGCTCGTCGGTGCCCCTCCCGGCTACGTCGGCTACGACGAGGGTGGCCAGCTGACCGAGAAGGTGCGGCGCAAGCCGTTCTCGGTGGTCCTCTTCGACGAGATCGAGAAGGCGCACGCCGATGTCTTCAACACACTGCTGCAGGTGCTGGAGGACGGCCGGCTGACCGACGGCCAGGGCCGGATCGTGGACTTCAAGAACACGATCCTGATCCTGACCACCAACCTCGGGACGCGGGACATCTCCAAGGCCGTCGGGCTCGGCTTCCAGGCCGGCAACGACACCGCCAGCAACTACGAGCGGATGAAGCAGAAGGTCAACGAGGAGCTCAAGCAGCACTTCCGGCCGGAGTTCCTCAACCGCATCGACGACATCGTCGTGTTCCACCAGCTGACCGAGGACGAGATCATCGAGATCGTCGACCTCATGGTCAACCGGGTCGAGACCCAGCTGGCGAACAAGGACATGTCGCTGGAGATCACGCCCGCGGCCAAGAAGCTGCTGGCGCACCGCGGCTTCGACCCGGTGCTGGGTGCCCGGCCGCTGCGCCGGACCATCCAGCGCGAGATCGAGGACGCGCTCTCGGAGAAGATCCTCTACGGCGAGATCGCCGCGGGTCAGATCATCGTGGTCGACGTCGACGAGGCGGAGGGTGCGGCGCAGAAGTTCACCTTCCGCGGCGAGGCCAAGCCGATCGACCTGCCCGACACCCCGCCGGTGGCCCTCTCGGGCGCCGACGGTGACGACGAGGGTCCGGCCGGCGCGAAGGCCGAGTAACACCCGAACGACCGAAGGGGCCGTCTCCACCACCCGGTGGAGGCGGCCCCTTTCGCCGTCCCCGTAGGGCCTTTATGGCCAAAATGGCCCTTCAGGTCGGGAGGGTGAAGAGGCCGTCGGGTGTCTGTTCGACCAGGCCGTCCACCAGCAGGGAGTCCAGGCAGCGGCTGCGCTGCACGGCGTCGTCCCAGGCGGCGTCCAGTGCCGCGGCCTCCACGGGGGCGTGCGCGGCGCGCAGGACGTCGAGCAGCCGCCCTCGCACCTGGCGATCGGTGCCCGCGAACTTCTGGACCCGCCGGGACGGCCCGTCGTGCGGCGGTAAGCCGGCCCGGACCCACGCGCAGCGGTCGCGGACCGGACAGATCCCGCACCGCGGCGCGCCGGCCACGCAGACCAGCGCTCCGAGTTCCATCGCGGCCACCGAGAACCTGGCGGCGCGATCCGGATCGGGGGGCGTCAGCGTGGCGATGTCGAGGAGATCGGCCGCCCGGGCGTTCCCGGCCTCCGCCCGCCCGTGGACCAGGCGGGCCACGACCCGGCGCACGTTCGTGTCCACGACCGGCTGCGGCTGGCCATAGCCGAAGCACGCGACCGCGCGGGCGGTGTACGTGCCGACCCCGGGAAGCGCCTCCAGGGCGATGACGTCGTCGGGCACCACGCCGTCGTGCCGATCGACGATCGCCACCGCCGCCTCGCGCAGCCGGAGCGCGCGGCGGGGGTAGCCGAGCTTGCCCCAGGCGCGGATGACCTCGGCCGGCGAGACGGCGGCGAGCGCGGCGGGTGTCGGCCAACGGGCCATCCAGTCCCGCCAGACGGGCTCGACCCGGGCCACCGGGGTCTGCTGCAGCATCACCTCGCTGACCAGCACGGCCCAGGCGTCGACGTCCGGACGCCGCCACGGGAGGTCCCGCGCGGCCCGCGCGAACCAGTCGACGATCGCCTCGCCCACGTCGGGGCCCTCTTCCGAGGACGGCGGGCTGCTCACGGGACCCCAGTCTGCCGTGCCTGGGGGGCGGCGTGCCGCGCCGACCCCGCCCGGAGCCGCGCGCTAGCGTTCCCCGGGTGTTGCACCCGGTCGGCAAGCTGCCTGCGGCCGTCTACTGGCGGCGCAGGGCGGTGCTGCTGGTGGTGCTGCTCGCCCTGGCCGGCGGGGGCGCCTGGCTGACCATGACGCTGCTCTCGGCCCGGGACAGCGCCAGTGGCGCATCGTCGGCCGCCAGCACCGCGCCGGCGCCCGCACTCGAGCGGGTGGTGCCGTCACTGCGAGCGGTCGCTACACCCACGCCGCCCCTGGTGACCACGAGCGCCGCCCCCGCCGCCTCCACGCCCGCCGTGCCTGCTCCCGTCCCCGGCGGTCCGTGCACTGACGACATGATCGGCCTGGAGGTGCGGACTCCCGGTACGGCCGCCGTGGGGAGCAAGCCGACCTTCGAGCTGCTCGTCACCAACGTCTCGGCGGTGCCGTGTGTCCGCGCGCTGGACAAGGGCCTGCAGGAGCTGCAGCTGTACGACCCATCCGGCAACCGGATCTGGGGGAGCAACGACTGCTTCCCGGAGGTGAGCAGCGACCCGCGCACGCTCGCCCCCGGCGAGGTGGTCACCGTCCCGGTCGTCTGGGGCGGGCTGACCAGCGAGCCGACGTGCACGGCGCCGCGGGGCAACCCCGCCCCGGGCAACTACGTGGTTCGCGGGCGGTTGGACACCAAGACCTCGCCGGACGCCTCGCTGACCCTCGGCTGAGTCGCCATCGTCAGTTGTGGCCCAGCCAGCCGCGTACCCGGGTCGCAGGGTGGTGGGGCGGCGGTGCCACTCGTCGTGGTCGTCTCCCGAGCTGGAACGCGGCCTCAGCTGTAGCGGTCGAGGATCGACGTCTCGGCCAGCCGGGACAGGCCCTCGCGGATGCCCCGGGCCCGGGCCTCGCCGACGCCCTCGACGGCCAGCAGGTCCTCGATCGTCGCGGCCAGCAGCTTCTGCAGGCCGCCGAAGTGGTCCACCAGTCGGTCGATGATCCCCGTCGGCAGCCGCGGCACGCGGTTGAGCAATCGGTAGCCCCGGGGGCTGACGGGGGAGTCGAGCGCATCCGGGGACGTCGGCAGCCCGTAGCAGCGGGCGACCGCGGACAGGTCGAGCAACTCGGTGGCGCTCAGGGCACGCAGGTCGGTGAGGACCTGTTCGATGCTGCGCGGACGGCGGCCGCCGCCGGGCAGGTAGTCGCGGACCAGCAGCCCCCGGTCCTCCTCGACTCCGGCCAGCATCTCGTCGAGCTGCAGCGCCAGCAGGCGGCCGTCGGTGCCGAGCTCGACGACGAAGCCCTCGATCTCGTCCGCGATGCGCCGCACCATCTCCAGCCGCTGGCTGACGCTCATGGCGTCGCGCACCGTGACGAGGTCCTCGATCTCCAGCGCGGACAGCGTGCTGGCCACCTCGTCGAGGCGCAGCTTGTAGCGCTCCAGCGCGGCCAGTGCCTGATTCGCCCGCGCCAGGATCGTCGTCGGGTGCTCGAGGGTGTACCGCCGGCCGGCCACGTACACGCTGATGATGTGCATCGACTGGCTGACCGAGATGACAGGGAAGCCGGTCTGGATCGCGACCCGCTCCGCCGTGCGGTGCCGGGTGCCGGACTCCTCCGTGGGGATCGTCGGGTCGGGCATCAGATGCACGCCCGCCCGCACGATGCGGGTGCCGTCGTAGGAAACGATCACCGCGCCGTCCATCTTGGCGAGCTCGCGCAGCCGCGTCGCGGACAGGGCGACGTCGAGGGCGAAGCCGCCGGTGCACAGCGACTCCACGACGCGGTCGTAGCCGAGCACGATCAGCGCGCCCGTGCGTCCGGCCAGGATGCGCTCCAGGCCGTCGCGCAGGGCGGTCCCGGGGGCGATGCGACCGAGGAGTTCGCGCAGCGCGATCTCGGGGTCCACGTCGGCGGGCACGTGCGCTCCTGACGGTCGAGTGGTGCGGCGGCTGAGTCTACGTGCCCCGGGTGATCGGGACCCGGGCTCGGGTACCGGATCGCCAGGAGCGCACCGCGATCGCGGCGTATATCGGAACTCTAGAGAGCTAGAACAGTCGGTGAAAGGCCGTCCCCAGATCGGGTACCTCCACCAGCCGCATGCCGGGGGGAGCGGCGCCGGCGTCGGGCGGGACCAGGGCGACGGTGTAACCCTGCCGGGCCGCCTCGGCGAGGCGGCGCCCGGTGCCACCGACGCGCCGGATCTCGCCGGACAGGCCGACCTCGCCGAGAGCGACCACGCCCTCGGGCAGCGCACGGTCCTTGGACGCCGAGGCGATGGCCAGGGCGAGGGCCAGGTCGGCGGCCGGCTCGGCGATCCGCACGCCGCCCACCGAGGCCGCGAAGACGTCGGCGTCGGCGAGCTTGACCCCGCCCCGCCGTTCGACCACGGCATTGACCATGGCCACCCGCTGGGCGTCCAGACCGCTCACCGCCCGGCGCGGGGAGCCGCCGCCGCCGGTGGTCGCGACCAGCGCCTGCACCTCGGCGAGCAGCGGTCGGCTGCCCTCGAGAGTGACCGTCACGCAGCTGCCGGGCACGGGTGCCGACCGGCGGGAAACGAACAGCGCCGACGGATCGGACACCCCGACGACCCCGGCGTCCCCGATCTCGAAGCAGCCGATCTCGTCGGCCGGCCCGAAGCGGTTCTTGATCGCCCGCACCAGGCGCAGCGTGGAATGCCGTTCGCCGTCGAAGGAGATCACGACGTCGACCAGGTGCTCGAGCGTGCGGGGCCCGGCGATCGCGCCGTCCTTCGTCACGTGCCCGACCAGGATCGTCGTCATCCCGCGGCTCTTGGAGACGGCGGTGAGCGCGCCGGCCACCGCGCGGACCTGGGTCGCCCCGCCGTCGGTGCCGTCGCCGGGGGAGCGGACGGTCTGGACGCTGTCGAGGATCAGCAACGTGGGCTCGACCTGCTCGATGTGACTCAGGACGGCGGACAGCTCGGTCTCGGCGGCGAGGTAGAGCCGCTCGTGCAGGGCACCGATCCGCTCGGCGCGTAGCCGTACTTGACCCGCGGACTCCTCACCGGAGACGACGAGCGCCGGACCGTTCGCGGCCGCGACCCGGTGGGCCACCTCCAGCAGCAGCGTGGATTTGCCGACGCCCGGCTCGCCGGCGACCAGGAGTACCGCGCCGGGCACGAGTCCGCCGCCGAGGACCCGGTCGAACTCCGCGATACCTGTGGGGACGGCGCGGGCGCCGGCGAGCTCGACCTCGGCGATCGGCCGGGCCGGGGCGGTCACCGGGCCGGCGGAGACCGCACGCAGGGCGGCCGCCGGGGCGCCGATCTCCTGGATGCTGCCCCACGTCTGGCACTCGGGACAGCGGCCCACCCACTTGGCGGAGCTGTATCCGCATTCCGAACAGCGGTGGGCGGGACGGGCGGACTTCACTCCAGCGGGCGGCACCCGGCGACGCTAACCCCGGGGTCGGACAGTTCCGGGGAGGCGGGGTCCGGTCCGGCGGCGTGGGCGGGCTACTGGCCTGCGGACTCGCTCGACCGGGCCGCGTCCGCGGAGCCGCCCTCCTGCTCGTGGAAATCGAACGACGAACTGCGGGGCACGCTCGACGTGGGGTTCGCGACGGTCACCGGGATCGTGACCTCGCCCGCCTTCTCGAAGGTGAGCGTGACCTCGAGGTACTGCCCGGGCGTCAGGTCCTCGCTGAGGTCGGTCAGGGTGACGGTGTACTGGCCGTCCTCGCCCAGGTAGACCGACTGGCCCGCGGGGATCTTGATCTCCTGCGGCCCGCTGCTGGTCGTCGTCGCGGCGCTCAACGTCGGTGCACTCGAGGTGGCGGCGCCCGAGGTGGGGGCGCCCGAGGTGGGGGCGCCCGAGGTGGGGGCGCTCGAGGTGGGGGTCGTGGCGGCCGCGCTGCCGGACGTCGGGGCGGCGCTGGAGGTGGAACTCGCGGAGCCGGACGAGCTCGAGCCGGACGCGCTCGATCCGGAGCTGCTGATCTCCGCCGAGGAGAAGCCCTTGCCGTCCACCGAGACCAGGGTGTCGTCCTCGGTACCGCTGTTGATGATCGCCAGCTGCAGCTCGGCGTCGTCGCCGCTCTCGTAGCTGCCGCCGGAGGGGGGCAGCAGCTGTCCCTCGCGGAGGGTGATGTCCCCGACCTGCGCCTGGGCGCCGGTCTTGTCGCGCTCCTGCGTGGCCGTCTGCGTCACCTGGCCCGCGCTGCAGGCGGACAGCACAACGGGGGACAGGAGCAGCACGCCCATCGTGGCGGCGCGCAGCGCGCGGTTCACAGCCGTCGACCTCCAGCAGAACGGTCCGGCCACCGCGGAGTCGGTGACACGGGGGTCGGCCGGAGCCTAACGGGCCCGCCGGGGGGTGCGCTCAGAGGGAACGCCGAACGTCGGCGAGTCCTCCGATCGGGCGGATTCGGTGCAGTCGGGACGCCGGGCTGCCGATCTCCAAAGGAGCGATCAGATGTCCGGCGAGGGAGGGCGGAGCACGAATGGCGACGGGACTGCCCTTCGACGACGTCCTGACGGCGGCGCAGGCCGGCGCGGCATGGGCCTTCGAGGTGCTCTACCGCGACCTGGCGCCGTCCGTGACCGGCTACCTGCGGCTGCACGGTGCGGTGGAGCCCGACGACCTCGCCAGCGAGACGTTCATCGGTGTCTTCACCGGACTGAACGGCTTCAGCGGCGACGAGGCGGCGCTGCGCGGTTGGGTCTTCACCATCGCCCACCGGCGCCTCGTCGACGACTGGCGCCGGCGCAGCCGCCGTCCGCAGGTCGCCGACGACCCCGGGGACCTGGCCGAGTTCTACGGCGGCGACGTCGAGGACGACGCCCTGGCCGGTCTCGGCACCGACACCGTGCACCGCCTGTGCGCCGAACTGCCCGACGACCAGCGCGCGGTGCTCCTCATGCGCATCCTGGCCGACCTCACGATCGAGCAGGTCGCCCAGGCGATGGGCCGGTCCGTGGGCGCGACCAAGGCACTCCAGCGGCGCGGACTCCGGACGCTGCGCACCCGGCTCGAGAACGCTGAAGAAAAAGTTGGTGCGAGCGCGTACCCCTACGCGGCCCTCCGGCGATGACAGGGGTGAGATGACCACGCCAGCCGACGACGCAGCCGACGAGATCGCCTTCGAGGCGTTCCTCGCCGGACGGCCCGTACCCACCGAGGCCGACGGCTCTTCCCTTGCCGTCGCGACCTTCGCGGGGGCGGTCCGGGCGACGGCGACCCTGCCGGGACGGCCCAACGCCGCCCTCGCCGAACTGCTGGCCACCGGTCTTCTCACCGACCAGTCCAGCCCGTCCATCCGGACGGCACCATCGGCCGGGAGAACGCCGCGGCGTTCCCGGGTCCGGAGACGGAGATTCGCCATGTTCCTTCCCGCCCTCGTTGCCAAGTTCCTGTCCCTGAGTGCCGTGGCCCAGGCCGCGTCGGGTGTCGGTATCGCCGTGGTCGCCTTCACCGGCGCCGGTGCCACCGGCATGCTCGGCGACGACGTCCAGACCAGCCTCACCAGCGTGGTCGGCGCCGCCGACACGACCGGCGACGTCAGCTCGTCGGACGTGACGCCTACCGCCACCGCCACTGCCACCGAGACCCCGGCCGTCGAGACCCCCGCGGTCGAGACGCCCTCTCCGGCGGTCGCCGCGTTCGACGCAAAGGCGTGGGAGGGCGGCCCGACCGGCACCCAGACCTTCAGCGAGTGGGTCAGCCAGGGGGCGCACAACAAGGCCGTCCTCGAGGCCGCCGCCGCCGCGCGAGGCGAGGACTTCCGGTTCGGTCAGGTCGTCAGCTCCTGGGCTCAGAAGAAGCACGTCGACCTCAGCCAGGTCGAGGGCATCGACGACGTCGAGGGCATCGACGACTCCTCCGACGCGACGGCCACCGCCACCGCCGAGGTCGAGACGGAGACCGAGAACTCGACCGAGGCCACCCACGGCAACGGCCGGGGCAACGGCGGCGGGAACAGCGGGCGCGGCCACAACTGAGTTGCCGGCGGGGCCGCGGTCAGGTGACCGCGGCCCCGCTCAGCAGGAGCAGGACCACGTCGAGCACGGTCAGCAGCATCACCGCCGGGAAGGCGAATCGGCGGAACCGCTCGGTGCCCGCCGCCGCGGCGACCATGACCGCCGGCAGGGCGAGCGCCAGGCCCACCCAGCCCGCCGCTGACGGTGGACCGTCCGGCCCGGCCACGAGCACGACCGAGGCGCACCCGAGCAGGAGTGCCGCGACGAGCGCGGAGACCCGGGCGCCCAGCCGGTGCGGCAGGCCTCGCACCCCGGTCGCGAGGTCGTCCTCCAGATCGGGCGCGACGTTCGCCAGGTGTGCCGCGGCGCCGAGCGCCCCTCCGGCGGTGACCAGCCACCAGGGCGCGAGGGGCGTCCCGGGCGCCGCAGCGACGACCCCGGCCGGGAGCGCGCCGAAACCGGTCACATAGGGCAGGACGGACGCCGCAGTGCGCTTGAGGCCGGCGTTGTAAGCCCACCCGCTCGCCACGAGCACGAGGAGCAGGAGTCCCGGGACGACGCCGAGCGCGAGCGACAGGACGACGGCCAGCGCGGCGGCGACGAGGGCCAGTGAACGCAGCCGTGCGGGCCGGACCGCGCCCTGGACGACGGGCTTGTCCGCTCGTGCCACGGCCCGGTCGCGGTCGGCGTCGAGCCAGTCGTTGCTCCAGCCGATGGACGCCTGACCTGCGAGGACGGCGAGTGCGACGAGCACCACGCGTCCGCCGGGGACATCCGCGGAGACCGCCAGCAGGGTCGCCACGGTCGTGACCGCGACGGTCGGACCCAGGTGGGTGGCGAGGGCCAGGGCACGGACCCCGGCCAGCGGGCCATCGACCCGCCGAGGCACATCGGTCACGCTCTGTCAACCCCTCAGGTGTCGTACACCTGGCCCCTGACCTGCAGATTTACGGCTCGGGACCGATCCGTTCGTCAGTCTGCCGTGGTAACCTTGGTGCAGCGAAAGGGGTCACATCCACATGGGCTTCACTGTCGGCGAGACCGTCGTTTACCCGCACCACGGTGCCGCACTGATCGAGGCGATCGAGCAGCGCACCATCAAGGGCGTCGAGAAGGCCTACCTCGTACTGAAGGTCGCTCAGGGCGACCTCACCGTGCGCGTGCCGGCTGACAACGCAGAGATCGTCGGTGTCCGTGACGTCGTCGGACAGGAGGGCCTGGACAAGGTCTTCGAGGTCCTGCGCGCGCCGCACACCGAGGAGCCGACCAACTGGTCGCGCCGTTACAAGGCCAACCTGGAGAAGCTCGCGTCCGGTGACGTGAACAAGGTGGCCGAGGTCGTCCGCGACCTGTGGCGTCGCGACAAGGACCGCGGCCTGTCGGCCGGCGAGAAGCGCATGCTCTCGAAGGCCCGTCAGATCCTGGTCAGCGAGCTCGCGCTCGCCGAGGGCACCAACGAGGACAAGGCCGAGGTCCTGCTCGACGAGGTCCTGGCTTCCTGAGTCCCACGCTCGACCGCAGTTCCCCGACCACTCCCGTGCACGCTGTCGGCATCGTCGCAGCGGCCGGGAGTGGTCTGCGTCTGGGGGCAGATCTGCCGAAGGCGCTCGTCCCGCTGTCCGGTCGCCCCCTCGTCTGCTGGGCCGTCGACACCCTCCGCGCCGGTGGTGTGGCGCAGGTGGTCGTCGCGGTGCCCGCCGCCGAGCGGGAGGCCTTCGCCGCGGTCCTCGGGTCCGGCGTAATCCTGGTCGACGGCGGCGCCAACCGCACCGCCTCGGTCCGCGCTGCTCTCGCCGCCGCGGACCGGGGCGCCGACGCGGTCCTCGTCCACGACGCCGCCCGCCCGCTGACCCCGCCGGACGTCGTCGCCCGGGTGCTGACCGCACTGGGGGAGGGCGCCGCCGCCGTCGTCCCGGTGCTGCCCGTGGTGGACACCGTCGTCACCGTCGACGACGAGGGGATGCTGACCGGTGCCGTTCCCCGCACGTCGCTGCGCCGGGTGCAGACACCCCAGGGCTTCGACCGCGGCACGCTGGTCGCCGCCTACGCCGCCCTCGCGCACGACGAGGAGCTGACCGACGACGCCTCCGTCGTCCGTGCGGCGGGGGTCCCGGTGACCACCGTGGCCGGCGACGAGCGCGCGGCCAAGATCACCGTGGCGCACGACCTGGCCATGGCCGAGCTGCAGGTGCCAGCGTGAACGGGCTGCCCCGGGTCGGTGTCGGCACCGACGTCCATCCGATCGAGCCCGGCCGCGTCTGCCGGCTGGCCGGCCTCGAGTGGCCAGGCGTCGACGGCTGCGCCGGGCACTCCGACGGCGACATCGTGGCGCACGCGATCACCGACGCCGTCCTGTCGGCGGCTGGGCTCGGCGACATCGGCGGTCTGCTCGGCACCGACGACCCCCGCTGGGCGGGGGCCCACGGCACCGCCGTCCTCGCGCACGTCCGTGAGGTGCTGCAGGACGCCGGCTGGCAGGTCGGCAACGTCGCTGTCCAATTGATCGCCACCACCCCCAAGCTCGGCCCGCGCCGCGCGGAGGCGGAGGCCGCACTGTCGGCCGCGCTGGGTGCGCCGGTCAGCGTGACGGCCACGACCACCGACGGTCTGGGGCTCACCGGCCGGGGCGAGGGGCGGGCCGCGGTGGCGACCGCGCTGGTGGCGCGGAATCCCGGGCCTGGGACGCCCGTAGACTCCCCGCAGTGAGCCTCCGCCTCTACGACACGGCCGCGCGCGCGGTCCGCGACTTCACGCCGATGCGTGCCGGCCGTGCGTCGGTCTACGTCTGCGGGCTCACGGTGCAGGGGCGGCCGCACGTGGGCCACGTCCGGGCCGCGCTCGCCTTCGACGTGCTGCGCCGCTGGCTGACCGCCGGCGGGCTCGACGTCACGTACGTCCGCAACGTGACCGACATCGACGACAAGATCCTCGCGAAGTCCGACGCGCACGGCGTCCCGTGGTGGGCCTGGGCGTACGACAACGAGCGGGCGTGCACCCGCGCCTACGACGTCCTCGGCATCCTGCCGCCCACCTACGAGCCGCGGGCGACCGGCCACATTCCCGAGATGATCGCGCTGATGCAGCGGCTGATCGAGCGCGGGCACGCCTACGCCGTCGATGGCGACGTGTACTTCGACGTGCGCTCCTTCCCGGCCTACGGGGAGCTCACGGGGCAGAAGGTCGACGACCTGCAGCCGGCGGACGACGTCGTGGACCAATCGCTCAAGCGCGATCCGCGGGACTTCGCGCTGTGGAAGGCGCACAAGGACGGCGAGCCCGAGACCGCCTCCTGGGACACCCCCTGGGGCCGCGGCCGACCGGGCTGGCACCTGGAGTGCTCGGCGATGGTCGGCAAGTACCTGGGCCGCGAGTTCGACATCCACGGCGGCGGCCTCGATCTGCGCTTCCCGCACCACGAGAACGAGCAGGCCCAGTCCCGTGCGGCCGGCGACCCGTTCGCCCGCTACTGGCTGCACAACGGCTGGGTCACCCTCGGCGGCGAGAAGATGAGCAAGTCGATGGGCAACACCGCGCTGGTCGACGAGGTCGTCCAGCGGGTGCGGCCGGTCGAGCTCCGGTACTACCTGCTCGCCCCGCACTACCGGTCGACGATCGAGTTCACCGACGGCGCGCTGGACGAGTCGGGCGTCGCCTACCGGCGGCTGGAGTCGTTCGTCCGTCGGGCGGCCGAGCGGGTGGGAGCGGACGCCGGCAGCCCGGTGCTCTGCGCCGAGTTCACCGCGGCGCTCGACGACGACCTCGGCACTCCGGCCGCGATCGCCGCGATCCACGAGGCCGTGCGCGAAGGCAACACCGCACTCTCCGAGGGGAACGACGCCGCTGTCGCGGGCGCGCTCGGTTCGGTGCGCGCGATGCTCGGCGTCCTCGGCCTCGACCCGCTCGACCCGCAGTGGGCGACCGGGGGCAGCGACGAGCAGCTCACTCACGTCACCGACGGACTCGTCTCACTGGCGCTGGAGCAGCGGCAGGCGGCACGAGCCCGCAAGGACTTCGCCGCCGCCGACGCGATCCGCGACCAGCTCACCAACCTCGGCGTCTCCGTCGAGGACACCCCCCAGGGACCCCGATGGGAGCTGACCCGCTGATGGCCGGCAACAGCCAGCGCCGCGGCCGCACGACCGGTGCCGGCAAGAAGACCGCGACGGCAGGAACCGGGGGCAAGAACCGCCGGTCGCTCGCCGGTCGCGGCGCCACGCCTCCGGCCGTGGCGCGCCCCGGGCACCCCGCGCAGCGCAAGGCCACCGCGGAGGCCAAGGCGCGGGCCGATCGCACCCGCGCCCG
>Ga0308173_10001204_pt1 | contig 12599 bp, 11 predicted proteins | sample PhyPR1_FD_203716 | JGI IMG/M metagenome (GOLD analysis project Ga0308173, IMG submission 203716) | Soil microbial communities from UC Gill Tract Community Farm, Albany, California, United States - DLSLS.P.R1 | ecosystem: Environmental > Terrestrial > Soil > Agricultural land | place: USA... | reverse complement strand
GAATGTCAGACCCGGCGGGTAGACCTGAGACCGCACGGGCCGCCCGGGGGCGCCGAGGCCGGTGTGCCGGACCGATGAGCAGGGGGTGCTGTCGAGTGAGCGTGGCCGAACTGCCACCGCCGGAGCAGGAGTTCGAGCGCACTCCACCGCACGACATGGCCGCCGAACAGTGCGTTCTGGGCGGCATGATGCTCTCGCAGGACGCCATCGCCGACGTCATCGAGAGCCTGCGCACCTCCGACTTCTACCGCCCCGCGCACCAGATCATCTTCGATGCCATCCTCGACCTCTACGGCCGTGGCGAACCCTCCGACGCGGTCACCATCGCCGCCCAGCTCAGCAAGAACGGCACCATCAGCCGAGTCGGCGGCGCGCCCTACCTGCACACGCTGATCTCCTCGGTGCCCACCGCGGCCAACGCCGGCTACTACGCCAAAATCGTTCAGGAGCGCGCCACCCTGCGCCGGCTCGTCGAGGTCGGCACGCGCATCGCCCAGCGTGGCTACGCCGCCGACGGCGCCGACGCCGACGCCATCCTCGACTGGGCCGAGGCCGAGGTCCTCAACATCGCCGAGAAGCGCACCGGCGAGGACTACGTGCCACTCAGCGAGATCATGCCCGGGGCGCTCGACGAGATCGAGGCCATCGGCAGCCGCGGCGGCCAGATGACCGGAGTGCCCACCGGCTTCTCCGATCTCGACGCCCTCACCAACGGCCTCCACGCCGGCCAGATGGTGGTGGTCGCCGCCCGGCCTGCCATGGGCAAGGCGGTTGAAGTTTCAACTCAAATTCCCACCCCCACCGGATGGACGACGATGGGGGAGATCAAGGTCGGCGACTACGTCATCGGAGCGGACGGAAGGCCGACCCGGGTCGTCGCGGCGACCGAGGTCATGTACGACCGGCCCTGCTACGAGGTCGAGTTCTCCGACGGCGAGGTCATCGTCGCCGACGCTCAGCACCAGTGGCGTACGACCCGTGCGGGCCGGCTGACCGAGGACAAACCGGCGAACCCCCGGCCCGGCAACCGGGACCGCTGGGCCACCGACCATCCACAGCGCCGCACCACGCACCGAGAAGCGGTGGCCGTCGAGGAAGCGCGCTCTGCCCTGACCCGTGAGCGCGGGCACAACACCGAGCGCCCGCCCCGTCACGAAAGCGGCGCTCTCCTCCTCCGCCCAGTCGTCCGCGCCCAGCCCGCCGCGACCACCGCCCGGCTTCGGCCCGCCAACACCGCCGCCACCCTCCGCTGCGAGGGCGACAACCGGCTCGAGGTCGCGGGGCATCGGTCCGTCAGGACGACCGAGGAGATCGCCGCTACCCTTCGCTGCGAGGGCGACGGCCGGCCCAATCATGCTGTTGAGGTCGCCGGGCCGTTTCGGCTTCCGGATGCGGTTCTGCCCATCGAGCCGTATCTGCTCGGGGCCTGGCTCGGTGACTGCACCGGCAGCGACGGGGTGATCACCTTTGAGCCGGAGATCCTCAGCGCGATCGAGGCGGGCGGCCAGCCGGTCGAGCAGTGCACGACCCCCGGACAACACGGTCTTCCCAAGCTCGTCACCGAGCTCAAGGCCGCCGGGCTCTGGCGTAACAAGCATGTTCCAGCCGTCTACCTACGCGCGTCCGAGGCACAGCGTCGAGCCCTCCTCGCCGGGATGCTCGACACCGACGGCCACGTCTCCTCGAGCGGCCAGATCCAGCTCTGTTTCGTCAACAAGCGGCTGGCCGAGGGCGCACACGAACTGATCCTCAGCCTGGGCTACCAGGCGACCATGACCACCGACGGTCACTCGCCGGTCCGCCGGATCACCTTCACCACCGCCGACCCGGTGTTCCGGCTGCCCCGCAAGCTGCAGCGGCAGCGCAAGCAGGTCGACCCGAAGTCCAAGGTCCGCCACATCGTAGACGTGCGGCCGGTCCCCAGCGTGCCGGTGCGCTGCATCCAGGTCGACAACGCCGACCACATGTACCTGGTCGGCCGCTCCTGCATTCCCACGCACAACTCCACGCTCGCGCTGGACTTCGCCCGGGCCGCCTCGATCAAGCACGGCCTCACGTCGGCGTTCTTCAGCCTGGAAATGGGCCGCAACGAGATCACGATGCGCCTGCTGTCGGCCGAGGCGCGGGTGGCCCTGCACGCGATGCGGTCCGGCACCATGCAGGACGAGGACTGGACCCGGCTGGCCCGCCGGATGAGCGAGGTGGCCGAGGCGCCGCTGTTCATCGACGACTCGCCGAACATGTCGATGATGGAGATCCGGGCCAAGTGCCGCCGGCTCAAACAGCAGCACGACCTGCGCCTGGTCGTCATCGACTATCTGCAGCTGATGTCCTCCGGTAAACGCGCCGAAAGCCGTCAGGTCGAGGTGTCGGAGTTCTCCCGATCCCTCAAGCTCCTCGCCAAAGAACTCCAGGTCCCCGTCATCGCCCTCTCCCAGCTCAACCGAGGTCCCGAACAGCGGACCGACAAGAAGCCCATGGTGTCCGACCTACGTGAGTCGGGCAGCATCGAGCAGGACGCGGACATGGTCATCCTTCTGCATCGGGAGGACGCGTACGAGAAGGAATCTCCCAGAGCGGGGGAGGCCGATCTGATCGTGGCCAAGCACCGTAATGGTCCGACGGCCACGGTGACCGTCGCCTTCCAAGGGCACTACAGCCGGTTCGTGGACATGGCGACCGGCTGACCAGGATGGCAGGTCGTACCTAACAGCGGTATGACGGTGGCCGTTCGGCCCGCGTTACCCGGTGCCGGTCAGAGTCGGCCGCATGACAAGGGCGAATGACGCGCCGAGCATTCAGGTCGCCGGGCTGCACAAGCGGTTCGGCGGCGCGCGGGCGCTGGACGGGATGAGCTTCGGGGTGTGGCCGGGCCAGGTGACCGGGTTCGTCGGGCCCAACGGGGCGGGCAAGTCCACGACGATGCGGGTGATCCTCGGCCTGGACGCGGCGGACGAGGGCACCGCGCTGATCGGCGGACGGCCGTACGCGAGCCTGTCCCGGCCGATGAGCCACATCGGGGCGCTGCTGGATGCGAGCGCGTTGCAGCCGAGCCGGCGGGCGCGCGATCACCTGTTGTGGCTGGCGCACTCGCAGGGGTTGACGGCGCGACGGGTCGATGAGGTCCTCGGCCAGGTCGGGCTGCGAGAGGTCGCGAAGCGCAAGGCCGGCGGCTATTCGCTGGGCATGCGGCAGCGGCTCGGCATCGCGGCGGCGCTGCTCGGCGATCCCGGGGTGCTGATGCTGGACGAGCCGTTCAACGGCCTGGACCCCGAGGGCATCGTGTGGATCCGTGGCTTCCTGCGGGCACTGGCCGCGCAGGGCAGGGCGGTGCTGGTGTCCAGCCATCTGATGAGCGAGCTGGAGGACACGGCCGACCACGTCGTGGTGGTCGGCAGAGGCCGGGTCATCGCGGATGCCGGTGTCGGTGACTTGCTGGCCCGGGTGGCGGACGGGCGGGTCCGGGTGCGTACCACCGACGACCGGCAGGCGGCGGCGCTGTTGCGGCACGCCGGGGCGATGGTCACCGCGGCCGGGCCCGGGCTGCTGAGCGTCAAGGGACTTGCCGCCGAGCAGATCGTCACGATCCTGGGGGCCGGTGGCGTGCCTGTCTCCGAGGTGTCGGGGCATCGGGCGACGCTGGAGGACGTCTACATGGAGCTCACCAGGGACGCGGTCGAGTACGCGGGCGGTGAGGTCCGATGACCGCGGTCATACCGTACGTGTCGAAGGCGCCGCAGGGCCGGGCGGGCTTCGCCCAGCTCGTACGGGCGGAGTGGACGAAGTTCCGGACCATCCGGGCCTGGGTGATCGGCTCGCTGTTGGCCGTCGGGGCGACCGTCGTGTTCGGGCTGCTCGGATCGTCGGTGCAGGGCTCGTGCAACGTGGCCGCCTGCGATGTGCCGACCGGCCCGGGCGGGGAGGCGGTCGCGGACGGGTTCACGTTCGTGCACCGGTCGCTGGCCGGGGACGGCAGCATCACGGCGCGGGTCGGCGCGTTGACCGCGGAGGACACCGCACCGCCCGGGGAGCGCAACGTGCTGCCGGAGTGGGCCAAGGCCGGGGTCATCGTCAAGGCGAGCACGAAGCCGGGCTCGGCGTACGCGGCGGTCCTGCTGACCCCCGGCCACGGAGTCCGGATGCAGTACGACTTCACGCACGACCTCGCGGGTCCCGCCACGGCCCGCTGGGTACGGCTGACCCGGGCCGGGCGGACCCTGACCGGCTACGCCTCGGCGGACGGCGTCACCTGGACCCGGATCGGCAGCGCCAGGCTGTCCGGACTGCCGCAGACCGTCGAGGCCGGGATGTTCACCACGTCTCCGCAGTACACGCGGGTGTCCAGCGGAGTCGGGCTCTCCGCGGAGACCTGGCCGACCACGGCGACCGCCCGTTTCGACCAGGTACGTACGACCGGCGGCTGGGCGTCGGGTGCGTGGCACGGCACGTGGCCGAGCGGTCAGGGTCTGGGGCCCGAGGGCCCCGGCCCGGCGAACGGATTCCAGGAGTCGGGCGGTGTGTTCACCGTGACCGGGACCGGCGACATCGCACCTGATGTCGCGGGCGTCGTCGGGCTCGGGGTGACACCCGGCCGAATCCTGGCGGGGGCGTTCGCCGGGTTGATCGCGGTCGTGGTCATCGGGGCGCTCTACATCACCGCCGAACATCGGCGCGGGCTGATCCGTACGACACTGGTCGCCAGCCCGCGGCGGGCGAGGGTGCTGGCGGCCAAGGCGCTCGTCCTGGGCGCGGTGGCCTTCGCGGTGGGCATGGTGGGCGCGGCGATCACGGTGCCGCTGGGCGATCGGATGGTCTGGTCGGGCGGCGGCTACGTGATCCGGGTGGCCCCGCCCGCCATGGTGCGGGTGATCGTGGGAACCGGGCTGCTGTTCGCCGCCGCCGCGGTGCTCGCGCTGGGCATCGGCTCGATCCTGCGACGCAGCGCCGTGTCCGTGGCGGCCGTGATCATGCTGATCATCGTCCCGTACATCCTCGCCTACGGAGCGATCGTGCCGCCGGGTGCGACGCAGTGGCTGGCCCGGATCACCCCGGCCGCCGCCTTCGCCATCCAGCAGGTGATTCCGCGGTACCACCAGGTCAGCGGGATCTACGCACCGGCTGAGGGCTTCTATCCGCTCTCCCCATGGGCCGGCCTTGGGGTGCTGTGCGCCTACGCGGCCGTCGCGCTGGGCGCGGCGATGGTCCTGCTGCGCAGGAGGGACGCATGAGGTACGCGCTGAACGCCGAATGGACCAAGCTGCGGACCCTGGCGGGCACGGCCTGGCTGCTGGTCGGCACGATCGCGCTGACCATCGCGGTGGGCGCCGCGACCGCGGGGGCCACGACCTGCCCGATGACCGGCTGCACCCAGGACACCGTCAAGCTGAGCCTCACCGGGATCTATCTCGGCCAGGCGGTCGTCGCGATCTTGGCCGTACTGGTGATCAGCGGCGAGTACACCACCGGCATGATCCGTACCACCCTGACCGCCATGCCGCGAAGGACGACGGTGCTTGCCGCGAAGGCCGTCGTTCTCACCGGCTTGGTCTTGGTCGCCGCGGTGGTCGCGGTGGCCGGTTCGCTGGTGGCCGGGCGGTTGCTGCAGCCCGGGCTCACGCTGGACAGCCCGGCCCTGCGCGCCGGGCTGGGCGCGGTGCTCTATCTGGTGCTGATCGCACTGTTCGGCCTGGGCACGGCCACGGCGGTACGGGATCCGGCGGTCGGCGTCGGGGTGGTCCTGGGCCTGCTCTACCTTTTCCCGATCATGGCCGCTGCGATCGGCGACCAGCACTGGAAGAAGCATCTGGAGCAGGTCGCGCCGATGACCGCCGGGCTGGCGATCACGGCCACGAAGAACCTGCACGACCTGCCGATCAGCCCATGGAAAGGGCTCGGGGTCCTGGTGGTCTGGGCGGCGGCCGCGATGCTGCTCGGCGGCTTGGTGCTGCGAACCCGCGATGCCTGACGTCACACGATGCGGTAGCCGACCCCGGGCGTGGTGCTGATCACCGGTGGTTCGCCCAGCTTGCGGCGCAGCCGGCCCACGGTCACGGTGACGGTGTTGGTGAAGGGGTCGGCGTGCTCGTCCCAGACCTGTTCGAGCAGGTCCTCGGCGCTGAGAAAGGCCGGGGTCGCGCGCAGGAGGGCTTCGAGGACGCCGAACTCCTTGACCGACAGATCGACCTGCCTGCCGTCCCTGGTGACCGTACGGCGCATCGGGTCCAGCTCGATCCCGGCCGCGCGCAGCGTGCGGGCCCGTGCGGACGGACGGCGGCGGGCCAGCGCCTGGATGCGCAGCACCAGTTCGGGGAAGTGGAACGGCTTGGCCAGGTAGTCGTCGGCGCCCAGGCCGAGGCCGCTGACCCGGTCGCCGGGCGCTCCGGCGGCGGTCAGCATCAGCACCATGACCCGGTCGTCCCGCTCAGTGATCATCTGACAGAGGGTGTCGCCGTGGATGCCGGGCAGGTCGCGGTCCAGCAGCACCACGTCGTAGCTGTTGGTGTCCAGCTTGGCGGCCGCTTCGAGCCCGTCGTGCGCGGCGTCCACCGCCATGCCCTGGTCGCGCAGCCCCTCGACCAGCACGTCGGCCAGCGATCGCGCGTCCTCCACCACCAAAACCCTCATGCCCGGACTTCCTCGGGCACCAGCGGAAGCGTGATCTCGACCCGCAGTCCGCCTTCCGGCCGGGCGTACAGCTCCAGAACACCGTCGTGCGCCTCGGCGATGGCCGCGACGATCGACAGCCCCAGCCCGGAGCCGCTCCCGGTGCGGTCGGGGCCGATCCGCCGGAACGGCCGGGCCAGCTCCCCGACCTGGGCGGAGTCCAGTACCGCGCCCCCGGATTCGACCACGAACCGGACCGAGGGGCCGGACGCCTGAACCGCGACCCGGATCCAGCCGTCGTCCACGTTGTGCCGGATCGCGTTGTCGATCACGTTGTCCACCATCCGGCCCAGCAACGGAGCGCTGCCCAGCACCAGCCCCGGCTCGACGTCGTCCAGGACGGTCAGCCGCCTGGCCCTGATGTCGGCGGCCCGTTCGGTGAGGGCGACGGTCACGAGGCTGTCCAGCGGCAGCGGCCTGCGGTCGGGCAGCGCCCGGTGCTGCGTCCTGGCCAGTACGAGGAAGCCGTCCAGCAGCTGATCGACGGTGTCGAGTTCGGTACGCAGCCGGGCGGCCAGTGCCCGGGTCTGCGGCGGCGCCGGCTCAGGCTTGCCCAGCGCCACGTCGAGCGAGGCCCGCATGGTGGCCAGCGGAGTGCGCAGCTCGTGCGAGGCGTTGGCGACGAACCGGCGCTGCGCCGCGAACGACTCCTCCAGCCGGTGCAGCAGCCCGTCGATCGTGTCGGCGAGATCCTTGACCTCGTCGCTCGGCCCTTCGACGGCCAGCCGCTCGTGCAGGTTGTCGGCGGAGATCCGCTGGGTCGCCGTGGTGATCGTCCGCAGTGGCCGCAGCACCCGGCCCGCGATCAGCCGGCCCAGCCCGAACGACGCCACCCCCATGACCGCCAGTGCGATCGCCGAGCCCTCGAAGATCTGCCGATTGGTGCTGGACCGCTGCGCGTCGAGCTGGCGGTTCAGCCGTCCGATCTCGGCCTGGGCCCGGGACAGCTGGGTCGCCTGCTGGGGCTGCTGCCCGGGTACCGGCGCGGTCACCGCCTGGGTCGAGTTGAGGGTCAGGAAGCCCGCGATGGTCAGCAGCACCAAGCCGGACAGCAGGAACACCACGCCGTAGAGCAGGGTGAAGCGCAGCCGCACGGTGCGGCGTCGGCGAAGCGGTTCCATCGGCCCCCCTGGACGGATCCGGGTGGTTCCCGGGCAGGAATGTCCTGTCCGCCAGGATGCCCGGCCGGACCTAACAACGGTATGACGGCGCCCGTTCGGCCCTCGTTAGGCGGTCATCCCCAGGCTGTGGACCAATCCCATCCTGGAGGAGCCAAAGATGAACGCCAGAATCGGCGTCCTGGCCGTCATACCGCTGCTCGTCACGGCCTGTGCCGCCGGATCGCACAACAAGGTCGGCGGCCAGACCACGCAGCAGCGCCACGACCAGGCGGTCGCGTTCGCCAAATGCATGCGCTCGCACGGTGACCCGTCCTTTCCCGACCCCGGTCCGGGTGGCGCGTTCCCCAACGAGAACGGCAGCCTGGACAGGTCCTCGTCCGCGTTCAAGACCGCGCAGGCCGCCTGCAAGAAGCTCGAACCCAACTCGCCGCCGGATCAGACCCTCCTGCAGAAGGACTACCAGCGGCTGTTGAAGTTCTCGGCCTGTATGCGCTCGCACGGAATGCCGGACTTCCCCAACCCCACGCTGGACAAGGGCGGCGTCGGCATCACCGGCAAGATCGACCCGAACTCGCCGCAGTACAAGACAGCGCAGGCCGCCTGCCGCACCCTAGAGCCCGGGCCGGGCAACCCGTGACCGCTCGCGAGAGCGTGATGGACACCGTGACGCCCGATGCGCCGGTACGCGGCCGGCGGCGCCTTCGCTGGACGGCCGCCGGAGCCGCGCTGCTGCTGGCCGCCGGAGCAGCCACGGCCGCAGGCACCGGAATATTCGGGCATTCCGGCAAGCCGCCGGCGCCCACGTACCCCACCTCGACCGCTCCGGTGGTCCGCCGCGCGCTCCAGTCGCAGACGCAGGTCTCGGCCACCCTCGGGTACGGCGGCACCGTCAGCGTCGTCAACCAGGCCGAGGGCCTGGCGACCAGGCTGCCCGGTATCGGGAAGGTGTTCCGGCAGGGCCAGGTGCTCTACAAGGTGAGCGGCAAGCCCGTGGTGCTGCTGTACGGGGCGGTACCGGCGTACCGGACCCTCTCGTACGGGATGAAGGGCCAGGACGTCGCCCAGCTCAACGCCGCCCTGGTCCAGCTCGGCTTTTCCGAGAGTCTCGACGCCGCCTCCGGTTACTTCGGCACGGCGACGACGTACGCGCTGGAACGGCTGCAACGTCACCTCGGGATCGACCGGACCGGGGAGCTCGCGCTCGGCCAGGCGGTGTTCCTGCCCGGGGACGCACGGGTCACCGCGCTGGCCGGCGGCACCGTGCTGGGCGCGCCGGTTCATCCGGGCGCGATCCTGCTGACCGTCACCTCGACCACGCCGGTGGTCGCCATCAGCCTCGACGCCGCGATGCAGACCCAGGTCAAGCGAGGCGATCAGGTCGTCATCACGCTGCCGGACAGCAGCACCACGCCGGGCGTCGTCTCCTCGGTGGGCACCGTCGCGACCAAGTCCGCGGGTGGCGCGACGATCGGCGTCAAGGTCACCCCGACCCGGCCCAAGGCCGCGCGGGGGCTGGACCAGGCCCCGGTCCAGGTGACGATCGTGACCGGCAGTGTGCCGGACGCGCTGGTGGTGCCGGTCGGCGCGCTGCTCGCCCAGCCGGACGGCAAGTTCGCCGTCGAGGTGGCCGACCCGCGCGGCAACCGGCTCGTCCCGGTCACCCCCGGGCTGTTCGACGACGCGGACGGGCTCGTGCAGGTGACCGGCACGCAACTGACGGCCGGGCAGCGGGTGGTGGTGCCGACGTGACCGGGCCGGTTCTGGAACTCGACGGGGTGACCAAGCGATATCCCAGCCGGCCTCCGGTGGAGGCGCTGCGCGGGGTCGGCTTCACCATCGAGGCGGGGGAGCTGCTGGCCATCACCGGGCCCTCCGGATCGGGCAAGTCGACGCTGCTGCATCTGATGGGCCTGCTGGACCGGCCCACCAGCGGCACCGTCAGGATCACCGGCTTGGACGCGGCGGGCCTGAACGACCGCGAGCTCTCGGCGCTGCGCGCGCTGCGCATCGGCTTCGTGTTCCAGCAGTTCCACCTGTCCGAGCACGCGAGCGCGCTGGAGAACGTCGCCGACGGCCTGCTGTACGCCGGGTACGCGGCGGCCCGGCGGCGGGAGCTCGCCCGAGTCGCGCTGGAGCGGGTCGGGCTGGCGCACAAGGTCGCGGCCCGGCCGACGGAGCTGTCCGGTGGCGAACGCCAGCGGGTAGCGATAGCCCGGGCACTGGCCGGGCGGCCCGCGATCGTGCTGGCCGACGAGCCCACCGGCAACCTGGACAGCCGTAACGGCGAGGCGATCCTCGAACTGCTCACCGAGCTCAACTCCGGTGGCGCGACGATCGTGGTCATCACCCATGACCGCGGGATCGCGGCCCGGCTGCCCCGGCAGATCACCATGTTGGACGGCCGGATCCAGGCCGACACGCGGGCCCTGGAGGTACGGCCGTGATCCCCATGCCGCACGAGCTCCGCCCGGCCGACCTGGCCCGGCTAGCCGCCGTGGGGCTGCGCACCCGGCGGCTGCGCGCTGCGCTGTCCGCGCTGGGCATCGCCATCGGCGTCGCGGCCATCGTCGCGGTCCTCGGGCTGTCGGCTTCCTCGCAGGCCGGGCTGCTCAACGAGATCTCCAAGCTGGGTACCAACCTGCTCACCGTCAGCCCGGGACAGAAGATCGGCGGCGGCAGCGCCCAGCTGTCGGCCGGGACCCCCAGCCGGATCGGCCGGCTGCCCGGGGTGCTCGCCGTCGAGCACACCGGGTCGGTGGACGTGAAGGTCTACCGGAGCCCGCTGATCCCGGCGGTCAACACCAACGGCCTGAACGTCAGCGCCGCGAGCCTGAATCTCCCGGCGGCCGTGGGCACCTCGATGGCACAGGGCCGGTTCCTCAACGCCGCCACCGCCCGGCAGCAGACCGTCGTCCTGGGCGCGGGCGCCGCCCAACTGCTCGGCATCGACCGGCTCTGGCCGAACCAGCGGGTCTGGCTGGGTGGGCAGTGGTTCTACGTCGTCGGCATCATGAAGCCCGCGACGCTCGTACCGGTCATCGACGCGTCGGTCTTCGTCGGCTATCCGGCCGCCGAGAAGTACCTGGGCTTCGACGGCCATCCGTCCACGGTCTTCGTCCGGGCGCGCACCGAGAAGGTCAACGACGTCTACGGACTGCTGGCCGCCCAGGCCGACCCGGAGCACCCCGAACAGGTCAGCGTCAGCGTGCCGTCCGCCGCGCTGGTCGCCCAGGCCGAGGCCAAGAGCGCGTTGGACGTCCTGTTCCTCGGGCTGGGCGCCGTGGCCCTGGTGGTCGGGGCGATCGGGGTGGCCAACATCATGGTCATCTCGGTGCTGGAACGCCGGAGCGAGATCGGCCTGCGCCGAGCGCTCGGCGCGACCAAGGGCCATATCCGGACCCAGTTCCTGTCCGAGGCGGTGCTCCTCGCGGCGGGCGGCGGCCTCGTCGGGGTGGGCGCGGGGTGTCTGGCCACCGCGGTCTACGCGAGCACACGCGGTTGGGCGATCGTGATCCCGCCGCTGGCCTGGGGCGGCGGGCTGGGGGCCGCGCTGCTCATCGGGGCCGGTGCGGGGCTGCTGCCCGCCATCCGCGCGGCCAGGATGTCGCCCACCGAGGCGCTCCGCACCGCCTGACCCCTAATGCCTATGGGCGGCTAATGTCTATGGGCGGCTCAGAGCGTCCACGGTGGGGCGAAGGTCTCGCCGTTCGCCGTGGCCTTGAGCCCTACGGAGGTGACGCAGGTCAGGCCGGCGGGCTCGGCGGTCTCGTTGCGAAGCTGCAGCAGGCTGCCGGGCGGCACGATGATGGCGTCGCCCGCGGCCGCCTGGATCTCCTCGCCGTTCAGGGACGCCGCCACGGTGCCGCTGACGACGAGGAAGACCTCCTCGCGGTCCATCCGGTGTTCGACGCTGCGTGCGCCGGGCTCGACGTGCGCGGTCCACAGCGCCAGCTCGACGCTGCCCTTCGAGGGCGCGGCGAGCTGGGTCAGGGTGAACCCGTCGGCCTCGAAGGTCTTCGCATCGGTCAAGGTGGAGATAGGCATTTCGTACTCCCTGCAAAGTGGTCAACCTGCTTGACTACTTCAGGGTAGGAGGGTGCCGCCGATAAAGTCAAGCTGCTTGACTACTTGGGAGATGCTGCGATGTTCGACGACCTTGATCTCACCCGGCTCCGCGAGCGTCCGGGCGCGAAGTGGAGCGCCACCGCCGACGGCACGCTGCCCGCCTGGGTCGCCGACATGGACTTCGAGCCGCCCGCCGCCGTACGCGAGGTGCTGCACCGGGAGATCGACCGGGACCTGGGCTACCCGCACTGGGACGACCATCCGGACGCCAACCCGGTCAAGATCGCCTTCGCCGACAGGATGCACCGGCAGTACGGCCTGTCCTTCGCACCCTCCGACATGCGGATCTTCACCGAGCTGATCCAGGCCCTGCAGGCCGTGTTGCACGTCGCCACCAGGCCGGGCGACGCGGTGGCGATGCATGTTCCGGCCTATCCGCCGTTTCTGCAGACGCTGGTGGACATGGGCCGCAGGCTGGTGCCGATCCCGATGGTCGACGACGGCACCGGCTGGGTCTTCGGCACTCCTGACCTGTCGGACTGCCGGGCGCTCATCCTGGTCGACCCGCACAACCCCACCGGCCGGTCGTTCCGGCCCGAGGAGCTGGCGGCGCTGGCCGACCTCGCCGAACGGCACGATCTCCTCGTCATCTCCGACGAGATCCACTCCGATCTCCTCTACGAGCCGTACCGCCACACCCCCTTCGCCACCCTCGCCCCCGCCCGCACGGTCACCCTCAGCTCGGCCAGC
>Ga0308173_10001203_pt1 | contig 12603 bp, 7 predicted proteins | sample PhyPR1_FD_203716 | JGI IMG/M metagenome (GOLD analysis project Ga0308173, IMG submission 203716) | Soil microbial communities from UC Gill Tract Community Farm, Albany, California, United States - DLSLS.P.R1 | ecosystem: Environmental > Terrestrial > Soil > Agricultural land | place: USA... | reverse complement strand
GGACCTCGCGGGCGTGACGTTCGTGGACGCCTCCGCACTCGGGGTGCTGGTCCGCGCCCGCGAGCTGATGAGGTCGTGCGCGGGCACGCTGGAGGTCGTGGCGTTCAGCCCGACCTTCCTACGGCTGTGCGTGCTGACCGGCCTGGTCGGCCTCACCCACCCCGCCGACCGTCGGGAGTTGGAGCTGACCAGCTGACCGACGCGGAGCCGACCGGCCGGCCGCGTCCCACCGTCCCCGGGCGCCCCCGTGGTCCGGGGGACGGTGGGTCGCACCGAGCGTGACCAGCCTGCTGCCCCGACGTCGTCCGCAACCACACCCTCAAGGGTGGAAACGTCTCAGCTGTCCTCGCCGGCGAGGTCCTCGCCGTGGGTGCCGGGGCGGGGCGCCCAGGGCAGCTCCTTGGCCGGGCGTACGACGATCAGCCGGTCGCCGCGCGCGAGCTGGGTGACGACCGGGTCGAAGTAGCGGTAGACCTTCTCGTCGCGCACCACGGCGATCACCTGGTCGGGCAGCGTCTGGGGCTGTTGGCCGACCTCGGAGACCAGCAGGTCGCGCTCGGCCACCTCGAGCCCCTCGCCGTAGGTGAGCAGGTCCTCCATCACCGAGCCGAGGGTCGGGCTGAGGGTGGAGAGGCCGAGCAGCCGTCCCACCGCGTCGGAGGAGGTGATCACCGAGTTGGCCCCCGACTGGCGCATCAGGGCGACGTTCTCCTGCTCCCGGACGGCGGCGACGATCCACGCATCGGGGTTGAGCTGTCGCACGGTGAGCGTGGTGAGCACGTTGGAGTCGTCGCGGTTGGTGGTGATGATGACCTGGCTGGCGGTGCCGACGCCGGCCCGCCGCAGCACCTCGCGCCGGGTCGCGTCGCCGGTGACCACCGCCAGGCCGTCGGTGTGCGCGTCCTGCAGCGCGCTGGAGCTGGGGTCGACCACGACGATGCCCTCGCGGTCGATCCCGTTGTTGACCAGGGTCTCCACGGCGCTGCGGCCCTTGGTGCCGTAGCCGACGACGACGACGTGCTCTCCCATGCTCTTCCTCCACCGGTTGACCCGGAACATCTCGCGGCCCTGCGAGGCGAGGACCTCGAGGGTGGTCCCGATCAGCAGCACCAGGAAGGCGATGCGGGCCGGGGTGATGACGAACGCGTTGACCAGGCGGGCCCGCTCGGAGACCGGCGCGATGTCGCCGTACCCTGTCGTGCTCAGGGTCACGGTCGTGTAGTAGATCGAGTCGACCAGGTTGACGCCGTAGGCGTCGGGGTCGTTGGCGTCGCGGTAGCCGCCACGGTCGAGGTAGACGATGAGGACCGTGCCGGCGAGGATCGCCAGCGCGAGGAGCAGCCGACGGCCCAGCTCCCACCACGGAGACCGCGACCGGTCCGGAAGGGCGACCTTGCCGCGAGGGGTGTCCTCGGAGGGGTCGGAGCGCTGGTCGGGCACGGGGTGAATCTAGTGGACCGGTGGGCCCGGGCCGCGCACGGCGGTCAGCTCGGCCGGTCCCACACCGCGATGGACCGCAGCCGCTGCACCAGCTCGAGCCGGGCCCGGGTGGTGGTCTTCTGCGGGAAGACGGTGTCGAACGCCGCGTTGACGGCGGCGCCGATCAGCACGGCGATGGCCACCAGGTAGAGCCACACCAGGACGGCGATGGGAGCCGAGAGGGGTCCGTAGATCGACCTGGAGTCGGCGGCGGTCGCGGTGAGGAAGGTCCGCAGCAGGTAGGAGCCCGCGATCCACACCACCAGGGAGAAGGTGGCCCCCGGGAGGTTGAAGCTCCAGCTCGTCCGCACCGGCACCGAGACGTGGTAGAGCGTGGCGAGGAAGCAGATGCACACCACGACGACGGTGGGCCAGTAGAAGTGCATGACGAAGTCGAACCGCGAGGGCAGCCAGTCCCCCACCAGGGACGGACCGGCGATCACCAGCGGCACCGTCAGCACCCCGGTGACCATGGCGAGGACGTACAGCGCGAAGGAGAGGGCGCGCGTCTTGATGATCCCGCGGTGCCCGCCGAGCCCGTGCATGATCGTGATGGTGTCGACGAAGACGTTGAGCGCCCGCGACCCCGACCAGAGCGCCAGCACGAAGCCCAGCGAGATCACGTCGAAGCGCCCGCCCTTGAGGACGTCGTCGATGGTCGGGACGATGATCCGGTTGACCGCGCTCGGGGTCAGTGCGCGCTCGGACAGGTCGATGACTGCCGACCGCACGTCGGCCACCTGGGCGGCGGTGAAGTGGTCGGTGACGTAGCCGATCGCGCCGGCCATGGCGAAGATCAGCGGCGGCACCGACAGCACCGCGAAGAACGCCGCCTCGGCCGCCAGCCCGGTCACCCGGTAGCGCAGGCACGAGCTCACCGTGGTGACCACCAGGCGCCAGATCACCTCGCGGGTGCTCCGCCACCAGGTGGCCCGGCTCCGAGCCACTGCGGGAGTCGCCGCGGACGGGCGGATCTCCGGCTGGGCCATGGGCCTACGGTAGCCACATGACGCGGCACTCTCCGGACGACATCCGGGTCGTCACCAACCAGGCTCCCCCGCTCGTCGGGCACAACGTGATCACCTCCGACCACGCGCTGGTCGAGGCCGTGGTGCGCCACGGCTCCGAGGACGTCGTCGCGGACCTCGCACCGCTCGGCGCGGAGGCCGGCTCGGCGGAGGCCCGCGAGCACGGCATCCTCGCCAACGAGAACCATCCGCAGCTCACCCCCTACGACCGCTACGGCAACCGGATCGACGAGGTGCGCTTCCACCCGTCGTGGCACTGGTTGATGGAGCGCGCGGTCGGGCACGGCCTGGCCGCGGCGCCCTGGGAGTCCGACTCTCCGCACGCCCACGTGCGTCGCGCCGCCGGCTTCATGGCCTGGTCGCACACCGAGCCGGGACACGGGTGCCCGATCTCCATGACGTACGCCGCGGTGCCGGCGCTGCGGGCCGACGACGCGCTGGCCAAGGAGTGGACCCCGCTGCTGGCCTCCACGTCCTACGACCCCGGCCTGCGCACCCCGTCGACCAAGCGGGGCGCGCTCGCGGGCATGGGCATGACCGAGAAGCAGGGCGGCTCCGACGTCCGGGCCAACGTGACGCAGGCACACCCGACCTCGGTCGACGGGGAGTACACCCTGCACGGGCACAAGTGGTTCACCTCGGCGCCGATGAACGACGTCTTCCTGGTGCTCGCACAGGCCTCCACCGATTCAGGGCAGGCCGGCGTGACGTGCTTCGTGGTGCCGAGGGTGCTGGCGGACGGCTCGCGCAACCGGCTCGACGTCGTACGCCTCAAGGACAAGCTGGGCAACCGCTCCAACGCCTCCTCGGAGCTGGAGTTCGACGGCACCGTCGCCCACCGGCTCGGCGACGAGGGTCGCGGGGTGCGCACCATCATCGAGATGGTCGCCGCGACCCGGCTCGACTGCGTGCTCGGCTCGACGTCGCTGATGCGGCGGTCGCTGAACGAGGCCGCCTGGCACGCCGCGCACCGCTCCGCCTTCGGGTCACGGCTCGCCGACAAGCCGCTCATGCAGAACGTGCTGGCCGACCTGGCGGTCGAGACCGAGGCCGCCACCGCGCTCGCGATGCGACTGGCTGCCGCGGTCGACCGGAGCGGCGACCCGCACGAGGCGGCGTTGCGTCGGATCGCGCTGCCGCTGGCGAAGTTCTGGGTCTGCAAGCGAACCCCGTTCATGGTCGCGGAGGCGCTCGAGTGCCTCGGCGGGAACGGGTACGTCGAGGAGTCGGTCATGCCGCTGCTCTACCGCGAGGCCCCGCTGAACTCGGTGTGGGAGGGCTCCGGCAACGTCAACGCCCTCGACGTGCTCCGGGCGCTCGCACGCGAGCCCGAGGTGCTGTCGGCGTGGATCACCGAGGTGGGCCTGGCCCGGGGCGGCGACGCGCGGCTGGACCGGGCGATCGACGACACGCTCGCGCTCCTGGGCGACGCCGCCACGCTCGAGGGGTCGGCCCGCCGCCTGGCCGGGCGGATGGCCGCCTGCCTCCAGGGGTCGCTGCTGGTCCGCCACGCCCCGACCGAGGTCGCGGACGCCTTCTGCGCCTCTCGACTCGGGACGGAGTACGACGGGACGTTCGGCACGCTCGCCGGAGGGGACCTGCGGGCGATCATGGAGCGTGCGACACCCGCCGCCTGACTCCTCTCCCGGGGGACACTCGCCGTTCACCCGGCTCCGCGAGGCTGCTCCGTCGTGAGTCCCGTCCAGCCGCAGGTGCTGCCCTCGTTGCTGGCGTCCTCCCGGGCACCGGCCCCGCGCACCCTGGTCGACATCTTCTCCATGATCGCCGAGGCGCACCCGAACGCGCTGGCCGTCGACAGCGGCGTGGAGGTCCTCACCTACGCCGAGCTGCAGACGGCGGCCCAGGAGCTGGCCGGACGGCTGGCGGCCGTCGGGGTGTCCTCGGGCGACAAGGTCGGGGTGCGGATCAAGTCCGGCACCACCGACCTGTACGTGGCCATCCTGGGGATCCTGCTGGCTGGAGCGGCGTACGTGCCCGTGGATGCCGACGACCCCGACGAGCGCGCCCGGGTGGTGTTCGAGGAGTCGGCGGCCGCGGCGGTCGTGGGTCACGAGCTGGAGGTGGCCGCCCGGGGGTCGCGGCCCCCGGAGGTCGGTGGCGGTCCGCCGCGGCCGGAGGACGACGCGTGGGTCATCTTCACCTCGGGCTCCACCGGGACACCCAAGGGCGTGGCGGTGACCCACCGCAACGCGGCGGCCTTCGTCGACGCCGAGTCCCGGTGGTACCTCCGCGACGCCCCGATCGGCCCGGGCGACCGGGTGATGGCCGGCCTCTCGGTGGCCTTCGACGCCAGCTGCGAGGAGATGTGGCTGGCCTGGGCGTACGGCGCCTGCCTGGTCCCCGCGCCCCGCTCCCTGGTCCGCTCCGGGGTCGACGTCGGGCCCTGGCTGGTGGCCAACGACATCACGGTCGTCTCCACCGTGCCCACCCTGGTGGCGCTGTGGCCGGCGGCCTCCCTGGACCGGGTCCGGCTCCTGATCATGGGCGGGGAGGCCTGTCCCGCCGAGCTCGCCGCCCGCCTGCAGGCCCCGGGCCGGGAGGTCTGGAACACCTACGGGCCGACCGAGGCCACGGTGGTCGCCTGCGGCACCGTCCTCGACGGCAGCGACCCCGTGCGCATCGGCCTGCCGCTCGACGGCTGGGACCTCGCCGTCGTCGACGCGGAGGGCCGTCCGGTCCCGGAGGGCGCGACCGGGGAGCTGATCATCGGTGGTGTCGGCCTGGCCCGCTACCTCGACCCGGCCAAGGACGCCGAGAAGTACGCACCCATGCCGAGCCTCGGGTGGGAGCGCGCCTACCGCTCCGGGGACCTCGTCCGCAACGACCCCGCCGGGCTGGTCTTCGCCGGCCGCGCCGACGACCAGGTCAAGCTGGGTGGCCGGCGCATCGAGCTCGGCGAGATCGACGACCAGCTCCTGCGCCTGCCGGGCGTGCGGTCCGCTGCGGCCGCCGTCCGGTCGACCAGGTCCGGCAACAAGCTGCTGGTCGGCTACCTCAACGTCGACGAGGCGTACGACGCCGGCGCGGCGCTGGAGGTGCTGCGACACCGGATGCCGGCCTCGCTCGTGCCGCGGCTGGCCGTGGTCGACAGCCTCCCGACACGCACCTCCGGCAAGGTCGACCGGGACGCCCTCCCCTGGCCGCTCCCCACCGGCGGGCCCGCACCGGGGGCCGGGCTGAGCGGGACCCAGGCCTGGGTGGCCGAGATCTGGAACGACGTCCTCGCCGCCGAGGTGACGTCGCCGAAGGACGACTTCTTCGACTTCGGGGGTGGCTCGCTGACCGGCGCGCAGGTCGTCAGCCGGCTGCGTGAACGGTTCCCGGAGGTGGCCGTGGGCGACCTCTACGCCAATCCCACCGTCGCCGCCCTCGCGGCGGCCCTGGACGAGCTCGGTGGCACCGTCGTGCGCTCGGACCGCAAGGTGCTGCCCATCCCGTCACGGAGCCAAGCTGTCCAGCTGCTCGCCCTGGTCGTGCTGCGGGCCCTGGCCGGTGGGCGGTGGCTCGCGTGGCTCGCCCTGGGCTCCACCGTCCTGTCCGGCTGGCTCACGTGGCTGCCCTCCTACCCGCCGGGCGTCCTGATCGTGACCAGCTGGTTCTTCCTGGTCCCGCCCGGCCGGATGACGCTGGCCGCCCTCCTCGCCCGGGTCGTGCTGCGCGGCGTCACCCCGGGCGCCCACCCCCGCGGCGGCAGGGTCCACCTCCAGGTCTGGCTGGCCTCGCGCATCCAGGACGAGCTCGCGGCCGCGGGGCTGGCGGGCGCGCCGTGGTTCCCGCAGTACGCCCGGCTCCTCGGTGCGCGCCTGGGCCAGGGCGTCGACCTGCACACGCTGCCGCCCGTGACCGGCCTCCTCGAGATCGGGGACGGGGCGGCGATCGAGCCCGAGGTCGACCTGGGCGGCTACTGGATCGACGGCGACGTCTTCCACGTCGGGGGGATCCGGATCGGCAAGCGCGCCCGGGTCGGGGCGCGCAGCATGCTCGCGCCCGGCGCGGTCGTGGGCAAGCGCGCGGAGGTCGCCCCGGGGTCCCTGGTCCTGGGCACGGTCCCACCCGACGAGTACTGGTCGGGCTCCCCCGCCGAACGGCTCTCCGACCACGCGCGCGGCCCGTGGCCCGACGAGGTCCCGTCGCGGGGCCGGGTCTGGCTGGTCGTCTACGGCCTGGTCTCGCTCGTGGTCGCCGGACTGCCGGCGATGGGCCTGCTTGCCGGCGCGGCCGTGCTGGTCCCGGTCGTGGACGGCTCCACCTCGCTCGGCGACGCGTTCCTCTCTGCGCTGCCGTGGCTCCCCCTCGCCGGCTTCGTGGCGTACGCCGTGCTGGGGCTGCTCGTCCTGGGGCTGGTACGGGTCCTGTCCTGGGGCATGACCCCCGGGGCCCATCCGGTCCGGTCCGGCGTCGGGGTGAGGATCTGGGGCACCTTCCGGGTGCTCGACGAGGCCCGGACCTGGCTGTTCCCCCTCTACTCGAGCGCCCTGACCCCGATCTGGCTGCGCCTGCTCGGCGCCCGGATCGGCAAGGGAGTGGAGGCCTCGACCGTGCTGCTGATCCCCAAGTTCGCGCAGGTCAACGATCACGCGTTCCTCGCCGACGACACCCTCCTGGGGTGCTACGAGCTCGGGGGCGGCCAGATCCGGGTGGAGCGCGTCAAGATCGGCAAGCGAGCCTTCGTCGGCAACTCCGGCATGGCCGCCGCCGGACGCAAGGTGCCGAAAGCCGCGCTGGTCGCCGTCCTGTCGGCGGTCCCGAGGCGCGCCAAGGTCAAGGCCGGGTCGTCCTGGCTGGGCAGCCCGCCCACCAAGCTGCGCCGGTCGAGCGACGAGGCGGACTCCAGCCGGACCTACGACCCGCCCAGGCGCCTGCACGTCTACCGCGGCCTGGTCGAGACCGGGCGCCTGCTGCCGATGCTGCTCGGCGTGCTCCTGCACGTGGCCGTCGGAGCCCTCCTCCTGGCGCTGCTCATCCGGAGCGCTTGGCTCGCCGTCGTGCTGGCCGGGCCGGTCATGCTGCTCGGCGGCCTGGCGGCGGCCCTGGTCACGGTTGCGGCGAAGTGGCTGCTGGTCGGTCGTCACCGCACGGAGGAGCATCCCCTCTGGTCCGGCTTCGTGTGGCGCAACGAGCTGGCGGACACCTTCACCGAGGTGCTCGCGGCGCCCTGGTTCGCGTCGGTCACCCAGGGGACGGCGGCCCTGAACGTGTGGCTGCGCATGCTGGGAGCCAAGGTCGGGCACGGCGTCTGGTGTGACACCTACTGGCTGCCCGAGACCGACCTGATCGAGCTGCACGACGGGAGCACCGTCAACCACGGCTGCGTGGTCCAGACCCACCTGTTCCACGACCGCGTGCTCGCCCTGGACCGGGTCGTGCTGCAGGCCGGGGCGACCCTGGGGCCCAACAGCGTCATCCTGCCTGCGGCCACGATCGGCCGTCACGCTACGGTCGGACCGGTCTCGCTGGTGATGCGCGGGGAGGGAGTCCCGAGCCGCACCCGGTGGATCGGCAACCCGATCGGACCCTGGGAGGCGGACGACGCATGACAGGCACGGATCCCTATGTCCCGGACCACGGCGACGCGTCGTACGACGTGCTCCACTACGACCTGCGGCTCGACTACAAGCCGGACGGCAACCGCCTCGACGGGGAGGCGATCCTGCACTGCCGCGCCCTCGACGAGCTGACGCGGCTGCGGCTCGATCTCCACGACCTGCGGGTCGCCCGGGTGAGCGTGGACGGCAAGGCTCCGGCGCGCTACACCCACCGGGGCGGCGCCCTCGCCGTCTGGCTCGCCGAGCAGGTCGGCGCCGGCAGCGAGCTCGAGGTCCGGGTGAAGTACTCCGGCAAGCCCACGATCCTGAGGTCCAGGACCCTCGGCGACGCCGGGTGGGAGGAGCTGACCGACGGCGTGATCGTGGCCGCGCAGCCCCACGGCGCCCCGACCTGGTTCCCGTGCAACGACCGGCCGGACAACAAGGCGACCTACGCCTTCACCGTCTCCGCGCCGACCGGCTACCACGTCGCGATGAGCGGCGAGCCGGTCGACAGCACCCCCCGGGGCTCCTCGGTGGTCTGGCGCCACCGCCAGGACGCGCCGATGTCCACCTACCTCGCCACCTGCCAGATCGGGCGCTACGCCGTGATCGAGCAGGACGGCCCGGTCCCCCTCCGGATCGTGGCGCCGACCGACGTCGCGGGCGACGGGTTCGACGCGGCGTTCGGACCCCAGCCCGACATGATGCGGTTCTTCGAGAGCCTCTTCGGCCCCTACCCCTTCGCGTGCTACACGACCGTCATCACCGACGACGACCTCGAGATCCCGTTGGAGTCGCAGTCGCTGTCGACATTCGGACGCAACTTCTGCGCGGACACGTGGGACACGATCCGTCTGGTTGCCCACGAGCTGGCGCACCAGTGGTTCGGCAACGCCGTCACGCTGCGCCGCTGGCAGGACATCTGGCTGCACGAGGGCTTCGCCTGCTACGCCGAGTGGCTGTGGTCGGAGGAGTCCGGCTCCGACTCCGCCGAGGAGCGGGCGCGCCACTACTACGACAAGCTGGCCCACGAGCACGAGGACCTGGTGCTGGCCGACCCCGGACCGGAGCTGATGTTCGACGACCGCGTCTACAAGCGCGGCGCGCTGACCCTGCACGCGTTGCGGGCCGAGGTGGGGACCGAGGCCTTCTTCGCCCTGCTGCAGGCCTGGGTCAAGGAGCACAACGGCGGCTCGGTGACGACCGAGGACTTCATCGCCCACTGCCAGCACGAGACCGGCCGCTCGCTCACCGGGCTGTTCGATGCCTGGCTGTTCCAGACCGAGCTTCCCGAGCTCCCCTGAGGGCGGCCACTGCGGCCACGTGACCCGGCGGCGCGGGCACGTCGACCAGCTCGCCGTCGAAGTCCGCGAGGACCAGCCGCTCCATCGGGCGCGCCAGCCCGACGCCGTACGCCTTGAGCACGGCCTCCTTGCGCACCCATGTCCTGGCCTGCTCCTCCGGTGTCCTCGCGACCTCCCCGGGAGCCAGCACCAGGCAGGGGTCCCAGCGCCCGGCGACGGCCGCGACCGACTCGACGTCGACGCCGATCGGCGCGGTCCAGCCCACCGCGGTCACCAGGTGCGGCCGGCAGTGCGAGAGCGAGACCGGCACCGTGGTCGAGCCGTGGCGCGCCCACGGACGACCGTGGGCGTGCGACCCGCACTCCGGACAGAGCCGACCGGTCTCGACGTCGCCAGGACCGAGAAGACCGCGGACGTGGGAGGCAAGCGCCTCAGCCACGTCCGCGGTCCACGGGTGCCAGGTCAGGTCGACGTCCACCCGTCCATTCTCAGGCTCCGGCCGGCTCCGGCACCCGCTCGCCTGCGGGAGCCACGTCCTCGTCGAGCATCGTGGTCTCGTCGAACGGCAGCTCGCCGGAGAGCACCCGGTCGAGACGGCCGCGATCCAGGCCGCCGGTCCACTGTGCGATCACGACGGTGGCGATCGAGTTGCCGGCGAAGTTGGTCAGCGCCCGCGCCTCGGACATGAACCGGTCGATGCCGACGATGAGGCCCACGCCGTCCAGCAGCTCGGGGCGGTGCGACGCGAGGCCGCCGGCCAGGGTGGCCATGCCGGCGCCGGTGACGCCGGCGGCGCCCTTGGAGGCCACCATCATGAACAGCAGCAGCGAGACCTGCTCACCGATGCTCAGCGGGTCGCCCATCGCCGAGGCGATGAACAGCGAGGCCATCGTCAGGTAGATGGCGGTGCCGTCGAGGTTGAACGAGTAGCCGGTCGGCACGACCACGCCCACGGTCGGCTTGTCGACGCCGGCGTGCTCCATCTTCGCGATCAGCCGCGGCAGGGCCGACTCCGAGGAGGAGGTGGAGAGGATCAGCAGGAACTCCCGGCCGAGGTACTTGAACAGGCTGAAGACGTTGACGCCGGTCACGGCCTTCAGCACGGTGCCGAGGACGACGAAGACGAACAGCGCGCAGGTGACGTAGAAGCCGATCATCAGCACGGCCAGGCTCTTCAGCGCGTCCACGCCGGTCTCGCCGACGACCGCGGCCATCGCGCCGAACGCGCCCACGGGCGCCGCCCACATCACCATCGAGAGCACGCGGAAGACCACGCGCTGCAGGTGCTCGACGCCCCGCAGGACCGGCTCACCGGTGCGTCCCATCGCCTGGATCGCGAAGCCGACCAGCAGCGCCACCAGCAGGGTCTCGAGGACCTCGCCCGAGGTGAGGGCGGAGAACAGGGAGGTGGGGATGATCCCCAGCAGGAAGTCCGTGGTGGTGCCGGCGCCCTCGGCCTGGGCCGCGCCCGCGCTGGCCACCTCGTCGGTCAGCTGGAGGCCGGAGCCGGGGTGCAGCACGTTGCCGACGACCAGCCCGATCGCCAGGGCGACCGTCGACATCACCAGGAAGTAGATCAGCGCGAGGCCGCCGACCTTGCCGACCCGGGCGGCGCTGCGCACCGACCCGACCCCGATCACGATCGTGCAGAAGATCACCGGCTGGATCATCATCTTGATCAGGGCGACGAACGCGGTGCCCAGCGGCTTGAGCTGGACGGCGAGGTCCGGCGCGACGAGGCCGACCAGGATGCCCAGGCCGACCGCGACGAGCACGGCGGCGTAGAGGTAGTGGGAGCGGTTGCGGGGCGGGGTGCCCCCGGCCGCGCTCCGGGGTTGCGGGGTGGTGACGCTCATCGGGTTCCTCCAGGCCTTGCCTTCTCCGGCGCCGGGCGGCACCCGGCTGGTCACGCCATCGTGGTGGCCCGTGTGACGGCCGTCACCGTTGTGGTCGTTGAGTTCACGACACGGGTCATGGCCGCCGGGTGCGGCACAATGCGGCCATGCGCGGTCGGACCAGCAGGCGGGAGCCCTCGGTCGCGCGACAGATCCTGGTGCTCCAGGTGCTGGTCGTCGTCGTCCTCGTGGTCAGCGCGCTCGGGCTCGCGGCGTACGACGCCCGGCGCAACGCGCGCGCCACCGCCACCGAGCGTGCCGTGGCGGTCGCGCACACCCTGGCCGACTCCCCCACGCTCGTCGCGGCCCTGGGGAGACCGGACCCGAGCGCGACGATCCAGCCGCTGGCCGAGCGGGTGCGGCACGACTCCGGGGTCGACTTCATCACCGTCATGAACCTCCACCTGATCCGCTACAGCCACCCCGACCCGCGCCAGATCGGCAAGCACTTCGTCGGCGACGTCGGCACCGCGCCCGAGGGCGGCACCTTCACCCAGGAGTACGCCGGGACCCTGGGCCCGTCGATGCGCGCGGTCGTGCCGGTCCGCGACGCCACCGGCAAGGTCGTCGCGCTGGTCTCGGTCGGCATCACGATCGAGCGGATCGACCGCGGCCTGCGCAGCGACGTCCTGCTCATCGGCGGCGCGGCACTCGCCGTTCTCGCCGTCGGCCTCGCCGGCACCTGGCTGGTCGCGCGCCGGCTGCGACGCGCGACGCACGGCATGGGCGAGCAGGAGATCACCCGGATGTACGAGTACTACTCGGCCGTCCTGCACGCCGTGCGCGAGGGCCTGCTCCTCATCGACGACCGGGGCCGTGTGCAGCTGGTCAACGACGAGGCGCGGCGGCTGCTCGGGCTACCCGAGGACGTGCTCGGTCGCCCCGTCGCCGACCTCGGCCTGCCGCCCGGGCTGGTGACCGCGGCGCTGGGCCGGACCTCGGAGGCCGACGACATCTACGTCGCCGGCGAGCACGTCCTGGTGGTCAGCTCGGCGCCCGCCTCCTGGCAGGGCCGCGAGGTCGGCGCCGTGGTGAGCCTGCGCGACCACACCGAGCTGCGCTCGGTCACCGGCGAGCTCGACGTGGTGCGCGGGCTGACCGAGTCGCTGCGGTCGCAGAACCACGAGGCGGCCAACCGCCTCCACACCGTGGTCTCCCTCATCGAGATGGGCCGTCCCGAGCAGGCGGTGGCCTTCGCGACGGAGGAGCTGCAGGTCGCCCAGCACCTCACCGACCGGATGGTCGCCCAGGTGGGCGACCCGGTCGTCGCGGCCCTGCTGCTCGGCAAGAGCGCCGAGGCCGCCGAGCGGGGCATCGACCTCACGGTCACCGGCGACCTGCCGGACCT
>Ga0308173_10001201_pt1 | contig 12605 bp, 9 predicted proteins | sample PhyPR1_FD_203716 | JGI IMG/M metagenome (GOLD analysis project Ga0308173, IMG submission 203716) | Soil microbial communities from UC Gill Tract Community Farm, Albany, California, United States - DLSLS.P.R1 | ecosystem: Environmental > Terrestrial > Soil > Agricultural land | place: USA... | reverse complement strand
CAAATCGCTTGGCGTTCCGTCATTGATCGAGGAGTGATGGCCTAACTTCTCGAACCGCCGTGTACGGACCCGTACGCACGGTGGTGTGGCAGGGGTCGGTGGGCGACCGCCGCCCCTATGCCGATCATATTCCGTTACGGCACTGATCCACACAGTTTTGAACACCGCCTGGTATGCAGGACTCTTATGGAGTCTATCGGGATCCAGGTGTCGAGTAGGGCATGTTCTTCATCGTGTCAGCGTGCTTTTGAATACTCGCCGCGACACGCTGGCCGTAATCCTGGTCGCACCCGGTCAGCATCGCTACCATCCGGTCCTGGATATCTTTTTGACATCCGCTCAGTGCGGCACCCAGGTTGTTGATCAGTTCCTCGCGCTCCCATTCCTCGAAGGCGCGGTATCGCTCACCAGCCTGCCTGAAGTTATTCTGACGCTCAATCGCCTGCCGAACTAACGGTCCCTGCACGTACGGGGCGTGATCTTTGCCTGGTTTCGGTGCTTCTTTTAACCCGCCCATGGAACTCGGTTCGTAGTTGACGTGAGGATTCGGACCGTAGTCCACCTGATAGGTCATGGATCCATCCCGCTGGTTCGTGGCAACGTGCGTCTTGCCACGGTTTATCGGTACTTGCAGGTAATTCGGACCGACGCGGTATCGCTGAGTGTCGGAGTAGGAAAGCGTTCGCCCCTGCAACATCTTATCGTCAGAGAAATCGAGCCCATCGACAAGGACGCCCGTACCAAACGCCGCCTGCTCCACTTCGGCAAAGTAGTTCGCGGGGTTACGATCCAGCACCATACGCCCGACGGGCAAAAATGGGAATTGGTCCTGGGGCCAAACTTTGGTATCGTCCAGGGGATCGAAATCCAGTTCGGAATGCTCGCCGTCCGACATTATCTGGACGCAGAACTCCCACTCGGGGTAATCGCCCCGTTCGATCGCTTCATACAAGTCACGGGTGGCGTGATTGTGGTCCTTGGCCTGAATCTCGCTTGCCTGAGCTTGCGTGAGATTGCGAACGCCCTGTTTCGGGACCCAATGGTACTTTATCAGGACGCCGTCGCCTTCGGCGTTGTACCACTTATATGTATTCACGCCGGAGCCTTCCATCTGCCGATAGTTTGCGGGAATGCCCCAGGGGCTGAATACCCATGTAGTCATGTGCATCGATTCCGGCGTATTGCTGATGAAATCAAAAATCCGGCGTGGATCCTGGATGTTGGTAACCGGGTCCGGCTTTTGCGAGTGAATCAGATCGGGGAACTTGATAGCGTCGCGGATGAAGAATACCTTCAGATTGTTGCCGACCAGGTCCCAGTTGCCGTCTTCTGTGTAGAACTTCACTGCAAATCCGCGGGGATCGCGCAGCGTTTCCGGCGACCCTGTGCCTCCCGCCACGGTTGAGAAGCGGACGAATACGGGGGTGCGTTTTCCCTTTTCCTGGAAGAGCTTGGCACGAGTGTACTTACTGACTGGTTCCTTTCCAACGGTGCCGTAGGCTTCAAAAAACCCGTGTGCGCCGGCGCCGCGCGCGTGTACTACGCGTTCTGGTACTCGCTCACGGTCGAAATGTGTGATTTTTTCCAGAAACTGGTAGTTCTCTAGTGTCGTCGGGCCCCGTGAACCGACAGTCCGGACGTTCTGATTGTCGTAAACAGGATGACCTTGCCGCGTTGTGAGGGTGTCCGAATGGCCATCTGGCCCCGACGGTTTCCCATTTAGCTGAGTTTTGTTCTCGTCCATTACGCCTGAGTGTTCTCCTAGCACTCACAGTTTTACAATATTTTGATCCAGTGAAAGGTTGACAGACCTTCCCAGCACGGCCGAGGTTGCTGTCCCAGGGGCGACTAGCCGCTTGTCAGAGGCCACACAAATGGTGGGAAATAGCTTTCTTCAGCCCTTTGTAGGAGAACTCGGGCGGTGGGGCATAACTGGTGCGGCGGATGGCACTCTTCGGATGGAAATCCGGATGAGCTTGATGGGTGTCAGCGGTTTATCGTCACTGTCGCGCGGGACTTGGGAAATCTTGTCGGCTACATCCTGTCCCGCTACTACTTCGCCGAAGATCGTGTGCTTGCCGTTGAGCCATGGCGTAGGTGCGACTGTGATAAAAAACTGTGAACCATTCGTATCCGGTCCGGAGTTTGCCATTGCGAGAATGCCAGGCTTGTCGAAGGTGTGGGCGGGGTTGAACTCATCTTCAAACTTGTAGCCTGGATCGCCGGTGCCACTGCCAAGAGGATCGCCCCCTTGGATCATGAACTGTGGAATAACACGGTGGAACACGGTCCCAGAGTAAAGAGGCGCGTGCCTTACCCTTCCGGTCCTAGGGTCGGTCCACGCCTTAGTGCCAGTTGCCAGCCCCCGGAAATTGGCGACAGCCTTCGGAGCATCCTTGTCAAATAAACGGCAGACAATGTTACCCATGGAGGTGTAGATGACGGCGTACAGGCCGGGTTCAGCTGGCAGGGCAACGGGCGGCAAAGCCGGTGACGATGGCCGACGCGCCGGATGATGGGAGGGCACTGGATGCTGTGGTGCAGGGCTCCCGGCGAATGCCATCTGGGCGACTGCGAGAATGCTGGCAGTAAATACAAGCGATATATGGCGCATTCAGGGGTGATTATAACTGGCTGCGAAGAATGGGCCGAATCAGGCCAGCCCAGGTCTGCCCGCTTCGCCTGTTTACGGGGGAATCAGCATTCTCAATCAGAAATATCCGGATATCTAGATCCCGAGCGGAATTGTCCCATACTTTCGTTTCCACTACAATCAGTACAGTTCGAACTGGTATGAAGCACTTTCTCTTTGTTGTGCCGCTGTGCACCCTGCTACTCTTCACGAGTTGCAGCCAAAGCCCGCAGAAACTGATCGCGACGGCCAACAAATATCACGACAATAAAAAGTACAAGGAAGCTTCCATCCTATATAGGAAGGCAATTTCCAAAGATAAGACAAACGCGGACGCTTACTATCGCGAAGGCCTAAACCTGCTGGATCAGAAAAGTCCGGTCGAAGCCCGCAGCTTTTTACGGCGCGCGGTTGATTTGAATCCCAACAACGTCGATGCGGCATCAAAGCTGGCCGAAATCGACCTAGCGGTTTATAGCCGTAATCCAGAAAAGCTGAAGAGCTTTCTTTCCGAAGCAAAGGACCTGACGGCGAAGATCTTGCAGGTCCAGCCCAACGCGTTCGACGGGATCCGCCTGCAAGGGCTGCTTGATCTGGCGAACCGGGACATAGATAACGCGCTTACGGAGTTTGAGAAAGCAAATAAGATAAAGCCTTATTCGCCCGAGTTGGTGGGATGGTATGCCCAAGCGCTGATTAGTGCTAAACGCCCTGATGAAGCGGAGAGCCTTCTGCGCGGAATGATTGCCCACGACAAAACCTGGGGACCGGCGTATGACACGCTTTTTGTGCTCTACCGTAACCAGAATCACCCCGAGAAAGCAGAGGCTGTTTTGCGTGAGCGGGTTCAAAACGATCCGAAAAACCCTACGGCTATCACAAATCTAGCGAACTATCTTCTCGCTACAAATCGCTTCGACGAGGCCGAGAAGGTGATGCGGCGTGTATTAGACGACAAGAGCGATTTCCCGTCAGCGCGCGAAATGATGGGCGACTTCTATGTGCGTGCCAAAAAACCGGATCAGGCGATTGAGCAGTATAAGGTCGGCGCCAAAGAAGATTCCAAAAATGAACTGACCTATCAGGAACGATTGGTTGCGGTCTATACGCTGACGGGACGTCGGGGTGAAGCTTTCCAGCTTGCGAAGCAATTGGCGTCTAAGAACCCGAAAGACAACACCGCCAATAATCTTTATGCGTCGCTGCTTCTATCGTCGGAAACAAATGTCGATCCCTCCAAGAAGGCAGACGAGATCAAGGGTATGGTGCAGAACAACCCGAATAACCCTACGCTGCATTTAGACCTGGCGCGTGCTTACCTGCAAGCGGGGAAATCCGACCAAGCATTAACGGAGGCTCTGGAGTCCGTACGGCAGCAGCAATCCCTGATGCCAGCGCATCTCTTAGCAGCCCGGATTTACGAGGACCGGGGCGAGCATAGCAAGGCAGTAGCGGAGACGGGAACAGTGCTCGCAGCGGAGCCGAAGAATCCGGAAGCCGAGTTGATTCGCGACCGCGCCTTCATCGGGTTGAATCAGCTCGACCAGGCTCAATCGGGGCTAGAGGCGCTAACTCAGCAGTATCCGAATGTAAGCGAAGCTCGGCTTGCGCTGGGAGACCTTTACTTAAGACAGCAACAATATGCAAAGGCTATCCAGGAATACCAGCACGTTTGGTCGTCAAATCCACCCGACCCGCGCGGCTTTCTAGGACTGCAAAACGTAAAAGCCGCCCAAGGAAAGGGGCCAGAAGCAGCCGCTGCTCTTTCTGACTTCATCCAGAAGAATCCAAGGGCTGCGGGCTTTCGCCTGCAGCTTGCAAACATCGATACACAGGCCGCGGGCCAGTTGATGAAGAGCAATCCCGCTGAAGCAAAGCAGTACCTTGAACAAGCGGCAGATAATTATCAGGAAGTTTTGAAGACAAACCCTTCCTCGGTGGAGCTCTGGCTGCGACTCGGCTTTCTTCAGCGTGCGCTGGGACAACTTCCCGCCGCACTTGCGTCCTTCCAGCAGGCTGGTAAGGCCGATCCTGGCAACGCCAACGCAGTTCTGAACCAAGGAATGACGCTGGAAGCTATGGGCAACAAGAAGGAAGCAGAAAGCTTATACAACAAGGTTCTGGGCATGGATCCCGGGAACGCCGTTGCCCTAAATAACCTTGCTTTTCTGAGCGCTGACTCTGGAGGAGACCTGGATCGGGCGATGTCGCTGGCCGAGCGTGCGAAAAAGCAGGCACCGACTAGTCCAGACGTGTCCGACACCCTGGGCTACGTTTACTATCAAAAAAATCTCAACGCGGCGGCGGTGCAAATCTTCCGGCAGATTGTGCAGGATCAGCCCAACAATCCCACCTTCCGCCTTCATTTAGCGATGGCTTTGCTAAAACAGGGCGACAAACAAGGGGCGCGAGAACAGGCGCAGAAGGCTCTACGGGATGCTTCGCAACCTGACGAACAGAGCAAAATCCGGGCGTTCGTAAATCAAATCGGTTAACCAACCCACGTGATTTTGGAAACTACGAGCAGATACTGGCTGGAAGCCTCTCTTTCAGTCAGATACGTCGGGCCCTTCGTCGTCTTCGTTCTCTTTTTGGCGCTGTTTCCTCAACTGCCCATGCCCGCGCAGTGGGAAGCTCCGCTTCGGGTTCTCCTTCTGGCGATTGTTTGTGTGGTCTGTTGGCCTCCCGAGTTATCTGCGAGGTCGTCCAATCCGGGCGCCAGCATTATGGTGGGAACGGCGGTGTTCATCCTTTGGATCGCGCCGGATATTCTCATCCCGGGATATCGCGACAGCTGGCTCTTTTCCAATTCCCTCATAGGGCATACTCATTCTTCGCTACCTTCGGGAGCCTCACACAGCCCTGGCGTCTTATTTTGGCGCACAGTACGGGCCGTCATAATTGTTCCGGTCGTGGAGGAACTGTTCTGGAGGGCCTGGCTGATGAGATGGCTGATCAATACCGATTTTTGGAAGGTACCGCTCGGAACCTACCGGCCGTTGGCTTTCCTTCTGACTGCTGCATTGTTTGCTTCCGAGCACGGGCCGTATTGGGATGTGGGAATCATAACCGGACTCGTCTACAACTGGTGGATGGTTCGAACCAAGTCCATAGGGAACTGCATTCTGATGCATGCCGTGACAAACGGGCTGCTGAGTGTATACGTCGTGTGGATGGGGCAGTGGCAGTATTGGCAGTGAACCAAGCAGGCGGCCGAGTTGCATACCTTGGCTCCAAGGGAGGAATAAGTTAACCAATGCCGTGTCTGTTCGCCTTATTGGCCGTTGCGTTCCCACGGGTGGCTATTGTGCTGCTTTCTCTTTTTACGAGCTTCTTTCACGTATTTCATGGGTTTGTCATTCCTATACTTGGTTTTTTGTTTTTGCCGCTGACCCTACTCGTCTACGCTTATCTGCTCAACATTCATGCCCCGATTGGGAACGTACAACTTATATACCTCCTGATTGCGGTCGTGATCGACCTGGGGCTCCTCGGCGGGGGTGCGCTTGGCCGACGCCGACGGGTGGCATAGAACTCTTCGCGGCGGTGGGAACTTGGGGCGGGTGTTGCCGAACGGGCTGAGAATTGGTCTGGGCGGCCAGCACTAGTTCATGTGGCTTTATTCCGCACTTTTAGTGCAGCGATCCAGGGCATAGACGCGCATGTGATCGACGTTGAAGTCGATATGTATCCGGCGGGAACAAACCGGGATTTTGTCACGGTGGGCATGCCCGACGCTGCAGTACGGGAGAGCCGCGAACGGATTAAGTCAGCTCTACTGAACTCAGGGTTCGGGTATCCCAGCAAATCTGTAACCATCAATTTGGCTCCGGCTAACGTCCGCAAAGAGGGGGCGGGCTTCGACCTGCCCATGGCCACAGCGATTCTTGGTGCAATGGGTGCGGTGCGCGCGGCGGACGACTATCTGCTGATTGGAGAATTATCGCTCGACGGGAGCCTCCGGCCGATCCGGGGTGCCCTCTCGATCGCCGTGTGTGCGGCCCGCAGAGGAATCAAGAACCTTCTCGTTCCGGCCGAGAATGCTGCAGAGGCAGCCGTCGCGGAGGGCGTGGCAGTATTCGGCCTCCGGCATTTGGCGGAAGTGGTTAAGTTCCTAAATGAGCCCGCGGGATTCGCCCCCACGGCTGCGGCCCTGCCGGATGGGGAAATCGGAACAGTCGCTGTACCCGACTTCGTCGATGTTCGGGGACAGACCATGGCCAAGCGCGCGCTCGAAGTCGCCGCAGCAGGTAACCATAACGTCCTGATGATCGGGCCGCCCGGGTCCGGCAAGACAATGCTGGCGAAGCGTTTTGCCGGGATCCTGCCCAAGTTGACGTTTCGCGAAGCCTTAGAGGCTACACAAATTCATGGAGTCGCCGGCGTTTTGCCCGCGGGGATTGGCATTTTACGCATGCGCCCCTTTAGGGCTCCTCATCACACGATTTCGGATGCAGGTTTAATTGGCGGCGGCAGCGGCAGTGCTCGTCCCGGCGAGGTGAGCCTTGCCCACCAAGGGGTTTTGTTTTTAGACGAACTGCCCGAGTTTCCGCGTGGTGTTTTGGAACAGCTAAGACAACCGCTGGAGGAAGGGTCCGTCACTCTCGCCCGCAGCAACGGGACCCTTACGTTTCCGGCCCGGATAATGCTGGTTGCAGCGATGAATCCGTGCCCTTGTGGTTTCTACGGAGATACCACCCGCGATTGCCGATGCACTTCCGGCATCATCCAACGCTATCTGGCTAAAGTCAGTGGCCCATTGCTCGACCGCATCGACCTACATATCGAAGTGCCTGCCGTGCCTTACAAGGAACTGCGCAGCAAGGGCGACGGACAGACATCTGCTCAGATTCGCGAACGAGTCGAGAGTGCGCGGGAGATTCAGCGGCAGCGGGGCTTCTATAACTCACAGATTCCGCCGTCGCAATTACGGATTCTCTGTGCTTTGGACGAGAGCGGCGAACGGACGTTGGAGATGGCCGTCCGGCGTATGAACCTCTCTGCACGCGCACACGACCGCTTGCTCCGAGTGGCACGAACGATCGCCGATCTCGATCAAGCCTCGAACGTTTCAGCAAAGCATCTGGCCGAAGCAGTTCAATGCCGCAATTTGGACCGGAATTACTGGAATTAGAGCGCAAGTAAGCTGCTCACGTCACTTGCCGGTCTAGAGGCTGGCCTTCGTTGGTACTAGTCGATCGGAAACTCGAAGTACATAATCTCCGGGCCGTTGGGAGCATTCCGAAGACCGTTCACATATAGCTTATCGCCCGGCTCAGGCCTTGCCTCGAAGTAGAAGAATCCGCTTGCCGAGTCTCCCGGGGGCAGCATCTGGGCCGCGAAGGCGCGGGTAGTTAGCTCGGGTGCTGACAGCGGATTCTTTTTTCGGGGAAGCGGTACTGGAAGGGGCGTGACGGTGGCGCGCGGCGATGTCTTGCGCAGGTATTGGATGTCTTCGGGTGCAATGGGTCCCACATGCCTGCCGTCGGCCGATACCAGGTTGATTTCCAGGGCGCGTAAATCAAGCGTCTTTTGACCTTTGTTCTCGACAACCATAAGGACCGGCAAGACTCCGTATTTCAACAGATCGGTCTTCTTGCCAAACACTTCGGCAATGAGCCCTTCCGAGTTGTAAGGTTTCGCCCCGATGGTCACATGACCGGAGATCTGGTGCGCATACTCAGCCGCCGGGTGGGCCCGGAAAGCCTTATCGCTGTAAGCCTCCGCGATCGTTCCCGGAACAATGGCCGCCAACGCTATACTCAAAAGCACGAAACCGGTTCTTGGCATAACACGCACGCTTCTCCTTTATCGCCTGATTCAGGTTTTTACTTTACCCCTGGCCCTGATCTATTTTGGTTTCCGTCTTTTGCGGGACTCTAGCTACCGATCCCACTTTTCTGAGCGCCTCGGGTTTCTTCCTTCCCGCCTCAGACGGACGGGTCACAGCAGTATTTGGTTGCACGCGGTTTCTGTCGGCGAAATCGCATCGGCGGTACCGCTGATTAACAAGCTGCGTTCCGCGGAGCCACAAACCCCTATTTATGTCTCCACTTCCACAGTGGCCGGGCGCAAAGCGGCTAGGCGCCATCTCAGTTCCATAACCTCTGGGATCTTCTACGCGCCGCTCGATTATGTATCCTGCGTCCGTCGCACTCTTCGCATTATTCGTCCCGCGCTGGTTGTAATTCTGGAGACTGAGATTTGGCCCAATCTGTATGCGGAGATCAAGCGGTCGGGGGCTCGCCTAGCGATTGTGAATGGCCGCATTTCGAATCGAACATGGCCGCGCTATCAGGCCGCTAAGCACTTTTTTGCACCCATTGTTTCCTTACCAGACGTGGTTCTGGCGCAGAGCGCCCGGGATCAGAGCAGATATCTTCAGCTTGGTGTAAGCCCGGAGCGGCTTGCGGTTCCTGGAAATCTCAAATATGATGCCGCTCCCACCGCGAGCTCCAGTGAACTTCCGACTTTCGGTGCCACTCGCGTATGGATTGCGGCCAGCACGGTAGGTCCCAACGAGCGTGGTAGCAACAAGCGCTATAAGATCGACGAGGACGACATCGTCCTGGAGACCTTTTGCGCTCTTGCACGGGAACTTCCCGACTTGTTGTTGATCCTTGCGCCACGGCAGCCCGCCCGTTTCAAGCCTGTCGCAGAGAAACTAAGACGTAGAGGAGTGCATTTCCTCCGGCGAAGCGCGCTTAAGTCTGATCCCTCGCTGCGGCTCGCTCTGCCCGGCATTCTGCTGCTCGACACCATCGGTGAATTGAGCGGAGCCTTTGCTCTAGCGAACGTGGCGTTCGTGGGAGGGTCAATTGCCCCTCGAGGCGGCCACAATATCCTTGAACCGGCCGCTGCCGGAGTGCCGATCATTGTCGGCCGCTACATGCATAACTTCTCCGCTCTCCTGCGGGATTTTCTCACTGCGGAAGCTATCATCCAGATCGACAAAAGTGATGAACTGCTCCCCACGGTGCGCGACTTGCTAAGCCACCGAGACCGCGCATCCGACCTGGGCCGTCGTGCACTCAATGTTGTAATGCAGGCGCGCGGCGTGAGCGACCGTGTGGCCGCTTATCTCTGGCCGCTTTACTACGAATCCAGTCCTAAGGCCTACCATGGGCCCCTTCCTCGCGCTAGTCTGGCCCCCTTGGCCTACATGTGGGAGCGGGGTGGCATGGTCAAGCGCCGCCGCTCCGAGGCTCGGAGAAAGTTGGGGCCCGCATTGCCGGTTCCCGTTGTGAGCGTCGGCGGGATCACCATTGGAGGCTCCGGAAAAACGCCATTTACCAACTACGTGGCGGAGCGCTTGCGGCAGAAGGGATATTCGCCGGCGATCCTCACCCGCGGGTATCGACGCCGTTCCCCTGCCGAGAGCACGGTGCTTGCGCCGGGCTCACATGTTTCGCCTGCATTCACAGGAGACGAAGCTCAGACCTTTCTGCGCTCTGGCGCGGCAGTCGTTGGAATCGGCGGGAATCGATATGAAACAGCTAAGGTTGTTCTCAACGAGTATCCATCCACAGACGTTTTTGTGCTTGACGACGGCTTTCAACACGCCAGGCTTGCTCGGGATTTCGACATCGTCGTCATTGACGGGCTAGATCCATTTGGACAGGAACACCTGGTTCCGCTGGGTCGGCTTCGGGAACCGCTTTCGGCGCTCCGGCGCGCTGATGCGTTCGTCGTAACCCGGGCAGAAAGCGATTTGCGATACGAAGCGATTGGCCGGAGGCTTCGCGCGTACAATCCGGGTGCGCCTATATTCCGCACTCATTTAGTGGCCCGCCGGTGGCACGACTATGGGTCGGGCAAGCCGATCCCAGCATTAGGGGCCAGGCGCGTTGGCGCGTTCTGCGGTCTCGGGAATCCCCAAAACTTTTGGAACACTTTGGAGAAGCTTGGTCTGGAGATTGTCTTTCGCTGGTCGTTCGGCGATCACCATTCGTATAAGCCGGTGGAGTTGCAGCGAGTTGCACATCATGCGTTTGCGAATGGAGCGGAGGTTCTGGTCACCACAGAAAAGGACCGCATGAACTGCCCGGATCACTTGGAGCCGAATATTGCGCCTTTGCCGCTCCTCTGGCTGGAAATCGAATTGAAATTGGAGGAGGAAGACCGGTTCTTTGCCGTTCTCGACCATGCGCTGAACAAGGAGGAAGATGCGGCATAGCCTGCTACAGGGGCAGGCTGTTTCCTGACACGGCTGCCTCGTGCGCCAACAGCCTCTTTTTCAGTCCAAGGCCGCCTGTAAATCCGCCCAGCTTACCTCCGGCGGCAACAACCCGATGGCAGGGGACGAAAAGCGGGAGGCGGTTCTTTCCATTCGCACTGCCTACCGGGCGAGCAGCTTTGGGATTTCCAATCTGTTCCGCGATTTCCTGGTAGCTCCGCGTCGTCCCGAACGGAATTCGAGCCAGCTCTTGCCAGACGCGAATTTGAAACGCGGTTCCCTGCCAACGAAGTGGAACATCAAACTGCAGGCGGCGTCCTGAGAAATACTCCGATACCTGCAGCTTTGCCAAATGCAGAAGCTCGGACTTTGGAGATTCTGAGCTTCGTTCCACGGGTGTCTTGCCATGGTGCAGACGCCATTCGAATTCATCCGGCGTGCGCGGATGTGCGTCGTCGTGGAGACACGCTGCGCAGATCTGTTCCTCCTGCCCTGCAATATATAGGCGCATCGGCAATCCATCTGTAAGCCGTCCCTCTACGGTCAGCCACTCCAACATACCTTCACTGTAATTCAAGCGATCAAGTTCCGAGCCATCCGTTTGCTACCGTGAGGGTTCACGCGAGAATGTATTTTTCCGACCTCAATATCCCTTACGAGAAGTTTGTTCTCGATAACGGCTTGACTGTAGTGGTTCACGAGGATCGCAAGACGCCGATCGTTGCCGTCAATGTCTGGTACCACGTTGGGTCCAAGAATGAAAAAAACGGCAAGACCGGCTTTGCTCATCTGTTCGAGCACCTGATGTTCGGAGGCAGCGAAAACCTGCCAGGCAGCTACATCGAAGCCATGGAGCGGGTTGGGGCTACGGATCTAAACGGCACTACGAATGAAGACCGGACGAACTACTTCGAGAATGTTCCCACTTCTGCCGTAGACTATGCGCTGTTTGCCGAGTCCGACCGCATGGGCCATTTCTACAACACCATCAGTCAGGAAATTCTGGACCTGCAGCGCGGTGTTGTGCAGAACGAAAAGCGGCAGGGCGAGAACCAGCCGTACGCCGTGGCAGAAGAACTGATCGTAAAGGCCACGTATCCGCAAGGTCATCCCTATGCTCACACGGTCATCGGGTCTATGGAAGACCTGGATACGGCGACGCTCGATGATGTCCGGAGTTGGTTCAAAACTTATTACACCCCTTCGAATGCGGTGGTGGTGATCGCGGGCGATATCTCGGCGGCAGAAGGATACGAGCGGGTGCGGCGCCACTTTGACGACATTCCCCCCGGTCCTCCTGTCTCGCACCAGCGTTCCTGGATCGCCAAAATGACCGGCGAACATCGCGAAGTGGCGCAGGATCGCGTCCCACAAGCGCGTTTATATAAGGTCTGGAATGTACCAGGGTACGGCAATGCTGCCGCCGATCATCTCAGGCTCGTGAGTGGCCTATTATCGTCCGGCAAAAACTCGCGTCTTTACAAGCGCCTCGTCTATGACGAGCAGATTGCCACGCAGGTAGCGGCGTATCTGGACGAGCGCGAGATCGGAAGTCAATTTGTGATCGTCGCCACCACTCGCCAGGGCGAGGACCCGCTTAAGGTAGAGAAGGCAGTCGAGGAAGAACTGGCTCGTTTTCTCGAAAATGGTCCCACCCAGAAGGAACTGGAGCGCGTGAAGACGCAAAGCTACGCCAGCTTCGTACGTGGTGTTGAGCGGATTGGAGGTTTCGGCGGGAAATCGGATGTTCTTGCGATCAGTCAGACGTTCGGAGGTTCTCCGAACAGCTACAAGAGA
>Ga0308173_10001200_pt1 | contig 12605 bp, 12 predicted proteins | sample PhyPR1_FD_203716 | JGI IMG/M metagenome (GOLD analysis project Ga0308173, IMG submission 203716) | Soil microbial communities from UC Gill Tract Community Farm, Albany, California, United States - DLSLS.P.R1 | ecosystem: Environmental > Terrestrial > Soil > Agricultural land | place: USA... | reverse complement strand
GCGCGGCATTGGCGGCGACGTACGCCTTGTAGGCCTCGGCGTCGGCGACGTCGACGCGAGCGATCCAGTATCCCTTGGCCATGCGATCTCCTCGGTGAAGCCCTTACGGTACACGCGCTTGACCGGGCGAACGCCGGCAAGCGCGGAGATCGTCGCCCACGCGACAGGCGCCGACGCCGTCGTGCGCGAGATCAGCGCCGTGCCAGCGCCGGCGCGACGCTGAGGCGCGCGCGAGAATGACGCGGCACGACGACATCGGTCTGCCGCCACGGCCGGGCCGGCCAGGAGACATCGCATGAAGCGCCGCACGATCCTGCAGGCCCCGGCCCTGCTCTGCCTTCCCGCGCTCGCGCGCGCGCAGTCGTTCCCGACCAAGCCGATCCGCTACATCGTCCCGGTCGCGGCCGGCGGCGGCAACGACATGATCGCGCGCGTCGTCAGCGAGCGCTGGGGCAAGGCGCTCGGGCAGAACTTCATCGTCGAGAACCAGGGCGGCGGCGGCGGCGTCATTGCCAGCGTCGCCACGGCGCGGGCCACGCCCGACGGCTACACGCTGATGCAGGGCTACGTCGCCACCCACGGAACGACGCCGGCGACGCGCAAGGTGCCCTACGACGCGATCAAGGACTTCACGCCGATCGGCATGATCGGCGGCACGCCCAACGTGCTCGTCGTCAACAGCGCGCTGCCGGTGAAGACGCTCGCCGAGTTCATCGACCATGTGAAGAAGAACCCCGGCCGGCTCAGCTACGGCTCAGCGGGGCAAGGCTCGCTGACGCACCTGACGATGGAGCTCTTCAAGCAGGAGATCGGCGCGTTCATGCTGCACATTCCCTATCGCGGCATCGCGCCCGCGTTCACCGATCTCCTTGGCGGCCAGACGCAGGCGATGTTTCCCGGTCTCGCCGCGGCGCTGCCGCATCTGCGCTCGGGTCGCGTGCGCGCGCTCGCCGTCACGGGCAAGGTGCGCAGCGACCAGCTCAAGGACGTGCCGACGCTCGAGGAGTCGGGTTTCAAGGGATTCGACGCGATCCAGTGGTACGGCTCGGTCGGTCCGGCCGGCATTCCCGCCGACGTGGTGCGCCGTCTGAACGAAACGCAGGTCGCGGTGCTGAAGGATCCGGACCTGCGCGAGCGCCTGTCGGTCGAGGCGGTCGAGCCGATGCCGATGACGCCCGAGCAGTTCGGCCAGTACATCCGCGCCGACATCCAGCGCTGGAGCGCGCTCGCCAAGGCGAAGAACATCCACCTCGACGAGTGAGCGGCGCGCGGCCGGCGCGCGGCTGGCGCAGTTGCGACATCGGCGGATCGCCGCTACCGTCGCGCCTGCCCGTTCGTCGTGCGGGACGAACCAGGAGCCTCACAGTGTCAGCCATTCCGTTCGAGACGGTCGGATTGCCGCCCACGCTGGCGACGACGCGCAGGTTCTACGTCGCCATGGCGGCGCTGTTCGTCGTGATTGCCTTCACCGCGTTCATTGCCACCTACTGGGCCAGGGTCGCGACCGGCACGTTCACCGGCGCGCCGATCCTGCACGTCCACGGCGCCCTCTTTTTCACCTGGACGCTGTTCTTCCTCATGCAGACGGTCCTCGTCGCGAGCGGGAGGACGCCGGACCACCGCACCTGGGGGATGGCGGGCATCTCGCTCGCGACGGCGATGGCGATCACGATCGTGCTCGCCGCGATCAACTCGATCCGCGTCGCCGGCGCCATCGGCATGGCCGACGAGGCGCGCCGCTTCTCGTACGTCTCGCTGACCGGGCTGGTGCTGTTCGCCGGCTTCATGACGGCGGCGATCGCCTGGGTCCGCCGGCCCGAGCTGCACAAGCGGTTGATGATCCTGGCGATGATCCCGCTGATGCATGCGTCCGTCGCTCGCTTCTTCCTGCTCCTGTTCGCGCCCGCCGACGCCAAGGGCCCACCGCCCGTGTTCGTCTCGGTGCCGCCGGGCCTCGCCGTCGACCTCATCCTCGTCGCCGCCGTCGTCTACGACTGGCGCACGCGCGGACGTCCGCATCCCGTCTACCTGATCGGCGGCGCGCTGCTCGTCGCCGACCAGGTGCTCGCCGTTCCGATCAGCGCGACGCCGGCCTGGATGGCGATCGCGACGTGGGTGCAATCGCTCGCGGGCTGATGCGATGAAGGCCGCCGTCCTCCACGCCGCGCGTCAGCCGATGACGATCGAGGACGTCGCGATCGCCAAGCCGAGGCGGCGCGAGGTGCTCGTGCGCACCGCCGCCGCGGGCCTGTGCCACAGCGACCTGCACTTCATCGAGGGCGCCTACCCGACGCCGATGCCGGTCGTGCTCGGCCACGAGTCGGCCGGCGTGGTCGAGGAGGTCGGCGAGGACGTCACCTACGTCCAGCCGGGCGACCACGTCATCTCGTGCCTGTCCGTCTTCTGCGGCCACTGCGAGTTCTGCCTGAGCGGCCACCTCTCGATCTGCCAGACCCCCGACGTGAAGATGCCGCCCGGCGTTGCCAGGCGGCTGACGTGGCAGGGCAGGCACCTCAACCAGTTCCTCAACCTGTCGTCGTTCGCCGAGCAGATGGTCGTCCACGAGCACGCGCTCGTGAAGGTGCGCCGCGACATGCCGCTCGACCTCGCCAGCCTGATCGGCTGCAGCGTCATCACCGGCTACGGCGCGGTCGTCCACACGGCGCGCATCGAGCCCGGCTCGACCGTCGCCGTCTTCGGCGCCGGCGGCATCGGCCTGGCGACGATCAACGCGGCGCAGATCGCCGGCGCGGCGCGCATCGTCGCGATCGACAAGGATCCCTTCAAGCTCGAGTTGGCGCGCAGCTTCGGCGCGACCGACGTCGTCGATGCCAACGAGGGCGACACCGTCAAGCGCATCGTCGAGCTGACCGGCGGCGGCGTGCAGTACTCGTTCGAGTGCATCGGCCTGAAGGCGACCGCGGAGCAGAGCTTTTCCGCCCTCCGCTCGGGCGGCACGGCGACGCTGATCGGCATGATCCCGGTCGGCACGAAGATCGAGCTGCACGGCGTCGACTTCCTGCGCGAGCGCCGCATCCAGGGCTGCATGATGGGATCGAACCGCTTCCGCACCGACATGCCGCGGCTGATCGAGTTCTACCTGCAGGGCCGGCTGCACCTGGCCGAGATGGTGTCGGCGCGCATCGCCCTGGCGCAGATCAACGACGGCTTCGCCGCGCTCAAGGCCGGCGGCGTCGCCCGCAACGTGATCGTCTTCGACCGCTAGCGACCGTCGGCCAGGCAGGCGATCAGCGTCGAGCGCCCGCGCTCGCGAGTCATGCCTTGAGGTCGAACTCGACGTGGACGAAGTCGCCGCGGTAGGTGATGTCCGCGACGTAGATCACGCGTCGCCTCGGCCCCGTGAAGACACGCCGCACCTCGGCGACCGGCGCGTTGACGTTGATCTCGAGGTGGTGCGCGACCTCGAGGTCGGCGGTCGAGATGGTCAGCACCTGGCGCGCGGCGACGATCTTCACCGACGGCATCGCCATCATCAGCGGGATGACGGTCTCCTTGCGAAAACGAGTCGGGTGGCGCGCGAAGATCTCCGCGTCGAGGTGGATGTCGATGACGCAGTACGGCCGGCCCTCGTGCGCGTGGACGCGGCGCATGTAGACGTACTTCGGCGCGGCGACGCCGTCGTCCTTGTCGAGGCGCGGGCTGCGCGTCGATTCGTCGATGTTGAGGATGGTCGGCTGCGTGTCGCGGTACACCTCGGCGAGGCTTCGCAGCGACGTCTCGACGCGGAGCCACCGGTCGTTGCTCGGCGCGCCGGTGACGAAGGTGCCGCGGCCGCGCTGGGGCGACACCAGGCCGTCGCGCGTCAGCCGCTCGACCGCCTGGCGCACGGTGACGCGCGCGACCGCGAACTCGGCGACCAGCTGCTCGAGCGACGGCAGCTTCTCGCCTTGCTTCCAGACGCCCTTGACGATGCGCTGGCGGAACAGGTCGGCGAGCTGGACGTAGAGCGGCGCCTGGGCGTTGTCGAGGATCACGCAGCGGCCGCCTCGCCGGCGCGCGCGTTCGACCTTCGGCCCGCCGCATCCTCGCGCACGAGCGCCGCGCCTTTTTCGCCGATCATGATCGCCGCCGCGTTGGTGTTGGTCGAAACGATGCGCGGCATCACCGACGCATCGATCACGCGCAGTCGATCGACGCCGCGAACGCGCAGCCGGGGATCGACGACCGCGGCGTCGTCGCCGCCCATGCGGCAGGTGCCGGCGGGGTGGAACACGGTGCCGCCCTTGGCGCGCGCGAACGCCTCGAGCGCGGCCGCCGTAATCACATCGTTGCCGGGCAGGTACTCCTCGCCGGTGACGAGGCCGCGGAACGACGGCTGCGCGTAGATCTCGCGCAGGATGCGAAGGCCCGCCACGAGCACGTTGGCGTCGCGCGGATCGGTGAGGTAGCCGGCGCGGATGCGCGGCGGCGCCAGCGGATCGCTGGCCGCGATCTCGACGTTGCCGCTCGATTCGGGTCGGCACTGCGCTGCGGATGCGGAAAAGCCCGAGAAGCGATGCAGCGGATCGCCGGGCTTGTCGACCGAGAGCGGCATGACGTTGAAGAGCACGTCGGCCCGGGCATCGCGCGCGTGCTCGGTCGCGACGAGGCCTCCGACCTGGCCGGCGCCGACGGTCAGCGGGCCGCGCTGCCGGAACAGCCACTGCGCGCCCATCTGCGCGAGGCGGAGCGGATTGCGGACGTCGTCGTTGAGCGAGCGTCTTTCCTTGAGCTTGACGATCACGCGCGCCTGGTAGTGGTCCTGGAGGTTGCGGCCGACCTCGGGCGAATCGGCGACGACGTCGATGCCGTGCTGGCGCAGCAGCGGTGCCGGGCCGACGCCCGACAGCTGAAGCAGCTGCGGCGACTGCACCGCGCCGGCGGCGACGATGACTTCGACGTCGGCATGCGTGCGCTTGCGATCGCCTGCGCCCGGCGCGCCCCGCGCGCTGCCCTCGATCCATTCGATGCCGCGCGCTCGTCCCGCCTCGATGACGATTCGCGTCACCTGCGCACCGGTCGCGATCGTCAGGTTCGGCCGCGGCCGCACTGGCGCCAAGAACGCCGTCGCCGCGTCGCAGCGCCAGCGGCCGCGCAGGGTGAGCTGGTAGCGGCCGAGGCCGTCGGACTGGGCGCCGTTGAAGTCGGAGGTCAGCGGGTAGCCCGCCTCGGCGCCGGCGGCGAGCCACGCCTCGCAGTAGGGATGGTCGTTGCGCAGGTCGCAGACGCCGAGCTCGCCGCTTGCGCCATGCCACTCGCTGGCGCCGCCCTCGTACGCTTCGGAGCGCTTGAAGAACGGCAGCACGTCGCGGTAGCTCCAGCCGGTCGCGCCATTGACGGCGGCCCAGTCGTCGAAGTCGGCGCGCTGGCCGCGGATGTAGAGCAGGCCGTTGATGACGCTCGAGCCGCCAAGCGCCTTGCCGCGCGGCCACGCGACCTGGCGCGAGCCCGTCGCCGCCTCGGGCTCGAGCGCAAACTGCCACGAGAAGCGCGGGTCGTAGATCGAACGGAAGTAGCCGACCGGCAGGCGCAGCCAGAAATGACGCGCTTCGCGGCCCGCCTCGATCAGGAGGACGCGGCACGAGGGGTCTTCGCTCAGGCGATTGGCGAGCACGCAGCCGGCCGAGCCGGCACCGACGACGATGTAGTCGTAGCCGAGGCTCTTGACCACGTCGATCCTCGCTTCGCTCAGCCCTTGACGGTCTGCAGGTAGAGCTGCGGATCGAAGTACTTCGCCGCCGGCACCGGGCTGGCGATGTTGCCGGCGACGGCGAAGAAGTCGGTCACCTGCTGCAGCCACTTGGTCGCCGTGCCGTCGGCGTAGAGCTTCCTCCACTCGGCCGACGTGTAGTACTTCGAAAACTTCATCGAGTCGCGGAAGTCGGCGAGCGGAACGTCCTTGTACTGCGTCTTCTGGAGCGTCTCGGCGGCGCCGTCGAAGTTGGCGAGCATCGAGTCGTTGACCTCGACCCAGCCGGCGACGAGCGACGTCAACGCGGCCTTGTTGGCGTCGTAGAAGTCGTTGCGCGCGGCCCAGCCGCCCATGATCGCCGCCTCGGGGAAGAACGCCGACGCGTCGACGACCTTGCGCGCGTTCGCGACCTTCTGCTTCACGGTCTGGTCGAACGGCACCCACAGGGCGACCGCGGGAACAGCGCCCGAGACGAACGAAGTCACCGCCTCGGCCATGCGCTGGTTGACGATCTGCACGTCCTTGGCCGGGTCGAGCTTCGCCGAGCGCAGCGCGCGATCGAGGAAGACGTGCGCGGTGGTGCCGGTCGTCGTCGCGATCTGCTTGCCCTTGAGGTCGGCAATCGACTTGATGGAATCGTCACGGACCCACAGTTGAGCCGTCGCGTACTCGATGTTGTTGAGCAGAAAAACGCGCCCCTGGCCGCGCGCCGGGAAGTTGGAAACGACGGCGCCGGTCGAGAGCACGTCGAGGCTGCCGCCGATCATCGCCTGGAACAGCTCGAGGCCGGTCGTGAACTGGATCAGCTCCAGCTCCAGCCCGCGTTTGCTCCACGCGCCCGATTGCTGGCCGAGCCAGATCTGGCCATCGACGGCTGGCGTGTGCAGGTAGCCGACGCGCAGCTTGGTGCGCGCCTGGGCGAAGGCATTGGCAGCGAAGCCAGCGAGCGCTGCCGTGCCGGCAGCGGCGCCGGCCTGAAGAACGGTTCTGCGGCGAAGGGTCATGGTCGTCTCCTGCTTGGGGTGTCGTGATCGGTCTTGAAGCTTTTCGCGCAGCCCTGCGGTCGGCCGCTAACGAACCGCGACGGGGACGGCCTGCCTCGCCTGCGCTTCGTACTCTTCCATCACCAGCTCGCGGATGCGCGCACGCAGCTCGGCGAAGCGGTAGTCCTCGTGCACCGATTCATGGCGCGGGTACGAGAAGGGAACGTCGACGATCGTCCGCACGCGCGCCGGCCGCGCCGTGACGACGACGATCCGCGACGACAGGTAGATCGCCTCGTCGACGGAGTGGGTGACGAGCAGCACGGTCTTGCCTTCGCTGGCGAGCACGTGCAGCAGCAGGTCCTGCATGGCGGTGCGCGTCTGCGCGTCGAGCGCGCCGAACGGCTCGTCCATGAGGAGGAACTCGGGCTGGACGGCATAGGCGCGCGCGAGCGCGAGGCGCTGACGCATGCCGCCCGAGAGGTGCTTCGGGTGATGGTCCGCGAAGTCCTTCAGGCCCATCAGCGCCAGGTAGCGCTCGACGACCTCGGCGCGCTGGCCGGCATGGCGCGCATTGGCGCGCAGGCCGAGGCCGAACTCGATGTTGGCGCGCACCGTCAGCCACGGAAAGACGCCGTACTCCTGGAAGATCACGCCGCGGTCGGGGCCGGGCCCCTTCACCGGCTCGTGGTCGAGCAGGACCTGGCCGCGCGTCGGCTTGACGAAGCCGCCGACGATGTTGAGCAGCGTCGTCTTGCCGCAGCCGGACGGGCCGATGATCGAGACGAACTCGCCCTGGCGAATCTCGAGGTCGACGCCGTCGACGACGGTCATCGGCCCTGCCGCGGTCGGAAAGTCGACGCCGACGTCGTCGAAGCTCAGGCGAACGACGTCGCTCATGAGGCTGATCATCGGCAGGGTGTCGATCTGCGTCGCCATGGCGAGTCCCCGGCCTAGGCGATCCGGTCCTGCCAGGCGACGAGCCGGCGCGTCGCGAAGCGCAGCGCGAGGTCCATCGCCAGCGCGATCAGGCCGATGCAGATGATGCCGACGTAGATGATGTCGAGCTGGAAGAACGACGACGCGTTCTGGATGAGCGCGCCGAGTCCCTGCTGCGCGGCGATGAGCTCGGAGGCGACCAGGGTCGCCCAGGCGACGCCGAGCGCGACGCGGATCGCGGTGAGGATGTGCGGCACGGTGAGCGGAACGATCACCTTGGCGAAGATCTCGGCATCGCTGGCGCCGAGCGTGCGCGCGACGCGCACGTAGATCGGGCTGATCTGGCCGATGCCCTCGACCATCACGATCACGCCGGCGAAGAACGAGGCGTAGAAGAGGATCGCCGTCTTGGCCGCCTCGCCGATGCCGAAGTAGACGATGACGAGCGGGATCAGCGCGATCGGCGGCAGGGCGCGGAAGAAGTTGATGAGCGGATCGACGAAGGTGCGCACGCTCCGGTACCAGCCGATCGCGAAGCCGACCGGCACGGCGACGAGCACACCGAGGAAGACGCCGATGAAGACGCGTCGCGTCGACATCCAGACGTCGAGCGCGAGGCGGTCCTTCGCGAGCTCGACGAACTTGGCGAGCACCGCGTGCGGCGCCGGAACGAGCGACGGATTGACGAGGCCGCTGGCGCGCACCGCGTACCAGAGGGCGACGATGGCGAGCCACGGCGCGGCGACGAGGGCGGCGCGGTGCAAGGGGTTGTTCGCTTGCGGCTCCAAATTGACAAACGTACTATCGACCATCCCTTTATAGCGCAGCGCAATGCCCATCGCCACCCGGGATAGCCACCGTTCTCCGCTTCCCGCCATCGCTCGCGTCGAGGCGCACGTGCTGCGCTGGCCGGTGCGGGTGCCCGTGCGAACGTCGTTCGGCGTGATGCACGACCGGCCCGCGCTGCTCGTTCGCGTCGAGGACGACGAAGGCGCGTTCGGCTGGGGCGAGGCGTGGTGCAACTTCCCGTCGTGCGGCGCCGAGCACCGTGCCCGCCTCATCGAGACCGTGCTCGCGCCGCTCGTCGTCGGCCGCAGCTTCGCGTCGGCGCGCGCGGCCTTCGACGAGCTGTCGGCCCGAACGGCGGTGCTGGCGGTCCAGTCGGGCGAGCCCGGCCCGATCGCGCAGTCGATCGCGGGCGTCGACATCGCGCTGCACGATCTCGCCGCGCGGCGCGCCGGCCTGCCGCTCTGGCGCCATCTCCTCGACCGGGCCGGCGCGCCTGCGGGCGGGGCTGCGCGCGCGGTGCCGGTGTACGCGAGCGGCATCAACCCGGACCGTCCGGGCGACACCGTCGCCGCGTTGCGCGAGGCCGGCCACACCGCGTTCAAGCTCAAGGTCGGCTTCGGCGAAGCGTGCGATGTCGACAACCTCGTCGCGGTGCGCGCCGCCGCTGGCGCGAGCACCGCGGTGATGGTCGACGCCAACCAGGCCTGGGACGTCGACACGGCGATCGCGATGGGCAGGCGCCTCGCCGAGGTCGCGCCGGCCTGGCTCGAGGAGCCGCTGCGCGCGGACCGACCCTGGCCCGAATGGCAGCATCTGGCCGCGGCGTGCGCGATTCCGCTCGCTGCCGGCGAGAACGCGATCGGTGTCGACGCCTTCGACGCGCTCATCGCCTCGCGGGCGGTGGCGGTCGTCCAGCCCGACGTCGCGAAGTGGGGCGGCGTCTCGGGGATGCTCGACGTGATCGGCCGAATCGATGCGGCCGGACTGCGCTTTTGCCCGCACTACCTCGGCGCCGGCGTGGGCCTGCTCGCGTCGGCGCACGCGCTCGCGGCCAACGCGCGCGACGACGGCTGGCTCGAGGTCGACGCCAACGAGAACCCGTTGCGAACGCTACTCTGTCCTCCGCTCGCCGCCTTGAACGGCGGGCGCATCACGCTCGACGCGACACCCGGGCTCGGCATCGATCCCGACATCGCCGCGTTGCGCGCGATGTGCGAGGCCGCCAGCGCGAGCAGCGCGCCGTCACGCGAGCGGGCTTGAGGCGGGCTGCGGTTCGGCGCGAGGAGATGCCCGCACCTACAGCGCCGGCTCGGTTTCCTGCAGCGCCTCGTAGAGCTTCGCGAAGGCGGCGTCCGGCTTGCCGTCTGCGCCCGCGAGCTTCGCTGCGACGCTCGGCGGCAGTGTCGCCAGCGCCGCTTCCGCGCTGTCCTTGCGCGCCACCGCCGCGGCGAGCAGGCAGGCGCTGCGCAGGACGAGCTCGAGCGGGCCATCGCACTCGGCGAGCGGCTGCGCCGATTTCTTGATCGAATCGGCGACGCCCTGCGGAAAGCCGAGGCTCTCGACCCAGAGCGCGCTGACGGCGGGATGGTCGATGCCGAACGAATCGAGCTCGACCGCGGCGAGCTCGGCACCGCGCAGCACCGCGAAGCCGCTGAACATCGCGTTGGCGATGTCGGGATAGGTCTGGCAGAGGATCAGGTGACCGGTGCCGTGCAGGAGGCCGCAGGTGTAGGCCTCCTCGGCGTCGGCCTGCAGGCGCGGCGCGAGCTTGTTGGCGGCGGTCGCGGCGATCAGCGCATCGCGCCAGAACACGCGCAGATCGAGCCCCGGGATCTCCTTGAACGACGACGACACGCCGCAGGCGACGATCAACCGGTTGAGCGCCTGGATGCCGATCAGCGCCACCGCCGCGTCGATCGACGCCATCGAGCGCTGGCCGCCGAAGAACGCCGAGTTGGCGAGGCGCAGCACCTTGGCGCTCAGCACCGGATCCTGCGCCAGCGCCTCGCCGACCTTGCGCGTGTCGACGTCCGGATCGCGCAGCGCCGCGATCAGCTGCTGGACCACGCGCGGAATCGTCGGCAGCTCGACCTTGCCGGCGGCGATGTCGTTGATGAAGTTGGGCGTGCGCGGATGGCTCGGCTGGTTGTTCTCGACGACGCGCTTGGTCGGCTCGAGCGTGTAAGCAGGCGTGTGGGCTTCGATCATGTCGCGGCTCTCTTCGGCAGCACGAGAGGAAAGCTGAAAGTGTTGACGATGCGCGGACGGCCGAGACGTCCATGGGTCGCGTGAAGTGAGGCTTTCTCCGCGTTTTCTCACGCCGGCGCCGCTAAGATCGACCCGCCCCAGCCGTGCCGGAGTCGTTCGCCTGTGCTGATCAACTGCGTCGCCTACGAAGACGGCAACCGCCTTGCCGATTGCCCCATCGACGCCATCGGCGAGTACGTCAAGCGGCCGCGCTGCTTCGTCTGGGTCGCGCTCAAGGACGCGAGCGCCGACGAGCTCGAGAAGATGCAGCGCGAGTTCGGCCTGCACGATCTCGCCGTCGAGGACGCGCGCCACGGGCACCAGCGGCCGAAGATCGAGGAGTACGGCGACACGCTGTTCGCGGTGCTGCACACGGTCGAGCTCGGGCCCACCGACGATCTCGTCGTCGGCGAGGTCGACGTCTTCATCGGCCGCAACTTCGTCCTCTCGGCGCGCAACCGCACCCACCAGGGCTTCCTCGGCGTGCGCGAGCGCGCCGAGCGCGAGCCGCACCTGCTCGCGCACGGCTCGGCGTTCGTCTTCTATGCGCTGCTCGATGCCGTCGTCGACCGCTACTTTCCGGTCATCGACGCGCTCGAGACCGACCTCGAGTCGATCGAGGACCAAATCTTCGAGCCGCACCTCGGCCGCGCCAACATCGAGCGGCTCTATGCGCTCAAGCGCAAGATCGGCGTCGTCAAGCACGCCGTCGCGCCGCTGCAGGAAGCGGTCGCCAAGCTGATCAGCGGCCGAGTGCCGCAGGTGTGCAGCAACAACCGCGAATACTTTCGCGACGTCTTCGATCACCTGACGCGAATGAATTCGTTGCTCGATTCGTTGCGCGACACCATCGGCACCGCGATCCAGGTCAATCTGTCGACCGTCACGATCGAGGAGACCGAGATCACCAAGCGGCTCGCCGCCTGGGCCGGCATCTTCGCGGTCGCGACCGCGTTTGCGGGCATCTGGGGAATGAATTTCCAGAACATGCCGGAGCTGAAACTCGCCTGGGGTTACCCCGCGGCGCTGGCCATCATCGCCTTCGCCTGCGTCTTCATGTGGTGGCGCTTCCGGCGCGCCAAATGGCTGTAACCGCCGCCTCGTCCTAACCGGCGCGGCGAGCCGTCCGCTGGCACGCTGGCGCGCGGGGCGACGAGCGGAGCGGTCGCGGGATCGCGTTTTGCTACCTCCGCTGTATCTGCTCTGGCTTCGGCCGTCGCTCGGGAGGGGCTCCGTTCGCCTTTCGCGCCGACCGCGGCCAGGCGGACCGCCGGGCACGACCCGGCGCTGGTGGTAAGGAATGCAGCAAGACGGGGACCGGCGGCGTGCCGGCCCGAACGACAGACACTGAGGCCGAGATGGACGCGCTGACCGAGATCCAACCCGCATCGCAGATCGAGGACGAGGATGTCTACGACCTGATCGTCGACTGCCAGTCGTTCATTGCCGAGATCATGGAGCGCCGGCTGCCGAAGTCGGTCGAGCGCCAGGGCTCGCTGCTGCTCGGCCGGCTGAACGCATCGCTCGACTGGCAGACGGTGCACTGAGCGCGCGTCCGCGATACTGCGGGCTGCCACTCCCGGTGCCCGCCATGCTCCAGCTTCGACCGTCGTGCGAGCACTGCAATCGCGCCTTGCCGCCCGATGCCGCCGAAGCGCGCATCTGCAGCTTCGAGTGCACGTTCTGCGCCGATTGCGTGACCGAGGTCCTGCTCAACGTCTGCCCGAATTGCGGCGGCGGCTTCGAGGCGCGGCCGATCCGACCCCGGCGCAACTGGCGCGGCGACAACGACGTCGGCCATCATCCCGCGAGCACGACGGCTCGCCATGCACCGGTCGATCGCGATCGGCACCGCGAGTTCGCGACAGCGATCTCGGCGATCGCGCCGCGCGACCGCTGAGCTCTCGAAGGGATCAGGCCGGCTCGAGCACGTGGATCGCGCGGTTCGCGGTCCA
>Ga0308173_10001199_pt1 | contig 12606 bp, 11 predicted proteins | sample PhyPR1_FD_203716 | JGI IMG/M metagenome (GOLD analysis project Ga0308173, IMG submission 203716) | Soil microbial communities from UC Gill Tract Community Farm, Albany, California, United States - DLSLS.P.R1 | ecosystem: Environmental > Terrestrial > Soil > Agricultural land | place: USA... | reverse complement strand
GCGGACCTGCGCGTTGTGCCAGTTCAGGTCGGGCTGCTCGGGCGCGTACAGGTGGAGGTACCACTCGCCGTCGGCGACCTGGGTCCAGGCCGGCCCGCCGAACGCCGAAGGCCAGTCGTTGGGCGGCCGGTCGTCCGGACTCGTACGGAAGATGTAGCGGTCCCTGGCCGGGCTGCCGGGCGGGGACGCCAGCGCCTCCTGGAACCAGACGTGCTGGTTCGAGGTGTGGTTGGGGACGATGTCGACGATCACCCGGAGGCCGTGATCATGCGCGTCGGCGACCAGGGCCTCGAAGTCGGCCAGCGTGCCGAACCGCGGGTCCACGGCCCGGTAGTCGGCCACGTCGTAGCCGCCGTCGGCCAGCGGAGACCGGTAGAAGGGGGTCAGCCACAGCGCGTCGACGCCGAGGTTCCGCAGGTAGGGGAGCCGGCTGCGCACTCCGGCGAGGTCGCCCTCGCCATCGTCGCCCGAGTCGGCGAAGCTGCGGACGTACACCTCGTAGACGACGGCGTCGCGCCACCAAGGCTGGGAGGAATCGGGAGATCGCGTCATATCAGCCGCTCTACCCGCTCAACCCTCGCTGTTCACCAGACTCGCCGCGGCCATCACCAGGTAATCCCAGAGCATCTTCTCCAACTGCTCGGGAAGGGCCAGCTCGTCCAGGGCGGTGCGCATGTGGCCCAGCCAGGCGTCGCGCTCGGCGGTCCCGATCTTGAACGGGACGTGCCGCATCCGCAGCCTGGGGTGGCCGCGCCGGTCGCTGTAGGTGTGCGGTCCGCCCCAGTACTGGATCAGGAACAGCCGGAGCCGCTCCTCGGCCGGCCCCAGATCCTCCTCCGGGTAGAGCGGTCTGAGCAGGGGATCTGCGGCGATCCCCACGTAGAACCGGTGGACGAGCTTGCGGAAGGTCTCCTCGCCGCCCACGGCCTCGTAGAACGTGACTTCAGTAGCCCCCACCCACCGCCCCTTCCCTCTACACCTAGTCTATTTCTCCGCGACGACGGCCATCGCCACACCGGCTTCGTCGAAGGCCGTCTTGACCCGTGCACGCAGCTCGCGGGCGACCCCGCCCTGTTCGCCGGGCGCGGTCTTCAGCGTGACCCGGAGCACCACGGACTCGCTGGTCAGTTCCTGTACGCCCCAGACCGAGGGATCTTCGAGGATCTTCTCGTCCCACGGCGGGTCGGCGGCCATCAGATCGGCGACCTCCTTGAGGATCGACTCGACCCGATCGACCTTCTGGTCGTGGGTGACCGGGATGTCCAGGACCACCCGGGCCCAGTTCTGCGACTCGTTGCCGACCCGCGCGATGGTGCCGTTGCGGACGTACCAGGCGACGCCGTTGACGTCACGGAGCTTCGTGACACGGAGCGTGACCGCCTCGACCGTGCCCTTCGCCGGGCCCGCGTCGATCACGTCGCCGACGCCGTACTGGTCCTCCAGCAGCATGAAGATCCCGGACAGGAAGTCCTTGACCAGGTTCTGCGCGCCGAAGGCCACCGCGACCCCGAGGATCCCGGCGCTGGCCAGCACCGGAGCCAGGTTCAGCCCGAACTCGCCGAGCACCGAGATGACCGCGATGCTCAGGATCACCACCGAGGCGATGCTGCGGAGCAGCGATCCCATGGTGGTGGCGCGCTGGCGGCGGCGTTCGCTGAGCAGCGCGGGGCTGCCGTCGAAGATCGTCCTGGTCTTCTCACGAAGCCGCTCGGACACCGTGCCCTCGGACATCCGAATGGTGATCTTGCTGATCAGCCCATGGACGAACCAGCGCAGGATCAGGGCCAGCACGATCGTGAAGACGATCGCGACCAGCTTGTTGGTCCAGACGTCGATCGACCAGTCGTGCATCGACTGTGCGGCGTCCGGACTGACCTCCCAGGTCAACCGGCAGGGCAGTTTGGGGTCGGTGCCGCATGCCTTGGTGACGGAGATCGCGTTGTCGGAAATCAGGGGTGACGCTGCGAACAAAGAAGATCCTCCCCGGGGCCGGTGGTTCGACTCCCTTCGCCGTGGACCCATGGCGGGGCACGAAAACCGATCGTAGGGGACGGACACGACCGGATCGTACGAACCTACCTGACCCCGGGGAGGATGGGGCGGTCTCCGGCCCACCCCCCACTTGGGAGCCGGTTCCACCCTGGACGGCCGCCGGGCATCCCGGTGGATGCGGACCGGGAGCGGCGGCACGGGTCACTCGGAGTGACTCGGGGGTGACGCGCCCCACGGGTTCGGGCCCCCGCGCCGTTCTCGGACCAGAACACTCGCGGGGCGCGTCACGTTTCGATCAGCCGCTGTCGGCCTGGTGGCAGGGCTGCAGTACGTGGGCGACCTTGCAGGCGGCGCCGCCCGGATCCTCGACCCGGTGCATCAGCTCCCCCCACGACCACCAGTAGTAGTGGGCGCCTTCGCCGGAGGCGGAGTCCGGTGCCGGCGCGCAGGTGACGTTCTCGGAGAGGCTGGCCGCCTCCGGGTTGACCACCCGCAGGAAGGCCGGACCCGAGCGGGTCCGAACCACCCGGGCGACGAGCCCGCGCGAGCCGAGTTCGGGCACCAGCTCTTCCAGGTAGCAGAGGCGTCTGTCGCTGACCACCCTGCGCACCCCCCTCAAAGATCGTGCTGAGTCGGATCAGTTCCCATGTGATCGACTTTCTGTTTGCGCATCACTACGCCCGGCGAGAATTGCAAGCTCACACTTGCAGGTCAAGCCCACGAAATACGAGGTGAGAACTAAAACGCCATCCCCTGGGTAGAGGATTTTCAACCGCAGGTAGAAGTTCTTCCCCCCGAGTGTGAGGCGGTACGCCCGATGCACCCACAGTTCCGTGGAATGGGTTGGCCTGGTGGGATGGTGGCGTTACGCTGCGTGCGCAGAGGCTGACAGAGGTTCGATCTTCTCATCGGTCCTCTACGAACTGGAAGACCGGTTTTACCTACTGGTGAGGAGGCCAGAGGGATGCCGGAATCCCCCCAGAAGGAAGCCGATCTGGCCCGGCGGATCAGGGCGACGGCACTGGCTCGCGGTGCGCTTGCGACGGACATAGCCACCGAGATCCACGAGCAGTGCGGCCCCCTGTTCGGCACAAGTCAGGTCAAGGCGCAGCGCTTGGCCCTCGGTGTCGCACTGTCCGATGTGATAGCGCAGGTCAGGGCGTTGTACCAACTGGACGGGAGACCAGCGCCCAAACTCGGCGAGACGCTGCTTTCCGCATATGAGAGCGGCTATAAGCGACCGGGTCCGGAATACCTTCACTATCTGTGCAAGGTCTACCGGGTCGACCCTCCCGCACTCGGATTTCAAGGGCCATGCATCTGCGGAGGCGGTGCGATGGCCCACCAACAACGGCCGGCGACGCTGTCCAGGGGGCAATCCGGCCCCGGGGAAGGCGAAGCACTGGTCGGAGCGGTGGTCCCACCGTCCCGCGCCGATCTGCGGCCGTGGTCCCAACCCAACGATCTTCGGGGTCAACACCGCGCCGGTGACCCCCCCGCCAATGAAATGGGAGAGGAGGACATCGTGCTGCGCAGAACCCTCTTGCAGTTGCTGGCCGGCGCGGGCGTCGTGAGCGCCACCGGTCCGATCGACGGGCAGTTCCTCGGCGCGGTCGACGGGCTTCGCCGCAAGATGGACGACACGCTCGTCAGTGCGACCGTGTCGCCGATGATGATGGACCAGTGGGAAGAGACGATCTACGGCTACGGGCAGCGCTACCAGTCCACGCCATCGCTTCGGCTGTTGTGCGACGTGCTGCTGGACTTCAGCGAGGTACGCCGGATGGCGGGCCAGCGCCAGCCGCTCGAACTCCAGGAACGGCTGTGCCGGGTCGCCGCCCATTTGTCCGGGCTGTCGGGCATCCTGATGATCGATCTCGGTGACCACCGGCTCGCCAGGTCGTTCTTCCGTACCGCCCGTACCGCCGCCGACGAGACCGGGGACCGCGGCCTGCGCGCCTGGGTCACCGCCCGCGAGTCGCTGGTCCCGATGTACTACGGCGATCCGCGCGAGGCCCTGCACCTGGCCCGCAAGGCCCAGGACCTGGCCGGTCGCAGCCCCTGCCCCGCGGGCGCGATGGCCCCGGCCGTCGAAGCCCGCGCACTGGCCATGCTGGCGGCGCGCGGCCGCGGCGACGCCGGCCCCAGCGCCCGGCGAGCGCTGGGACGCGGCCGTTCCGTCTGGGACCAACTCCGCACCGAGCAGACCAGCGAGACCGTCTTCGGGTTCACCGACCGGCAGCTCAGCTTCTACGAGGGCGACTCCTACACCAACCTCGGCGACCACGCCCATGGTGAGGAGACTCTCAGTTACGCGCTCACGATCCTGCCCGGCACCGACATGATCGACCGCACCCTGGTCCGGTTGGACCGGGCGCACTGCAAACTGCTGTCCGGACACCCGGACGCCGCCGCCACGGCCGGCACCGAGGCGCTCAACACGCTGCCGCTGGAGCATCGCTCCAACCTGCTGATGCACCGGGCCCGTCAGCTCGGCGCCGCCATCCAGGCGCAGCACGGCCAGATAGCGGAGATGGCCGAATTCCGCGAGCTCCTCGCCGGGCCCCAGGTGCAGAGCCCCACCGTCGACACCCCGGCACCACCAGAGACCGCGTGATGACGACCCTGGACCGCTCGGCGACGCTGAACCGGCGGAACGCCGAACCCCCGGTCTGGGATTTCGGGGACCTGCGTATCCGCCGCTATCGCCGCACCGAGTTCGAGACCGTCCTCGCCCTGCACAGGGAGGGCCTCGCCCAGGTCGGCCTGCGGCCAGGGGACGGCATCTACTACGAGTACGACCTGTTCCAGATGGACCGGCTCTACCTCAGCAACGGGGGCGAGTTCCTGATCGGCGAGCTGCCGCCCAGGAACTGTGCGCACGCCGACCGCCCGGTCGTCGCGATGGGCGGCCTGCGCCGCTACTCGCCCGACGACCACGGCATCGGGGAGATGGTCCGGCTCCGCGTCCGCAAACACGTCCAGCGGCGCGGCATCGGCGCCGCTCTGGTCACCGCCCTCGAACAGCGCGCCGCCGAACTCGGCTACCGGGAGTTGCGCGCCGACACCACCGAGTACCAGTCCGCCGCCCTCGAGCTCTACCGCGGCTTCGGCTGGCACGAGACCGCCCGCGAATCCATCAACGGCATCGTCAACGTCTACCTGGCCAAGACCCTGGCCTGACCTCGCTCGGTGCCCCGGAGCCGCGAACGGCTCCGGGGCACCGGTGCGCTAACGCGGCAGGGCGGTGTGGGCGGTCAGGAAGGCGAGGATGTCGGCGGTGAGGGCCACGGAGCGGGTGACCGAGCGGGTGCTGTGGCCCACCTCGGCCTCGTAGCGGAGAAGGACGAGGGCGTCGGACGATGTGGCGGCCTGCAGGGCGGCGCACATCTTGCGGGCGTGCAGCGGGTCGACACGGCCGTCGTTCTCGAAGACGGTGAACAGGACGGCGGGGTAGCGGGTGCCCGCCTTGACGTTGTGGTACGGCGAGTAGGCGAGGAGCCAGCCGAGTTGCTCGGGATCGGCGGCCGAGCCGTACTCCACGTTCCAGGTCTGGCCCAGGCCGAAGTGCTCGTAGCGGACCATGTCGAGCAGCGGGGCCGAGCAGACGACGGCGCTGTAGAGGTCGGGGCGCTGGGTGAGGGCGGCGCCGACCAGCAGGCCGCCGTTGGAGCCGCCGTAGATGGCCAGCCTGCCCGGCTCGGTGACGCCGGTGGCCAGCAGGTGCTCGGCCGCCGAGTGGAAGTCGTCGAAGACGTTCTGCTTGCGGTCGAGCATCCCCGCGCGGTGCCACTCCTCGCCCTCCTCCGACCCGCCGCGCAGGTTGGCGATGGCGTAGACGCCGCCGGCCTCGACCCAGGCCAGGATCGAGGCGGAGTAGGCGGGGGAGAGGCTGATGTTGAAGCCGCCGTAGCCGTAGAGGATGGTCGGGCGGGGGCCCTGCGTTCCGGGCCGGTCCATGATCAGCATCCGGACCTTGGTCCCGTCGTAGGACTCGTAGGTCTCCTGGCGGGTGCGCACCTCCGGCAGCGCGACCGTGCCGGGCGCGGCGGCCCAGAGAGTGGTGTCGCCGGTACGGGCGTCGAAGCGGTGCACGGCGGTGGGCGTGGTGTTGTCGGTGTAGCCGAACCAGGCCTCGTGGCCGCCCTCGGGCCGGTCGGCCAGGCCGCCGATCGTACCCAGGCCGGGCAGCGGAACCTCCCCGCGAAGCTCGCCGGTCGCCAGGTCGTGGATGGTGATCTCGCTGATCGCATGGCGGCTGCGGGCCACCAGCAGCACGTCGTCGAGGATCGCGTAGTCGGTGAGCACCGACTCCGGGTCTTCGGGGATCAGGTCGTGCCAGACGGCCGGGTCGGCGGGGTCGGTGACGCAGAGCCGGCCGCGCGGCGCGTCCCGGTCGGTGTGCAGGTAGGCGCGGCCGTCGAGGCCCACGTGCAGCCAGGTGTTGGCGTCGACGTCCTGCTGGACCGGGCGCAGCGCGCCGTCGCCGGACAGATCCGCCAGCCAGAGGTCGTTGCGCGGGGCGGTGCCGCGGTTGGCCGACACGACGAGCCAGCGGCCGTCCCGGCTGACCGAGACACCGTAGTAGTTGGTCTTCTCCAGGCCCTCGCCGAAGACGAGGGCATCGCTCTCCGGATCGGTGCCGACTTTGTGCAGGTAGACCCGGCGGTGGTACTGGTCCTCACCCTCGGGCACCCGGTCGGCCGGCAGCCGCCGTACGTAGTAGTAGGCGGCGCCGCCCGGCAGCCACGCGATCCCGGAGTAGCGGGCCCGCTCGATCGGCCCCTCGACCCGCTCCCCGGTGGCCACGTCCATGACGTACAGGAGCGACTCCTCGTCGCCGCCGGTGGACAGCTGGTAGGCCAGCAGGCGGCCTTCCTTGTCGGGCTGCCAGTGGTCCAGCGTGGTGGTGCCGCCCGGGTCGAGCGCCATCGGATCGATCAGGACCCGCTCGCCGCCCGCGTCCACGACGTACAGGACGGAGTGCTCCTCCCCCGGGTCACGCCGCGTGTGGAAGTGGCGGTCGCCGCGCCAGGCGGGGGCCCCGACGCTGCCCGTGCCCATCAGCTCGGTGACCCGCGCCGCGAACTCCGCCCGCCCGGGCAGCTCCCGCGCCACCCGCTGGAACAGCGCGTCCTGCTCGGCGAGCCAGGTGCGGGTCCGCGCATCGGCCGGGTCCTCCAGCCAGCGGTAGGGGTCGGCGACTCGGCGGCCGTGAAGCTCCTCGACGATCTCGTCGCGGTGGGCCTGCGGGTAGTCGATCGTCATTCCTGCACCTTACGTGGGATCGGTGACGGTCACTCTGTGTGGCGAAGTGATCCCGTCCGCCTTCTCGGGTAGAAGTGGCCTGATCAAGCATTCGACATCGGGGGATCGAGAATGAAGAACATCTTTGCGGGCCGGATGCGGCCCGCGATCGTCGCGCTCGGCGTAGCCGCGCCCATGCTGCTGGCAGGTCCGGCGCACGCGGGCACGGGGCCCGGGAACGTGACGTTCACGTACGATCCGCCGCAGATCGCCGAAGACGGCACCCACGTGACCTGGCACTGGACGCTCACCAACAAGGGCGCCCAGGCGGCCGACCAGGTCACCCTGCTGCACCGGCTCACCCCGTCGCTGAAGACGGTCCAGGCCTCCGAGCCGTGCACGGTCGGGCCGCAGCTGGTCCGCTGCCACTACGACATGCTCGGGCCCGGCGCCAGCAGGGAGGGCACCATCGTCGGAGCCCTTCCGTCCGACCTGTCCGGCACCGTCCAGATCAATGGCCGGATCACCTGGCAGTCGGGCGCGAAGCCGGCAGCGGCGGCCGCCGCGGCGGCCAAGCCGGTGAGCGGTCCGACGGGCTGAGGTGCGGCTCTCCCGGTACCGCGCAGGCCGCGGTACCGGGAGGTTCGGCTCCGGTCCATGTCTGACCGGCCGCCGGAATGGGGATGATTGGGGTAGCGCCGAGGGCTTCCCAGGCGTCACACTGTTCTCGGCTTCAATTTCGCCAAATGAGGAGGTCCTCGTGGCGACGGCGCAGGTGATGGACGAGATAATCAGGCCCCTTCGCGGGGCCCATTCGAGCGCGGCCGGCCATCTGATACCGGTGGAGGCCGTCTGATGCGGCAAGTCCTTCTCCTGAACGCGACCTACGAGCCCCTGACCACGCTTCCGCTCCGGCGGGCCGTCTGTCTCGTTCTCCGGGAGAAGGCGGAGGTCGTCCATCACGACATGAGCGGCGCCTCACTCCACTCGGCCACCACCACCATCCAGGTCCCCTCGGTGATCAGGCTCCGCCGCTACGTGCGGATCCCGTTCCGCACCCGGGTCCCGCTGACCAGGGCGGCCCTCATGCGGCGTGACAACTACCGCTGCGCCTACTGCGGACGCCGGGCCGAGACCATCGACCATGTCCAGCCGCGCAGCCGGGGCGGCAAGCACACCTGGGAGAACTGCGTCGCCTCCTGCATGACCTGCAACCACCGCAAGGCCGACCGGCTCCTCGACGAGCTGGGCTGGACCCTGCCGATGGTCCCCGCCGTGCCGCGCGGCGCGCACTGGCGGCTGATCGGCATCCAGGACGACGGCGATCCACAGTGGGCCCCCTACGTGACCGAGCCGGCGGCCTGATCCCCCGTAGAATCGGGCTCGTGCCTCGCTACGAATTCCGCTGCCGCTCCTGCGGCGACACGTTCGAAGTGTCCCGTCCGATGAGCGAGTCGGCCGCCCCGGCGGCCTGCCCGTCCGGTCATGACGACACCGTCAAGCTGCTGTCCACCGTCGCCGTCACCGGCGGCTCCGGGGCCGCCGCGCCGCGTCCCGCCTCGGGTGGCGGGGGGTGCTGTGGCGGCGGCTGCTGCGGCTGACGCGATACTTGCTCCATGCCAGAACTGATCGACAAGCCCACCAGGGTGACCGCGGCCGGTGAGCCGCCCAAGCTGATCGACGAGTACGTCGGGCGGGTCAACACGGGCGAGTCCCGGCTCAGCGTCGCGCACATGCGCAGCCCCTCCGGCTGGGCCGAGCCCGGGCAGCGGCCGGAGTTCGACGAGTTCACCCTGGTTCTGAACGGCACCCTGCACGTCGAGTACGAGGGCGGGGCGATGGACGTGACGGCCGGTCAGGCGATCAAGACCAGCGCCGGCGAGTGGATCCGCTACAGCTCACCGGCCGCCGAGGGCGCCGAGTACATCGCGGTCTGCCTGCCGGCCTTCAGCCCCGACACGGTGCATCGCGACGCCTGACCGCCGGCGCTAGACCCGCTGCAGGGGCTGAGCCGCCGGCAGCGGAGCGTCGGTGTGCCTGGGCAGCAGCACGGGGGTGGCCAGCAGGAGCAGCCCGGCGATCCCGAGCGCCACGCGCGGCCCGGTGAGCGTGCCGAGCAGGCCGCCCAGCACGGTGAGCGCGGCGATGCTGGCGCTGCTGGAGATGGACCAGGAGGACAGGACCCGGGAGGTACGGTCCACGGGGGTCTGGTCCAGACGGTACGTGGCCAGGACCGGGCCGTAGATGCCGCAGCAGACGATCAGCCCGAACTCGACGCCGATAACCACCAGCAGACCGGGCAGGCCGGGGCCGATGAAGGCCAGCCCGACGGGCCAGAGGGCACGTGCGACCCCGGAGGTGTAGAGCACCCGGTGCCGCCCGTAGCGCGCGACGAGCCGGCGGGCCACCCGGGAGCCCAGCAGCCCGCCCAGGCTCGGAATGCCGAAGGCGAGGCCGTACTCCCACGGTGCGAAGCCGAGGTGGCCGACCATGAGCACCACCAGGAGCGGCGAGCCCGCCATGATCAGCCCATTGACCAGGACCCCGTTGAAGAACAGGCGGCGCAGCGCGTGGTGCCGCAGGATGTAACGCCAGCCTTCGAGGAGGTCGCGCGGCTGGAGGCTCGTGCTCCGGGCCGGCGCCGACTCGGCTCCGGTGATCGCCCCGATGCCCAGCGCGGACAGCAGGAAGCTGACCGCATTGGTCAGTACGGTGATCACCGGCCCGAAAATCCCGATCATCAAGCCGCCCAGCGGCGGGCCGAGAATCGTGGTGGTCCAGCTCGTGGACTCGAACCGGGCGTTGGCGACCAGCAGGTTCTCCGGAACCAGGGACTTGATGTACGCGCCGCTCGCCGACTTGAAGGCGATGTCGGCCGCCCCGACGATGATCGACACGGCCAGAAGCTGGCCGAAGCTGAGGACGCCCAGCGCGTACGCCGCGGGCACGGTCATCAGCGCCGCGAACCGGACCAGATCCATCCCGATCATCACCGGACGCTTGCTGCGGAACTCCATCCAGGGCCCGAGCGGGATGGCCATCGCCGCCCCGACCGCCAGCCCGGCGGCCGCGAGCGCCGACACCGCGACCGGGCCCGCGTGCAGCACCCGGACCGCGATCAACGGAAAGGACTCGAAGGCCAGCCAGGTGCCCAGCGCACTGATCCCGTACGCCGACCACAGCCATCCGAACGACCGGCCCAGCCTCGCCATCCGACGCCCCCTCCGACAACCCCGCGTTGATCACCGAGACGCTATCGGGCACTCCCAGCACGCCTCAAACAACCGGCACGAGGCCTCGGCACAACCGCGGGTTGTCCCGCTAGGGTCAGCGGATGGATCTCGATGCGGTACGCACTTATGTCGCCGTCGCGGACTCCGGCCGCTTCCAGGACGCCGCCGACGAGCTGGAGATCAGCCAGCAGGCCGTGTCCAAGCGTATTGCCGCCCTGGAACGGGATCTGGGGGTCCGGCTGTTCGCCCGCACCGCCCGCGGCGCGCAGCTCACCATCGACGGCCAGGCGTTCCTACCGCACGCCCGCGAACTGCTGCGCGCCGAGGAACGGGCCGCCGCCTCCGTACGCCCGGGCCGCCGAGCGCTGCGCGTCGATGTGATCGGCCGCCGGCTGGCCCCCGCCGAGCTGCTGCGCGGCTTCCACCGCGCCCATCCCGACGTCGAGCTCGACGTCGTGACGCTCTTCGACGCCGAGGCGGCGATCGCGGCGGTGCGGTCCGGGACGATCGACGTGTCCTTCCGCGCCGTCGCCGAGCTCCCCGACGAGGTCGACGGAGTACGGGTGCTGGAGGAACCGGTGCTGCTGCTCACCGGCCCGCGCCACAAGTTCGCCGGGCTGCCCGGGGTGGCCCCCGCCGAGCTGGCCGGCCAGAAGGTCTGGATGCCGGGCAACGTCGCGGGCACCGAGTGGGCCACCTTCTACGACGACCTCGCCGCGGAGTTCGGCCTGACCATCGACACGATCGGCCCCAACTTCGGCACCGAGCCGCTGCTGGACGTCATCGCCGACTCGGCCGAGCTGGCGTCCTTCATCGGCGACCAGACCAGCCTGGTCTGGCCCGCCGACTACGGCCTGCGCCGGATCGCGCTGCGCGATCCGACGCCGGTCTACCCGCACTCGCTGATCTGGCACACCGACAACCCGCATCCGGCGCTGGCCGCGCTCCGCAGCCATGTCGGCACCGCCGAACCCACCACCCACACCTGGGCGCCGGCCTGGGCCCGGTGACGGCTCAGCCGAGCAGGGTGACGTCGCGGGCCGCGCCGGTGGAGGCCGAGGTGGCCATCGCGGCGTAGGCCTGCAGGGCGGCGCTGACCGGGCGCTGGCGGTCCCGCGGCCGGTAGCCGCCCAGCTCGGCCTGGAGCTTGTCGCGCCGGGCGGCCAGCTCGGCCTCGGGGACGTCCAGCTCCAGGACCCGGCGCGGGATGTCGATCACGATGCGGTCGCCGTCCTCGACCAGGGCGATCTTGCCGCCCGCGGCTGCCTCGGGGGAGGCGTGGCCGATGGACAGCCCGCTGGTGCCGCCGGAGAAGCGGCCGTCGGTGACCAGCGCGCAGGCCTTGCCCAGGCCGCGGCCCTTGAGGAAGGACGTCGGATAAAGCATCTCCTGCATGCCGGGGCCGCCCTTGGGCCCCTCGTAGCGGATGACGACGACGTCGCCCTCCTTGACCCGGCCGGCCAGGATGCCGTCGACGGCGTCCTCCTGGCTCTCGAAGACCACGGCCGGGCCCTCGAAGGTCCACAGGGCCTCCTCGACGCCCGCGGTCTTCACGATCGCGCCCTCGGGGGCGATGTTGCCGTACAGGACGGCCAGTCCGCCGTCCTTGGTGTAGGCGTGCTCGACGTCGCGGACGCAGCCTTCCTCGCGGTCGAGGTCCAGGTCGTTCCACTGGTTGTCCTGGCTGTAGGCCTGGGTGGTGCGGACCCCGCCGGGGGCGGCGTGCCAGAGCCGGACGGCGTCGTCCCTGGCCGACTCTGAGCGGACGTCCCAGGCGTCCAGGAACGCGCCCAGCGACCGGCCGTGGATGGTGTGCACGTCCCGGTTGAGCAGGCCGCCGCGGTTCAGCTCGCCCAGCAGGGCGGGGATGCCGCCGGCCCGGTGGACGTCCTCGATGTGGTACTTCGCGGTGGCCGGGGCGACCTTGCAGATGCAGGGGACGCGGCGGGAGAGCTCGTCGATCTCCTTGAGGCCGAAGTCGACGCCTGCCTCACGGGCCGCGGCGAGCAGGTGCAGGATCGTGGTGGTGGAGCCGCCCATGGCCACGTCGAGGGCCACCGCGTTTTCGAAGGCGTCGCGACTGGCGATCGAGCGCGGCAGCACCGACTCGTCGTTCTTCTCGTAGTAGTCCTTG
>Ga0308173_10001198_pt1 | contig 12612 bp, 9 predicted proteins | sample PhyPR1_FD_203716 | JGI IMG/M metagenome (GOLD analysis project Ga0308173, IMG submission 203716) | Soil microbial communities from UC Gill Tract Community Farm, Albany, California, United States - DLSLS.P.R1 | ecosystem: Environmental > Terrestrial > Soil > Agricultural land | place: USA... | reverse complement strand
GCGGCGAGCGCGAGTGATGCGGTGGCCGCGATGGCGATGCTGCCCTGGACTGTCCTGCTGCGCATGGCCCCTCCTGGGGTGTTGCTGGGATCGGTGACGAGATGGGTGTCGGGTGTGACGGGATGGAGCGGTGGTGCGAGGCGACGTGGTTGCTGGACGGGCTACATGCCGAGGTAGGTCAGCAGCTCGCGCTCGCGAGCCCGGAAGTCGCCGTTGGCGAGGTGCTCCACGACCTTGCCCTGGGCCAGCAGGTAGTGACGGTCGGCCACCGTGGAGGCGAACTTGACGTTCTGCTCGACGAGCAGGACGCCGACTCCCTGACCCTTGATCTCGCGGATGATCTCCCCGATGCGCGAGACGATGACCGGGGCCAGGCCCTCGCTCGGCTCGTCGAGCAGCAGCAGCCGCGATCCCATCCGCAGGACCCGGGCCATGGCGAGCATCTGCTGCTCGCCGCCGGAGAGCTTGGTGCCGGGGAAGTCCCGGCGCTCGTGCAGGACGGGGAAGAACTCGTAGACCCGCTCGAGGGGCCAGGCGTCTGCGTGCACGACAGGCGGCAGGAGGAGGTTCTCGGCGACAGTGAGGCTCGAGTAGATGCCGCGGTCGTCGGGAACCCAGCCGATGCCCGCTCGGGCGCGGGCGTCGGCCGAGCGCTTGGCGAGGTCGTTCCCGTCGAAGGCGATCGACCCCTCAATCTGCCGGTGCAGGCCCATCACGGAGCGGAGCAGGGTCGTCTTGCCGGCGCCGTTGCGTCCGACGAGCGTGACGACCTCCCCCGGCGCGACGTCGATGCTGACGTCGGTCAGGACGCGGGCCTCGCCGTACCACGCGGACAGGCCCGAGACGTCGAGCATGCGCGGGCGCGACTGTGTCGCAACGGCGCTCGCGTCGGCGCTCGCGTCGGCCTCCGTCGTCCGGGTGTCGTCACTCATGCGCTGCTCCCAGGTAGGCCGTGATGACGCGGTCGTCGGTGCGCACCTGCTCGTAGGACCCCTCCGCGAGCACCTGCCCCGACTGCAGCACCGTGACGCGGTCGGCGAGCGAGCCGACGACGTGCATGTTGTGGTCGACGAAGACGACGGTGCGGCCCGCAGCGAGCTGCTTGACGAGCGCGATCGTGCGGTCGACGTCCTCGATGCCCATGCCTGCGGTCGGCTCGTCGAGGAGCAGCAGCTTGGGGTCGAGCGCCATCGCGATGGCGAGCTCGAGTGCGCGCTTCTGGCCGTAGGCGAGCGAGGAGGCGGGTGCGCCCGCTCGGTCGGCGAGGCCCACCTGCTCGAGCAGGTCCATCGCCCAGTCCCTGAACCGTGACATCCGGGTCACGGAGCGCCACCACTGCCGGCTCATGCCGGTCGGGCTGGCGAGGGCGAGCTCGAGGTGCTCCAGCAGCGTCATCGCCTCGAAGAGGCTGGTGATCTGGAAGGAGCGCGCGACGCCGAGCGGGGCGATCTGCTCGGGCGCGCGCCCCGTGATGTCCTGGCCGTCGAAGATCACCGTGCCGGACGACGGCGTGAGGAAGCCGGTGAGCAGGTTGAAGAGCGTGGTCTTGCCGGCTCCGTTCGGACCGACGAGGGCGTGCACGGTGCCGCGGGCGACCGTGAGGTCCACCTCCGAGACGGCCCGGAAACCACGAAACTCCTTGGTCAGGGCCCTGGTCTCGAGCAACGGGGTACCCGTCAAGACCTGCACCTCCTCGTGCATCGCGCTGCGGTGAGCGGTGTCGACCGGCTGGGTCGATCGACTACGCAGAGCCTAGGGAGGCGCTCGCACGAAGTGACGGTGCCGGCTCACACACCTGCTGCGGCGATGTGGGTCCTACGCACACCACGACCCGACGCCGCCCTGACCGTTTACGGGTGACTGAGCCCGGTGCCGCTCAGTCGGGCGACCCGGTCTCCAGCAGCCGGCGGAAGCCCTCCTCGTCGAGGATCGTCAGGCCGAGCTCCTCCGCCCTGGCGGCCTTGGAGCCGGCGTTCGCGCCGATGACGACGTAGTCGGTCTTCTTGGACACCGATCCGGACGCCTTGCCGCCGCGGTTGATGATGGCCTCCTTGGTCTCGTCGCGGGAGAAGCCCTCGAGCGACCCGGTGACGACGACGGTCTTGCCCTCGAGGGTGCGCTCGACCGACTCGTCGACCTCGTCGGCCATGCGCACGCCGGCGTCGGCCCACTTGCGCACGATCTCGCGGTGCCAGTCCACCTCGAACCAGGCGGTGACGGCCTCGGCGATGACGCCGCCCACGCCCTCGGCCTGCGCCAGCTCCTCCGTGGTGGCCGCACGGATGGCGTCCATGGACCCGAAGTGGGTGGCGAGCGCGCGTGCCGCCGTCGGCCCGACGTGGCGGATCGAGAGGGCGACGAGCACCCGCCACAGCGGTTGGGTCTTGGCCTTCTCCAGCTCGGTCAGCAGCGTCTCGCCACCCGCGGACAGGACCCGGCCGTCGACCACCTGGTCGACCGGGTCGGTGCGCTTGGCCGCGCGCGTGTAGAGCGGGACCCGGGCGAGCCTGTCACGGGTGATGCCGTAGCCGCCCGCGTGCGGGCTGCCCTCCGCAGGGGCGAAGAGGTCGCCCTCGTCGGTGATGATGCCCGAGTCGAGCAGCGCGATGGATCCCTCCCAGCCGAGCGCCTCGATGTCGAGGCCGCCGCGGGAGGCGAGCGCGAAGACCCGCTCGCGCAGCTGGCTCGGGCAGGAGCGGGTGTTGGGGCAGCGGATGTCCTTGTCGCCCTCCTTCTCCGGCGCGAGCGGGGTGCCGCAGGCGGGGCACTCGGTCGGCATGACGAAGGCGCTCTCGGTCCCGTCGCGCAGGTCGACGACGGGGCCGACGATCTCGGGGATGACGTCACCGGCCTTGCGCAGCACGACCGTGTCACCGATGAGCACCCCCTTGCGGGTCACTTCGTACGCGTTGTGCAGGGTGGCCTGCTCGACGGTCGACCCGGCGACGACGACGGGCTCCATGACTCCGTAGGGCGTCACGCGCCCCGTGCGTCCCACGTTGACCCGGATGTCGAGCAGCCGGGTGTTGACCTCCTCGGGCGGGTACTTGAACGCGATCGCCCAACGGGGTGCCCGCGAGGTCGCGCCGAGCTGGCGCTGCAGCGGCACCTCGTCGACCTTGACGACGATGCCGTCGATGTCGTGGGCGCGGTCGTGGCGATGCTCCCCGTGGTAGGCGACGAACTCCTCGACGGCGGCGATGTCGTCGAGGACGCGCACCTCGTCGGAGGTGGGCAGGCCCCAGGCGCGCAGGACGGCATACGCCTCGCTCTGTCGCTCGACGTCGAAGCCCCGGCGGGCGCCGATCCCGTGGACGAGCATGCGCAGCGGCCGGCTCGCCGTGACCTTGGGATCCTTCTGGCGCAGCGAGCCGGCGGCTGCGTTGCGCGGGTTGGCGAACGGCGCCTTGCCCGCCTCGACGAGGCTGGCGTTGAGGTCGGCGAAGCCGGCGGTCGGGAAGAAGACCTCGCCACGGACCTCGACGAGGGCGGGGACGTCGTCGCCCGCCAGTCGCCCGGGGATGCCGTCGATGGTCCGGACGTTGTGGGTGACGTCCTCCCCCGTGCGCCCGTCGCCGCGGGTGAGCGCGCGCACGAGCCGGCCCTTCTCGTAGAGCAGGTTGATGGCGAGGCCGTCGATCTTGAGCTCGGTCAGGTAATGGGCCCCGGTGCCGACCTCGCGCTCGACCCGCTCGGCCCACGTGCGCAGCTCCTCGAAGGAGAAGGCGTTGTCGAGGCTCAGCATGCGCTCGACGTGGTCGAAGGTCTCGAACCCGGTGGCGAAGGAGGCGCCGCCGACGTTCTGGGTCGGGCTCTGGGGGGTGCGCAGCGAGGGGTGGGCCTCCTCGATCGCGTTGAGCCGCCGCATGATCTGGTCGTACTCGGCGTCGCTGATCGTCGGCGCGTCCTTGACGTGGTAGGCGAACTGGGCGGCAGACGCCTGCTCGGCGAGCTCGGCCCACTCCTGGTGGACCTCCGTCGGGATGTCGTCGGTGACAGGCGTGGGGGCGGTCGTCTCGCTCACGGGCTTCATCCTGCCAGTCACCTCCGACCGTGCGACTCCTCACATCCGGGCGGCCTCGTGTCGCAGGCCTGTTCACGAGGCGACCCAGTGGTAACAATGGCCCGGAACCCGCCGGCCGCGCCCCGTGCGCACGTGTGCACGCACCGCGGCACCGCACCTGTGGCACCAGCCGCTGCAAAGGAGCAGAGATGACCAACCTCGCCGCCAACCTCGCCGCCACCGCGGCTCGTGTGCCCGACAAGGTGGGCATCCGGCTCGACTCGGCCGAGGTGAGCTGGGCGGCGCTGCACCGGGCGGCGGCGACCGTGGCGGCGCAGCTGCAGGCGGCGGGCCTGCAGGTCGGTGACCGCGTCTCGCTGATCCTCCCCAATGTCCCGGCCTACCCGGTCGCGTTCTATGGCACCCTGCTGGCCGGCGGCATCGTCGTGCCGATGAACCCGCTGCTCAAGGCCGGGGAGATCCAGTACTTCTACGAGGACAGCGGGGCCCGCTTCAGCTTCGTCTGGCCGGACTTCGCGGACGAGGCCGCCAAGGCGGCCGCCGAGACCGGCACGCGTCTGGTCGTGTGCGGGCCGATGGGTCCGGCCGAGGGCCAGTTCGACGCGAGCGAGTCCTCGGGCGCCCCGGTGCTCGAGCCGGTGGAGCGCGCCGACGACGACACCGCCGTCATCCTCTACACGAGCGGCACGACGGGCAAGCCCAAGGGGGCCGAGCTCACCCACTTCAACCTGCACCGCAACGCGCAGCGCTCGGCGTCGGACATCATGCAGATCGCCGAGGACGACGTGATCATGGGCTGCCTGCCGCTCTTCCATGTCTTCGGCCTGACGTGCGGCCTCAACACCTCCGTCCAGCGGGGCTGCACGCTGAGTCTGCTGCCCCGTTTCGACCCGGCCAAGGCGATCGAGATGTTCGGGCGCGACCGCGTGACGATCTTCCAGGGCGTCCCGACGATGTATGCCGCCATCCTCAACCACCCGGACGCCGAGCAGGCCGACACGAGCAGCCTGCGCACCTGCGTCTCCGGCGGCTCCGCGATGCCCGAGGCCGTCATGGCGGCCTTCGAGAAGAAGTTCGGCTGCCAGATCCTCGAGGGCTACGGCCTCTCCGAGACCTCACCCGTGGCCTCGTTCAACATGCCGGACAAGCCGACGAAGCCGGGCACCATCGGGCGCGCCATCCCGGGCTGCGAGATGAAGCTCGTCGACGTCGACGGCAGCGACGTGCCGCGCGGCGGCATCGGTGAGATCGCGATCCGGGGCGAGAACATCATGAAGGGCTACTGGAACCGTCCCGAGGCCACGAAGGAGGCCATCCCCGACGGCTGGTTCCGCTCCGGCGACCTGGGCACGGTCGACGACGAGGGCTACTTCACGATCGTGGACCGCAAGAAGGACATGATCATCCGCGGCGGCATGAACATCTACCCGCGCGAGGTCGAGGAGGTGCTCTACACCCACCCCGACGTGCTCGAGGCCGCCGTTGTCGGCGTGCCCGACGAGTACATGGGCGAGGAGGTGGGCGCCGCGGTCGTGCTGCGGCCGGGCTCCACCACGACGCTCGAGGACGTCCAGACCTACGTCAAGGAGCGGCTCGCCGCCTACAAGTACCCGCGTCGCATCTGGCTGCTGGACGAGCTGCCGAAGGGGCCGACGGGCAAGATCCTCCGGCGTGAGGTGCGCCCGGCCGAGGCCCCCTGAGGGCCGCGACACGCCCGCACGTTGCACGCGCCGTAGGTTTTGGAGTATTGCCCTGAATCGGTGACACTGGGGCAGGGTCACTATCGACGCGTCGCGCCCTGCCCCACCTTGTCCCGTCCCGGGGCGTCGGGCGCGAACGTCTGCGAAGGGTATACACGCGTGAAGTCGAGCATCCGTTCCGCCGCACTCTCGGGGATGGCCGTCCTGGCCATGCTGGGCGTGACGGCCTGCAGCTCCTCCACCCCCTCCGACAGCGGCAAGCCGGCAACCCCGGCGAGCGCCGGCGCGAGCGGCAGCGGCTCGGAGTCGCCCGCCTCCACTCCGACCACCGACCCGGTCGTCTTCAAGACCACCCCCGGTGACAACGCGCAGGCCGTGGCCGTCGACACGCGCGTCACCGCCTCCGCCGAGAAGGGGACGCTCACGGGCGCCTCCCTCTCCTACACCAGCAAGAAGGGCAACCGCGTCCCGGTCGAGGGCAAGCTCGACGGCGGCACGTGGACCGCAGGCGACCTCCTCGAGCCCGGCGTGAAGTACACCCTGGCCCTCGAGGCCAAGGACACCGACGGCAAGGCCACGGAGACGACGCAGACCTTCCGCACCGTCGACCTCACGCTCGACCAGCAGGTCTACGTCGCCGTCTCGCCCCGCGACGGCGGCACCGTCGGCATCGGCCTGCCGGTCGTCGTCCGCTTCGACCTGCCGGTCGTCGACAAGGCGGCGTTCGAGAAGCGGATGAAGGTCACCTCCACCCCCGCCCAGGCCGGCTCCTGGTACTGGTTGGGCTCGCAGGAGGCGCACTGGCGCCCCAAGACGTACTGGAAGCCCGGCACGAAGGTCCACGTCGACGCGAACCTCAACGGCGTGCCGGCGGGCGGCGGTCGATGGGGCCAGATGTCGCGCACGGCAGACTTCACGATCGGCCGCTCGGTGATCGCCAAGGTCAACCTCAAGACCGACCAGATGGACGTCATGATCAACGGCAAGCTCGCCCGCCGCGTCCCGATCACCGGTGGTCGTCCCGGGTTCATCACCCGTTCGGGCGTCAAGGTCATCATGGACAAGCAGATGAACATCACCATGAAGGCCGAGACGATCGGCCTGAAGAAGAACGACCCGAACTACTACGCCGACACCAAGGTCAAGTACGCCATGCGCGTCACCAACTCGGGCGAGTTCCTGCACTCGGCGCCGTGGTCGGTGGCCGACCAGGGGCATCGCAACGTCAGCCACGGCTGCACCGGCATGAGCGAGCCCAACGCCGGCTGGCTCTACGACAACGTCACGATCGGTGACGTCGTCGAGACCACCGGGACCAGCCGTCCGATGACCATGGGCAACGGCTACGCCGACTGGAACCTCAGCCCGGCACAGTGGGCGGCGGGCTCGGCGCTCTGACCGAGTCCCGCAGACACCGGGAGGCCGGTCACCCTGTGGGGTGACCGGCCTCCGCCGTCCCCCACGGCTGCGGCTCAGGCGGCGCTGCGCTGCTCGAGCTCCGCCGCCGACTCGACGGCCGCCCGCTGCACCGCCCGGGCGACGTCGGGCGAGACGGTGGCCAGACCGCAGGCCGGGGTCACCACGACCTCGCTCAGCGCCGCCTGGGCCAGGCCGATGCGAGCCCACGCGTCCACGAGCGCCCCGGCGAGCTCCTGCGGTCGCGTGCGGCTGCCGTCGGTCGGCACCAGACCCGCGTGCAGGCGTATGCCGTCCTCCACCGCCACGGCGACGCCTTCCCACTCACGGGGGCGCAGGAGAGAGGTGTCGAGCGACAGGGCGGAGGGCCGCACCGCTCGCAGGAGCGGTAGCGGCGGGTTCGCCGCGCAGCAGTGGACGACGGTGTCGCCGTCGTGTGCGCCCAGGACCTTCTCGAGTCCTGCCGCCGCGGCCTGGGGATCGAGACTGGGCAGCCGACCGAAGCCGGAGGCCGTGGGCAGGCGACCCGCCAGCACCGTGGGCAGGGCCGGTTCGTCGACCTGGAGCACGACCCGCGCGCCCGGCACGAGGCGGCGCACGGCAGCCACGTGCACGCGTACGCCCTCGGCGAGCGACTCGACGAGGTCACGGCAGGCGCCCGGGTCGACCACGACGCGCTCCCCGCGGGTGAGCCAGAGGTTCGCCGCGAGGGTCCACGGGCCGACGACCTGGACCTTGAGGGGCCCCTGGTGCCCGTCGAAGGCCTCGGCGAGCTCGTCGAGGTCCTCCCGCAGCAGCGCCGCGGTGCGAGCGGCGTCCTTGCCAGGCCTGTCGACGAGGCGCCAGCCGGTGGGCTGCAGGTCGACCGGCAGCTCCACGAGCAGGCCCGCCGTCCGGCCGACCATGTCGGCGCCCGGCCCGCGCGCGGGCAGCTCGGGGAGGTAGGGCAGGTGGCCGTCGAGCACCTCGCGCACCTGCGCGAGAGCATCTCGTACGGACGTGCCGGGCCAGGAGCCGATGCCGGTTGCGAGGGTCACCGCGCCAGCCTAGGCCCGCCGCGTGCCGCGCCCACGACGGTGTGCCGGTGCCGGCGACCGGGCCGGGGGCTAGCGTGGCGCCGGTGACCCGACGCGACTTCTCCGGCCCCGACGACCTGCGGGCCATGCAGGACCTCTGCTCGCGCACGTGGTCGCGGACGAGCCGGTTCCACCCGGGGCAGCTGGCCTGGAGCCGCTACTACCGGCCCGTGGACCCGCACGCGCTCGACGACGGCGAGACGATCGGGCTCTGGTGCGAGGGCGGCCGGGTGGTGGGTTTCGGGTGGGCGGAGGCCCCGGACTGGCTGGAGCTGCAGGTCGACCCTGCGCACCCGGAGGCGGCCGTCGAGGTGCTCGAGTGGTTCGAGGAGTGGAGCGACGCGGAGGAGCAGTCCGTCATGGCCGTCGAGGGCGACGCGGTGGTCGAGGGCGCCCTGGCCGAGGCCGGCTTCTCGGCGCGGCTGGACCTCCCGTACTTCACGCACCACCTGCTCGACCTGCGCTCCCTGCGTCCCGTCCCGGACCTGCCCGGCTACACCTTCCGGCCCGTCCGCCCCGACGAGGCGGCGGCCCGGGCCGACGTGCATGCGCGAGCCTGGTCCGAGCTCGCGCCCTCACAGGTCGACGCAGCCTCCTACGGCCGGCTCATGCAGGCCTGGCCCTACCGCGCCGACCTCGACTGGGTCGCCGTCGACGCTGCCGGCGCCATGGTGGCGTCGGCGCTCGTGTGGCTCGACCCGACGACCGGTGTCGGGCTGGTCGAGCCGGTGGGCTGCACCCCGGAGCACCGCGGCCGCGGCCTGGCCGGCGCGGTGACCCTCGCCGCGCTGCACGCCCTGCGCGACGCCGGTGGCAGGCTTGGCCAGGTCACCCCGCGCGGCGACGACGCCTACGCCGGGCCGCGACGGGTCTACCAGGCCCTGGGCTTCGAGCCGACGGTTCGGGTCCTCACGTGGACGCGCTCCATGGACTGAGCCGGCCGGACGGAAGACGCCGTCAGGCCACCGGCGCCCGCTCGAGACGCGCGGCGGCGATCGTCGCCGAGCCGACGACCCTCGTGCCGTCGTAGAGCACGACCGACTGTCCGGGCGCGACGCCGCGGACGCGGCTCTCGAGCCGAACCTCGACGCGGTCGCCCTCGGCCCAGGCGGTGGCGGCATACTCCTCGCCGTGGGCGCGCACCTGGGCGCCCACCTGCACGACTCCCTCAGGCGCGGGGCCGCACCACCGGGCGTGGTCCCCGGTGATCGCGTTGACGCCCAGGAGGTCGGCCGTGCCGACGACCACCTGGTTGGTCTCCGGGCGCACCTCGACGACGTAGCGCGGCTGCCCGTCGGCCGCGGGCCGCCCGAGCGCGAGACCGCGACGCTGCCCCACCGTGTAGGCGAAAGCGCCCTCGTGCTGCCCCAGCACCTCGCCGTCGGTGTCGACGATGTCCCCCGGCGCCGCCCCCAGCTCGCGCGTCAGCCAGCCGCGGGTGTCACCGTCTGCGATGAAGCAGATGTCGTGGCTGTCCGGCTTGGTGGCCACGTAGAAGCCCCGCTCCGCCGCCTCGCGGCGGATGTCGGGCTTCGTCGTGTCGCCGAGCGGGAAGAACGAGCGGGCCAGCTGCTCGGCATCGAGGACGCCCAGGACGTAGCTCTGGTCCTTGGCGTCGTCGACGGCGCGGTGCAGCTCTCGGCGCACTCCCCCGTCGCCCCGTGGGGCCTCGACGACGCGCGCGTAGTGGCCGGTGGCGACGGCGTCGAAGCCGAGGGCCAGGGCCTTGTCGAGCAGGGCGGCGAACTTGATCTTCTCGTTGCAGCGCAGGCACGGGTTGGGGGTGCGGCCGGCGGCGTACTCGGCCCGGAAGTCGTCGACGACGTCCTGCTTGAAGCGGGCCGCCATGTCCCACACGTAGAAGGGGATGCCGAGCACGTCGGCGACCCGGCGCGCATCGCCGGCGTCCTCGATGGTGCAGCAGCCGCGCGCCGACTCGCGCAGTGTCGCGGCGCTCTGGCTGAGGGCCAGGTGCACGCCGACGACGTCGTGCCCCGCGTCGATCATGCGGGCGGCGGCCACGGCCGAGTCGACGCCGCCGCTCATCGCCGCGACGACCCTCACGACGCGGTCGCCTCTCGTGCACGCCGGGCCCGCTCGACGGCCGCGGGCAGCGCGGCGATGACCGCGTCGACGTCGTCGTGCGTCGAGGTGTGCCCGAGCGTCAGCCGCAGGGCGCCGCGGGCGTCGCTCTCCGGGATGCCCATGGCGAGGAGGACGTGGCTCGGCTGGGGCACCCCCGCCTGGCAGGCCGAGCCCGTCGAGCACGAGACCCCCGCCGCGTCGAGGAGGTAGAGCAGGGAGTCGCCGTCGCAGCCCGGGACGAGCAGGTGTGCGTTGCCGGGCAGGCGCCGCGTCGCGTCGCCGCGCTCCCACGCCCCGGTGGGCCGGATGTCGGGCGCGACGCCCATGGCGCGCTCGATGAGCTCGTCACGCAACGCCACGAGCCGCGCCGCCTCGGACTCCATCGTCTCCGTCGCCTCGACGAGCGCGGTGGCGAAGCCGACGATGGCCGGGGTGTCCAGCGTGCCGGACCGGACCTGGCGCTCCTGGCCGCCGCCGTGCGTGAGGGGCACCAGGCGGGCCTCGCGGCGGACCACGAGCGCCCCGACCCCGATCGGGCCGCCGAGCTTGTGGGCCGTCACGGACATGAGGTCGGCGCCGCTCGCCGCGAAGTCCACCGGCACGTGACCGGCCGCCTGCACGGCGTCGGTGTGGAAGGGCACGCCGAACTCGTGGGCGACCTCAGCCAGTCCCCGTACGTCCTGCACGGTGCCGACCTCGTTGTTGGCCCACATGAGCGACACGAGGGCCACCGAGTCCGGGTCGGCGGCGATGGCGGCCCGCAGAGTAGCCGGCTCGACGAACCCCTCGGCAGTCGGCTCGAGCCAGGTCACCTTCGCGCCCTCATGGGCGACGAGGTGCTCGACCGAGTCGAGGACGGCATGGTGCTCGGTGGCGCCGACGAGCAGGCGCACCCGGGCGGCGTCGACGTCACGTCGCGCGCGGAAGGTGCCCTTGACGGCGAGGTTGTCCGACTCGGTGCCTCCGGAGGTGAACACCACCTCGGAGGGACGGGCCCCCAGGCAGCGGGCGATCCTCTCGCGGGACTCCTCGACGACACGCCGCGCGGCTCGGCCGGTGCGGTGCAACGACGACGGGTTGCCCACGACCATGAGCTGCTCCGTCATCGCCGAGAGGGCGGCGGGCAGCATCGGCGTCGTCGCCGCATGGTCGAGGTAGGCAGTCACCGGGTGATTCTAGGCCGCTGCGGCAGCGCACCCAACCGTGGACGACCCCTGGACGCCGCTCGGGGGTACACGCGAGACGGCCCCCGACCGTGAGGTCGGGGGCCGTCTCGTGAGCGTGCCGATGGTTCGGGGCCGGGCATCGGGCACCGGCCGGAGCCATCCACAGACCCCGTCCGCAGACGGGTCCGGACGTCAGTCCTTGGCAGCCTTGATCGCCTCGGTCGCCTGCGGCAGGACCGTGAACAGGTCGCCCACGACGCCGAAGTCGACGAGCTCGAAGATCGGCGCCTCGTTGTCCTTGTTGACGGCCACGATCGTCTTGGACGTCTGCATGCCCGCCCGGTGCTGGATGGCGCCGGAGATGCCGCACGCGACGTAGAGCTGCGGGCTCACCTGCTTGCCGGTCTGGCCGACCTGCGAGGTGTGCGGGTACCAGCCGGCGTCGACGGCCGCGCGCGAGGCGCCGACCGCGGCGCCGAGGCTGTCGGCGAACTCCTCGACCTTGGAGAAGTCGCCGGCCGTGCCACGACCACCGGAGACGACGATGGCCGCCTCGGTGAGCTCCGGCCGCCCGCTCGCCTGCTTCGGCTTGGACTCGGTGATCCGAGCGCCCTTGGCCGCGTCGGACGGGATGAAGTCGAGCACCTCGTCGGCGGCCGCTCCCGCGGCCTCCTCGGGGGTAGCCGAGTTCGGCTTGACCGCGACGATGGGCGTGCCCTTCGTGACGGTGGCCGAGACGGTGTAGGAACCGGCGAAGACCGACTGCGTCGTCGCGACGCCACCGTCGGCGGCCTGCACGTCGACGGCGTCGGTGATCAATCCCGACTCGGTCTTGACGGCGAGGCGGGCGGCGATCTCCTTGCCCTCGGGCGAGGAGGGCAGCAGGACCGCGGCCGGGGCCTTGTCGGAGACGAGCTGCGCGAGCAGCTCGGCCTGCGGGACGACGAGGTGCTCGAGCACCTCGGGCGACTCGACGCGGTAGACCTTCTCGGCGCCGAAGCGGGCGAGGGTCTCCTTGGCGGCGTCGAAGCCGGTGCCGACGAAGACGGCGGACGGCTCGCCGAGACGGCGGGCGATCGTCAGCAGCTCGGCCGTGGTCTTGCGGACCTTGCCCTCGAGGTGGTCGACGAGCACGAGTACTTCAG
>Ga0308173_10001197_pt1 | contig 12614 bp, 12 predicted proteins | sample PhyPR1_FD_203716 | JGI IMG/M metagenome (GOLD analysis project Ga0308173, IMG submission 203716) | Soil microbial communities from UC Gill Tract Community Farm, Albany, California, United States - DLSLS.P.R1 | ecosystem: Environmental > Terrestrial > Soil > Agricultural land | place: USA... | reverse complement strand
AGGTCGTGGCCGGGCGGCCGCTGCCCGGCGCTGTCTGGGCCCGTGACTACCCGGCGATCGACGACATCGTGGGGCTGCGCGGCTTCCTGGCCCGATGCGAGGTGGACGGCGAGCCGCAGCCGTTCGTGGCGTACCAGATCGTCCACCGCACGGACCGGGTCGTCATCGGCGGACTGGGATTCCACGGTCCGCCCGATCCATCGGGCGCGGTGACCATCGGCTACGGAGTGGTCCCGTCGGCGCGCGGGCGCGGCTACGCGACCGAGGCGCTGCGCGGGCTGCTCGGGCTGGCCAGGGCGTTGAAGGTCCGGTGCGTCCGCGGGGACACGACCCATGCCAACGCCGCGTCGCAGGCCGTCATGACCGGCGCCGGCATGCGGCTGGTACGGGAGGACGAGGAGTCGCGGTACTACGAGATCCGCTGGTGAAGCCCAGGGTCTACCAGGATTCGGGGCAACGTCCGGCAAGTCGCGGTCAAGTCCCCGGCCCCCGGCGAACGGCCCGTCAGAATCGGCGACATGCGCAAGACCTGGATGATCGCTCAGTATCTGCGGACCCGGGCCCGTTGGCGGCTGGACCGGGCCGACGAGAGCGACGAGGGCCGTAACGCGAGGTCGGCCATCGGCCTCATCGACGCCGCCGCCCACACCGAGGAGCTCGACGAGAGCGACCGGATCATCGTCCGGCTGACCGTCGCCGGATGCTTCGTGCACGGCAGGTTCCATCCGGGTGTCGAGGGCGAGCGGATCATCCGGTTCTGGCACTACGAGGACGCCTGCGGCGGGCCGGCGGAGCTCCTGGAGGAGCTGGCCGCGGCGGCCGAACGGGGCCTGGTCCCGCTGCCCAGGGCGCGGGCCTGAACCATCGGCTTCCGGGTACGTTGAGGCGCATGACTCCCGTTGTGCGCATTCGTTCCACGGTCATCGACTGCCCCGATCCGCAGCGGCTCGCCGAGTTCTACCGGGACCTGGTGGACGGGGAACTGCTGAAGCCGGATCCGGACGACGACTGGTACGTGGTGTCGGTGCACGGACGGCACCGCATCGCCTTCCAGGGAGTCGAGGACTACCGGCCGCCGCGCTGGCCGGATCCGGAGTACCCGCAGCAGTTCCATCTCGACTTCACCGTCGAGGACCCGGAGGCGGCCGAGGCGCACGCGCTGGCACTCGGCGCGACCAAGGCGGCCGTACAGCCCGGCGAGGACGAGGACTTCCTGGTCTACCTCGATCCGGCCGGGCATCCGTTCTGCCTGTGCACCGGCGAGCCGGAGGGCCTGCGCCCGCTGGCCGACTAGCCCTTGAGCAGGTCCTCGAAGGGGATTGGGTCGGCGTAGGGGTCCGTGGGCGCCGCCTGCGGACGCGCCGCGACCAGGGCTGCCAGCTCGCCGGCCGCCCGATCGATGCGCCCGGCCAGCTCGCCGTCCGCCCAGTCCTGCGACGCGGCGTAGACGGAGGTGGGCACGACGACGGCGCGCAGGTAGGCGAACAGCGGCCGGAAGGCGTGCTCCAGAGCCAGCGAGTGCCGTGGCGTGCCGCCGGTGGCCCCGATCAGCACCGGCTTGCCGGTCAGCGAGTCGGGTTCGAGGACGTCGAAGAAGGTCTTGAACAGCCCGCTGTAGGAGGCCGAGAAGATCGGGCTGACCGCGATCAGCGCGTCCGCCTCGTACACGCTCTGGAGCACCTCACGAAGCCGCCCGCCGGGGAACCCGGTGACCAGGTTGTCGGCCAGGTCGCGGGCGAGGTCGCGCAGCTCGATGATCTGGATCTCCACCTCGGCGGGCGCCAGCGCGGCCGACGTGGCCGCGGCGAGCCGGTCGGCCAGCAGGCGCGTGGCCGACGGCTTGCCCATCCCGGCGGAGATGACGGCGATCCGCATCAGGACGCCACCTTCTGCGACTCCTGCGCCTTGGCCAGCAGGCTGGCGTGCGTCGGCGCGTCCGGCACATGCTCCGGCTTCAGCGCGGCGAACTCCTTGCGCAGCACCGGTACGACCTCCTCGCCGAGGATGTCGAGCTGCTCCAGGACGGTCTTCAGCGGCAGCCCGGCGTGGTCCATGAGGAACAGCTGGCGCTGGTAGTCGCCGAACGAGTCGCGGAAGGTCAGCGTACGGTCGATGACCTCCTGCGGGCTGCCCACGGTCAGCGGGGTCTCGGCCATGAACTCCTCCAGCGACGGGCCGTGGCCGTAGACCGGGGCGTTGTCGAAGTACGGCCGGAACTCGCGGATCGCGTCCTGGGAGTTCTTGCGCATGAAGACCTGGCCGCCGAGACCGACGATCGCCTGGTCGGCGGTGCCGTGCCCGTAGTGCTCGAAGCGCTGCCGGTAGAGGCCGATGAGCCGCTGGTAGTGCTCCTTGGGCCAGAAGATGTTGTTGGCGAAGAAGCCGTCGCCGTAGTACGCGGCCTGCTCGGCGATCTCGGGGGAGCGGATCGAGCCGTGCCAGACGAAGGGCGGCACGCCGTCCAGAGGCCGCGGGGTAGCGGTGAAGGACTGGAGGGGGGTACGGAACTTGCCCTCCCAGTCGACGACGTCCTCGCGCCAGAGCCGGTGCAGCAGGTGGTAGTTCTCGACGGCGAGCGGGATGCCCTGCCGGATGTCCTGGCCGAACCAGGGGTAGACCGGCCCGGTGTTGCCCCGGCCCATGACCAGGTCCACCCGGCCGTCGGACAGGTGCTGGAGCATCGCGAAGTCCTCGGCGATCTTCACCGGGTCGTTGGTGGTGATCAGCGTGGTCGCGGTGGAAAGGATCAGCCGCTCGGTGCGCGCGGCGATGTAGCCGAGCATCGTGGTGGGCGAGGACGGCACGAACGGCGGGTTGTGGTGCTCACCGGTCGCGAAGACGTCCAGCCCGACCTCCTCGGCCTTCAGGGCGATCGTCACCATCGCCTTGATGCGCTCCGCCTCGGTCGGCGTCCGCCCGTTCGTCGGGTCGGTCGTCACGTCTCCGACGGAGAAGATCCCGAACTGCATGACCCGCTCCTCATCCTCAATGTTGAAGTTTCAACTATCTTAACGGTGACTCTGCGGACCCTATTCCCCGGCAGCTTTCCTGACTTATGTCGGGCAAAGCAGTTGCGATCTACAGTTGGCCGCATGCGCGAGAACCCCCCGGCGCCGGGCATCGACGTGACCGTGCCGAGCATCGCCCGGGTCTACGACTACTACCTCGGCGGCAAGGACAATTTCGCCGCCGACCGGGAGTTCGCCGAGAAGGTCGCCGCCCAGGTGCCGGACGCTCCCCGCACCCTGCGCGCCAACCGCGACTTCCTGCGCAGGGTGGTCGGCCATCTGGCGAAGGAGTGCGGCATCCGCCAGTTCCTGGACATCGGCTCCGGCCTGCCCACCCAGGACAACGTGCACGAGGTCGCGCACCGGCACGCCCCAGAGTCGGTGGTCGTCTACGTCGACAACGACCCGATCGTCTTGACCCATGCCAGGGCCCTGCTCGACGCGGGCGACCGTACGGCCGTCATCAACGGCGATCTGCGCGAACCCGCCAAGATCTGCGACGACCCCGAGACCCGGCGGCTGCTGGACTTCGGCAGGCCGATCGGCCTGCTCGTCCTCACCACGCTGTTCTTCGTCTCCGACGAGTTCCGGCCGCACGAGCTCATGCGCACGCTCACCGAGCGGCTCGTTCCCGGCAGCTACCTGGCGCTGTCGCACGCCGAGATCCGCCCGCAGATCCAGCAGGCCGGGGCCACCTTCCGGGCCGAGGCCACGGCCCCCGGAGTGCCGCGCACCCGCGAGTCCATCGCCGCCTTCTTCGACGGCTTCGAGCTCGTCGACCCCGGCCTGGTCCCGGTCACCGCCTGGCGCCCCGCCGGTCCGGAACGCGCCCCCGACCGCGTCTGGCTCTACGGCGGCGTGGCCCGCAAATCCTGAGCTACTCGTCGGCGGTGGCCGGGGCCTCCTCCAGCGGGGCGGAGCCGAGCGGGCCGCCCACGGCGGCCACCGGGTGGGCCAGCGGTTCGCCGGAGCCGTCCCGGCGGCCGAGCTGGGTGGGCAGGGCGGCGGGCTTGCCGGTCGAGGCGCTGGCCCGGGCGGGGGCGGGTCCGGCCCAGCCGAGGATCAGGGTGTCCTCGCCCTTGAGGAAGCGGTGCGAGCGGACGCCGCCGGTGGCCCGGCCCTTGGCCGGGTATTCGGAGTAGTCGGCGACCTTGGCCGCGCCGGTCTGGGTGCCGGGCAGCGCCGAGCTGGTCCCGGCGATGGTGACCACGACCGCGGCCTGGGCCGGGTCGACGACGCCGAACCAGATCACCTTGACCCCCGACGCCAGCCGGATGCCCGCCATGCCCCCGGCCGGGCGGCCCTGCGGCCGTACGCTGGCGGCGCTGAAGCGCAGCAGTTGCGAGTCGCCGGCGATGAACACCAGGTCCTGGTTCTCGTCGGCCAGCTCGACCGCGCCGACCACCCGGTCGTCGTCCTTGAGCCCGATGACCTCGAACTCGTCGCGGTTGGCCGGGTAGTCGGGAACGACGCGCTTGACCACGCCCTGCTCGGTGCCGAGGGCGAGGCCCGGGGCGTCGGGGTCGAGGCTGCCCAGGCCGACGACGGTCTCGCCGGGCTCCAGGACGGCGTACTCGCTGATCGGCGCGCCGCCGGCCAGGGACGGCGGGGCCGCCGAGGGCGGCAGGGCGGGCAGGTCCAGGACGTCGAGGCGGAGCATACGGCCCGCCGAGGTGACCGCGCCGATCTGGCCGCGGGCCGTCGCCCTGACCACCGAGACCAGCACGTCATGCGCGGCCCGCGCCCCCTCGGCCGGCAGCGGCGTCAGATCGGTGGTGCGGGCCAGCAGCCCGGTGCTGGACAGCAGGACCAGGCACGGGTCGTCGGCCACTTCGAGCGGCACGGCGGCGGTCTTGGTCTGGCCGGACGACTCCAGCAGGACCGTGCGGCGCGGGTTGCCGTATTCCCTGGCGACCTCGGCCAGTTCGCCCGAGACCAGGGCGCGCAGCTTGGCGTCGGACTCCAGGATCTCGGTCAGCTCGGCGATCTCCCGGGCCAGGGTCTCCTTCTCCTTGTCCAGCTCCAGCCGGTCGTAGCGGGTGAGCCGGCGCAGCGGAGTGTCCAGGATGTATTGCGCCTGGATGTCGGACAGCTCGAAGATCTGCATCAGCCGGGTCTTGGCCTGGGCGGAATCGTCGCTGGCCCGGATGACCTGGATGACCTCGTCGATGTTGAGCAGCGCGACCAGCAGACCGTCGACCAGGTGCAGGCGCTCCTCGCGCTTGCGCCGCCGGAACAGCGACCGCCGCCGCACCACCTCGAGGCGGTGGTCGACGTACACCTGGAGCAGGTCGCGCAGCCCCAGCGTGCGCGGCTGGCCGTCGACCAGCGTGACGTTGTTGATGCCGAAGGACTCCTCCATCGGCGTGAGCCGGTAGAGCTCCTCCAGCACGGCCTCAGGGTGGTAGCCGTTCTTGACCTCGATGACCAGGCGCAGCCCGACCGTGCGGTCGGTGAGGTCCTTCAGATCGGAGATCCCGTTGATCTTCTTGGACTGCACCAAGTCCTTGATCTTGGTGACGACCCGCTCCGGGCCCACGCCGTAGGGCAGCTCGGTGACGACGATGCCCTTGCGCCGCGGGTTGACGCTCTCGATATGCGCGGTCGCCCGGGTGCGGAAGGTGCCGCGGCCCGTCTCGTAGGCGTCCCGGACGCCCTCCAGGCCGACGATCTTGCCGCCGGTGGGCAGGTCGGGCCCGGGTACGAAGCGCATCAGGTCGTCGAGGGTGGCCTCGGGATTGCCGATCAGGTGCCGGGCCGCGGCGATGACCTCGCCCAAGTTGTGCGGGGCCATGTTGGTCGCCATGCCGACCGCGATGCCGGATGCGCCGTTGACCAGCAGGTTGGGGTAGGCCGCCGGGAGGACCTCGGGCTCCTGCTCCTGCCCGTCGTAGTTGGGCCGGAAGTCGACGGTGTCCTCGTCGATCGAGGTCACCATCAGCATGGCCTCGCGGGACATGCGGCACTCGGTGTATCGCATGGCGGCGGGCAGGTCGTCGCCGCCCAGCGAGCCGAAGTTGCCGTGCCCGTCGACCAGCGGCATCCGCATCGCCCACGGCTGGGCCATCCGGACCAGCGCGTCGTAGATGGCGCCGTCGCCGTGCGGGTGCAGCTTGCCCATCACCTCGCCGACCACCCGGGCGCACTTGACGTGCCCCCGGTCGGGACGCAGCCCCATCTCGTTCATCGAGAACAGGATGCGGCGCTGCACGGGCTTGAGCCCGTCGCGTGCGTCCGGCAGCGCCCGCTGGTAGATCACCGAGTAGGCGTACTCGAGGTAGCTGCCGCGCATCTCCTCGGAGACATCGACATCGATGATGTTCTCTTCGAAGTCCGGCGGTGGGGGAGGGGACTGCGATCCACGACGTGCCATGGCTGACATTGTTCCCCCTCCCGCCGACAGATTCGTACGGCGCGCCGGTCCGTAGGATGCGATGACGGCGTCGTAGGGAGGGACCGCATGAGCTCGCTGGCCGACTTCCAGAACGAGATCTACTTGCACGGCCTGGCCGACGTACGGCCTGAGCTGCCGACCAACATGCTCCGTCTGGAGGAACTGGCCAGGGAACGGCTGGCCGAGGGCGCGTACGGCTATATCGCGGGCAGCGCCGGGACCGAGGCCACCGCGCGGGCCAACCGGGCGGCATTCGAGCGCTGGCGGATCGTGCCGCGCATGCTCCGTGACGTGTCGGAGCGGGACCTGTCGGCCGAGCTCTTCGGCCGCCGGTTCCCCTCCCCGCTGCTGCTCGGCCCCATCGGCGTGCTGACGATCGCGCACCCCGAGGGCGAGCTGGCGGTGGCCAGGGCCGCCTCGGAGCTGTCGGTGCCGATGGTGCTCAGCACGGCCGCTTCGCACACCATCGAGCAGGTCGCCGAGGCGTCGGGGGACGGCCCCCGCTGGTTCCAGCTGTACTGGTCGAAGAACCGCGACGTGGCGGCCAGCTTCCTCGAACGTGCGAAGGCCCACGGCTACGACGCGCTCGTCGTCACCCTCGACACCCACACGCTGGGCTGGCGGCCGCGCGACCTCGACCAGGCTTATTTGCCCTTCCTGCGCGGCATCGGGGTGGCCAACTACTTCTCCGACCCGGCCTTCCAGAAGCTGCTCGGCGGCCCGGTCGGCGAGGACAACCAGAGCGCCGCCATCCTGCAGTGGGTCGCGGACTTCGGTGACCCCTCGCTGACCTGGGACGACCTTGCCTTCCTGCGTACGCACTGGACCGGGCCGATCGTGCTCAAGGGCATCCAGCACCCCGACGACGCGCGCCGGGCCGTCGACTCCGGCATGGACGGCGTGGTGGTCTCCAACCACGGCGGCCGCCAGGTCGACGGTGCGATCGGCTCGCTGGACGCCCTGCCCGGCGTCGTCGAGGCGATTGGCGACCAGGCCACGGTCCTGTTCGACAGCGGTGTCCGGACCGGCGCCGACATCATCAAGGCGCTGGCGCTGGGCGCCCGCGCCGTCCTGGTGGCGCGTCCGTACGCCTACGGGCTCGCGCTGGCCGGGCAGGCCGGGGTACGCCATGTGCTGCGCTGCCTGCAGGCCGAGCTGGAGATCGCGATGGCGCTGACCGGCACGACCACGGTCGCCGATCTGAACCCGGGCCTGCTGGCCCGCGGCTGACCCATGACAAACGTCACCGGTCACCCCTGAGAAGATCACGGCCGGTTCCTGAGCGGTGACACTGCCGGTTCGCGCCCGCGCCGCCGAGCATGGAGTCATGACCAAGCCAGTGCTCGACGCCAAGTCCCTGAGCCAGGGCGAGATCGTCGCCCTGCACGGCCCCGGTGCGACCGCCGCCCTGGAAGCCCTCGCCGCGGGCCCCACCCGGCTGGGCACGGTCTGGCGGGACGGCGGCCTGTTCCCCGGGCTCACCGTGGCCGAGGTCGTCGACACCTGGCGGCGCTGGACCCTGGACCCGATCACCCGGCAGGAGGCGCTGTGGCTCACCGGCCTGACCGGCCGTGAGCAGACCCGCTTCGAGAACCTGTCCGCGGTCGAACGCCGCTGGCTGGATCTGGCCCTGGCCCTGATCGGCCAGGCCGACCTGCTGCTGCTCGACGAACCCACCGCCGCCCTCGACCCGGCGGCCCGGGACGAGATCTGGACCCTGCTCCGCAACCTCGCCACCCGAGGCGTGACCATCGTCCTGGCCACCCGCGATCCGGCCGAGGCTCGCCGGGCCGACCACCACCATCCCCGCATCGCCCCGGCGGCCCAGGCCCGAGCCGCCTGAGCGGGGTGATGTGCCTCACCGCTGCGGGGGTCCGCGGCAGGCGATCGCAGGACATATCCGCAGGTGAGCGGGGTGCCGACACCCTAGGGACGAGCGCTCGGGGTGAGGCGGGTCACGGCTCCCGAGCGTCACATCCCGGCCCGCACGCCAGTCCTGTGTGTGAAGGCACGACAGGGAGCGTGATGGGGATGAAGCGTGCTAACGCGGTGGTCCGCAGGCTGGCGATGGGCCCGCGGGCCAAGGGCGACCGGTGGTCGGTGCTGTTCGGGGAGATCGCGGTGTACGCGTTCGGCGTGCTCGTGGTCACCGGGGTGTTCCTGATGTTCTTCTACAAGCCGGACATGACCCGGGTGCCCTATGACGGGTCCTACGGGCAGTTGCGCGGGGTGCCGGTCAGCAAGGCCTACGAGTCGACGCTGCATCTGAGCTTCGAGGTCCGGGGCGGCATGCTGATGCGGCAGATCCACCACTGGGCGACGCTGATCTTCACCGCGGCGGTCGCGTTGAAGCTGCTGCGGATGTTCGTCATCGGGGCGTTCCGGCGGCCCAGGGTGCGGGTGTGGCTGATCTGGGTGACGATGTTCGCGCTGGCCATGGCGGCCGGGGTGACCGGCTCCCTGCTGCCGGACGACATGCTGTCCGGCGGCAGCCTGGGGCTGATCCAGGGGATCACGCTGTCCATCCCGCTGATCGGGACCCGGCTGAGCGGGCTGATCTTCGGCACGGACTTCCCCGGGCATCTGATCATCGCCCGGGCCTACTGGGTGCACATCGCGGTGCTGCCGGTCGTGATGGCCGGACTGGGGCTGGCTGCATGGCGGCTGAGCCGCCGGCACGGGGCCGACGTGCCACGCCGGCAGGACGCGGAGATCAGGGTCGTGCCGCGTGCCGCGGTGCTCCTGTTCACCTGTGCGGTCCTGGCCATGCTGGGCACCCTCACGCAGATCAACCCGGTCTGGATGTACGGGCCGTACGAGCCGGGCGCGATCACCTCGGGGGCCGTGCCCGACTGGTACATGGGCTTCCTGGACGGCGGGCTCCGGATCATGCCGGGCTGGGAGCTGACCATCGCCGGGCACCCGCTGACCCTTGCGGTGCTGGTGCCCGCGCTGATCGTGCCGGGTGCGTTCTTCACGCTGCTGGCCGGCTATCCCTGGCTGGAACGCAGGTTCGGCGGCGACGACGGGCTGCACCGCCTGCTGGACCGGCCGCGCGACGCGGCGGTCCGGACCGGGATCTGCGCGGCGGGGCTGACGTGGTACGGCCTGCTGTGGCTGGCGGCGGCCAACGACCAGATCGCGGTGGGCTTCCATCTCTCGCTGTACGCGGTGACCTGGTTCTTCCGGATCGCGGTCTTCGTCGGCCCGATGCTGGCCTTCGCGATCACCCGGGCCGTCTGCCTGTCCCTGGTCGAGCGCGAGCAGGAGGAGGCGGTGCACGGACGGGAGACCGGACGGATCGTCATGGACCCGAACGGCGGCTTCCACGAGATCCACACCCGACCCGGCGAGCTCGCACGGAGTGCGCGATGACCAGCGTGATCGCGACCGGCGCACCGGCGAGGATCGATCTGACGCTGCTGCACGCCCGGCAGGCCGCCTTCGAGCGCGACCTGGCCAGGCTGACGGTACGTGGCGGCCTGCCGGCCGGTGGCTGGCAGCGCTTCACCTACTTCCTGCGAGTGCATCACCAGGCCGAGCGGACCATGCTCTGGCCGATCGTCAGGGAGAAGGCGCCCGCGCTGGACGTGCTGGTCGAGCAGCTGGAGAACGAGCGGATCGGCCTGGTCGCCCTGCTCGACGGGGTCGAGGCGGCGCTGGCCGGCGGCGTACCCGAGAAGATCAGGCGGCAGGCCGAGCGGCTCGCGGGGGCGCTGGCCGCCCACCACCGGCACGAGGAGGCCCTGGCCCGGGCGGGGTATGGCGTGCTGAGCCGCAGGGAGCGGGAGGAGTTCCGCTGGGAGCCGCGGCGGCTGCTCGGCTTCGGCGGCACCGCCCTCTACTACCCGTGGCTTCTGGACGGGGCCACGGAGGAGGTCCAGCACGCCGTCATGGCCCCGGAGCCATGGCCGATCCGCATGCTCTGCCGGACCATTTGGCACCGGCGGTACGTAACGTACATTGAGTCCCTCTCCGCGCGAGGCCCGAGAGACAGGTGAGTCCATGCAGCCAGGAGCCCTCCCCGGCCCGGTGAGCCCCCGGGTGCCGAGCCCGCGGCTGCTGGCTGCGTACGTGACGGTCATGGCGACGCTCACCACGGCGGCGCTGCTGGCCAGCCTGGTGTACGGGAAGGTGGTCCAGGGGCACGCGAGACCGGCGGACATCGTGCTGCCGGTCCTCGGGCTGGCGGTGCTGCTGGCGGCCTATCCCTGGCTGGAGTGGAAGGGCCTGATGCGCGGGACGGCCGGGCACCACCGGATCGCCGTCCTGGGCATGCTGGCGATCTGCGCGGCGCTGATGATCGCCGACGGGCAGACCTGGCTGATGACGCTGACCGTCCCGGTGGCGCTGTTCGGCGTGGTGCTGACGCCCAGCGCGCTCGTGGCGATGGCCGGGGCGGCCGGGGTGACGCTGGTCGCCGGGGTGTACGGGCTGATCTGCGGCTGGGACTGGCCGCCGGTGCTGCTGGCCTGCGCCTACGTGCCGATGACCGCGTTCTCCGGGGCGATCACGATGTGGTTCTGCCATGTCGTGGAGGAGCTGCGCCAGGCCAGGGCCGATCTGGCCGGGCGGGCCGTCGGCGAGGAGCGGCAGCGGTTCGCCCGGGACCTGCATGACGTGCTGGGACACAGCCTGCAGGCGATCGCGCTCCGGGCCGAGCTGGCCGAGCGGCTGATCGACCGGGATCCGGGCCGGGTGGGCAAGGAGCTGGCGGAGATCCAGGGCATGGCGCGCGGGGCCGTTCAGGAGGTACGGGAGGTGGTGCGCGGCTATCGGGCCACCTCGCTGCGCACCGAGCTGAACGGGATGACCGCGGTCCTGCACGCCGCCGGCATCCGCTGCGAGACGCCGGTGATCCCGGCCGGCCTGCCAGGACACGTGCACGAGACGCTGGGCTGGGTGGCCCGGGAGTCGGCCACCAACGTCCTCCGGCACAGCACGGCCACCTGGTGCCTGCTGACCGTCTGGGCCGATGACGGGCAGGTACGGCTGGAGATCGTCAACGATGGGGCCGGGGCGGCCTCCGGGTCTTCGGGGAGCGGGCTCGTCGGACTGGCCGAACGGCTGGTCGCGGCGGGCGGCGACTTCACCGCCGAACCGGTGGGCGACGGGACCTTCCGGGTCGCCGCGTCCGTCCCGCTGGCCCGTGGGGAGAGCGCATGATCCGGGTGCTGCTGGCCGACGATCACCTGTTGATCCGCGAGGCGCTGGTCCTGCTGCTGGAGACCGAGGACGGCCTTGAGGTCGTGGCCGACGTGGGGCGCGGCGACGAGGCGGTCGCCAGGGCCCTTGAGCTCAAGCCGGATGTCGCCGTGCTCGATATCGACATGCCGGGGCTGGACGGGCTGGCGGTCGCCGAACGGCTCTCCGCCGAGCTGCCAGGCACCCGGCTGGTGATCGTCACCGCGCATGGCAGGCCGGGCAACCTGCGCCGGGCGATGGCCGCCGGGGTGCGCGGCTTCCTGGGCAAGGACGCGCCGGGCGCGCAGCTCGCCCGGGTGATCAGGCAGGTGGCCTCCGGCGTCCGCTACATCGACCCGCAGCTCGCCGCCGACGCGCTGGCCGCCGAGGAGTGCCCGCTGACCCCGCGTGAACTGGACACCCTGCGGGCGGCGGGAGACGGTGCGCCGGTCTCCAGGATCGCCCGCGGCCTGGGATTGTCGGAGGGCACCGTGCGCAACTATTTGTCGGCCGCCGTGACCAAACTCGGCGTGGACAACCGGCACGCCGCGGTCAAGGCCGCCCGCGACCTCGGCTGGCTCTGACCTTCAGGTCTGGTCGCCTCTGCGCTTGGTCCAGGGGAACACGAAGTAGAACGCGATCAGCGCGTTGAGCCCGAGCGCCCACTCCGGTTCGACCAGCGCGAGGAGCGCGGCGGCGCCGTAGGCGATCGGGCCGATGACGGTACGGCGGAGCGCGGGTGCGATGCTGGCCCGGGCCTCCGCATCGACCAGTTCGGGGTGCCGGAGCAGGTACCACCAGATCAGCAGGAACCACACCCCGGTCAGCCCGAACGACGCGGAGAAGAAGACGATCGAGCCCGGGTCGTCGTACCGCTCACCTGCCGTGGCGGTCGGCAGCGGCAGGAAGGCGATCATCGCCAGCAGCCCGAGGTTGAGGAACAGCAAGGCGCGGTCGACCCGCCGGACCAGGTGGAACAGCATGTGGTGGTTGACCCACATGATGCCGATCGTCAGGAAGGCGATGGC
>Ga0308173_10001196_pt1 | contig 12616 bp, 10 predicted proteins | sample PhyPR1_FD_203716 | JGI IMG/M metagenome (GOLD analysis project Ga0308173, IMG submission 203716) | Soil microbial communities from UC Gill Tract Community Farm, Albany, California, United States - DLSLS.P.R1 | ecosystem: Environmental > Terrestrial > Soil > Agricultural land | place: USA... | reverse complement strand
GGCCGCCGGGGACACCGCGTCGCGCATGGCGATGACCGAGCCGACCGTCGCGCCCTTGCCGTAGTGGACGTCGGGCATCACCGCGACGCCCTCCACCCAGGGCAGGTTCGCCACGTTCCGCAGCTGGTCGAGCGCGCTCGACTCGACCTCGGCGGGGTCGGTCCAGATCCTGATCGGAACCCGGCCGCCCCGCAACATCTTGTACGGCATCTCAGTTCCTCTCCGTGGATCGCCGGACATGATCTATGACGCCAGAGGCTCGGCGGTCCCTCAACTCATTTTCGCAGCACGGGCCACCGTGCGGGATTCCTGGCAATTACCACCAATCCGGTTGAGACATCTGGTCGATCTCCGGTAGCTTCACCCGGTCCGGCCGCCATTGGGGGCGGTGCGAGGAATCGTCCGAAAAGGCAGGCAGCCGTGGCGCTACGCCGTAGCAAGATGCGTGAACAGGTCATCGAGAATCTCTCCCAGGTGGCGCCGCCAGGCGAAACCTTCATCGCCTGCATCCACGCCGAGACCGGCCCGAGCCCCTGGCTCAACATCGTGTTCGAGCGCATCCCGTTCGCGCTCCTCATCGTCGCGATGACCCGCAAGTACTACTTCATCACGCTCACCTCGGGCCACATCGTGGTCAACAAGGCCGGGATGATGACCAACCGCCCCAAGGAGGTCGTGTACGCCATCCCGCTGCAGGAAGTGCGGATGCACGGCATCAAGAAGGGCCGGGTGTGGAGCCGGCTGCACATGCACTTCCCGAACGCGGAGAAGCCGACCCGGATCAACTTCCACCGCATCTGGAACCCGGACGTGGACCGCTTCATCGCGATGTTCCCGCACGCCCTCGAGGACGCCTCGCAGGCTCCGGAGCCGGGCCGTGACCCGATGGTGGACCAGCTCCTCCAGCAGCAGCAGCGCCAGGCCATCCCGGCCGGGCAGCAGCAGTACCAGCAGCAGGGACAGCAGGGGTACGCCCCGCAGCCGCAGCAGCAGCAGTACGCGCCGCAGCAGGGCGGCCAGCAGTACCAGCAGCAGCAGTACCGCCCGCAGCAGCAGCCGCAGGGCCAGCCCCAGCAGGGACAGCAGCAGCCGTACGTGCCGCAGCAGCGCGGCCAGCAGCAGCCCTACCAGGGTCAGCAGCAGCAGTACCCCGGTCAGCAGCAGCCCTACCAGCGCTGAGTCACGCCGAGTAGATCCGGCCCGCCGCGATACGCAGCGGCGGCCGGACCAGCTCCTCCACCAGGCTGCGGGCCGGCAGGCCGAGCCGTAGCCGGGCCGCCTCCAGCGTGAGGCCGGGCGCGTGCGGAAACTCGGCGGCGTGCCTGGCCAGCTCCGCCCGCAGCCGCTCGTGCAGGGCCGCCCAATGAGCCGGATCGGCCAGCCAGCCCGCCGCGAGCCGTACGGCTCCGGCCGGCGGGGCGCAGCCCATCCCGGCGAGGTCGGCGGGCCGGAGCACCCCGTGCCGCCGTAGCAGAAGGTCTCCCCCGGGCCGGTCCGGCCAGTCCGCCAGCTCTCTGGCCCGGGCCGCCGGAGCGCCCCGTCCGGTCAGAGCGGGCGGTCGTACGTCCAGGACCCGGGCCGCCACGACCGTCCGCGACACCGGGTCGCGCAGCACCGCCTGCTCGCCGACATGCATCGGCAGCGTGCCGTTGAGCACCAGCCGGGCCGTGTCGGGCCCGAGCGGCCGGACCCGGACCCGTATCGCCGCCGTCCCCAGATGCAGCACCATCTCGCGCGGCAGCCGTCCGGACGGCACCCCGGCGATCCGTACGTCCATGGCCCGGGTCGGCGTCCAGGCCCCCGGACTCACCAGGGCCACCCCGCGCACCGCCTCGACCTGCCTGCTCGGCCGCGCGGCGGCGCCGTCCCGGGCCCGCGGCGCGGTCACCGAGTCGATGCTCCACAACGACGCGGGATCCGGTTCGTCGGCCTCCGGTATCTCCGGGGGCGGCGGCGACGATGGCGGCACCGGCGTGAGGCAGAGCGTCGCCCGGGTGGGAGCGGTGGCCGAGGACACGGACGTGTTCAGGATCTCGATGGTCTCGATGGTGCCCCGGCCGGCGGGATGGAGCAGGTCGGCGCCGACGGAGAGGGTGCCGGAGGTGAGGGTGCCGGTCAGCCGGTCGGGCGTGGCATCGGGGTCGGTCCAGAACCGGGCGGGCGCGGCGGCGTCGAATTCGGGCAGCCGCATGGTGAGCCGGTCGAGGGCGGCCACCAGCTCGTTGATGCCCTCCCCCGTCTTCGCGCTGACGACGAGCGTCTCCATCGGGCCGAGCCCGCTGCGTTCGAGATGGCCCCGGGCCTGGCGGAGCGCGGGGGCCGGATCGGCGCGGTCGGCCCGGGTGATGACGAGCAGCCCGTGGCGCAGGCCGAGCCGCTCGACGGCGGTCAGATGCTCGGCCGACTGGTTCTGCCATCCCTCGTCGGCGGCGACCACGAACAGCACCGCGCCCGCGGTGCCGGCCGCGGCGAGCAGGGCGGGCACCTCACGCTGATCGCCCGACGGGTCGAGGAAGGCGACTTCACGGCCCGAAGGCAGCGCCCTACCGTCCGTGGCGGTGAGTGCGCGTACCAGCGTGGTCTTGCCATGCCCGGCGTGCCCGGCCGTCGCGACGACCTGCATTCAGCGCTCTCTCCCGGCCTTCATGCCAGAAGACCCTATGCATTCGACCCGGGCCAGGGGAACCCTGGGTAGCACCTTCGGGGCTGTGGCCAATGGGGGACGCCACCGTCCATAGTTGGGGTCGGGCCTCCCGGCTGACCCCCGGCTAAGGAGTGGCAGATGGGCGTGTACGCCGACGCGTTCCAGCGGAGCATCACCGACCCCACTCGCTTCTGGGGACTCGCGGCCAGAGACATCCGCTGGGCCGCCCCGCCGGACCGGGTGCTGGACGACGGAGCGCCGCCGTTCTACCGCTGGTTCACCGGCGGCGAGCTCAACACCTGCGACAACGCGGTCGACCGGCATGTCGACGAGGGCCACGGCGAACGGCTCGCGCTGATCTACGACAGCCCGGTGACCGGCACCAAGCGCACGTACACCTATCGGGAACTGCGCGACGAGGTGGCGCTGTTCGCCGGGGCCCTGCGCGGGCTCGGCGTCGAACGCGGCGACCGGGTCGTGCTGTATCTGCCGATGGTGCCGGAGGCGGTCATCGCCATGCTGGCCTGTGCCCGGCTGGGCGCCGTGCACTCGGTGGTGTTCGGCGGGTTCGCCGCTCCCGAGCTGGCGGTACGGATCGACGACGCACGACCCAAGGCGGTCGTGTCGGCCTCCTGCGGGGTCGAGGGCCAGCGGATCGTCCCCTACAAGCCGCTGCTGGACCACGCGCTGGAGCTGTGCAGGCACAAGGTGGACCACTGCGTGGTGCTGCAGCGCCCGCAGTGCCGGGCCGATCTCGTACGCCCGCGTGACCTGGAGTGGGACGAGGCGGTGGCCGGTGCGCGGCCGGCCGGGTGCGTCCCGGTGGCTGCCACCGACCCGCTCTACATCCTCTACACCTCGGGCACGACCGGCCGGCCGAAGGGGGTGGTGCGCGACAACGGTGGGCACGCGGTGGCGCTGCGCTGGTCGCTGGACAACCTCTACGGCGTACGCCCCGGTCAGGTGTTCTGGGCGGCCTCCGACGTCGGCTGGGTCGTCGGGCACTCCTACATCGTCTACGCGCCGCTGCTGACCGGCTGCACGACCGTCCTCTACGAGGGCAAGCCGGTCGGCACTCCGGACGCGGCCGCGTTCTGGCGGGTCGCCGCGGAGTACGGGGTGAACGTGATGTTCACCGCGCCGACCGCGATCCGCGCCATCAAGAAGGAGGACCCGGACGGGCACCTGCTCCGGCGCTACGACCTGTCCGCGCTGCAGTCGCTGTTTCTGGCCGGCGAGCGGCTCGACTCCGACACCTACCAGTGGGCCAGCCGGATGCTGGAGCGCCCGGTCGTCGACCACTGGTGGCAGACCGAGACCGGCTGGCCGATGGTGGCGAATCCGCGGGGCCTGCAGCCCCATCCGATCAAGCCGGGGTCACCGAGCCTGCCGGTGCCCGGCTTCGACGTACGGGTGCTCCGGCCCGACGGGGTGGAGGCCGCGCCGGGCGAGGACGGCGACATCGTGGTGCGGCTGCCGCTTCCGCCGGGGACTCTGCCCACGCTCTGGAAGGACGACGAGCGGTTCGTCGAGGCCTACCTGACGAAGTACCCGGGCTTCTATCTGACCGGGGACGGCGGACGGATCGACCAGGACGGCTACGTGTGGGTGATGGGCCGGACCGACGACGTCATCAACGTCGCCGGGCACCGGCTGTCGACCGGAGTGCTCGAGGAGGTCATCGCGGGGCATCCGGCGGTGGCCGAGTGCGCGGTCATCGGGGTGGCCGACCCGCTGAAGGGGCAGCGGCCGTGCGCGCTGGTGGTGCTGAAGGCGGGGGCCGAACCGGAAGGGCTGGAGGCCGAACTGATCCAGGCGGTACGGGACCAGGTCGGGCCGGTGGCGGCCCTCAAGGACGTCACGGTCGTGCGGGCACTGCCCAAGACCAGGTCCGGCAAGATCCTGCGCGGCTCCATGCGCGGCATCGCCGACGGCCGGGACGTGCCCGCGCCGTCGACGATCGAGGATCCTGCGGTGCTCGAGGAGCTGAGGGAGATCCTGCGGCCGAAGGACGACTAGAGGCCGTCGCTGCTCTTCTTCGGCCAGAGCGCCGAGACGAGGAACACTCCGACGACGGCGACGACGATCTGCATCAGCGTCTCGCCGAAGTTGAATCCGTGTGTGTTCCAGCCGAACACTCCGCGCGCGAGCCAGGTTCCGATGAAGGCGGCGGCGATGCCGACGATGATGGTGAGCCAGATGGGCATGTTCTGTTTGCCCGGCACCAGGAGCCGCCCGATCGCCCCGATGATCGCACCGAAGATGATGGCGGTGAAGATTCCCCCGATGGTCATGGCGGATCCCTCCGGTCAACGGGCTCGCTGTGGATCAGCCGAGCCATCACTCTCCGCCTACCCAGTACCTCAGAAACCCACACGACCAGGGCAAACACCTGACCTAGTCATTACACAAAGCCACACTTGCCCGAACTCCATTCGGTATGGTCGGATCGGATCCACGATAAGTGGTCACTGACTTCTTGGAGGGCGCGATGAACCGGACCCTGTGCGCGGAGCTCGCCGCCACGGCCGAGCGGGACGGGGACCTGCCCGCCTACTCCAGCCGGGTCGGCGACTCCTGGCAGGCCGTGACGTGGTCCGATCTGCGGCGGCGCGCACTGGAGACGGCGGCCGCGTTCGTCGCACTGGGCGTGGAGCCGGGCGACGTCGTCGCCCTGATGATGCCGAACCGGCTGGAGCACGTGCTCGCCGATCTCGGCGCGGTGCACGCGGGCGCGGTGCCCTCGACGGTCTACGCCACGCTGGCCGCCGATCAGGTGGGCTTCATCGCCGCCGACTGCGGCGCGACCGTCGCGGTGCTGGACGGCGCGGACCAGCTAGGCCGCTGGCTTCCGGTGCTGGACCGGCTGCCCGCCCTGCGCCGGATCGTGGTGATCGACGCCGCCGCCTGCCCGACCGGGGCCCGCTTCCTGACCTGGGACCACTTCATCGCCGGCGGTCGCGACCACCTGGCCGAGGCCACCCGGCGCAGCGAGGCGGTCGGCCCGGACGACCTGCTGACCCTGCTCTACACCTCGGGCACCACCGGATGGCCCAAGGGCGCGCTGATCACGCACCGGATGGCGCTGGCCGAGACCGACCTGGTACGCGCGGTGCCCGGACGCCCCGAGCATGCCGTGGGCATCTCCTATCTGCCGTTCGCGCACATCGCCGACCGGGTGCTGAGCATGTACCTGCCGATCGTGACCGGCGCGCACATCCACTTCTGTCCCGATCCGGCGCAGCTTTCCACCGTGCTGCGCGAGGTACGGCCGGAGGCGTTCTTCGGGGTGCCGCGGGTCTGGGAGAAGATCATGGCGGGCATCCAGGCGGTGCTCGGCATGGAGCAGGACAAGCAGAAGAAGGCCGCCATCGCCGGCGCCATGGAGGTCGGCCGCCAGTACGTGGCGAGCCTGGAGTTCGGCAACACGACGCCGCCCGAGATGCGGGCCGCCTTCGAGGAGGCCGACAAGCTGCTCTCGGTGATGCGCGGGCTGCTCGGCCTGGACCGGGTCGACATCGCCACCAGCGCCGCCGCTCCCCTGCCGGTCGAAGTGGCCCGGTTCTTCGCCGGGCTCGGGCTGGTCATCGTCGACGCGTACGGCATGACCGAGACCACCGGGGCGATCACCGTCAACTCGCGGGACGCCTTCAAGCTGGGCACCGTCGGCCGCCCGTTCCCGGGCGTCGAGCTGACGCTGGCGGCGGACGGCGAGATCCTGGTGCGCGGCGCGACCTGCACCCGCGGCTACCTCAACCGGCCGGAGGCCGACGCCGATCTCATCGACGCCGACGACTGGGTGCACACCGGCGACGTGGGCGAGCTCGACGCCGACGGCTTCCTCAAGGTCGTCGATCGCAAGAAGGAGATCATCATCACCGCGGGCGGCGAGAACATCGCCCCCTCGATGATCGAGAACCTGGTGAAGGAGCACCCGCTGATCGGGCAGGCCCTCGCGTACGGCGACCAGCGCCCCTACGTCGTCGCGCTGATCACCCTGGACGGGGAGGTCGCCCCGGTCTGGGCCGCGGCGCACGGCATCGACACCACCGACCTGGCCGCCCTGGCCGAGCATCCGCTGGTGCTGGAGGAGGTCGGGAAGGCGGTCGAGGACGCCAACCAGCGGCTGGCCCGGGTCCAGCAGGTCAAGAAGTGGCGGCTGCTGCCCGCCGAGTGGACCGCCGAGAGCGAGGAGCTCACCCCGACGCTGAAGCTCAAGCGCCGGGTCGTGCACGGCAAGTACACCGACGCGCTGGAGGCGCTCTACTCCTGACCTTCGAGCAGCGCACCGCCCAGCGCGGTGCGCTGGTAGAGCACCTGGTGGCGATGGCGCCGGGCGGCCACCAGCCCGGAGTCGCGCAGCGCCGCCAGATGCGCGGAGACCGTGGCCGGGCTGAGCCGATGCCGTCCGGCCAGCGTGGTCGTGCCCGCGGGCTCGCCGAGATCGGCCAGCAGCCGGGCCCGGGTGCGTCCGATCAGCCGGCCCAGTGCGTCGCTCGGCTCGGCGGGCTGTGACCAGAGCCAGCCGATGCCGCGCACCGGATAGACGATCGCGGGCTGGTAGCCGTGCTGGATCCGCAGCAGCGCGTGCGGCCAGTGGAACGCGCCGGGAACCAGCAGCAGGCCGTCGCCGTCCAAGTCGGCCACCACGTCCAGCAGGTCGGTCTGCATGATCAGCGTGTCGTCCCGCCAGGACAGCCGCGCATGCAGCTCCGGGATCAGCCGGGCCAGCCCACCCTCGGCCAGCAACCGGGAGTGATACAAGATGTCGGCCTCGAACAGATCGCTCAGCCGCGGCCAGTACGGCTCGACCAGCGCCGTCCAGCATTCGGCCAGCAGGTCGGCGAGCAGGTGACGGGCCGCCGCGGGATCCTCGAGCATCCGGGTGAGATGTGCGCGTTCGGCCGCGCCGCGCTGGCCGGCCAGGGTGCGGGTGAGCTCGGCGGCGACGACGGCCGGATCGGCGGTGCGTACCAGCTCCAGGCCCTCCTCGATGGTGGCGGCCGGAGCATCCGTGGTCGGCGACAGGAAGTCCGGCGTCTCGCCGCGGATCGGCTGAGCGGCGTGCAGCGGGCCGAGGTCCAGCCCGGCCACGCGGTCGCCGACCTCGCGCAGCCAGGGCTGGTGGTACGGGTGCGCCCTCGTGTCATGCAGCGCTCGGGACGCGCCCATCGTCTCGAAGATCGGCGACATGACGAACCGGCAGCGCAGCAGGTCGCGTGAGCTGAATCGGAGGTGGTATGACACGGTTTCCCGGAAAGATTCGGCAAGGGACGAATAACTCGAAACCCCACCGTACCCACGGCCATCGTGAACGGGTGAGCCGCGAACGCTACCGGGACGCCCTGGCCGTCCCCGAATACCGGGCCATCCTCGGCTCCTTCCTGCTGACCAACCTGGGACTGACCGTCGCGTCGTTCGCCACCGCCGTGCTGATCTACCGGCGGACCGGCTCGTCACTGCTGTCCGCCCTGGTGCTCGGGCTGACCTTCCTGCCGCACCTGTTCGCCGGGGCGCTGTTCTCCGCGCTGGTGGACCGGGTGCCGATCCGGCGGCTGCTCGTCATGAGCAACCTGCTCACCGCGGGGCTGGTCTGCCTGCTCGCGGTGCCCGGCATGCCGGTCGCCGTGATGCTCCCGGTGGTGTTCGCGTCCGGGGCCCTGGGTGCGATCTTCAGTTCGGCGCGGTCGGCCTCACTGCCCGAGGTCCTGCCCGGCCCGGCGTACGTGCCCGGGCGCAGCCTGCTCCGCACGGTCGCGCAGAGCGTCCAGATCGCTGGCCTCGCGACCGGCGGGCTGCTGCTGACCGTGGTCGCTCCCCGGCATCTGCTGCTGGTCCAGTCGGCGGCCGAACTGGGCTCGGCGCTGATCCTGCGGCTCGGCACCCGGAACCGGCCGCCCGCGCCGGGCGCCGTCCGGACGTCCCTGCTGCGCGACTCGCTGGGCGGGATCCGCGCCGTGTGGGCGGTGCCGCCGGTACGCCGGCTGCTGGCACTGGGCTGGCTGAACGCCGGGCTGGCCGTCACGCCCGAGGCGCTGGCCAATCCGTACGCCCATGATCTGGGGTTCGACACGACCCGGCTCGGACTGATGATGGCGGCGGGGTGTGCGGGTGTGGTGCTCGGCGAGTTCATCGGGATCTGGACGCTGAGCCCGGCCCTGCGGGTGCGCATGCTGGTCCCGCTGGCGCTGCTCACGCTGCTGCCGCTTCCGTTCTTCGCGCTGCGCCCCGGCTTCGCGGCGACGGTCACGCTGCTGATGGTGGCGGGCCTCGGGGTCAGCCACCACGCCGGGCTGGACCAGCGGCTCGTGGAGGCCGCGCCCAAGCCGCTGCGCGCCCGTACCGTCGCGCTGCATTCGGCGGGCCTGATGTTCTGGCAGGGGGCGAGCTTCGCGCTGGCCGGCGCGGCCGGCCTGCTCGTCCCGGCGCCGCTGGTGATCGCGGGCGCCGGAACACTGGGCCTGGCGGCGATCGGGCTGATGGCGTCCCGCCTCCTGCACGACGCCGTATCCGCATCCGGTCGGCTCACCGGCGAACCAGTCCCGGAATCCACCTGATCCCCTAGGCATCCGGAGCTCAATAGGTCATCGACCGCCAAGGCTCTCCGGAGGGAGCCCCGGTCCCGCCGGCCGTCTGTTCGCTGTGCCACAGTTGCCCAGGTGAGGGATCAGTTTCCCGAGTTCCTCGATCTCGCGGGCATCCTCGTCTTCGCTTTCACCGGGGCGCTCGCCGCCGTACAGAAGCGACTCGACGTGGTGGGCATGGCGGTGCTGGCCGAGATCACCGCGCTCGGCGGCGGGATTCTTCGCGATCTCGTCATCGGCGCGGTGCCGCCCAAGGCCTTCACCAGCGTCTCGTACGTCCTGGTGCCGCTGGCCGCCACGGCCATCGTGTTCTTCTGGCATCCGCAGGTCGCGCGGACCATGCCCTCGATCATGTTCCTGGACGCCGCCGGGCTGGGACTCTTCTCGGTGACCGGAGCGCTCAAGGCCCTCACGTACCACCTGACGCCCTTCCATGCGGTACTCCTCGGTGTGATGACCGCGATCGGCGGCGGCATCCTGCGCGACATGCTGAGCGGGCAGATCCCGGCCGTTCTGTACGACCGTCAGCTGTACGCACTGCCCGCGATGATCGGAGCCGCCTCCGTGGCCGTCCTCGTGGGCGTCCTCGACTGGCACGGGCCGCTGATCTCCGGATCGGCGGTGCTGGTCACCTTCCTCCTGCGGATCGCCGCCATGCGCTACGGATGGCGCACCCCGCGTCCCCGCGGCATCCGTGACTGATCTGAGCCTCAGTGAGTATCAAAAGCACGCCGTCATGCTCTAGGTTGTTGCCTCTTGAGTTACCGCTCGGTAGATCATCCTGAGGAGGGGCCGTGGATGACACCCGGTTCGAGGACGGGGTGCTCGTCAACCTGGACGAACGCCATCCCCCGATCAAGGCGCGGCGGGTCAGCTTCGACTGGCAGAAGACACCACTGCACTGGATCCCCAACGATCCGGTGGCCACGCACATGATCAACTCGTTCCACATCGTTCTGCCGGAGGGCGAGCGCTGGTTCATCCAGTGCGTGAAGGACGCCCTCCCCTACATCAAGGACGAGCGGCTCAAGCAGGAGATCAAGGGCTTCATCGGCCAGGAGATGGTGCACGCCCGCTCGCATCAGGGCGTACTGGAGACCCTCCTGGAGCAGAACGGCATCGACACCAAGAAGATCACCGACCAGATGCGGCAGGGCAACGCCGACCGCCCCGCCGCCAGGGCCAAGCTGAGCGGGCGGCGCCGCCGGTGGATGCTGCTGTTCGAACTCGCCGCGGTGGCCTCGATCGAGCACTACACGGCGGTCCTGGGCCAGTGGGTCCTGGACAACGATCGGCTGGACAAGGCCGGCGTGGATCCGACCATGCTGGACCTGCTGCGCTGGCACGGCGCGGAGGAGGTCGAGCACCGCTCGGTGGTCTTCGACGTCTACCAGCACCTGGGCGGCAAGTACCCGATGCGGGCCGCCGCCTGGGCGACCTCCCTGTTCTTCCTCTACTGGGCGCTGATCGGCGGCGGGCTCTACCTGCTGAAGCAGGATCCGACCATCAAGCGCAAGGTGACGCTGCCCCGGGTGTACCGGTCCTACCGGCGCTCGGTCCGCAAGGGCCACATGCCGGGCATCTTCAAGCTGCTGCTCGGCGAGGCCCCGGTCTACCTGCGGCCCTCGCACCACCCGTCCCAGGTCTGCTCCACCCAGCAGGCCGTCGACTACATCCTGCGCTCCCCCGCCGCCTCGAATGCCGGGTACGACCCGTACTAGAGCTAGGCTCGTGCTGTGGGCAGGGTGACGGTACGGCGGCCGGTGGTGCGGGTGCGCGGCGGCCTGCGCAACTCCCGGCCCGACACCATGGCGGTCGAGGAGCCGCTGGAGATCCGGATCGACGGCTCTCCACTGAGCGTCACGATGCGCACGCCCGGCGACGACTTCGACCTGGTGGCCGGGCTGCTGCACGCCGAGGGCGTCATCGAGGCGGCCGCCGACATCGTGTCGATGCGCGTCTGCGCCGACACCGGCGAGTCGGGCGAGCCGACCTACAACGTGGTCGACGTCGCCCTCGCTCCCGGAATAGAGGCTCCCGAGGCGGCGCGGGCCTTCGTGACCACCAGCGCCTGCGGGGTCTGCGGCACCGGCAGCATCGACGCCCTGCGCAAACGGGTCCGCTTCGACGTGGCGGCCGACGCGCTCCGGTTGGGCCCCGAGGTGCTGAGCGGGCTCCCCGAGACCCTGCGCGAGGCCCAGCGGGTCTTCGACCGCACCGGCGGCCTGCACGCGGCGGGTCTGTTCGAGCCTGACGGGTCGTTGCTGGTGCTGCGCGAGGACGTCGGGCGGCACAACGCGGTGGACAAGGTGGTCGGCTGGGCGCTGCGGGACGACGCGCTGCCGCTCACCGGCCGGGTGCTCATGGTGAGCGGCCGGGCCTCCTTCGAGCTCGTGCAGAAGGCGGTACTGGCCGGAATCCCGGCGCTCGCCGCGGTGTCGGCCCCCTCCTCGCTGGCGGTCGACCTGGCCGCCGAGTCCGGCCTGACGCTGATCGGCTTCCTGCGCGGCGACTCGATGAACGTCTACACCGGCGCCGAACGGCTAGCCGGCTGACTCCCAGGACGCCAGGCCCTCATCGGTGAAGAGCCGGTCGAAGGCCACCTCGGCCGCGCCGATCAGCGGCCCCTCGGCGCCCAGCTCCGACATGCGCAGCGGCGGCGGATCCGCCCGCCGGAACCGCATCAGGCCGTCCAGGTAGCCGGCCCGCAGGTCCTCGCCCACCAGCCCTGCGTAGTCGCGGGCCAGCCCGGACAGGGTCACCAGATCCGGGTCGAGCGCGTTGACCAGTCCCCCGGCCCCGCGGCCGAACCGCCGGGCCGCCTCGGCCACCGCCTCCAGCGCCGCCGCCGAACCCTCCGCGGCCGCGCGGACGATCCGGTCCCCCTCGGTCCGCGGATCGGACGGCGGCGGCTCGCCCAGCAGCCGGGCCATCGCCCGGCCGTCGACCTCCAGGTCCCAGCAGCCGCGCGCCCCGCATGGGCAGAGCAGCGAAGGATCGCCGAACGGCAGATGCCCGAACTCGCCGCCCGCCCCGGTCGCGCCGTCCATCGGCCGCCCGTCCACGATCAGCACCCCGCCCGCGCCCACCTCGACGGTCAGATGCAGCACCGCCCGGCCACCCGCCCCGGCTCCCCGCCTTGCCTCGGCCAGCCCGGCCAGCGAGGCATCGTTGCCCACCAGCAGCGGAACGTCCAGCCCGACCTCCACCGGCACGTCGTTCCACCCCAGCCCGGCCGCCTGCACCACGCTGGTCCCCTGCACCGTCGCCGCCACACTCACCGACACCAGCCGCACCCGCTCCCCATAAGGCCGCACCGCCGCCGCCACATGGCCCCCCCCCCGGCCCCCGCGCCCCCCCCGGGCGCCCCCCCGCCCCCCGCGGGGGC
>Ga0308173_10001194_pt1 | contig 12622 bp, 14 predicted proteins | sample PhyPR1_FD_203716 | JGI IMG/M metagenome (GOLD analysis project Ga0308173, IMG submission 203716) | Soil microbial communities from UC Gill Tract Community Farm, Albany, California, United States - DLSLS.P.R1 | ecosystem: Environmental > Terrestrial > Soil > Agricultural land | place: USA... | reverse complement strand
GAAGTACGCCCTCACCGACCAGACCTTCATGAGCTCCATCCAGCTCGTCAGCGGCTGACTTACACCGTTGTCATTTGTCCCCAGACTGGGGACAACCCTGTGGACAACTCCCTGTGGAGAACGTGGGATGGCGTTCGCGGGCTCAGCCGTCAGCGCCAGCGGGTGGTCATCACGAAGCCGGCCATGAGCAGTCCGAACCCGACGGCGAGGTTCCAGTAGCTGACACCGGGGATCGGGTAGGCGCCCTGGGTGACGTAGAACGTGACGATCCACAGGAGTCCCAGGATGAAGAAGCCGACCATGAGGGGCACGAACCACGGCGGGTTGCCCACCTGGACCTTGGACTTGCGCGGCGGCGGGGTGTACGAAGCCTTGGCTCGACCCTTGGACTCGGGCACGGGGCCCTCCTCACGATGCGTTTCGGTGCGGTGGATATCTGTGCCTTAGCGTAGGGGTTCGACCAGGGGAAACCGGACATCCCCGGGACGTGCACGGAAGGAGGTCGCCATGGCTCGCAGCCTGCTGTGGCGACGACCCACCGGACCGCCGCGCCCTGTGGATGAACCTGGGTACGAAGCAGGGGATGGCGTGGGACCGACCCCGGGGCGCGGCCGGCGCCGGGTGTCGGTGTGGACGGCCGTCGTCCCCGTCGCCGCTGCCGTGGCGGGTCTGCTCTTCGCCACCAGCGCCCAGACCGCCCGGGGCACGGACCTGCGGGCCACCGGCCGCACCGACCTGGTCGACGTCATCCGCCACCAGACGTTCGAGGTGAAACAGCGGGCCGCGTCGGTGCAGCAGCTGCAGGCCGAGGTGGACCGGCTCACCGCGAAGAGCAGCCCGGGCAACGCCGCCATCAGCAAGGTCCGGCGCCAGGCCGACGCGCTGGCCCCGATGGTGGGCACCCGGGCGGTCACCGGCCCCGGCCTCAAGGTCACCCTCGACGACGCCCACCGGACCGCCGCCAGCCTGCCCGAGGGGTTCACCGCCGACGACATCGTGGTGCACCAGCAAGACGTGCAGAGCGTCGTCAACGCGCTGTGGGCCGGCGGGGCCGAGGGGATGATGCTGCAGGACCAGCGGGTCATCTCCACCAGCGCCGTCCGCTGCGTCGGCAACACGCTGATCCTGCAGGGGCGGGTCTACTCCCCGCCCTACGTCATCACCGCGGTCGGCGATGTCCAGGGGATGCGCCAGCAGCTGGAGGCCGACCCCAGCGTCACGATCTACCGCCAGTACGCCGACCTGCTCGGCCTGCGCTACGACGTCGAGCAGCTGCCCAGGGTCACCCTGCCCGCCTACGCCGGCAGCCTGGACCTCGTGCATGCCCGAGCCGTGAAGTGAGCCTGGTGCGCCGGGCCACGGGGGTCCTCGGTGAGCTGATGATCACCGCCGGCGTGCTGATCCTGCTCTTCGTCGGGTGGCAGCTGTGGTGGACCGACGTGTCGGCGAACGCCGCGCAGGCGGGCACCGTCAGGGTCCTCGAGCACGACTTCGATGCCCCGTTGGTCGCCGGGCGGCCCGTGACGCCCATCACCGCGGAGCCGCGAGCCCACCTGACCGAGGTGCCGCTGGGCCGGGCTTTCGCGATCGTCCGGGTCCCCCGTTGGGGCAAGGACTACGCCCGTCCGATGCTCGAGGGCACGGATCACGACGTCCTGACCAAGGGGGTCGGGCACTATCCGGGCACCGCCATGCCAGGGGCAGTCGGCAACTTCGCGGTCGCCGGTCACCGGACCACCTACGGTCGGCCGTTCCACGACATCGGCACGCTGCGCACCGGTGACGTCATCATCGTCGAGACCCGGAGCAGCTACCTGGTCTACTCGGTGCAGCGGCACGGCATCGTCACCCCCGACCACGTGGAGGTGGTCGCGCCGGTCCCGCAGCACGTGGGGCAGCAGCCCACCCAGAAGTGGATGACGCTGACGGCCTGTCATCCTGAGTTCAGCGCCAGCCATCGCTACGTCGTGTTCGCCAAGATGGTGCGCGCGATCCCGCGGAGCGAGGGGCTGCCCGCGTCGTACCTGCACGTGTCCGCGAAGGGGGCCTGATCGCATGTACGGACCGCTGTGGCGGCGCCTGCCGGGATCCTGGCCGCTGCGATGCCTGGAGGCGGGGCTCCTGCTGCTGGCCGTCGTCGGCGTCTGCTTCCTCTGGGTCTTCCCCGTGGTCGCCGACCATCTGCCGTTCAACGACAACACGATTGGGGGACAGACTGGGTCGCACCCGTCGCCCCCGCCCGCCCGCCCCTCCTCGTCCACACCCCAGTGAGGCCCGCATGACCCGCATCCTCGTCGTCGACAACTACGACAGCTTCGTGTTCACGATCGTCGGCTACCTCCAGCAGCTCGGCGCTGAGTGCGTGGTCGTGCGCAACGATGCGGTGACCCCGGCCGACGCGGTCGGCTTCGACGGGGTGCTGGTCTCCCCCGGGCCGGGCACGCCCGAGGAGGCAGGGGTGTCGATGGCGATGATCGAGGGGTGCGCGGAGCGCGCCCAGCCGATGCTCGGGATCTGCCTCGGGCACCAGGCGCTGGGGGTGGTCTACGGCGCCACGGTCGGCCGGGCGCCCGAGCTTCTGCACGGCAAGACGTCGGTCGTGCGCCACGACGGCAGCGGAGTGCTCGCCGGGCTCCCGTCGCCGTTCACCGCCACGCGCTACCACTCGCTGACGATCGACCCCGATACGATGACCGACCAGCTGGTCGCGACCGCGCACACCGAGTCTGGCGTGATCATGGCGGTGCGCCACGTGTCGCTGCCGCTGGAGGGCGTGCAGTTCCACCCCGAGAGCGTGCTCACCGAGGGAGGTCACCGGCTGCTGGCCAACTGGCTGGTCACCTGCGGCCAGGCCGACGCCGTCCAGCGGGCTGCGGGCCTGAGCCCGCTGGTGCACGACGCCGAGGGTGTCGCCCGCATGGTCGCCGCAGGCTAGCGCCCGCCGTGGGCCCGGCAGCTGCCGTCGAGCGCCTGGAGGTCGCGAGCCCCCGGGGCTGGCTGGGCCGGGTGGCGGTCGTCGCGGTCGTGGTGCTGGCGTTCCAGGCGTTCACGGTGTGGGCGGCCGTGGACCGTCCGGACGGCAGGTGGCTGTACGGCGGGCTGGCCGCGGCGACGCTGGTGCTCAGCTCGGCGCTCGTCGTGGGCGTGGTGCGGGGGCTGCGGGCGCACCCGGTGATCGAGCTGACCGACGACGCGCTGCTGATGTCCGACGGGCGGGTGCTCTACCGCGCGTTCGACGTGCTGCGGCCACAGGTGTGTGCGGCCGCGGTCCTGGACGTGCCCCATCCCACCGTCGGCCGGGGCGAGTTCGGGCTCAGCCCGTGCGCCGAGCCGTGGAACCTGCGAATCACCTTCGACGGGCCGGTGCTGTGCCTGGTCGCCCGCTCCGGACCCTGGGGCAACTGGTTCTGGTCCTGGGTCCTGCCCGGCGGGGTGGGCCGGATCCGGCCGCCGCGACGGCTGCACGCGTACGAGGGGGTGCTCGTCCGCGCCGTCGACCCCGAGCGCGCCCGGCACCAGCTCACCACCTGGGCCACCGGCCACCATCGGTTGTAGTCCGACCCGGGCGGGCCCACTGTGTGCCGGTTGCTCGGGGACAGAGGGAGGTGCCGGGCGGACTTCGCCGAGCAGGGAGCACGAAGTGGGTCTGAGCGGTGGGGCTGGCGGGGGTCAGTCCTCGAGGATCTCCTCGAGCCAGCCGCGGACGGGGAAGTCCCACTCCGCGTGCGCCTCGGCCGGCGCGGTGACGAGTGCCGCCCGCCACGTCAGCGCCCGGGTGACCCGCCCGGCCTGCCGCGCCCGCACGACCAGCTGCACGAGGTCGCGGCGGTCGGCGTACGGCGTGAACGGCTCGAGGTAGGCGTCGCGAGCCCGGCGTACGAGCGGGTCCTCGGGGCCCACCCCGGCGTGGTGCGCGATCGAGTTCAGCGTCGCCAGCATGGTCCCGAACGGGTGACCGAGGCTCGCATCGCCCCAGTCGATCACCCGCACGCGGCTGCCCTGCACGCAGATGTTGGCCGCGTGCAGGTCGTCGTGCTGCAGCGTGTCCGGGATGCCGGAGGCGGCCAGCGCGGCACACCAGCGGCGGTACGTCGGCAGCCGGGCCTCCAGGGCCGCGCGCCGGTCCGGTCCCAGCCCGCCGCGTGCCTCGTCGACCCCGGCGAGCTCGCGGACGAGCTCCGCCGCCTGCCCGGGCAGGGTGGCCGGTGAGCGCGACGGCACCCCGGCCGCCACCAGGTCGTCGTGACGGCCGGCCAGGCTCAGCTGCGCCTCGGCGTAGCGGGGCAGCAGCCGCACCCACCAGGGCTCCTGGTCGGCCGGGGCCGCGAGGACACGCAACGTGGGCCCGGCGTCGCGCTGCAGCGACCATCCGCGTTGCTCGTCCACGGCCAGCAGGTCGGGCACCAGCTCGGGCACCCACCGCACCAGCTGCCGGTGCAGCCGCGGTTCGTGCCGGGTGCCCTCGGCGTTGACCTTGAACCACACCGGGCCCAGCGTCGTACCGAACGCGACCGCCCCCGACCAGATCCGGCGGTGGTGCACTTCCCCGGCCGTGGTCATCTCGCCGCCGTGGGCCGACACCTGGGCGGCCACCCACCGGCGGGTCTCCTCCGGCAGTGCGTCAGGCAGCGCCACCGACGCTCCGGCGGCGCCGTCGGCCGGCTGCGTCACCTCGAGGAGGTCGTGGGGCTGGCGGACGGGCTCGCGGTCGGGGTCTGGCTCGGAGTCCCGGACGGGGTAAGGGTTGGGGTCTCCGTCGGCGTCGGCGTCGGGGTCTCCGTCGGCGTCGGCGTCGCGGTCTCGGTGGGGGTGGGTGTCGGCGTCGGGGTGGGCTTGGGCGGGATCGGCTGGGCCACGGTGAGCGTGATCAGGGTGCCGACGTCGACCTTGTCGCCGGCCCGGGTCTGGGCCAGGACGGTGTTCTCGGGCTGGTCGCTCTCCTGGAACTTCGTCTCGGTGCGCAGCCGCGCGTCGGCCAGGATGTTCTTGGCCTCGGACCAGTCCTTGTCGACCACGTCCGGCACCTCGACCTTGCCGCTGGAGATGTCCAGGACCACCGACGAGCCCTCGGCCACGGTGCTGTGCGCCGCGGGCGTCGTCCGCACGACGTTGCCCTTGTCGACGTCGGGGTCGTCGACGGTCTTGGTGTCGCGCACGGTCAGCCCCTGGCTGCGCAGCGCCTCCCGCGCGGCAGCCTCGCTGAAGTTCCGCAGGTCGGGCAGCTCCACCTGACCCGGCCCGGAGGACACCACGATGGTCACCTGGGCGTCGGCCGGGCGACGTTCGCCGGCCGGCGGGTCCTGGTCGAAGACGGTGTTCTGGGCCGAGTTGTCGGTGCGGGTCGACACCACCGGGGTGAACCCGGCCGCCTTGAGCCTGGTCAACGCCTGGTCACGGGTCATGTCCACGACATTGGGCACGGGGGTGGTCTGCACCGGCGGGGTGTTGTCGCCCATGAGCGCCTTGCCTGCGAGCCCGACGAGGACGAGCGCCGCGACGACGGCGAGGGTGAGCAGCACGTAGCTGGCGCCGTGACGCCTGCGCTGGTCGTCGTCGGGGTCGCGTCCCACGACCGGCAGGTCCGCGGTGTGGCCGGACGCGAAGGGGCCGCCGGTCGCGTCGCCGCCCGGGCCGCCGCCGGCGCCGTTGCCGCGCCTGACCGCCTGCGTCGCTGCGGCGGTGCTGAGGGCCATGGTCGCGTCGCCCCCGTGGGACACCGCCCGGGTGGCCTCGCTACCCGCGGCGGTGCCCCGCGCCGCCGTGCTGATCGGGTGGCCGGTGCGGGCGGCCTGCACGTCGGCCTCGAACATCCTGGCGTTCTGGTAGCGGGCCTCGCGGTCCTTGACCAGTGCATGCAGCACGACCGCATCGAGGGCGGGACTGATCTCGGGGCGGTGCAGCGACGGGGGCTGCGGCGGCTCGCCGACGTGCTGGTAGGCGATGGACACCGGGGAGTCGCCGATGAACGGCGTCCGGCCGGTGAGCAGCTCGTAGAGAAGGCAGCCGGTGGAGTAGAGGTCGGAGCGGGCGTCCACGGTGGTGCCCTGCGCCTGCTCGGGGGAGAGGTACTGCGCCGTACCGACGACGGACTGCGTCTGGGTCATCGTGGCTGCGGTGTCGGCCACGGCGCGGGCGATGCCGAAGTCCATCACCTTGACGTCGCCACGGTCGGTGAGCATCACGTTGGCCGGCTTGATGTCGCGGTGGACGATGCCCATCCGGTGGCTGTAGTCCAGTGCCGTCAGGATGCCCTCGGTCAGCGAGGCCGCCTCATCGGGGTCCATCGTGGTCTGCTCGTTGAGGACCTCACGCAGCGTCCGGCCCTCGACGAGCTCCATGACGATGTAGGGGACGGCGACCCGTGCGCCCCCGGACTCGACCGCCGAGTCCTCACCGGAGTCGTAGACCGCGACGATCGCCGGGTGGTTCAACCCTGCCGCGGACTGCGCCTCGCGCCGGAACCGGGCCAGGAACGCGGGGTCGCGGGCCAGGTCCGAGCGCAGCATCTTGATCGCGACGGTGCGTCCGAGGCGGGTGTCGTGGCCGGCGTGCACCTCGGCCATCCCGCCACGGCCGATCAGGTGACCGACCTCGTAGCGACCGCCCAGCAGTCGTGGTGTGCCGTTCACGTCGAGCCCTTCTTGCTGCCTGTCGTCGTCCACGCGCCGTGCCGCCCCGGTCCCCGGTGTCCGGGGGCGGTCAGGTGCGTGCGGGGAGGAGGGCCGGATGCGGGTGCCTGCGGCGCGGTCAGGGGGCTCATTGGCCGATCACCGCCTTGATGACGTCCCGCGCGATGGGGGCCGCGACCCGCCCGCCGAACGCCTCGCTGCCGGCGTTGCCGCCGTCCTCGACCACCACGGCCACGGCGACCTTGGGGTCGTCCGCGGGGGCGAAGGAGGTGAACCACGCGTGCGGCGCGGCGCCCTCGGCGTTCTGGGCGGTGCCGGTCTTGCCGGCGACGCTCACCCCGGGGATCTGGGCGGCGGTGCCGGTGCCGGAGGTGACGACCTTCTCCATCATCCGGGTCAGCTGCGCGGCCACCTCGGGGGTGACCGCCTGCGAGATCTGCTCGGGGCTGGTGCGGTCGATGACGTCCAGGTTGGAGCCCCGGACGGTCTGCACCAGGTAGGGGCTCATCACCACGCCGCGGTTGGCGATGGCCGCGCTGACCATGGCCATCTGCAGCGGGGTGACACGCACGTCGTACTGGCCGATGGCCGACTGGGCCAGCTGCGGGGCATTGAGGTCGGCGGGGACCGAGCTCGGGCTGACCCGCATCGGCACCCGCAGCACGTCGCCGAAGCCGAACTTCGCGGCCTGCGTGCGCAGGGCGTCGGCGCCGAGCTTCAGGCCCAGGCCGCCGAAGCTGGTGTTGCAGGAGATCTCGAGCGCGTGGGTCAGGGTGGACTGGCCGCCGGGGCCGCAGGGCAGGCCGTCGTCGTTGGGCAGGTCGGTCTTGGTCAGCGGCAGGTCCAGCCGGGCCGGGCCGGGCACGACGGAGTCCTCGGTGTACTTGCCGGAGGAGAGCGCGGCCGCGGCCGTGACCAGCTTGAAGGTCGAGCCCGGGGGGTAGAGGTCGCCGGCGATGGCGCGGTTGACCGCGGGCCGGCCCGGGTTGGCGTTGAGCTTCTTCCAGGCGTGCGCGACCGAGTCCAGGTTGTGGCTGGCCAGGGTCGCCGGGTCGTACTGCGGGTGGCTGACCATCGCCAGGATCGCGCCGGTGCGGGGGTCGAGCGCGACGACGGCGCCGCGCTGGTTGCCCAGGGCCTCGTCGGCGGCCTTCTGCGCGGCCGGGTTGATCGTCAGCTCCAGGCTGGCGCCGCCCGGCACCTTGCCGGTGACCATGTCGACGACGCGGCGGTAGAAGAGCTTGTCGGACTGGCCCGAGAGCAGGCCGTCCTCGGCCCCCTCGACGCCGCCGCCCGCGCCGTACGTGAAGGAGTAGTAGCCGGTGACCTGGGAGTAGAGCTTGCCCTGGGGGTAGGTGCGGACGAACTTCAGCTCGTCGCGGGTGGGCACCGACTTGGCGACCGGGTTGCCGCCGACGAGGATCGCGCCGCGCTCGCGGGAGTAGCTGGCCAGCAGGGTGCGACGGTTGTCGGGGCGGTCGTGCAGCTCCCTGGCCTGGACGAACTGGATCCAGGTGGTGGAGAGCAGCAGCGCGCAGAACAGCAGCGCCACGATCGAGGACAGGCGGCGGATCGGTGCGTTCATCGGATCCTCACGACCTCGGTGTGCGCCGACGCCTGGGGGCTCACGTCGGTCGGCGAGACCTCGGGCAGGGGGCGGCGGGCCTGGTCGCTGATCCGCAGCAGCAGCGCGACCAGGGACCAGTTGGCCAGCAGGGAGGACCCGCCGTAGGACAGGAACGGCATGGTCAGGCCGGTCAGCGGGATGACGCGGGTGACGCCACCGACGACGACGAAGCACTGTAGGGCCATCGAGAAGGACAGACCGACCGCGAGCAGCTTGCCGAACCCGTCCCGAACCCCGAGGGCGGTGCGCAGGCCGCGCTCGATGATCAGCGCGTAGAGCACCAGCAGGGCGAAGACGCCGACCAGGCCGATCTCCTCCCCGAAGCTGGGGATGATGAAGTCGCTCTCCGGGAAGTAGGTCAGCTCGGGGTGCCCGCGGCCCAGGCCGGTGCCGAACAGCCCGCCCGAGGCCATGCCCATCAGGCCCTTGACCAGCTGGTCGCTGGTCTCCAGGGCCCGCTCGGAGAACGGGTGCAGCCACAGCAGCACCCGCTGCTGGACGTGACCGAACATCAGGTAGGCCAGGTAGGCGCCACCGCAGAACAGCACCATGCCGATGGCGATCCACGAGCGCCGCTCCGTGGCGACGTACAGCATGGCGACGAACAGGCCGAAGAACAGCAGCGAGGAGCCGAGGTCCTTCTCGAAGACGAGGACCCCCAGGCTGGCCAGCCAGGCGATGAGGATGGGGCCGAGGTCGCGGGCCCGCGGCAGCGCGATGCCCACGAACCGGCGCCCGACGAGGGCGAGCACGTCCCGGGTCTGCACCAGGTAGCCGGCGAAGAAGATCGCCAGCAGGATCTTGGCCACCTCACCGGGCTGGAAGGTGAACGGGCCGAGGCCGATCCAGATCCGGGAACCCAGCACGCTGCGGCCGAGGCCGGGGACCAGCGGCAGCAGCAGCAGCGCCAGGCCGCCGGCCATGGCGGTGAAGGTGTAACGCCGCAGCCGCCGGTGGTCGCGCAGCGTGATGATGACCGCGGCCGCGATGACCACGCTCAGCGCGCTCCAGACCAGCTGCTTGAGCGCCAGGGCGTCCATTCCGGTGCGGTTGTAGGCCAGGTCGAGGCGGTGGATCATCACCAGGCCCAGGCCGTTGAGCAGGGTCGCGATCGGCAGCAGCAGCGGGTCGGCGTACGACGCCCGCCAGCGCAGGACCAGGTGGAACGCGCCGGCGATGCCGAGCAGGCCGGCGCCGTAGCTGAGCATGTCCGGCGGGAACGCGCCGTTCATCGCCAGACCGACGTTGAGGTAGGCGACGAGCACGATGCCGACGGCCAGCAGCAACAGCAGCAGCTCGACGTTGCGGCGGGTGCGGGGGCGGAACGAGGTGATGGTGGTCATGAGGTGGGGGTGGCGCTCGGTCGCTTCGTGGGCGCGGGGGTGGTCGGGCGACTCGGCGTGCTGGGGTGGCTCGAGGGGGTGACGCTGCTCGACGGTGAGGTGAGCGACGGGACGGTGAGGGCGGACCCGCAGGGGCGGCCGCTGGCCTTCTGGTTCTGGCAGACGAGCGCGGCGGTGCGCAGGTCGGTGACCAGCGCGTCGGCCTCGGCCGCCGAGGACTGGCTCATGGTGGCGTTGACGCGCTCGCGGAAGTAGTCGGGCAGATCCGCCAGCATGACGTTGGTCTCGGTGCTGACATGGGACAGCCGCCACGGCCCGATGTCCTGTGACACGCCCTGGTAGATCGCGACCCGGTCACCGGCTGCGCCGACGAAGTACTGCCGCTGCGACCAGTCGTACGCCGCGTAGCCGCCGCCGGCGAGCACGGCCAGGATCAGGACGATCAGGCCGGTACGGCGCAGCCAGCTCAGCCGCGTCGACGACGGGCCGCTCTCGGCGAGCTCGACCTCGTCGCCGTCCTCCTGGTCCGCGCCGGAGACGGTGCGGGACAGCGCCGCGGCCTTCTCCGCCGGGCTGGTCGGTATCGCCTGCGTCGCGGGCGAGCGGCGGTCGGCCGCGGCGCCGACCACCTCGGGGGTGGTGGAGGGGGCGTCACCGGTCCCGAGGTCGACGACGTCGCCGACGATGACGGTGACGTTGTCCCTCGTGCCGGCCCGCAGGGCGATCTCGATCAGCCGCTCTGCGGTGGCGGCGGTGCCGAGGCCCTCGGTGAGGACCTCCTCGATGGTGTCGGCGGCCACGAAGTCGGACAGCCCGTCGGAGCAGATGAGGTAGCGGTCACCGGCACGCGCCTCGCGCATCGACAGGTCCGGCTCGTCGCCCTCGTGACCGGTGAGGACACGGGTGACCAGGGACCGCTGGGGGTGGTGCTCCGCCTCCTGCGGGCTGATCCGGCCCTCGTCGAGCAGGCTCTGGACGTAGGAGTGGTCGCGGGTGATCTGGGTGAGGGTGCCGTCTCGCAGGAGGTAGCCGCGGGAGTCGCCGATGTTGGCCAGGGCCATCTTGCTGCCGGTGCGCAGCATGGCGACCACGGTGGTCCCCATGCCGTCGAGCTCGGCGTTGCCCTCCATCGCCTCGCGCAGACCCACGTTGGCCGCGTGCAGGCTGCCGGCCAGCAGCTGCAGGGAGTCGTCGCCGCCGTGGCTCTCGCCGTCGAGGTGCACCAGCTCGCCCACCACGAGCGAGCTGGCGACGTCACCGGCGGCGTGCCCACCCATGCCGTCGGCGAGGACGAGCAGGTGCGGCCCGGCGTAGGCGGAGTCCTCGTTGCGGCTCTTGACGCCGAGGCCCACGTTGGAGCGGGCGGCGTAGCGCAGGGCGATGGCCATCTGACCTACCTCCGCAGCTCGAGGACGGTCTTGCCGATGCGCAGCGTCGCCCCGACCTCGACGAGGGTCGGGTCGGTGAGGCGGCTGCTGCCCAGGTAGGTGCCGTTGGTGGAGCCGAGGTCCTCGACGTACCAGCCCTCGGGGCGCTGGTAGATGCGGGCGTGCCGGCCGGAGGCGAAGTCGTCGTCCAGCACCAGCGTGCACTCGGGGTTGCGGCCGAGCATGACGCCGGAGGCCTTGAGCGGCAGCGACGTGCCGGCGAGCGGCCCCTCGGTGACGGTCAGCGAGGTCGGGATCCGCTTGGCGGCGCCGCGCGGCAGCTTGGGCTCGGGCACCTTCATCGGCTGCGGCGGGGTGGGCGGGTTCAGGCCGCGTCCCGCATCGCCCCGGCCGCTCTTCTTCGCGCTGCGGCTGACGACGCGGGTGCCGTACAGGTCGCCCCTGAGCACGCCGACGACGCTGAAGATGAAGATCCAGAGCAGGGCGAGCAGGCCGAGACGGATCACCGTGAGGGTGAGTTCACTCATCGGTCCGGTTCACCGCCGCCCGGCGCGGAAGGTCAGCGTGGTCCGCCCGACGGTCACCCGGTCGCCGTCCTCGAGCCGCTGGCTGGTGACCCGCTCGCTGTTGACGAAGGTGCCGTTGGTGGAGCCGAGGTCGCGGATGCTCGTGAGCAGGTGCGGCCCGTCGCTCGTGACCCGGATCTCGGTGTGCCGCCGGGAGATGCCCGGGTCGTCGAGGATCACGTCGGCGGTGTCGTCGCGGCCGAGCACGGTGATCGCACTGAGCAGGGGGTAGTTCTCGCCGTCGATGTCCAGCCAGGGGCGCTTCGTGGGGTCGCCGAACGCGCGCGGCGGCGCCGGGGTGTGGGCGCGGGTCGCGTCGGGGTCCGGGGCTTCGGGGACCGCGCGCGGGGCGGCGGACGGGGCGGGCTGTGCCGGTACGACGGCGGGTGGCGCGGGACGGTGCTCGCGCACCGGTGCCGGGGCGGGCGCGGGCGCCGGCGTGGAGGCCTGCGCCTCGGCGCGTCGTGCGGTGGCTGTGCGCACCCGGAAGACCCCGGTCTCGAGGTCGTCGTGCGGGGTGAAGTGCACCGCGATCGGTCCGCCGGGCTGGTAGCGCTGCGACTCGGCGTGCTCCTGCGCGGAGGCCACGAGCTCGTCCGAGAGCACCTCCGAGTAGGCGTCGAGGCGCTCGTAGTCGCTCTGCGCGAGCTCGACGGTGAACAGGTTGGGCACGATGGTGCGGCCGTGGCCGAGCACAGCGGCCCGGTCGTCCATCGCACGGCGCATCGCCGCAGCGATCTCGACGGGTTGCACCTCCGCCTTGAACGCCCGCGCGAATGCGCCGTTGACGGCTCGCTCGAGGCGTCGCTCGACACGGTCGAACAGTCCCACAGGTGGTTCCTCCTTGGCGTTGGCGCTCCGATCGTAACTGCCAAGCCTTGGTGTCAACGCCCCGTGTTAGCCTGCATCGCTCAGGTGGACGGAGGTTGCGACGGGCCGGTTTTGAGTTATGGGCCGTCGTACTCCACACTGTGTGAGCGCGCGCGAGTGGCGGAACGGCAGACGCGCTGGCTTCAGGTGCCAGTGTCCGAAAGGGCGTGGGGGTTCAAATCCCCCCTCGCGCACACAG
>Ga0308173_10001192_pt1 | contig 12627 bp, 16 predicted proteins | sample PhyPR1_FD_203716 | JGI IMG/M metagenome (GOLD analysis project Ga0308173, IMG submission 203716) | Soil microbial communities from UC Gill Tract Community Farm, Albany, California, United States - DLSLS.P.R1 | ecosystem: Environmental > Terrestrial > Soil > Agricultural land | place: USA... | reverse complement strand
CCTCCCTCGTCTACTTCCTCGGCCTGCTCGTCACCGAACGCGAACTCTTCCGCGTCGGACAGGACGCCGCCGTCCTCTCCGGCAACCTCTCACCGCTGGTCATGGCCGGCATCTTCTACCTGGTCATCACGGTGCCCCTGACCCACCTGGTCAACTACTTCGACAACCGCTTCCGCACCGGCCGCCGCCGCCCAAGTGCGCCGACCAGCGGACTGAAGGAAGTCACAGAACTCGATGCGGCCTCGCCGCTGATCACCGGGAGCAACACATGAGCCTCGCAAGCAACAGCGCCAGCACCAGCACCGCTGCCACCAACGCAGCCCCGGACATCGAGACGTTCCACGGCTCCAGCCTGGAGCTGCAGAACCTGACCATGGCCTACGGGGACATCGAGGTGCTCCGCAACGTGAGCATCACCGTCGCGCCGGGGACCACTACCTGCATCATCGGCCCGTCCGGTTCGGGCAAGTCCACGCTGCTGCGCGGCGTGAACCGCCTGCACGAACCCAAGAGCGGGGACGTGCTCCTGGCCGGCGAGAGCGCCCTGGCCGTCAAACCGGACATCCTGCGGGCCCGCATCGGCATGGTCTTCCAGCACTTCAACCTCTTCCCGGACCACACGGCCCTCGAGAATGTGGCCTTGGCCCTGTGGAGCGTCAAGGGCATGCCCAAGGCCGAAGCCAGGGAACGCGCCCGCCGCCGCCTCGCCGAAGTTGGCCTGGCCGAGCGCGCCGACCACCGGCCCCGCGACCTCTCCGGCGGACAGCAGCAGCGGGTCGCCATCGCCCGCGCCCTGGCCATGGAACCGGAGGTCATGCTCTTTGACGAGGCCACCAGCGCCCTGGACCCGGAACTTGTCAAGGGCGTGCTGAACCTCATGGCAGGCCTTGCCAAGCGCGGCATGACCATGGTGGTGGTCACCCACGAGATGGGCTTTGCCCGGAAAGTCGCCGACCAGGTTGTCTTCATGGACGAGGGCGAAGTAGTCGAGGCCGGCACACCCGCCGACCTCTTCGACAACCCCCAAAGCAAGCGTCTCCAGCGCTTCCTCTCGGAAGTGCTCTGATGAACAACGAGGCAGCGGCACCCATCCGCACCGCCATCATCGGCTTCGGGATCTCAGGCAGGGTCTTCCACGCACCACTGATCGCGGCCGATCCTGCATATTCACTCGACGTCATCGTCACGGCCGACCCCGAGCGCGCCGCCGAGGCGGCAAGGCTCTACCCGCATGCCCGGATCGTTCCGACCCCGGAGGCCCTGTTCGCGCTCGCCGGGGAGCTGGACCTCGTCATTCTCGGCACGCCGCCGCTGACCCACTTCGACCTCGCCGCGACGGCGATAGAGCACGGCCTCAGCGTGGTGGTGGACAAGCCGTTTGTCACCACGGCGGCCCACGGTGAGGAACTCGTCATCAGGGCGTCCGATGCCGGTGTGCCGCTCACGGTCTTTCAGAACCGCCGATGGGACGCCGACTTCCTGACGCTTCAAAATCTCGTCCGGGAAGGGGCGCTCGGGGAGGTCCGGACTTTCGAGTCGCGCTTTGAATGGTGGCGGCCGGAGGGCTTCGGGAACTGGCGGGACTCGGCCACCCTGGCCGAGGGCGGCGGCATCCTCCACGACCTCGGCGCCCATCTGATCGACCAGGCCATCCAACTCTTTGGCCCGGTGGCGGAAAGCTACGGGGAGACTGCCAACTACGGCCCGGCACCGGACGGAGCCGACACCGAGGCCTTCGTGTCCCTACTCCACGAATCCGGGGTCCGCTCCAGGTTGTGGATGAACGGCATGGCCGCCCAGGCCGGCCCACGCTTCCACGCCCTGGGCTCCGCGGCCGGCTACACGAAGTGGGGCCTGGACAGCCAGGAAGCCGCCCTCGCCGCCGGTATGACGCCGTCGGACCACGCCTACGGCGTTGAACCCCAGGACTCTTGGGGGGTCCTGGGGGTGGGCGGCTCGGCCGCCCCCGTGCCTGCCGCGCGGGGAGCCTATCCACGGTTCTACACGGAACTGGCCGCCGCACTCCATGGACTCGCCCCCTTGCCCGTCAAGCCCGCAGAGCCACTCGAAGTCCTGAAAATCATCGAAAAAATCCACGCTCTCGCCTAACCGGCGTGCCTTCAGGCGAACCAGTACCAATCACAGCCACAATTCTTTAGAAAGGGAGAACCAATGTCCTCCACTGCTGCAGCCAAACGCGTCGCCATCATCGGCGGCGGCATCCTCGGCGTCTCCACCGCCGTCCACCTGCTCCGCGAAGGCGCCTCCGTGATCCTCCTGACCGAACGTGGTCTGGCCAGCGAAGCGAGCGGTCGTTCGCTGTCCTGGCTGAACTCCGCCGGCGAGCGGTCCACCCCGTACCACCAACTCCGCGTCGCCGGCGTGGACCGCTACCGCACCCTCTTCGCCGCCGACCCGGGGCGGGACTGGCTGCAGTTCGGGGGCGGCCTCATGTGGAACGCCGCCGGGCAGCGGGCCGTCACCGAAGCCCGTCACGCTTACGAGAAATCCGTCGGCTACGACTCCAAGCTCCTGGCGCCTGAACAGATTTCCTCCGCCACCACGGGCATCGATGCAAACGCCGTTCCGGACAACGCCATCTTCAACCCCGGCGAGGGCTGGGTCAGCCTGCCCGACCTGGTGGACTTCCTCATGGAGGAATTCCACGCCCGGGGCGGCGAACTAGTCCTCAACGCCGGCAAGGTGTCCGTCACGGTCGAGGCCGGCCGGACCGCCGGCGTCGAGACGACCGCGGGCGGGACCTATGAGGCGGACGCCGTCCTCGTCGCGTGCGGCGCCGCAACGCCCGCCGTCGTCGCGCCCCTCGGCGTCGAAATCCCCAACGGCTCCCCAGTCTCCATGCTCGTGCTGACCAAGCCGGTGGACCACAAGGTGAAGGCCGTTCTGAACACCCCCCGCGCCGCCGTCCGGCCCAACCCGGGGAGCACCTTTGCGCTGGACCACGACTGGTATGAAGAGGACATCACCGAACACGCGGACGGCTCCTTCACCGTCCCCGATGAGGTGGTCCAGGAACTCGCCGATGAAGCGTCCAAGCTCATCGGCGGCAACCCCGAACTCAAGCCGGCGTCCTGGAAAATCGGCTACAAGCCCATTCCCGGCGACGGCGAGCCCGTCCTCGGTGAACTGGACCAGGTGCCCGGCTGCTTCGTCGCCTTCACCCACTCGGGGGCCACACTCGGCCTCATCGCCGGCGAGCTTCTGGCGGGCGAGATCATGACCGGCAAGAAGCACCCGATGCTGGCCACCTTCCGGCCCGGACGCTTCGCGTAGGGTCAAATTCAGCCCAGCTGGGGGAGCAGGCAGGGACCGGTCCTCACCGGTCCCTGCCTGCTCTGGTTTGTCTGGCGCCGAGCATGGTTCCGACCCCATGACCTCGGCCGTACTGCTCAGGTCGGCCCGGCTGACAGGACCCCTTGACGCGGCAGCGGCGCGGGTCCATATTTAATGTATTGGTTAATTAGCGTTTGCATTAAATACGGAGCAAACATCCCGATGGCTACCGACCGGCTCAGCTTGATCTTCTCGGCGCTCGCCGATCCCACCCGCAGGGCCATCCTGGCCCGGCTGGCGGAGGGCGAAGCCACCGTGAACCAGCTGGCCGAGCCGTTCGACATCAGCCTCCCGGCCGTCTCGCGGCACCTCAAAGTCCTGGAAGCCGCAGGGCTGATCACCCGGAGCCGGAATGCGCAATGGCGCTCCTCGAAGCTTGAGGCCGCGCCGCTGCGCGAGGTTGCCGAATACATGGAAGAGTACCGGCGCTTCTGGGACGCCAGCTTCAGCCGTCTCGATGCGCATTTGCGAAAGATCCAGCAATTTCCCAAGAATCAGGAGCCTGGCAATGAACGCAGAACAGAACACCCGTGAGTCCCACACCCTCACCATGACCAGGGACTTCGATGCTCCCCGTGAACTGGTCTTCAAGGCGTTCACCGATCCGGACCAGCTCGCCGCCTGGTTCGGCCCGGTGGGAGTGGATTCGCCCCGGGGCCGGATCGTCGTCGAACCCCGAGTCGGCGGCGCCTGGCGGCTGGTCATGGTCTACGAGGAGGGCGGCGTCGCCAAGGAGTCGCCGGTCGACGCGGTGATCTCCGTCTACGACCCGCCGGCGCTGCTGGTGGCAGCCCAGCGGGCGGAGCCCGACGCCGGCGTCACCCTCCAGCTCGAAATGCGGCTTGAGTTTGAGGACCTGGGCGGCCGGACGCGGCTGCACCTTACCCAAGGCCCGTTCGACAGCACCGAATGGGTGGACATGACGCGCGAGGGCTGGGGCACCTCGTTCACCAAGCTCGACAAGGTTCTGGCTAGTTCCTGATTTGCGGATAAAAACGCCCATAGTGCCCGCAAATAGTGGATTATGGGTTTATGCCCAAAATTCGCATATCAGAAGCAGCACGCTTCCTCGGGGTCAGTGACGACACCGTCCGGCGCTGGACCGAGAACGGGATGCTGACCCCGGTCAAGGATGACTCCGGGCGGCTGGCCGTGGACGGACTGGAACTCGCCCGCCTCGCCCGTAACCAGGCCCAGCTACCCGAGGACCCCACCCGGGTGGGCTCCTCGGCCCGCAACCGGTTCGTCGGTCTCGTCACGGGCATCACCGCGGACAAAGTCATGGCGCAGGTTGAGCTGCAGTGCGGGCCCTTCCGGGTTGTGTCCCTGATGAGCAGCGAGGCGGTCCGCGAACTGGGCCTGGAGCTCGGATCCGTCGCCACCGCCGTCGTCAAAGCCACCACCGTCATCATCGAAACCCCGCAGGGGAAGGGCGTCATATGACCGTGCGCCGCAGGCAGCTCGCCGCTCTGCTGGCTGTCGGCGCCCTGACCGCCGGCGTGGCCGGTTGCGCCTCCGGCTCGCCCGGCGCGTCGGCTGGCTCCGCCGCCGAAAGCTCCGCCGCCGAAAGCTCCGCCGCCGCCGGTGCCGGCGGGACCGCCAAGCCGGCCGGCAGCATCACAGTCTTCGCCGCGGCTTCTCTGAAGGCAACCTTCACCAGGCTGGCCGGCGACTTCGAGGCGAAAAACCCCGGTGCCAAGATCACGCTGAACTTCGCCGGGTCCTCGGACCTGGTCACGCAGATCACCCAAGGCGCCCCGGCCGACGTCTTCGCCTCCGCCGACACCAAGAACATGGCCAAGCTCAGCGGCGCGAATCTGGTTGACGGGACCCCCAGCAACTTCGCCACGAACGTCCTGGAGATCGCTGTCCCGCCGTCCAACCCGGCGTCGATCAGCTCCTTTGCCGACCTCGCCAAGTCGGGTGTGAAGGTGGTGGTCTGCGCACCGCAGGTTCCGTGCGGCGCCGCGACTGACACCGTCGAAAAAGCCACCGGCACCACCCTGGCACCGGTCAGCGAGGAGTCCTCCGTCGCCGATGTGCTGGGCAAGGTCACCGCCGGCGAAGCCGACGCGGGGCTCGTCTACGTCACTGACGTCAACACCGCCGGCGACAAGGTCAAGGGCATCCCCTTCGCCGAGTCGGACAAAGCCGTGAACACCTACCCGATCGCCACCGTCGGCACGAGCAAGAACAAGGATTTGGCCCGGGCCTTCATCGCCGCCGTCACCGGCAGCGAGGGCAAGAAAGTCCTGAGCGACGCCGGATTCGGCACCCCGTAAAGGACGGCATGAACCGAGTCAACGGCACCGGCTACACCGGCATCCCGTCCTGGATCTACGCCGTCGCGGCGGCAGGAGCACTCTTCGTCCTGCTGCCACTGGTGGCCATGGTGGCCAAGGTCAACTGGCCGGAGTTCATCCCGCTGATCACCTCGGAATCCTCGCTCACGGCCTTGGGACTGAGCCTGCGCACTTCGGCAGCCAGCACCACACTCTGCATCGTCCTCGGCGTGCCGCTGGCCCTGGTTCTTGCCCGGAGCCCGTTCCGTGGCCAGCGGCTGCTGCGTGCCTTCGTCCTGCTGCCCCTGGTCCTTCCTCCCGTTGTGGGAGGCATCGCCCTGCTCTACACGTTCGGACGGCAGGGTCTCCTGGGCCGGAGCCTCGAACTGGCCGGAATCCAAATCGCCTTCTCCACCACGGCCGTCGTCCTCGCCCAGGCCTTCGTCGCCCTGCCGTTCCTAGTTGTCAGCCTCGAAGGCGCCCTGCGCACTGCCGGCAACAAATACGAGGCGGTCGCCGCCACGCTCGGGGCACGCCCGAGCACCGTGCTGCGCCGCGTGACCATCCCGCTGGTCCTGCCCGGCCTGGCCTCCGGCGCCGTCCTGTCCTTCGCACGCAGCCTGGGCGAATTCGGCGCCACCCTGACCTTTGCCGGCAGCCTGCAAGGCGTGACCCGCACCTTGCCGCTGGAGATTTACCTGCAACGCGAAACCGACGCCGACGCCGCCGTCGCGCTTTCCCTGCTGCTGGTCGCGGTGGCGGTGGCCGTCGTCGGGCTCTCCTACCGCCGCCCCGGCAGCGCAACGTCCGAAAGGGCGGCGCAGTGACCTTTCAGCTGGATGCGACCCTTGCGGCCCGTGGATTCGACGTCTCCCTCAGACTCGGGCCGGCCGAGACCATCGCCATCCTCGGCCCGAACGGCGCCGGCAAATCGACACTCTTCGCCATCATCGCCGGGCTGCTGCGCCCCGAAACGGGCAGGGCACAGCTCGGCGACAAGGTCCTGTTCGATCTGGCCGCGGACAAGAATCTCTGGAGGGCACCGCACACCAGGGGCACGGCCCTCCTGGCGCAGGAGGCGCTGCTCTTTCCGCACCTCACGGCCCTGGACAACGTGGCGTTCGGGCCCCGCAGCGCGGGCGCGTCCAGCGCCGAGGCGCGGGCAACGGCAATGCACTGGCTGACCGAAGTCGACGCCGGCGACCTTGCCTCGCGCCGTCCGGGACAGCTCTCCGGCGGACAGGCGCAGCGCGTGGCCGTCGCCCGTGCCCTCGCCGCCGACCCCGACCTGCTGCTGCTCGACGAACCCATGGCCGCCCTCGACATCCACGCGGCCCCGTTGCTCCGCCGGCTCCTCAAACGCGTCCTCGCCGGCCGCAGGGCCATCATCATCACGCACGACATCCTTGACGCCCTCATGCTCGCGGACCGGGTGATCGTCCTCGAGGACGGCCGGATCAGCGAGGCAGGACCCACCCGCGACGTGCTCGAAAGGCCCCGCAGCCGGTTCGCGGCGGGCCTGGCGGGCCTGAACCTTGTTGCCGGCACCGTCGGCGACGCCGGCATCACCACCGCCGACGGGATGGTCGTCGCAGGTCACCACGACGACACCCTCGGCCCCGGACAGGACGGCGTGGCGGTTTTTCCCCCGGCGGCGGTATCGGTGTTCCTCACCGAAGAGCACGGCAGCCCGCGCAATTCCTTCCGGGTGACCATCACGGATCTCGAGCCGCACGGCGACCAGATCCGCGTCCACGCCGGGGGCCTCTCCGCTGACATCACCCCGTCCGCGTCAGCCGATCTCGGCCTCACCCCTGGAATGACCGTCTACTTCGTCATCAAGGCCGCCGCCATCGCCATCTACCCGGCCTAGGCTGCGTTTCTGCATGCAGAGCGGCTTTACGGGTGTGCGGTCTTACGGGCGTCCGGTTCGCGGAGTAGTGTCGGTGCCGGCGCAGCCGGCGCTGAATGATTCGCAGCGCACCGCACGGAATTCGCGGAGGACAGGGGAGGGCTATGGCCGGAACGTATGTGGCGACGTCGACCGTTTTCATCGAGGCGCCGCCAAGCCGCGTATGGTCCGTGCTGACCGACCCCGGCGCCATCAAGGAGTTCATGTTCGGGACGGATGTCGTGACTGACTGGACGGTCGGCAGCCCGATTGTGTGGCGCGGCATCTGGGAGGGCAAGGAGTACGAGGATAGGGGAAGCGTCCTTGCATGTGATCCCGGACGGCGGCTCACCGTCACGCACTTCAGCCCGCTGAGCGGCCAGGAGGATACGCCTGAGAACTACCACACGCTCACGTGGACTCTGGAGGACCGGCACGGTGCAACGGAACTCGAGCTCTCGCAGGACAACAACTCAAGTGCTGAGGCGGCCGAGCACTCGAAGGGCATGTGGGACAGTCTGGTGCAGGACGTGAAGGCTATCGCCGAGCGGGAATAGCGCGCTTCCGTTGACTCGTGGTTCCGCTGGGACTTCACCTTGATTCCCTGCGCGGCTTTCCGCCGCGTGGCGGGTGCCGGCTAGGGCAACCGCGATGGCCGCAGGAGGGTGGGGGTGCCGGCCTGGCCGGGATCGAGCGGAACGGGGCTGACCAGCACAGCCGGTCCGCGACTTAGAACGCCATCCGAGAGCGGCTGGCAGCGCACGCCTCCCCGCCCGCGCATGGCGGCGTGCGCGCCGGGGGCGAGCATCCGGTCCATCCAGGCGCAGGGGTGGGCTGGCCGCCCGGCCCGGAGCCGCACCAGTTCCCCTCCCGATTCCAGCTCAAAGTCCTGGCCAAGGAGAGGGGCCAGGTGGGCGCCCCTGATGACAATGTTGCGCCGGGTCAGGAGCGGGTCAAAGGGCTCCACTCCCAGCTCCGCGGCCATCGCTTCGAGGGCCTCGACCGCGAGGAGGGTGACCGCGGCGTCCATGTGCGCGGCCTTGCCGAAGAACCGGTCGCCGACGATGCCCTTCCCGGCGACCAGTTTGACGCGGTCTGCATCTACGGTGGGGACTTGCGCTGCTCCATCGCGGGCACGGCCGAAATACGCATGCGCCGGCGAGACGAGCAGATGGAGGATCTCGACGTCGTACCTGTAGCTTGCCGTCATGCCCTAAAACTATCCGCTTGTTGGCGTGGCGGTGACCGTGCCGGCTTAGGGCACAAGCACGATCTTCCCTGTCGTCGCCGTGCTCCCCAGCAACTCATGGGCGCGACGAGCCTCGGAAAGCGGCAGGCGCTCGGCCACCACCGGGTGAATCTCGCGGCGGCGGAGCATCTCAAGCAGGGCGAGAAAGTCCGCCTGGAACCAGTCCTGGTGGTGGATGCGCAACTTCTGGATGCGGTAGGACAGCACCTTTCGGCGCGGTGAAAGCCCACCCCAGAGGGCGACGCTCCCGGTTGCCGCGTACCAGGCGAACACTCCCGGCCAGTTCTTGCGCCCCCGCGCGATAGTGGCGTAGCGGCCGAACACGACGAGCCGTCCGCCGGGTCGCAGCGCGCGGAAGGAGCGCAGCGACAACGGCCCACCGATCCCGTCGAGGGCAATGTCCACGCCGTCGCCGGTGAGCCCGCGCACCCGGGCCAGGAAGTCGTCGTTCTGATAGTCGATCGCCACCGCGCCCAGCCGCTCCACCGCGGCGCGGTCCCGGCCGGCAGCTGTCCCGTAGAGACGGAGGCGTGCCAGCGCGCCGAGCTCGAGGACCGCGGTGCCCACTCGGCCGGCCGCGCCGTGGACGAGGACGCTTTCTCCGGGCTTTGCCCTGGCCGTGCGGTGTAGCAGTTGGTAGGCGGTCATGTAGGGGAAGACGAGGCTCACGACCTCGGCCGGGTCGAGGTCGTCAGGCACCGCCACCGCGTATGCCTCCGGCACGCAGACGCGCTCGGCGTTGGCGCCCCATACCGTCAGCGCGCCGATGCGGTCTCCCACTCGTACCCGCGAGCAGCCGGGCCCGAGCTCGTCGACGATGCCGACGAGCTCGTACCCGGGCGTGAACGGCGGCTTCGGTCCGCCGAGGTACGTACCTGCGCGCAGCTGTGCGTCGGTGAACGAGACACCCGAAGCCAGGACCGTGACGCGGACTTCGCCCGGGCCCGGCCGGGGTTCGTTGACCTCCACCACGTTCAGGACCTCGGGGCCGCCGAAGCGGTCGATGACCACGCGTTTCATGGGCTCACTCTACGCTCGCCGCAAAGGCGGCACATCGGTTCCATGCCCCCCGCGTCGGGCGGCATCAGGGACGGTTTCGCCGCCCCGTTGACACCCCGGAAGCGCCGGACTATCCTACAACCAAATGGTTGTAGATCAGCTTAGGGCTCAGCACAGCGAGCAAGAGATCGACCGCCTGTTCCAGGCGTTCGCCGATACGACCCGCCGTGACATCGTGCGGCGGGTGACGGTGGGGGAGTACTCGGTCTCCGGTCTCGCCGCGCTCTACGCCATGAGTTTCGCGGCCGTCCAGAAGCATGTGGCGGTCCTGGAGCGCGCTTCCCTTGTGGCAAAGGAGAAGCGGGGAAGGGAGCAGATTGTGCGGGCCAACCACGACGGACTACAGAGGGCCCGCCGGCTGCTTGATGAGTATGAGGTCATTTGGCGGCAGCGTGCCGACCGGATCGCTGACCTGCTCGCCGAAACGGCCACTGCAAAACCGGGCCGGATACAGGCAGGCAACACGAAAACCAGCAAGACGGAAACCGGAAAGTCGAAGGATAGGAAGGGTTTGTCATGACGGTTGTCAGTTCAGTCAAGAATCTTGAGGCGCTGAGCCTCACCGTGGTTGCCGAGTTCGATGCCGGCGTGGAGCGCGTCTGGCAGATCTGGGAAGACCCGCGCCAACTCGAGCGCTGGTGGGGCCCGCCCACCTGGCCGGCCACGTTCGAGAAGCACGAGTTTGTCCCCGGCGGCGAGGCCAGCTACTTCATGACCGGCCCGGAGGGCGAGAAAGCCCGCGGCTGGTGGCGTTTCGTCGCCATTGACGCCCCGCACCGGCTGGAATTCGACGACGGTTTCGCGGACGACAACGGCGAGCCCGTGGCTGACATGGGCACCATCCACGGCCTGGTGACTCTGGAACCGATCGGCGACCGCACCCGGATGACGGTCCTGTCCACTTTCGAAGCCGAAGAGCAGATGGAAAAGATCATCGCCATGGGCATGGAAGAGGGCATGAACGGGGCGCTCGGCCAGGTCGACGCGATCCTCGCTGAATCCGTCAGCGCCTGAACTGCAAGGCGCCTGAACTGCAAGGCGCCTGAACTGCACGGCGAGCGGACGCCGGCGGGAGGTTCCCGCCGTCGTCCGCTCGCGTTCACAGTGTCCAGAAGACCCTAGCCGCCCGGCCTGTGCCGGCGTTAAGATGCCGTGTGACTTTCACCCACGGCTACGCGTCGAACGGCGACCTTCGGATGTACTACGAGGTCCATGGCCACGCGCTGGCCGACCAGGCGCCGCTGCTGCTGATCCCGGGCGGCGGCTCGACCATCGAGACGAACTTCGCCGGACTCATCCCGCTCCTGTTGGCCGAAAGCCGTCAGGTGATCGCCGTCGATGAGGAGGGCCACGGGCGCACCGCACCCACCAGCCGTCCGCTCACCGCCGAAAACTCGGCACAGGACATCATGGCCGTGCTGGAAGAACTCAACGTGGCGTCCGTCGATGTCCTCGGATTCAGTGCCGGCGGCCACACCGCCCTCGCCCTGGCCATGCAGAACCCGGCCACCGTCCGGCACCTCATTGCCGCCTCGACCTTCTTCGCCCGTGACGCCGTCACCGAGGAATTCTGGGAAGGCATGGCGAAGGCCACCCTCGAGGACATGCCTGACGTTTACAAGTCCGCCGACCGCCGGCTCAATCCCGATCCGGGACACCTCGAGCGGCTGTTCGAACTTGATCGCCAGCGGATCCTGGGCTTCTCCGGCTGGTCGGACGAGGACCTCGGCAGGATTAGTGCCCCCACGCTGGTGCTGAGCGCGGACAGCGATGTGATGAGTCCCGAACACTCAGTACGGATGTTCCGGGCCATCCCCGGCGCACGCCTTCTGATTGTGCCCGGCGGCCACGGCGACTATCTCGGCGAGCTGGCCGCGAGCGCCGGGGACATGCGAGCGATGCGTCATGCGCTTCCCTACCTCCTGCGGTTTCTCGAGGAGTAGCGCGCTTTTCAGGAGCAGCGCGGATCACCGTTGCGCGCGCTGCCGGCCGTCCCGGGAGCTCCAGTTCTGCGCATGAAGCCGCTCGAAGCCATCGAGCAGCAGGTCCAAGGCGAATTCGAACTCAAACTGGTCGTCGCAGCCCTGTCCGACCACCGACTCATCGTCATGGGCCGAGGCCGTCGCCACCTGCAAAATGTTCGGGTACCGCTCCGCCATCTCCCTAAACATGGCCGCCTGGGCCTCCGGAGGCATGGCCGGCTGAGGCGCCGGGGACCCGCCGGCGGAGTCGTCGAACAGTTCCTGGGTGAATCCCCACATACGGCTGCCGAGGGCGTGCATGACATGGTGCGTCAGGTCGACGGAAAACCCGCCGGCCAGGAACATCCCGATGAAGGAATTCATGTAACCAAGGACCGCCGGCGTCTTGTTGGTGCGGCCTTCCAGGACCTGCCGTGCCCAGGGGTGACGCAGGAGGGCGCCACGCGCCGAGAGCACCCTCAGCCGTACGGCGTCTTTCCAGCCGGCGCCGCCGACGGGGGGATCGATCTCGCTGACCAGGGCGTCCACCATGCCGTCGAGGAGTTGCTCCTTGTTGGCAACATGCTTGTAGAGCGCCATCGGCACCACGCCGAGCTCCTGCGCGAGCCGGCGCATGCTGAGCGCCTCGATGCCCACCTCGTCGGCAACTGCGACGGCGGCATCCAGCACCCGGTCCCGGTTCAGGGGAATCCGGCGCGTGCGCTCCGCCTGCTCGATCATCGGGCCACCTTTCCCTAGCGTCGGGCCTATTGACAAGTGTACGCCGTACACCTAGCTTTGGGGCATCAGTGTACGCCGTACACCTAGCTT
>Ga0308173_10001191_pt1 | contig 12630 bp, 12 predicted proteins | sample PhyPR1_FD_203716 | JGI IMG/M metagenome (GOLD analysis project Ga0308173, IMG submission 203716) | Soil microbial communities from UC Gill Tract Community Farm, Albany, California, United States - DLSLS.P.R1 | ecosystem: Environmental > Terrestrial > Soil > Agricultural land | place: USA... | reverse complement strand
CTCCAGGCCCTTGGCCGTGTGCAGGGTCATCAGGGTGACCACGCCCTGGTCGGTCTCCGGGGCGCGCTCGCCGGGCGGCACCGGGGAGCCCTTGGTGCCGGGGATGGAGTCGGCGTCGGCGACCAGCGCGACCTGTTCCAGGAAGTCGACCAGCCTGCCCTCGGCCGACTCGCCGTCGAGGCGCTCCTCGAACTCGCGGGCGACGGCCTCGAACTCGTGCAGGTTCTCGATCCGGGTCTCGTCCTGCGGGTCGCGGGAGGCCTGCAGTTCGGCGAGATAGCCGGTCTTGGACAGGATCTGCTCGATCAGATCGGCCGGGGTCAGGGACTCGGCGAGACCGCCCAGCTCGTTGAGCAGCGCGACGAAGTCCTTGATCTGGTTGAGCGAGCGGGTGGCCATCGCGGGCACGTCGTCCGGCCGCTGCAGGGCCTGCCAGAAGCTGATCCGCTCCCGGGCCGCGTAGGCCTCGACCAGCGCCTCGGCCCGGTCGCCGATGCCGCGCTTGGGCACGTTGAGGATGCGGCGCAGCGAGACGGTGTCCTCGGGGTTGCCCAGGACCCGCAGGTAGGCCAGCAGGTCGCGGACCTCCTTGCGCTCGTAGAACCGGACCCCGCCGACGACCTTGTAGGGCAGCCCGACCCGGATGAAGACCTCTTCAAAGACCCGGGACTGGGCGTTGGTGCGGTAGAAGACGGCCACGTCACCAGGGCGTACGTCATCGGAGTCGGTGAGCTTGTCGACCTCGGCGGCGACGAAGGCGGCCTCGTCGTGCTCGTTGTCGGCGACGTAGCCGATGATCTTTTCGCCCTCGCCCTGATCGGACCAGAGCTTCTTGGGCTTGCGGTCGGCATTGCGCTCGATGACCGCGTTGGCCGCCGACAGGATGGTCTGGGTGGAGCGGTAGTTCTGCTCGAGCAGGATGGTCTTGGCGTCCGGGTAGTCGCGCTCGAACTCCAGGATGTTGCGGATCGTCGCACCCCGGAAGGCGTAGATCGACTGGTCGGCGTCCCCGACCACGCACAGCTCGGCCGGCCCGACCTGCATCTGGTCCTCGGGGACGTCGATGGGCGCGGTCAGCTCCCGTACGAGCTGGTACTGCGCGTGGTTGGTGTCCTGGTATTCGTCCACCAGCACGTGCCGGAACCGGCGCCGGTAGTGCTCGGCCGCCTCCGGGAAGATCTGCAGCAGGCTGACCGTCGTCATGATCAGGTCGTCGAAGTCCATCGCGCCGGCCTGCTGGAGCCGGGCCTGGTACATCTCGTAGGCCTCGGCGAGGGTCTGCTCCATGTGCGTGGAGGCCCGAGACTTGTAGGTCTCGTAGTCGATCAGCTCGTTCTTGAGATTGCTGACCTGGGTGGAGAACGACTTGGGCGGGTAGCGCCGCGGATCGAGGTCCAGCTCGCGGCAGACCAGCGCCATCAGCCGCTGCGCGTCGGCCTGATCGTAGATCGAGAAGCCGGTCGGATAGCCGAGCCGCTTGGCCTCGCGGCGCAGGATGCGCACGCAGGCCGAGTGGAAGGTCATCACCCACATCGCCTTGGAGCGCGGGCCGACCAGGTTGTCGACACGCTCCTTCATCTCTCCGGCGGCCTTGTTGGTGAAGGTGATCGCCAGTACCTGGCCCGGGTGCACGCCCCGCTCGGCCAGCAGGTAGGCGATCCGGTGGGTGAGGACCCGGGTCTTGCCCGAGCCCGCGCCCGCGACGATGAGCAGCGGGCCGCCCTCGTGGACGACGGCTGCGCGCTGCTGCGGGTTCAGGCCCTGGAGAAGCGGGTGTTCGGTCTTCGTCGGCATCACCTGCGAGTCTAGGGCCGGGGACTGACGGTTTCCTCCGGACCGAGCCGGAAGTACGCGGGGGCTTGCGGCGTTGTGCCAAGCGACGTGCCGAGACCCTAAGGTGATCCAAATGGCGAATGTGCTGGACGACGGCGAGATCAGCCGGGCCCTCGCGGTGATGGCGCACCCCGACGACATCGATTTCAGTGCCGCGGGAACCATCGCGCTGTGGACCGACAAGGGCATCGAGGTGACCTATCTGATGGTCACCGACGGAGATGCGGGCGGTTTCGACCCCGCCGTGCCGCGCGCGGACATCCCCGGCATCCGGCAGGCCGAGCAGCGCGCCGCCGCGAAGGCCGTGGGCGTGGAGGACGTCCGGTTCCTCGGTTATCCGGACGGGATGGTGGTGGCCGATCTCGGACTGCGCCGCGACATCGCCCGGGTGATCCGGCAGGTACGGCCCGATCGGGTGATCCTGCCCAGCCCCGAGCGCAACTTCGACCGGATCTACGCCGGCCATCCCGATCACCGCGCGGTCGGCTCGGCCGCGCTCGACGCGGTCTACCCGGACGCCCGCAACCCGTTCACCTTCCCCGAGTTGCTCCGCGACGAGGGCCTCGAGGCGTGGAGCGCCCGCGAGGTGTGGATCCCCGGCGGCCCGGACGCCAACCACCTCGTCGACGTCACCGACTCCTTCGACCGCAAGGTGGCCGCGCTGCGCTCACATGTCAGCCAGGTCGAGCACCACCATGACCTGGAGGGGATGCTGCGCGGCTGGCTCGCCGCGAACGCCGAATCACGGGGTCTGCCCGAGGGTGTTCTGGCCGAGGTCTTCCGGGTGGTGAACACCGCCTGATAGGAACCGGGGATGAGCATGCCCGAGTCACAGCAGCCGCAGCAGCTTCCCGAGACCGCCATGCGGCGGTTGCAGGCCAGCACGCAGGGCCGTCCCTGCTTCACCTCCGATCTGTCGGTCAACGAGTTCGTCCTCACCACCCAGGCCGGGTACGAGCCGCTCGGCCTGGTGATGGGGACCTGCATCTACCACATCGGCGTCCAGACCTCCCGGTGGAGCGTCAGCCAGGAGCTGCCGGTGCTCACGCAGGCGCTCTACAACGCCCGTGAGCTGGCGATGGCCCGGATGGAGTCGGAGGCCGACACGCTGGGTGCGGACGGCGTGATCGGAGTGGAGGTACGCGCCGCACGGTACGCCTTCTCCTCCGACGTGATCGAGTTCGTCGCGGTCGGCACCGCCATCAAGAGCACCGAGCAGCGGAACCTGCGCACCCCGCAGGGCCGCCCGTTCACCTCGCACCTTTCCGGACAGGACTTCTGGACCCTGGTCCAGCACGGCTGGGCCCCGCGTGCGCTGGTCATGGGCACCTGCGTCTATCACGTGGCGCACCTGTCGTTCCGGCAGGTGCTGTCCAACCTCGGGCAGAACACCGAGCTCGGCGTCTACACCCAGGCCGTGTACGACGCCCGCGAGCTGGCGATGGCCCGGATGCAGTACGAGGGCCAGCAGGTGGCGGCGGACGGCATCGTCGGGGTCGACGTCACCGAGGACGCGTGGATCTGGGGCGAGCACGCGATCGAGTTCTTCGCGATGGGCACGGCCGTGGCCAGGTTCCAGCCGGACGCCAACCCGGTCTCCCCTACGATGACCATGCCGCTGACCGACTGAACCCCGTTCTGATTCAGCAGGAGCCGAGATGCGCGTCGAGTCCCGCCGTACCACGACCGTTCCCCCGCAGGTCGTGTTCGACCACCTCGCGATCCCCGAGGCCTGGTCGGTCTGGGCCCGGTTCCCCGGGGCCAAGCTGGCCCGGCCGGGCACCGGGGAGAAGTACGGCGTCGGCTCGATCCGGCGGATCTGGCCGGTCCAGGAGGAGACCGTCGCCTACGAGCGGCCGGAGCACTACGGCTATCGGATGCTCAGCGGCGGGCCCGCCAAGGACTACCGCGCCGACGTCCATCTGGAGGTCGGCCCGGACGGCGGTACCGCGCTGCGCTGGGAGGCCGGGTTCGAGGCCCGGCTGCCCGGCACCGGGCCCGTGGTCCGGTTGTTCTTCGACAAGATGATCGCCTACCTCGCGACCGGGCTGACCCGGCACGTCGAGCACTGCACGGCCAGTTGCCCGGCGTACAAGCGGTCGGACAACGCCGCGTAAGCCCGCGCCCAGGATTTCCCCCGGGGTTGGTCAGCGTGGGTCCAGAGCGCCGCTGCGTGCCTGGCCCGCTCCCGTACGTTCGGCGCAGCCGGCGTGCGGGCCTTCCGCCGCCGGTTCGGGCAGGCCGACGATCCGGGGGAACAATGCGGCGTCTCAGCATCGCGCTAGTGATGGCGCTGGCCGCCACCGGCTGCACGTCCACCCAGGCGCACTCGGCCCAGCACCAGGGCCGGCTGGCCGCCGCGGACCGCACCGCACAGGCCGCACCCCCCGCCCCCACGCTCCGGGTCTTCACCCTGACCCAGCGCCACGCCCTGCGTACCGCGGTAGCGGCGTACATGCGCGAGCGCCCCCTGCACGCCGGGATCATGGTCCAGGACCTGCGCACCGGCCGGAGCTTCGGCTACCGCGAGCACTCGGAGTACATCACCGCCAGCATCGCCAAGGTCAACATCCTGACCGGGCTGCTGCTGGAGCGCCAGGCCAGGCACCGCGGGCTGAGCTCCTGGGAACGCGCGACCGCCACCCAGATGATCCGCTACAGCGACAACAACGCCGCCGACCAGCTCTACGCCGCCGCCGGGCAGGGCGACGGGCTGGAAAGGGTGGACCGGCGGCTGGGCATGAAGAACACCGAGCCGTACCCGACCGTCTGGGGCGCGACGCACACCTGCCCGGCCGACCAGGTCAGGCTGCTGCACGTCCTGACCGACCCGCGCAGCCCGCTCACCCCGGCGCATCGCCGGTACGTCCTCGGGCTCATGCACCGCGTGACCCCCGAGCAGTTCTGGGGGGTCAGCGCGGCGGCCCGCCCGGGCGAGTGGGTCGGGCTGAAGAACGGCTGGGTGCCGATGCACTACATGGGCAGCGGCTGGGCGATCAACAGCATCGGCCGGATCACCGGCCCGGACCACGACTTCCTGGTCGCGGTCATGACCGGCGGTGCGCCCAGCATGTTCCTCGGCATCCAGACCGCCGAGCATCTGGCCACGATGGTGGTCGACGCGCTGCGTTAGACCAGGCGCCGGGCGGCCGCCCACCGGGACAGCTCGTGCCGGTTGGACAACTGCAGCTTGCGCAGGACGCTGCTCACATGCGTCTCGACGGTCTTCACCGAGATGAACAGCTCCTTGGCGATCTCCTTGTACGCGTAGCCCCGCGCGATCAGCCGCAGGACCTCGCGCTCGCGCTGGGTGATCTGGTCCAGCTCGGGGTCGATGGCGGGCGCGTCGGTCGCGGAGAAGGCGTCCAGCACGAAGCCGGCCAGCCGCGGCGAGAAGACCGCGTCGCCGCCGGCCACCCGGCCGATCGCGTCGGTCAGCTCGGGCCCCGAGATCGTCTTGGTGACGTAGCCACGGGCCCCGCCGCGCACGACCCCGATGACGTCCTCGGCGGCGTCCGACACCGACAACGCCAGAAACCGGGCCTCGACGCTTCCGTGCAGCCGGCGCAGCACCTCGATGCCCCCGCCGCCCGGCAGGTGCACGTCGAGCAGCACCACCTCGGGCTTGGCGGACTGGATCACCTGGACCGCCGAGTCGACGTCGCCGGCCTCGCCGACCACCTCGATGGTCGGGCCCAGCTCGGCCTTCACGCCGGTACGGAACATCTGGTGGTCGTCCACCAACACCACGCGGGTCATGACTTCTTGATCTCCAGACGGACCTCGGTGCCCTCTCCCGGGGCGGTACGGATGACGGCCTTGCCGCCGTTGCGCTCCATGCGACCGATGATGGACCCTCGCACGCCCAGCCGGTCGTCGGGAATGCCGTCCAGGTCGAAACCTTTGCCCCGGTCCCGGACGAAGATCGTGACCTCGTCGCCCTCGACTTCGGCGTACACCGACAAGGTAGGCGACTCGGCGTACTTCGCGGCGTTGACCATCGCCTCCCTGGCCGCCTGCAGGGTCGCGCCCAGCCGTTCGTCCAGGGGCGTGTCGCCGACGCAGACCACGTCGATCGGCACGCCGTGCGCGTCCTCCACCTCGCCGACGATCTTCTGTACGGCGGCGGCGAAGGTCTGGTCGGGATCGGCGCGCGGCGCGTAGAGCCAGGTCCGCAGCTCGCGTTCCTGCGACCTGGCCAGCCGCTGCACCTCGCGTACGTCATGGGCGTTGCGCTGGATCAGCGTCAGCGTGTGCAGCACCGAGTCGTGCACATGGGCGGCCAGCTCGGCGCGCTCCTGGTTGCGGATGCGCTCCCGGCGCTCGGTGTCGAGGTCCTGCCAGAGCCGCACCAGCCACGGGGTGAGGATCACCGCCAGCCCGGTCAGCACCACCGCCGTGGCGATCAGCACCTCGCGGGCCTGGTCGGCCTTGACGTTCAGCGCGACGAAGACGCCGATCCCGGTCACGACCAGCAGCGCCCCGAGCAGGCTGCGCAGCCACATCCGGCGCAGCGGCAGCGCACTGCTGCGCACCCAGCGCTGACGCTGCACGGGATCGGCCTGCTGCCAGAGGATCGTCGCGCCGATCCCGACCACCACGACCGGGAACACCGCCCAGCCGAACCCGCCGGACACCCCGGTTACCACGGAGAGCCCGATGGTCAGCACGGCGTAGACGGCCGCGTGCCCCCAGTTCCGCCTGGTCGGCGCCTCCTCGGGACGCCGGGGCACCAGCAGCCAGAGCGCGCCGTAGGCCAGCCAGCCCCAGCCGGCCGCGAAGAGCAGCACGAAGGCCAGCCTCACCACCGCAGGCTCGACCCCCAGATGGTCGGCCAGGCCGCGGCACACCCCGGCGAGCAGCCGGCCGTCGGGCCTGCGCTCGAGCCGTGCCGGGGCCTCTTCGGTCGCCACTGCACTCCGCACGGTCTCACCTTGACATGCGATGACGCCGAACGACATCAGGGCGGTGCCCCGACCCTGGTCTCAGGGTCGCTTCAGGGGTGTCCCGGATGGATCTCCACCGGCCGGGCCGCGACGATGGGCATATGAGCGAGGACACTCCTCCGGTCCGGCTGACCCGGGCCCAGGAAGGCCGGTTGATCTCCGGAGTCTGCGGCGGGCTTGGCCGTTACACCGGCATCGACCCTGTGGTGTGGCGGGTCGGCTTCGGCGTCCTGGTGCTGGCCAGCGGCTGGGGCATCCTGCTGTACGTGGTGGCGGCGCTGCTGATGCCGAACGATCCGCGCCTCGGCGCGCCCATCGAACGGCTGATCCGCCGACGGTTCGACGCGGGCGGGGTGCTGACCATCCTGGGCCTCCTGCTCGGGCTGGGCATCCTGGTCAACCTGCCGCAGCACGGGGTGGCCACCTCGCTGAGCATCGTGGCGGTCCTCGGCCTGGCGGTGATGGTCGCGCAGGGCCGGGGCATCAGCATCGGCCAGATCGTCCGCGGCATTCCAGAACGCCTCCAGGGCCACTCGGCCCACGACTTCCCGCCGCCGCCCCCGGCACCCGCGGCGTCCCCGGCGGCCCCCGCGGCGGGACGCCCGGTCGACACCCTCCCGCCCGGCGCGGTGGATCTGGCCGCCCTCGGCCAGACCCTCCCGGACACCTACACGACCTCCTACGCCGCCGAGGTCGATGACCGGGTGATGGACCGGGTGTACGGACGGCGCCGCCCGGGTGCGGTGCTCGGCAAGACCACGTTCTATCTGGCTCTGCTGGCCGGCTGCCTGATGATCCCGATCTTCTCCGGCCGGCCGAACGACCAGATCCTCGAGATCGGAGCTTCGGTCGCCCTCGCGGTGGTGGCCGGCGGGCTGCTGATCTCCACCTGGTACGGCCGGGGCCGCGGTCTGGTCGTGGCCGGCACCCTTCTGTCCTTGACCCTCGTGGGGACCTCGGTGACCAGTGACGCAGGGCTCAGCGGTGGCCGGTTCGGCGAGGTGCGGTGGCGCCCGGTCGACCCGGCGCAGGCCGAACAGACCTACAAGATGATCGCCGGTGACGGCCGGCTCGACCTGACCGATCTCGCCATGGCCCCCGGCCAGCGCGTGGTGGTGCACGCCGAGGTCGGCGCGGGCCGCCTGCGGGTGAAGCTGCCAGGCACCGCCCAGGTGGAGCTGAGCGCCAGCGCCGGGCTGGGCGACGTGACCGTGGACCACAAGGTGACCAGCGGCCCCCGGGCCAAGGTCAGTCAGACCCTTCTCCCGGTGACCGCGACCCCGCGGCCGCCGGTCATCGAGCTGCATCTACGTGGCCGGATCGGCGACCTGGAGGTCTCCCGCGATGAATGACGACCAGAACCGGAGCTGGCGGCACCGCTTCGACCCGGGCTCCCTGATCGCCGGCCTGTTCTTCCTGGCGGTCGCCGTCACCCATCTGCTCGCGGTCTTCGGCCACGTCAAGATCTCCGGCACCGCCACGGTCTCCGCCCTGCTGGGCGGCCTGGCCCTGGTGATGATCATCCGCTTCCTGACCAGGGCCCGCCGCCGCGACATGCCGTAGCCACGGCTACTGGTACGTCACGCCCTTCGGCCGGACGATCAGCACGACGCGGCGCTCCTTGTCGCCCACCGGCTTCTCGTAGGACAGCCCGTAGCGGTTGGCCAGCACGTCGAAGAACTCGCCCTCGGGGTCGGGCTGGATCTCCTCGACCTCGCCGCGGATCTCCAGGTAGCGATAGGGCCGCTCCGGGTCGTTGACCGAGATGGACACTCGCGGGTCCCTGACGACGTTGCGGTGCTTCTGGCGGTCGGAGGTGGTGGTGAAACGCAGGACCTCGCCATCCCAGATGGTCCATACAGGGTTCACCTGCGGGGCCCCGTCCGGGCCGAGAGTGGCCAGGTGGACGAATCGGGGCTCGGTCAGCAGGTCTTCATGGCTCACAGGGATCATGAGCCTGAGACTACCTCCGCGGTCCGGCCCGCCGTGAGGTGCGCGCAGAGCGTGAGGGCGTAGGCCCGGCCCGGATTGTGCAGCTCATGGGTGTGGCCGCCGCCGTGGACCCGGAGCCGGCCGGCCCGCAGGGCGCGCTCGGTGACGCCGCCGGGGCCGATGTTGATCTCGACGAGCTCGCCGCCCATCAGGGCCATGACCTCGGCCCCGGAGTGGTCGTGCAGGTCCGTACGGCCGCCGGGTGGCCAGGTGGTGAGCCAGATGCCCACCCCGGCGGTCTCGTCCAGCGGGATGCGGACCAGGACGGCCGGGTCGAAGCGGACCAGGTGCCACCAGTCGCCGGGCCGCGCGGCCAGGTCATGGATGCGGGCGGCGAGCTGGCCGATCGTCGGCGGGCGCGGGGTGATCGCGCGGGCATGCGGGTCGGCGAGTCCGAGCATTCCAAGATCGGGAATGACCGAGTCGAGGCTGGTGGAGCTGTCCACGGAGGCTGTCCTTCGGGAGCGGGCCGATGATCAAGGCCCAACGGGTCGGAACCGGGCTGCGGGCGGGTTCAGCGACAACAACACGAAGGACACAGCGCGCCGGCCGCGGGGCTGAGGCCCGGGCGGCGAAGATCGGCGAAACGCGCTGGCATAGAGTCAAGGAGACAGTGCTCACGGCCCGCTGTCAAATCAACACGCAAATCGGGCAACGCGGAAACCCGCCTCGTCACAGGTCTAGTACCGACAATCACTCGGGAATACGTTCGGAGAGAAATCTCACCCATCCCACCCCTTGCTCGAGGAGGACGGATGCCACGAATCACGACAGAGGTCGACGGCGTGACGTACGAGGATGACGTCGAGCCGCGCCTCCTGCTCGTTCACTATCTCCGCGAACGGCTGGGGAAGGTCGGCACCCCGGTCGGGTGCGACACCAGCAACTGCGGGGCCTGCACGGTCCTGATCGACGGGGTCAGCGTCAAGAGCTGCTCCATGCTGGCGGCCCAGGCCGACCAGTGCCAGATCACCACCATCGAGGGCCTGGGCATCGCCGGCGAGCTGCACCCGATGCAGCGGGCCTTCCACGAGGAACACGCCCTGCAGTGCGGCTACTGCACACCCGGGATGATCATGGCGGCGATCGACCTGCTCAGGGAGAAGGCCGACCCGTCCGAGGACGAGATCCGCGAGGGGCTGGAGGGCAACCTCTGCCGCTGTACGGGCTACCAGAACATCGTCCGGGCCGTACGCCATGCCGCGCAGGAGATGCGCACCCCGGCGACCGAGCAGGAGACGGCGTCATGACCGCCGCGCCGGAGGTCGGCAGCCCGCGCCGCAGGTCCGAGGACGCCCGGCTGATCACCGGCCGGACCAACTGGACCGACAACACCCAGCTGCCCGGAATGCTGTATGTCGCGTTCCTGCGCAGCCCGCACGCGCACGCCCGGATCACCAACATCAACACCGGTCCGGCCCGCCAGCGGCCCGGCGTGATCGACGTGGTCACCGGGGCCGATCTGGCCGACGAGCAGGGCAGCCTGCCGTGCGCGTGGCCGGTGACCGAGGACATGATCCTGCCGGACCACCCGCCGCTCGCCGTGGACGAGGTCAGGTACTCCGGAGAGCCGGTGGCGGCGGTCATCGCCAGGGACCGCTACGCGGCCGCCGACGCGCTCGAGGCCATCGACATCGACTACGAGCCGCTGCCCGCCGTCATGGACATGAAGGAGGCGCTGGCCGAGGGCTCCCCGAAGGTCCACGAGGCCGGGAACAAGGCGTACACCTGGGTCTTCGGCAACGGTGACCTGGACGCCGCCTTCCAGGGCGCCGAGGTGATCATCCAGCGCGAATACGTGCAGCAGCGGCTGATCCCCAGCGCCATGGAGCCGCGGGCGGTCGTGGCCGCACCTGACGGCGACGGTTTCACGATGTGGTCGGCCACCCAGATCCCGCACATCCTGCGGGTCATGCTGGCCAGCGTCACCGGGATCCCGGAACACCAGCTCCAGGTCATCGCCCCCGACGTGGGCGGCGGCTTCGGCTCCAAGCTGCAGGTGTACGGCGAGGAGGTCGTCTGCCTGCTGCTCGCCCGGCGGCTGCGCAAGCCGGTGAAGTGGACCGAGTCGCGCAGCGAGGGCAACCAGACCGTGCACCACGGCCGGGACCAGATCCAGCGGCTGCGGCTCGCGGCCGACGCGGAGGGCCGGATCAAGGGGCTCAAGGTCGACCTGCTGGCCGACATGGGCGCCTACATGATGCTGATCACCCCGGGCATCCCGCTGCTCGGCGCGTTCCTCTACAACTCGATCTACAAGATGGACGCCTACTCGTTCACGTGCTCGGGCGTGTTCACCACCAAGACGCCGACCGACGCCTACCGCGGCGCGGGCCGGCCGGAGGCGACCTTCGCGATCGAGAGGCTGATGGACGAGCTGGCCGCCGAGCTCAAACTCGACCCGATCGAGGTGCGGCGGCGCAACTGGATCGGGCACGAGGAGTTCCCGTACGAGACCATCGCCGGGCTCACCTACGACTCGGGCAACTACGAGGCCGCGACCGCCAGGGCGATGGAGCTGTTCGACTACGACAAGCTCCGGGCCGAGCAGGCCGACCGCCGGGACCGCAGGGACCCGGTGCAGCTCGGCATCGGCGTCTCCACGTTCACCGAGATGTGCGGCCTCGCGCCGTCCCGGGTGCTCGGCCAGCTCGGCAACACCGCAGGCGGGTGGGAGCACGCCGCGGTACGGATGCTGCCCACCGGCATGGTCGAGGTGGTCACCGGGTCGTCCGCGCACGGGCAGGGCCACGAGACGGCCTGGGCGCAGATCGCCGCGGACGCCCTCGGGGTGCCGTTCGAGCACGTACGGGTGCTGCACGGCGACACCCGGGTCTCTCCGCGCGGCCTGGACACCTACGGGTCGCGCTCCCTGACCGTGGGCGGGATCGCCCTGGTCAACGCCTGCCAGAAGGTGGTGGACAAGGCGCGTACGCACGCGGCCCACCTTCTGGAGGCCGCGGAGGGCGACCTGGAGTTCGCCGGCGGGGTCTTCACGGTACGCGGCGTGCCGGACCAGCCCGTGTCTTCCGGGCAGAGTCAACCCTTCGGAGCTCAATCAGTCACCATCCAGCAGATCGCGCTGGAGACGTTCACGGCGCACAACCTGCCGGACGGGCTCGAACCGGGGCTGGACTCCGAGGCCACCTACGACCCGGAGAACTTCTCCTTCCCGCACGGCACCCACCTGTGCGCCACCGAGGTGGACACCGAGACCGGGTTCGTGAAGATCCGCTCGTACGTCGCGGTCGACGACATCGGCAAGGTCGTCAACCCGCTGATCGTCGAGGGCCAGGTGCACGGCGGGCTGGCCCAGGGCATCGCGCAGGCGCTGTACGAGGAGGCGGTGTACGACGCGGACGGCAACCTGCAGACCTCCACGCTGGCCGACTACCTCGTGCCGACCGCGACGGACCTGCCGACCTTCGTGACCGACCGGACGGAGACCCCGTCCACCACCAACCCGCTCGGGGTCAAGGGCGTCGGCGAGGCCGGCACCATCGCCTCCACCCCGGCGGTCGTCAACGCGATCGTCGACGCGCTGCGTCCCTACGGCGTGCAGGACGTCCCGATGCCCTGCACGCCGGAGCGGGTCTGGCGCGCCCTGCAGAGCGGAGCCGAGTCATGATCCCTGCGGAGTTCGAGTACCTGCGCCCCGCCTCGGTCGCCGATGCGGCCACCGCGCTGGCCGAGGCCGGTGAGGATGCCAAGATCCTCGCCGGTGGGCAGAGCCTGCTGCCGCTGCTGCGGCTCCGGCTGGCCTATCCGGACGTGCTGATCGACACCGGCCGTATCCCCGAGCTCCAGGAGATCAGGGACGACGGCGAGTCGGTGTTCATCGGCGCGATGGCCACCCACG
>Ga0308173_10001189_pt1 | contig 12631 bp, 10 predicted proteins | sample PhyPR1_FD_203716 | JGI IMG/M metagenome (GOLD analysis project Ga0308173, IMG submission 203716) | Soil microbial communities from UC Gill Tract Community Farm, Albany, California, United States - DLSLS.P.R1 | ecosystem: Environmental > Terrestrial > Soil > Agricultural land | place: USA... | reverse complement strand
CTGCCTTCCCGATCGTTCGCATCGTCGTGCAGGGCGCTGCCGCGCTGCTGCTGGTCACGCTCGTGGCCGGATGCGCCATGCGGCGTGCCGCGCCGGTGGAGGAGCGCGGCACAGGCACGCGGCCACCCGCGCTCGCGCCGGCGCCGTCCGCCGGGCCGGGCGTGTCGCCATCCACCGACAACGCAACGCGCGCCGAAACGCCGGCCGCCGCCACGTACACGGTCAAGCGCGGCGACACGCTCTACCAGATCGCGCTCGACAACGGCCTCGATTACCGCGAGCTCGCGGCATGGAACAACATCGAGAACGTGAACCGCATCTTCGTAGGGCAGGTGCTGCGGCTCGGCGCGCCCGGCGAAACGACCGCCGCGGGCGCGGCAGCCGATGGCGTGGTCACCGCGCCCTTGCGCGTGGCGCCGCCGCCGGTTGCCGAAGCGCGCACGCCGCCTGCGCCCGCCAGCGCACCAGCGCCTTCATCATCGGCGTCGGCCGCAGCGTCCGGCAATCTCAAGACGAGCCCCAAGGCGATCAAGGAGCCGTATTCCGAGCAGGCCGTGCGTGAGCTCACGCTGGCCGCAACGGCGGTGCCCGCGCCGCCCGGCGAAGCGTTGCGGCCCCCGGCGCCGGTGCCGCCGCGCACCGAGGCGCCACGCGCCATCGCCGGTGAGGGCGACGACGACGACCGGCTGGATTGGGCCTGGCCCGCCAAGGGCAGGATCGTCGCCGGGTTCTCGGACACCGCGAACCTCAAGGGCATCGACATCGCAGGCAACGCAGGCGATCCGGTGCTTGCGACCGCGCCCGGCAAGGTGGTGTACGCGGGCTCGGGATTGCGCGGCTACGGCAAGCTGATCATCATCAAGCACAACAAGACCTACCTGTCGGCGTACGCGCACAACCGCGACATCCTGGTCAAGGAAGGCCAGCAAGTTGCACGCGGGCAGAAGATTGCCGAGATGGGCAACTCGGATGCCGACGCGGTGAAGCTGCACTTCGAGATTCGCCGCCTGGGCAAGCCCATGGACCCGGCGCGGTACCTGCCGCCCGCATGAAGCGCACGGGGCCGCGCTCGGGCGCAACGCGGATCAGCCTCCGGTGAGCGCACGTCCAGCCGACCCCGATCTGCTCGGCGACCCCGAGCCTGGCGAGGCGACCGACGACGACGCGCCCATCGCAGCGGCATTCGTCGACGAGCCCGCGCCTGCGGCCGACCGCTATTCCGGCGACCTCCCGCTCGAGGCACCCGCGCCGGGACTCGCGGCGGACTTCGTCGCCGATCTCACGCAGCTCTATCTCAACGAGATCGGCCAGCACGCGCTCCTGACGGCGCCGCAGGAGCTCGAGCTCGCGCGCGCCATGCGCGCCGGCAGCTTCGAGGCGCGGCAGACGCTCATCGAGCGCAACCTGCGCCTCGTGGTGAGCCTCGCGCGCCATTACACCAATCGCGGCCTCGCGCTGCCCGACCTCATCGAGGAAGGCAACTTGGGCCTCATCCACGCGCTGGAGAAATTCGATCCGGAGCGCGGATTTCGCTTCACGACCTACGCGACCTGGTGGATCCGCCAGTCGATCGAGCGCGCCGTGATGAACCAGTCACGCACCATTCGCCTGCCCGCGCACGTGGTGAAGGAGCTCAACGTCGTGCTGCGCGCGCTGCGCCACCTCGAGAATCACGCGCCGCCGAGCGGGCGCGATGCAACGCTCGAGGACGTCGCGCACCTGCTCGGCAAGCCGGTCGCCGAGGTGGAGCGCCTGCTGCGCTATCACGAGCAGCCGCTGTCGCTCGACGCCCCGCTCGATCGCGATCCGGGTCTCACCGTGGGCGAAGGCGTCGCCGACGAATCGGCCCTGTCACCCGAGCTGCTGCTGCACGAAAGCGCGCTGGAGCGCACGGTCGCCGAATGGATGAGCGAGCTGCCGGAGCGCCAGCGCCGCGTGGTGGAGCGCCGCTACGGGCTCAACAACTGCGCGCTCGCCACGCTGGACGACCTCGCGCGCGAGCTCGGCGTCACGCGCGAGCGCGTGCGCCAGATCCAGGGCGAGGCGATCGAGAAGCTGCGCGGGCGCCTGGCACGCAAGGGCCACGTGCGCGACGACTTCCTGTAGTCGCTCGCGCGATCGTAAGTACACTTACCAATCACCCAGGGTGTATGTGCCGGCATCGACGGTCCGGCGCGCGCTGGGCGGGGACGGCCGCGTTGGCCGCGCTCAACCGGCCGCGTCGCGCAACGCGCCCGCACCGGGCAGCACTTCGATCGCACGCTCCAGCGTGGACAGCATCGCCGCACGCTCGCGCGGGCGCTCGCCCGTATCGCCGTAGCGCAATGTCGCGAACGATTGCCCGATCGCGTGGAATGCGATGGCGAACTGCGGCCAGCGCGCCGCGGCGCGCGCGGCGAATGCAAGCGGCCCTTCGTGCGGTGCGCGTGCGAGCCCGGCGCGCGCCAGGCGCCTGCATACTTCATCCCACAACACGAGCGCACGTTCCTGCCGGCGGCGCTTGAGCGCCAGCCACGCGAGCACGGCGAGCGCCCACAGCGCCGCGAGGCCCAAGAAGCCCGCGACGATCTGCCACGGCGCATAGCGGTCGAAGGACAGCGCGCGCCACAGCTCGCGCTGGCGCTCGAAGTCGAAGTTGACGACGTTGCGCCGCCACTGGTGGTTCACTGCATCCCAGGCGAGCTGGAACGACTTCAGCCAGCCACCGTCGAGCCGCGCGAGCAGCGGAATCGGATCGCCGGCGGGGAGCGCCGCGCCGAGCCCGCGCTCGATGCGCAGTGGCGACACCGCCGCGGTCGGATCGACGCGCTGCCACATCCCGCCGATCAGGGCTTCGGCCCATGCATGCGCGTCGGACTGGCGCACGATCATGTAGCCGCCGCGCGGGTTCACGTCGCCGCCCTGGTATCCCGTCACCACGCGCGCCGGGATGCCGGCCGCGCGCATGAGCACCACGAAGGCGCTGGCGTAGTGCTCGCAGAAGCCGCGCTTGGCGCCGAACAGGAACTCGTCGACCGGCTCGCCGGTGTAGCGCGGTGGCGCGAGCGTGTAGACGAAGGGCTCGGCGCGAAAATGCCGCAGCACCGCGAGCACGTAGTCGCGCTCGTCCGGATGCGCTGCGCGCAGCTCGCGCGCGAAGTCGACGCTCCGCGGATTGCCCGGCGGCAACGCGCGATTGAGATCGACCTCGCGCTGCGACGCCGGTGGATAACTGCCGCGCAGCACCGATTTCTGCACGTAGCGCAGCGGCTGCGTGACCGGCACGCGCGCGAGCAGCTGCTGCTCGCGCGTGAGCTGCGCAAGGCTGCGCGTTTCCTCGTCGCTCGCCCCGTCGGCCTGCGTGAGCTGCGGCAATTGGGCCGGAAGGTCGAGCGCGAACAGCCACCCGTGACCGTTCGGCTCGAGCGCCACCGTGTATGAGACGACCGGCCCGTCCGCCGGCGCGAGGACGCCGTCGGTGCGCGGCGGCAGCGGGGTCCATGTACGGCCGTCGAAGCGCGACAGCACCGGTCCGCGCCAATAGCGCTCCCGCCGCTCCGGGATGGCACCGTCGAAGTCGACCCGAAACGCGACCGCATCCGATTGCGACAGCTCGCTGATGCTCCCGGGCGACATGCGGTCGGACAAGCCGGTGCTCGCGGCTGCATCGCGCGGCAGGCCCCACAGCGGTCCGGTCAGGCGCGGGAAGAGGAAGAACGCCAGGAGCGCGAGCGGCAGTCCCTGGGCGATCATGACGAGCGTGCGCTTGACCGCCGTGCCCCACGCCTCGAACTCGAAATCATCCGCGCCCGGCCGCGCGAGACCGTCGAGCGTGCCACCCATGAGCAGGATCACCGGCAGCGCCGCGATCGCGGCGAGCATCGACTGGTCGTAGAAGAACGGCGTGATGACGAGCGCCATCGTGACGCACACGAGCAGCGTGCCGTCGCGCAGCGTGCGCGCTTCGAGGAACTTGAGGCCGGCGAGCACGTAGAGCAGCGCCACGCACGGATCGCGTCCCAGGAGGTAGCCGCCATACGACTGGCGGATCGCGATGCCGAGCACGACGGCGAACAATGCGAGCGCCCACGACGGGATGCGCGCGGGCTTCGCGTGCGGCCGCAGCCGGTCACGGCGCAGCAGCGCGAAGCGCAACGCGACGAGCATGGCGCCGAACAGCGCCACCCAGATCGGCAGGTGCACGGCAAGCGGCACCTGGGCCGCGAGCAGCAACGCGCCGAGCCAGCGGATCTGCAGCGCCTTGAGCGGCAGCACCGCACCTTCGTTGTGCAGCCACTCGGGCCGGTTGCGCCACGCGGCGATCATGGCAGCTCGGCCGGAAAGAGCGCGAGCGCGCTCAACGCGGCGCGCCGATGCTCCCGACCCTGCGCTGCGGGCAGCGCGAGGCCGGGCATCGACAGCGCGAACGGCCGCGCTGCGCGCTCGGCGCCGAGCACCCAGGCGGACAGGCGCGACAGGCGCGCTTCGACATCCATGTGCTCGGGCAGCGTGCGCCAGTCGAGGACGACCGGCCCACCGCCTGCGCCTTCGAACGCCTTGGTGTACCAGCCGGCTCCGCGCGCGACCGCTTTCCAGGCAACGCGTTGGGGCGGATCACCGCGCTGATAGTCGCGCAGGCCGGCGAGATCGGCGTCTTCGCCACGGCCGCGCGCAACCGCGTCGGCGCCGCCCGGTCCGAAGGGCAACGGAGGCGGCGACGCCTCGGGCGCGGGAAACGCCAACCCGACGAGCGGGAAGTGCACGTACGCCCAGGCCTTCCACAAGCCGAGCGGATAGGTCGACGACAGCGTGACGCGCCCGAGCGCGACGCGTCCGCGTGTCGGCGCCGGAATTTCCAGCGCGACGGTGCGTGCCGCGCCGGCGGGCACGTCGGCCATGACGCGCGACTTGCGCGCCGACAGCGTCACGGCCAGGCGCGTGGCTGCGCCCGGCATGAGCGCCAGTGAAAAGGCCACTTTGCCGCCCACGAAGGTGTCGCCTGCAGCGAGCGGCTTCACCTCCATGCCGGCGAGGTTGCGAAACGTGTGCAGCAGCGCGGCAGCGGTCAATCCGGCGAGCAGGAACGTCACCGCCAGTCCGAGCGACAGCGCATAGTTCAGCGACGTGAGCAGCATCAGCAAGAGGGTGATCATCACCGCGATGCCGCGCCGCGTGGGCAGGATGTAGATGCGCGAATGGCGCAGCACCACCAGATCGCGGTCCGCCGGTGCGCCGCGGAACAGCCGCTGCCGCCAGCGCGCGAGCAGGCCTGCTGCAGGCGGCATCGCGGCCGCGCCTGCCATGCCGCGATTCAGGTGAGCGCGACGGCGCGGATCAGCGCCTGCGCCTGCAGCGCACCGGCGCGCGCGCCGCCAGCGAGACGATGGCCGGCCACCGAGGCGAAGACGGCCTGCACGTCTTCGGGCACCACCATGGGTCGACCCGCGATGAGCGCCCATGCGCGTGCCGCGGCGAGCAGCATCAGGCCCGCGCGCGGGCTCAAGCCCCGGCGCGCACCTGCATCGCCGCCGTTCACGCCGGCGAGATGGCCGCGCGACGCCGCGAGCAATGCCTGCACGTAGTCGAGCAGCGCGGGCGCGACATGGATCTGCGCCGCTTCGCGCTGCCATTCGGCGAGGGTTGCCGGATCGCACGCAGGCTCGATCTCGGCCATCTTGAGGCGACGATCACCACCGGACAGGAGCTCACGCTCGGCCGCGCTGTCGGGATAGCCGAGCTCGATCGCCATGAGGAAGCGGTCGAGCTGTGATTCCGGGAGGGGATACGCGCCGATCTGCTCGACCGGATTTTGCGTCGCGATGACGAAGAACGGGTCCGGCAGCTTGCGTGTCTGGCCGTCCTGCGAGACCTGCCGCTCTTCCATCGCCTCGAGCAGCGCGCTCTGCGTCTTGGGCGGCGCGCGATTGATCTCGTCGGCCAGCACCACCGAGTGGAAGATCGGTCCTGCGTGGAAGCGAAACGCCTGCATGCGCTCGTCGTACACCGATACGCCGAGCACGTCCGCCGGCAGCAGGTCGCTCGTGAACTGGATGCGGACGTACTTGAGCCCCAGCGTGGCAGCGAGCGCCTGGGCGAGCGTGGACTTGCCCACGCCCGGGATGTCCTCGATCAGCAGGTGGCCGCGCGCCAGCAGGCAGGCGATCGCCAGCTTGATCGCGTCGTCCTTGCCCACGACGATGCGGCCCAGCTGTGCGGCGACGCCGGCGATGCGCTGCGCGGTCGGAACCGATTGGGACGCGGGACGGACGCTCATGGGATGAGGATGACAGCGGCGGTGAGACGATCGTTCACTGTAACGGACGGACGCGGCCTCGTCACCCGGCCGGAGGCCGCGCTACACTTCCCGGGCGACGAACGGACGGCGCGCTACACTTGCCGGCGACGAACGGAGGGATGAGCCCGATGGGCCGTCTCCGCGGGGGAACCCGGGTGTGGCACGCCGCATCGGCGGCGCGCTTCACAGGCCAGCGCGCGCCGCCAGCCGAGCGATCCTGCCTCGCACCGCTCGTTGCCGATCGAACGCTGCGCAGCCCAAGCCATGCCGACCGCCTACATCACGCATCCTTCGTTCCTCCTGCACGACATGGGCCCGTATCACCCCGAGTGCCCGGAGCGTGTCGCAGCGATCGACGAGCGCCTCACGGCACAGGGGCTTGCCGCGCAGCTTGCGCAGCACACGGCGCCGCCCGCCACGCGCGCGCAGCTGGCGCGCGTGCACGGTACCGACTACATCGATCTCATCGAGGCGGCGAGCCCGGATGCGGGACTGCATTATCTCGACCCGGATACCGCGCTGTGTCCCGACTCGCTGACGGCCGCCCGTCACGCGGCAGGCGCCGCCGTCCAGGCCGTCGACCTCGTGCTGAGCGGCGCGGCAGGCAACGCCTTCTGCGCGGTGCGCCCGCCGGGCCATCATGCGGAGCGCAATCGCGCGATGGGATTCTGTGTCTTCAACAACATCGCGGTTGCCGCGGCGCATGCGCTCGATGCTCACGGCCTGCAGCGCGTGGCGATCGTCGATTTCGACGTGCATCACGGCAACGGCACGGAGGAGATCTTCGCCGAGGACCCGCGCGTGCTCATGGTCGGGACGTTCCAGTACCCGCTCTATCCCTATAGCGGCGTCGAGCCGCTCGGCCCCAACATGCACAACGTGCCGCTCGCCCCGGGCAGCGGCTCGGACGCGTTCCGCGCGGCCGTCACCGAACACTGGCTGCCCGCGCTCGAGGCGCACCGGCCGGAGCTCATACTCATTTCGGCCGGGTTCGATGCGCACCGCGACGACCCGCTCGCCGGACTCGAGTTCGACGACGACGACTATGCATGGGTGACGCGCCAATTGGTCGCAGTGGCCGCGCGCCATGCAGCCGGGCGGATCGTGTCCTCGCTCGAGGGCGGCTACGCGCTCGGCGCGCTCGGCCGCAGCGCCACCGAGCACGTGCGCGTGCTGCTCGAGGCGTAGGCGGCCCGGCTGCGGGCAAGGTTCGTGGCGATGGAGCGACGCAGCTTTCTCGGAGCGTGTGCGGTGCTCGGCAGCGCGCTTGCCACGGCTGCGCACGCGCAGGATGGCGCACCGCGCACGTATGCCCGCGTGCGCCTGGTGGACGAGCACGGTGCTGCGCTGCGCGCGCGTGACGTGGCGCCGGACACGAACTATGTCTTCCAGTATCCGTATGCGGCCACGCCGTGCTTTCTCCTGCGCCTCGGCGCGCCGGTGCAGCCGGTCGCCGCACTGCGCAGGCGCGACGGGGCGGCGTACGAATGGCGCGGCGGCGTCGGGCCCGATCGTGCGTTGGTGGCCTTCTCGGCGATCTGCGCCCACAAGCTGGCATACCCCACGCGCGACGTGTCCTTCATTCGTTATCAGCGCGACCGGTCCGCAACGTCGGGCGGCCATGTCATCCACTGCTGCGCCGACCACAGCGTCTACGACCCGGCCGAGGGCGCGCGCGTGGTGGCGGGCCCCGCACCGCAACCGCTGGCGGCGATCGTGCTCGACCACGACGCGCAAGCCGACGAGCTGTATGCGACCGGCACGCTGGGCGCGGAGCAGTTCGACGCTTTCTTCGCGCAATACGGGCTGAAGCTCGCGCTGGAGTACGGCAGCACCAATCGCGCGCGCGCAGCGGTCACCGGGACGACGGTCGTGCGCGAGCTCACCCGCTATTGCCGCAATACCGTGCAGTGCTGAAGCCGGTGGCGCCGGCCATCGTGGTGCGCGACCTGCGCAAGCGGTACGTCGACGTCGAGGCGGTGCGCGGCGTGTCGTTCAGCGTCACGGCCGGCACCACGACCGCGCTCCTCGGCGGCAACGGCGCCGGCAAGACGACGACCCTCTCCATGCTGCTCGGCGTGCTCACGCCGACCGCCGGGACGATCCACGTGCTCGGCGAGGACATGACGCGGCACCGCTATCGCGTGCTGCCGCGGCTCAATTTCACGTCCCCGTATGTCGACATGCCGAAGCGCCTCACGGTGCGGGAAAACCTGCGCGTCTTCGCCGATCTCTACGGGCTGCGCACGCCGGCCGCACGCATCGCCGAGCTGGCGCAGGAATTCGAGCTCGCCGATTTCCTGCGCCGTCCCTACGGCGAGCTGTCGGCAGGCCAGCGCACCCGCGTGTCGCTCGCCAAGGCGCTGCTCAATCAGCCCGAAGTGCTGCTGCTCGACGAGCCGACGGCCTCGCTCGATCCCGACGTCGGCGACCGGATGCGCAGCTACCTCGAGCAATACCAGCGCGCGAGCGGCTGCACGATGCTGCTCGCCTCGCACAACATGGGCGAGGTCGAGCGCCTGTGCGACGACGTCATCATGCTGCGCGCCGGCACCGTCGTCGACCAGGGCGCGCCCCGCGCGCTGGTCGAGCGCTACGGCCGCGACAACATGGAGGAGGTGTTCCTCGACGTGGCGCGCGGAACGGCACGCGACCGCCTGCCGGTGGAGATCGAGCGATGAAGACGGTCGCGCGAGGCGACCTGCTGCATCGGCAGACCGGGGCGATGGCGTCGCTGCGGCGCGTGCGCGCTCTCATCCTGCGCCATGCGTACCTGCTGCTGAAGTCGTGGCCGCGGCTGGTGTCGATGATGTACTACCCGACCGTCACGATGGTGCTGTGGGGCTTCGTGACGATCTACCTGCGGCCGGGCAATTCGGTCCTGCAAAGCGCGCCGGGATTCTTCCTCGGCGCCGTGCTGCTGTGGGACGTGCTCTTTCGCGGGCAGCTCGGCGTATCGCTGACGTTCATCGAGGAGATGTACGCCCGCAACGTCGGCAACCTGTTCGTGAGCCCGCTGCGTCTCTACGAGCTCATCGCGGGCCAGCTGGCGATGAGCATCCTGCGCACGCTGATCGGCGTCGGCGGCGCATGTTTTTTCGCATGGCTGCTGTTCCGCTATTCGATCTTCTCGCTCGGCTTCCCGCTGCTCGCGTTCTTCGTGAACCTGCTGATGTTCGGATGGGCGATCGGGCTTGCGGTGTCGGCGCTGATCCTGCGCTGGGGATTGGGCGCCGAAGAGCTCGCCTGGGCGGCGATCTTCCTGTTCGCGCCCGTGTCCGGCGTGTACTACCCGATCGCCGTGTTGCCGCACGTGATGCAGACGATCGCGTGGACACTGCCGTCGGCGTACGTCTTCGAAGGGATGCGCGGCGTGCTGCTCGACGGCCGTTTCGACTGGTCGCTGTGGCAGACGGCCTTCGTGCTCAACTTCGTCTACATCGGTGTCGGCGCCGCGCTGTTCCGCTGGGCCGTAGGCTATGCGCGCAACCGGGGGCTGCTCCTGCAGATGGGGGAATGACGGACGCTCGACTGCCCTCAAACGACCAGCGCGGCAATTACGCGCCGGCCTTCGCCCAGCAGGATGTTGAAGGTGCGGCATGCGGCGCGCGTGCCCATGATCTCCAGGCCCACGTGCGCTGCCGCGAGCGGCTGGGTCACGCGCGGGTGCAGGAAGTGCTGGGTCGCACCCGTGCCGAGCAGCACGATCTCGGGCCGATAGCGCAGCAGCCCCTCGAAGTCGGCGCTCGTGAGCGCGTCCAGGCCCTGGGGCGCAAAGCCGGGCTCGACGCCCTCGGGCGTGAGGACGCAATTGGTCCGCACTTCGCTCGTGCCGACCTTGATCCAGCCGTCGCCAATGCCGGTCACCAGGACCGTGGCTGGGGTCTGCAGGTGGAATTTCATCGCTTGATCGATCACGCGGCTCTTTCCGCATTGCGGTAAAGCCGTGAATTGGCTAGCATTGTAACGTTTTGCCCTACGTCGCTCGGACGGTTCCGGGCGCTTACGCAGAGGTCGGCATGTCTTCGCTTCCCCAGACGCAGTTCGCGCGCATCGAGCGCCTCCCGCCGTACGTCTTCAACATCACCACGGAGCTCAAGATGGCCGCCCGCCGCCGCGGGGAGGACATCATCGACTTCGGGATGGGCAATCCGGACGGCCCCACGCCTGCGCATATCGTGGCCAAGCTCGTCGAGACGGTGCAACGCGGCGACACCCACGGCTATTCGGTCTCGAAGGGCATCCCGCGCTTGCGCCGCGCGATCTGCCATTGGTACGACCGGCGCTGGGGGGTGCAGTTCGACCCCGAGACCGAGGCGATCGTCACGATCGGCTCGAAGGAAGGCATCGCCCATCTGGCGCTGGCCACGCTGGGTCGCGGCGACACCGTGCTCGTGCCCAACCCGAGCTATCCGATCCACATCTACGGCCCGGTGATCGCGGGGGCGGACATCCGCCAGGTGCCGCTCACGCCCAGCGTCGACTTCTTCGCCGAGCTCGAGCGCACGATCAAGCTGTCGGTCCCCAAGCCGAAGATGCTGATCGTCAACTTCCCGGCCAACCCCACCGCGCAGTGCGTCGAGTTGCCGTTCTTCGAGAAGCTGGTGGCACTCGCGCGCGAATACGGCATCTACATCGTGCACGACCTCGCGTACGCCGACATCACGTTCGACGGCTGGAAGGCGCCTTCGATCATGCAGGTGGAAGGCGCGCGCGATGTCGCGGTCGAGTTCTTCACGATGTCGAAGAGCTACAACATGGCCGGCTGGCGCATCGGCTTCATGGTGGGCAACCGCGACCTGGTCTACGCGCTGTCGCGCATCAAGGGCTATCACGACTACGGCACGTTCACCCCGCTGCAGGTGGCGGCCATCGCCGCGCTCGAAGGTCCCCAGGAATGCGTCGAGGAGATCGCGCAGAAATACCAGAAGCGCCGCGACGTGCTCGTCAAGGGCCTGCACGAGGCCGGCTGGAAGGTCGACGTGCCCAAGGCCTCGATGTACGTGTGGGCGCAGATCCCGCAGCCCTACGAGACGCTCGGCTCGCTCGAGTTCTCGAAGAAGCTGCTTGCGGCCGCGAAGGTCTCCGTGTCGCCCGGCATCGGCTTCGGCGAGTTCGGTGACGGCCACGTGCGCTTCGCGATGATCGAGAACGAGGCGCGCACCCGCCAGGCCATCCGCGGCATCAAGCAGATGTTCCGGGAGGACGGGCTGCTGTGAGCGCCGGGAGTCGTGCTCCGATGAAGCCGCTGCAGGTCGGGCTGCTCGGCTTCGGCACCGTGGGGCGCGGCACCTGGGACGTGCTTCGCCGCAACGAAGAGGAGATCACCCGCCGTGCCGGGCGGCCCATCCGTATCACGCGCGTGGCGACGCGTACGCTCGACCGGGCGCGCGAAGGCCTGCGCGGCGTCGACGGGGTCGAGCTCACGAACGATCCGCACGTCATCACGCGGCATCCCGACCTCGACATCGTGTGCGAGCTGATCGGCGGCGTGGATGCCGCGCGCGACCTGATCCTCGACGCGATCGCGCACGGCAAGCACGTCGTGACCGCCAACAAGGCGCTGCTGGCGCATCACGGCACGGAGATCTTCGCCGCGGCGCATGCGCAGGGCGTCATGGTGGCGTTCGAAGGCGCGGTCGCCGGCGGGGTGCCGATCATCAAGGCGCTGCGCGAAGGCCTCACCGCCAACCGGATCGAGTGGATCGCCGGCATCATCAACGGCACGTCGAACTTCATCCTGTCCGAGATGCGCGCGCGCGGCGCATCGTTCGCCGACGTGCTCAAGGAAGCGCAGGCACTGGGCTACGCGGAGGCGGATCCCACCTTCGACGTCGAAGGCATCGACGCCGCGCACAAGCTCACCATCATGTCGGCGATCGCGTTCGGCGTGCCGATGCAGTTCGACAAGGCGTACGCCGAAGGGATCTCGCAGCTGCATCGCGAGGACATCACCTACGCCGAGGAGCTCGGCTACCGCATCAAGCTGCTCGGCATCACCCGCCGCGCGGCCAAGGGCATCGAGCTGCGCGTGCATCCGACGCTCATTCCCGCGAAGCGCCTGATTGCGAATGTGGAGGGCGCCATGAACGCGGTGCTGGTCAAGGCCGACGCGGTCGGGGCGACGCTCTACTACGGGGCTGGTGCCGGCGCCGAGCCGACGGCCAGCGCGGTGATCGCGGACCTGGTGGACGTGACGCGCATGCACACCGCCGATCCGGAGCATCGCGTGCCGCACCTGGCCTTCCAGCCCGACCAGATGACGGACGTGCCGTTCCTGCCCATGGGCGAGGTGCAGACGAGCTATTACCTGCGCATGCGCGTCGAGGACCGTCCGGGCGTGCTGGCCGACATCAC
>Ga0308173_10001188_pt1 | contig 12634 bp, 11 predicted proteins | sample PhyPR1_FD_203716 | JGI IMG/M metagenome (GOLD analysis project Ga0308173, IMG submission 203716) | Soil microbial communities from UC Gill Tract Community Farm, Albany, California, United States - DLSLS.P.R1 | ecosystem: Environmental > Terrestrial > Soil > Agricultural land | place: USA... | reverse complement strand
AATGCGGCGCGGACGACAATGCCGGAAAACTGTTTCTCGCCCTGTACGGACAAGGCTCGGCCTACGATGCCAGCAAGCGCGTCAATGACATTCCTGAAAGCGAAGTGTGGCAGTTCGACCAGCAGCGCCTGATTGACGAAGTCAAGCGTGACGCCGGCCCGATTGCCCCGGACCGTTTATTCGTGATGTATCCCTATGCAAGCTCCCGGCGCAAGAACCTCGACATGGCCGGGACCGGGTACCTTTACGTTCCGCCATCATGCCGCCGCGCAGACAGTCTGTGTCATGTTCATGTAGCGCTGCATGGCTGCAAGCAGGATGCCAGGAATTTCGCCGCAACGGCCGGCTACAACAATTGGGCCGAGTACTACAAGGTGATCGTGGTCTACCCGGCGGTGAAGCCGGGCGCTGCGCAAGCGGAAGAAGTGTGCCAGGCGGGCCCGGTCCCTGAAGGCGCAAACGCTTCCTGGATCGAGCCCAACGAGAATGGCTGCTGGGACTGGTGGGGTTACCTGGATACGGGCTGGCCCGAGCAGTACCGCTACCTCACCCGGAAAGCTCCGCAGATGCGGGTCATTGAACGCATCATTGCTGAAGTCACGAGGCCGGTTCATTAGAGCGGATGCGGCCGCGTGATAAGCGATTACCTCTTCCTGGGCGCCCAGGACACGCTGACCCGCCCCTTGACCACGAAGGTCTGGCAGGCCATGCGATAGCCATTGCTGACCTCTTCCGAAGTGAGGTGCTGGAGCTCCTTCTCCTTCACCGTGTCCGTATTCTCGATGCCCTGCTCAATGCGGCACTGGAATGGAATGCCGCCTTTTCCCTGCAATGACACGCGCAGCAGGTTGCTGTTCTCCGGCGCGTTGACGATTTTGCCGCCGTTGCTGATAAACGTTACTTCAATCATCAAAAATCCCGGGCATATAGACTCTTACCGCGGCCATGTTCAGCGCCGCACAAGCTGGGTATCCAGGCTGCCGAAACAAGCGAGCTTCTTCAATTCGGCCCTTGCCTCCTCAATGGCGGGAAAACGCGGAAAGAACTTGCTTGGACCTTGCGCACCCGCACCGGCATGCTGTTCGCGCTCAGCGGCACGCAGCGAGGCTTGCGGCATCCAGGTCGACATGTCGACGCCGGAGCAGGCGAGCCGGAACGCCGATATTGTCGTGACTGCGTCGCGCTCGGTCGAGCCGCTGTTCCGCGGCGAGTGGCTGAAGCAGGGCGCGTTTGTCGCCGCCATCGGCTCCAGCCTGCCGCATACCCGCGAACTCGATGACGCGGCGCTCGCGCGGGCCAAGGCCGTGGTCGTGGAATGGCGCATGCAATCGATGCGGGAAGCCGGCGACATCGTGCGGGCCGACCCGGCGCTGCTGCCCCCGGAAAAAATTTTTGAGCTGGGCGACGCGGTTACCGGCAGCGTGCAGCCGCGCCAGAGCGCGGATGACATCCTGGTCTACAAGGCGGTCGGCGTGGGCCTGCAGGATATCGCGCTGGCCGCCTTGGCATACCGGCGCATCGCCGCGGGCGGCGGCGCAGGCTGAGCCGCGGCCTGAAGCGGGCCGGACGTCAGTCCCGCGAGCCGGCCTGCCCGGCATCGATCCGGAAGCTGTAGCCATGCCGCTCGAAGTCCAGTGACTCGTAAAACCGGTGCGCCCGCTCGCGGCTGGCATTGGATGAGAGCATGGCCTTGTAGCAGCCCTTCGCGGCGCACAGCCCCAGCGCATGCGCCATCATCCGCCTGCCCACGCCCTGCCCCTGCCACGCCGCGTCGACGGCCACATCTTCAATCACCGCCGACGGCATGCCCATGTGGGCCAGGTTGTCCATGATGAGCAGCGCATAGGAGCCGACTATCCTGCCTTCGCAGCGCGCCACGTAGATCTTGTAATCCGGGTAGCGCGCGATGCGCTCGAACAGGCGCTCGGCCTCGGGCAGCGGCAGCGACTCCTGGTCGCCGAGCTGCCCGTACAGGCGCAGCACTTCGGGAAGATCAGCCCTCGATGCTTCCCCGCAAACGATGTCGCCGCTCATGGCCGCGTGCCATGCGAGGGCCTGCCGAGCTGCGACGGCAGCAATGCATAGGCATCGCGCACCCAGTCGCACAGCAGCGGCCGGGTGTCGCGCGGGTCGATGATCTCTTCGACGCCGAAGTTTTCCGCGGTCCGGAATGGCGAGCGGAACGCTTCCAGCCGGGCGCGGATATCTTCCAGCAAGGCTTGCCTGTCATCGCTGGCTTCCAGTTCGCTGCGGTAGGCCGCCTCCAGCCCCCCTTCCACCGGCAAGGAGCCCCAGTCGCCCGATGGCCAGGCATAGCGCTGCACGAAGCCATGGCGGTTGGTCATGCCGGCGCCGCCGACGCCGAAGCACTTGCGGATGATGATCTCGGCGGTGGGCACGGTGGCCTGGTACACCGCCGCCACCGCGCGCGCCGCATAGCGTATGGTGCCGCGCCGCTCGGCATGGGTGCCGACCGCGATGCCGGGCTGGTCGGTCAGCACCACCACCGGCAGGTGGAAGGTCTGGCACAAGTCGACCAGCCGTGTCATCGCGTCCGACCCTTCCACGGTCATTACACCGCCGGCGATATACGGGTCCGATGCGATGACCCCGACCGGGTGGCCATCCAGCCGGGCCAGCGCGGTCACCACCGCGCCGCCATAGCGGGCCAGCTCGAACACCGAGCCGACGTCGAAGATGGCCGCCATCAGCGGCCTGATCCGCACCGGCTGGCGCCGGTTGCGCGGCACCGCGCTGAGCAGCTTTTCCTCGCGCCGGTCGGCCGGGTCGCTGCATGGCTGCACCGGCGGCGCCTGGTAGACATTGGACGGCAGGTAGGAAAGGAAGCCGCGTATCTGGCGGAACGCTTCTTCTTCGCTGGGGACCACCACGTCCACCACGCCGCTCTTGCGGTGGATCTGCGCGCCGCCCAGCTCTTCCTTGCTCAGGTTCTCTCCAGTGGCGAACTTGACCACCGGCGGGCCGGCGGTGAACAGCTGCGCGGTCGGCTCGACCAGGATGGAGAAATGCGAAGTCACCACGCGCGCCGCGCCCAGGCCCGCGACCGAGCCCATGCATGCGGCCACCACCGGCACCATGCTCATATTGTCGACCACGTAATTCCATGCCGGGTTGGCCGGCACATAGGTATAGCCGTAGCGCTCCAGCATCTTGACGCTGCCGCCGCCGCCGGTGCCGTCGACCAGCCGCACCATGGGCAAGCGCAGGCTGTTGGCCATCTGTTCCGCGTGGATCTGCTTGCCGCGGATGCCGGCGTCGGAAGCGCCGCCGCGTATGGTGAAGTCATCGCCGCCGACCACCACCTTGCGCTGGTCGATGCGGCCGGTGCCGTAAATGAAGTTGGCCGCCATGAAGCTCTTCAACTGGCCATTCTCGTATTCGGCCTTGCCCGCCAGCGTGCCGATCTCGCGAAAACTGCCCGCGTCCAGCAAGGCGGCAATCCTGTCCCTGATCGGGAGCTTGCCATGCGAGCGATGCTTGGCGACCTTTTCAGTGCCGCCCATTTCCTTTGCCATTGCTTCGCGTTTGCGCAATTCATCAAGTTCCGGCTGCCAGCTCATCAACATCTCCATTCATATTGTCCATATGCGGCCGGCGCATCCGGCCGCCCGCCTTCAACGCTTCAGCTTTCCAGCACTACCAGCAACTGCTGCTCGGTCACGTGGTCGCCTTCGGCCACCTTGATATCGACGATCTTGCCGCCGGCCGGCGCGGTCACCGGTATTTCCATCTTCATGGACTCGAGGATGAGTATGGTCTCGTCCTCCGACATGACCTGCCCGACCCTGGCTTCCACTTTCCATACGGTGCCGGTCACTTCGGATTCGATATTAATGCTAGGCATGCACACGCTCCTTTTGTTAACTTCGTCAATGAGTTGGATATCAGCCCTGTTTCCGGCCCAGCACCTCGGCGCCAAGGCCGGTGTGGATCCGGCCCGAGCGGAAGTCCTGGTCTTCCAGCACTTGCCGGGCGAACGCGATATTGGTCTTCACGCCTTCGACCACGAACATGTCCAGCGCCTCCAGCATGCGCCGGATGGCGCCGTCACGCGTGGCGCCGTGCGTGATGACCTTGGCGATCATGGGATCATAGAACGGGGTGATGGCGCTGCCTTCGGCGTAGCCGGTTTCAACCCGTATGCCCGCTCCCGCGGCCGGGCGGAATACCCGCAGCGGCCCGGGCGACGGCAGGAAGCGCTTCGCATCCTCGGCATAGATGCGCACTTCGATCGCATGGCCCTTGCTTGCGATTTGGTCCGGCAGCACCGCGTCCAGCCGCTCGCCGGCGGCCAGCCGGATCTGCGATTGCACCAGGTCGATGCCGGTCACTTCCTCGGTCACCGCGTGCTCCACCTGCAGCCTGGTGTTCATCTCCAGGAAGCTGAAGCCGGCATCCGGGTCGTACAGCGTCTCCACCGTGCCGATATTGTCGTAGCCCAGCTCGGCCAGGATGGCGGTGATGCGCTCGGCCACCGGCATGATGGCCGGCCTGGCAATGTCGGGCGCAGGCGACTCCTCGATCACTTTCTGGTGCCGCCGCTGCACCGAGCAGTCGCGCTCGAACAGGTGGCGCACCGCGCCATGGCGGTCGGCCAGCACCTGGAACTCGATATGGCGCGGCCGCGCCAGCAGCTTTTCCAGGTACAGCTCGGCATTGCCGAAGCTGCGGGTCGCCAGCGAAGCGGCGCGCTCCAGCGCCGCTGCCAGTTCCTGCTCGCCATGCGCTGGCAGCATGCCTATGCCGCCGCCGCCGGTGGCCGGCTTGACCAGCACCGGGAAGCCCACGTCCCGCGCGGCCTTCAGACTGTCTTCCCAGCCGCCGCGCAGGATGGCGCTGCTGGCGCACATCGGCATGCCATGCCTGGCCATCAATTCCCTGGCCCGGGTCTTGTGGCCCATCGCCTCTATCCAGCGCGGGCTGGGGCCGATGAAGCCGACGCCCGCAGCCACCACCCGCGCCGCGAAGCCGGGGTTTTCGGACAGGAAGCCGTAGCCGGGATGAACGCCGTCCGCATGGCTTCGCCGGACCACGTCGAGGATCGCGTCCTGGTTCAGGTAGCTGGCCGCGGGCGCGGCCGGGCCGATCGCATGGGTTTCATCCGCCATGGCCAGGTAAGGCAGGTCACGGTCGGCTTCCGAATACACGGCGACGCTCCTGATGTTCAGCTCGCGCAGCGCCCGGATGACCCGGGCCGCGACCGCGCCGCGGTTGGCGACGACGACTTTATCAAACATGCGGTCTCCCTCTCATCTCGTTTTCCTGTCCCGCGGCTCAGGCCGCGGCCCGCGATGGGCCCTTGGGCACCGCCACCGTGCCGGTCACGCCGCGCTCAGCCAGTCCGGCCAGGCGCTGCGCATCGATGCCGAGGATGCCGGCCAGCACCTGTTCATTGTGCTGGCCCAGCGTCGGCGCGGCATGCCGCACCGGCGCCCACTTGTCATGCTCGCGATAGAAGGTGCCGCCGGCCAGGTACTGGCCGACAAAAGGCCTTGGCACCACGCGCCAGAAACCGCGCTGCACCAGGTGCGGGTCACGCAGCAGGCCGGGGATGGGACGGGCCACGCCGGCCGGCACGCCCACCGCCTGCAGCAGGGCCATCGCTTCATCGGCGCCATGGCGCATGGTCCAGGCGCCGATGGCTTCTTCGATCTGGTCCTGCCGCTGGCGCCGCCCGTCGGCATGGTCGAGGCCGGCGTCGTTCAGCAGCTCGGGCCGGCCTATCGCCTTGCACAGCGACTTCCACTGCGCATCGGTGGCGATCGCGATCACGATCCAGTCATCCGCGCCGCCGCAGCGGAAGCAGCCATGCGGCGCATAGTGCGGGTGCCGGTTGCCGATGCGCGGCCCGACGCGCCCAGTGACCGATTGCTCGATGATGGAGGGCGCCACCAGGGACAGCATGCCTTCCACCTGCGACACGTCGATGAAGCGGCCCTTGCCGCTCTTCTTGCGCGCGGTCAGCCCGATCAGCAGCGCCGCCGCCGCGTTATAACCGCCTATCGGGTCGCCATAGGCATAGGACGTCATGGTCGGCGGCCAGTGGTCCATGCCCGACACCATGGGCAGGCCGGATGCCTGTTCCAGCGTGCCGCCATAGGCGCGGGTATTGCTCCAGGCATTGTTGCTGCCGAAGGCCGGCATGGACACCATCACGATGTCCGGGTTGACTTCAGCCAGCGCCGGGTAGTCGAGGCCGAGCTTGGGCAGCACTTCGGCCGAGTAGTTTTCAATCACCGCATCGGCGCCGGCCACCAGTTCCTTGAGCAGCGCGACGCCTTCGGCGCTGGTCAGGTCCAGCGTTATACCGAGCTTGTTGCGGTTCATCATGTTGAAGTAGGTCGCCTTCTCGTACAGCCGCTCGCTGTAATAGGCATCGGTATAGCTGGTGCCGCGCCACCAGTCCGGGTAGGTGATGCTTTCCACCTTGATGATTTCGGCGCCCATGTCGCCCAGGTGCCGGGTCGCGAATGGCCCGGCCCAGCCCATGGTCAGGTCGATGACGCGCACGCCCTCGAGCGGCAGGCTGGCCTCGGCGGCAGCGCCTGGCCGGCCGGAACGCCCGGCCAGGCGCGCATCGTGCCGGCCCGCCAGCGGCGCCGTGCCGCCGGGCAAGGGCCCGGCGTCGCCCATGCGCTGCGGCAGGATGGGCGCTTCAAAGCAGGCGTCGCCTATGCGCACCGGGACAAAGGCGCCGCGCTCGCGGTGCACCGCCTGCGCCAGCAATTGCTCCATGGTCGGCACGATGACCACCGGCAGCCGCTCGGCGGCGCACAGTTGAAACCATTCCTGCGCGCTGCGGGCGGCCAGGATGGGCGTCAGGATGGCGTCGATCTCGTCAGCCCTTGTCAAGCGCTCGCCGCCGTCGATGTAGCGCGGGTCGTGCGCCAGTTCCGGCCGGCCCAGCACCTTGCACAGTCCGCGCCATTGCGCGGCGGTGACGGTGAAGATGCCCAGCCAGCCCTCTCTGGTTGGATAGATCGCCGCCGGGTGCTGGCTGCCAAAGCGGTTCACGCCGGCGCGCGACCGGCCGCGTCCCTCGATCGCCAGGCCGATGTCGATTTCCACCAGCTGCACCAGCGCCTCGTGCACGCTGACTTCATAACGGCGGCCGCCCGCCTCGCGCCCGAACAGGCCGGCGGCCGCGGTGTCGAAGGCGGCCAGCCCGGCGACGATGCCGGACTGGCTGTCATGCGGGATCAGCGGCGGCCCTTCGACCGGCCCGGTGCTGTGGATCACGCCGGCCAGCGCGCGGCAGACCGCCTCGGTTGCCGCATAGCCGCTGTACGGCCCGGACGAGCCGAACCACGTCAGCGTCACTTCGATCTGATCTTCGCGCCGGCTGTCGCCATGCAGGGAAAACGCCGGCAGGGGCGGCTGCGCCAGCGCGCGCGCATCCAGCACCACGTCGCTGGCGGCGGCCAGGCCGCGCACCTGCTCCCTGCCCTGTTCGCTGTGCAGGTCGACGATCACGCTCTGCTTGTTGGTATTGAGCCAGGCGAAGTAGGCGCTCTCGCGCTGGCCGCCGCCGGCATCCACCAGCGGCGCGGCCTGCCGGCCCGGGTCGCCGCCGGGCGGCTCCACCTTGATCACTTCGGCGCCAAAGTCGGCGAACAGCTTGCCGCAAAAAGCCAGCGCGACGCCAGCGCCTATTTCGACAACACGAATTCCTTCAAACGGCAGCATCCATAATCTCCGTAAGGGTTCAGCGGTGCTTCATGGTCGGGTCGAGCGCGACCCGCAGCGATTCTCCGAGCGCATTGAAAGCCAGCGCGGTGCACAGGATCGCCAGGCCAGGCGGATACATCTGGCTCGGCGCGAACTCCATGTTCTGGTAGGCGCGGGCCAGCATCGCGCCCCAGCTCGCATGCGGCGGCTGTATGCCCAGTCCCAGGAAACTGAGCGAGGCTTCGGCCAGCAGCGCGCCGGCCAGCAGCAGCGTCACCTGCACGATCACGGGCTGCACGGTGTTGGGCAGCACATGGCGCCACAGGATGCGGGCAGTGGAGGCGCCGAAGCAGCGCGCCGCATCCACGTACAGCTCCTGCCGGACCACCAGCGTGCGCGCCCGCACCAGCCGCGCCAGCTGCGGCGCGAACACGATGCCGACCGCGATCATGCCGTTGACCAGGCCTATGCCCAGCGCGCCGGTGACCGCGATCGCCAGCACAATGGCGGGGAAGGACAGCAGCGTGTCGATGCCGCGGCTGATCACCTCGTCGGTCCAGCCGCCCAGGAAGCCGGCCAGCAAGCCCACCGGCACGCCCAGCGCCACGGCGACGCCAACCGCCAGGAAGCTGGAAAACAGCGAGGCCGCGGCGCCGTGGATCAGGCGGCTCAGCACGTCGCGGCCAAGGTCGTCGGTGCCCAGCCAGTGCGCCACGGATGGTTCGGCCAGGGTATTGGTCAGGTCTTGCGCGATCGGCGAATAAGGCGCGATCAGCGGCGCCGCAATCGACAGCAGCGCCACCAGCAGCAGGAACAGCAGGCTGATGGTGGCGCCGGCATCCAGGCGCCAGCGCAGGCGGCGCGGCCGCGCCTCACCCTGCTCGATGTCGTTGATGACGGCGCTCATGACCTTACCCTCGGATCGACCACGCGGTACAGCGCGTCGGCGGTGAAGTTGATGACGATGACGATCAGCACCATGGTGAACACCACGCCCTGCACCACCGGGAAGTCGCGGTGCACCGCGCCATGCACGATCAGGCTGCCCATGCCGGGAATCGCGAACACCGCTTCCACCACCACGGTGGCGGCCAGCAGGCGGTTGGCCAGCAGCGCGATCACGGTCAGCAGGTTGACGCTGACATTCTTCAGTCCATGCTTCCACAGGATGACCGCCGGCCGCACGCCCTTCGCATGCAGCGTGCGCACCTGCTGCGACGACAGCAGCTCGGCCAGCGAGCTGCGCAGCTGGCGCGCCACCTCGGCCATGCCGCCGGCCGCCAGCGCCAGCGCCGGCAGCACCGCGTGGCGCAGCGCCTCGTACGGGTTCTCGCCGAGCGGCACCGAGCCGGTGGTCGGGAACCAGTTGCGCTCCAGCGCGAACATGGAGACCAGTATCATCGCCAGCCAGAAGTTGGGCACCGCCACGCCCAGCGAGGCAAAAGTCATCAGCCCGCGGTCCAGCAGCGACCCCGGACGGCTGGCCGCGCCTATGCCCAGCGGGATGCCGGCCAACAGCGCCAGCAGCAGCGCGATGGCGACGATCAGCAGCGTGTTGGGCAAGCTGCGCAGGATGGAAGTCAGCACCGGCTCGCCCGACAGCAGCGAGACCGACAGGTCGCCATGCACCGCCTTCCACAGCCAGCTGCCGTACTGCACCAGGAACGGCCGGTCCAGTCCATACAGGTGGCGTATCTCGGCGATGCGCTGCTCGGTGGCGTTGTCGCCCGCCAGCGTCAGCGCGATGTCGCCCGGCACCAGCTTGAGCAGCGCGAACACCACGAAGGTGGCGAACACGATCACGGGCAGGGTCTGCAGCAGCCTGCGCCAGACGAATTCCCATTTGCGTGCCTGGGTAGCCATGGTCATCCAGCCGGTTCAGCTGGCCAGCCAGACGTCGTTGAACTTGGGCTTGCCCAGCAGGTTGGGCCTGAAGTCCTTCACCTGCTTGGTCGCGGCCACCAGTTCATAGCGGAAGGCGAGCGGCGCCACCAGCGCCTGTTCCATCACGATATGCTGGATCTTGGCGAATACCGCCTTGCGGAATTCCGGGTCTTCCTTCAGCCGGCTTTCCTTCAGCAGCGCGCTCAGTTCCGGCGAGGCTTCGCTGCGGCCGGCGTTGTAATACGCGCCCTTGGCGAAGCCCAGCGAATACGTCATGCTCGGGTCCGGCCGGCCGGTCCATGCCGACAGCAGCGCATCGAATTTCTTTTCGTTGCCGAAGAACTGGCCGGAGATCTCGGCGATCGAGCCATTGGTGAACTTGGCGTTGATGCCGACCTTGCGCAGCATTTCCATCACCACTTCGGCGCGCCGCACCGAGTCCTGGTCGTTGTAGCCGCCGAAGGATATCTCCAGGCCATTCGGAAAGCCGGCTTCGGCCAGCAGCTTCTTCGCGTGCGCCGGGTCGTACGGGTACAGCGCCGCCACCTGCTTGTCATAAGCCCAGTGCGAGGACGGCAGCAGCATGTAGGCCGCTTCGCCCAGGCCGCCCTGTGTCGCCTTGACGAAGGCCGGGCGGTCGATCGCCAGGTTGATCGCCTGCCTGACCTTGGGGTTGTCCAGCGGCGCCCGGCTGTAATTGAAGTAGATCTGGAAGCAGTACAGCGTCGGCCCGGTCGACACCGTGAGGTTCTTCGCGCGGTCCGCCAGCGGCTTGTAGCGCGGCGACAGGTTATAGGCCAGGTGATTCTGCTCGGACGTGACCGAGCGCAGCGCGGTCGCCTGGTCGGGGATGATCAGGACTTCCATCCCGTCCAGGTAGGGCCGGTTGGGCTTCCAGTATTTTTCATGGCGGGTCAGGACCACCTTGTCATTGTCGGTCCAGCTGACGAATTTCCATGGCCCGGCGCCGACCGGCTTGCGGTCGGACTCCGCGCCCAGCTCCTTCACCGCCTTGGGCGAGATCATCATGCCGGCGCGGTCGCTCAGGATGGCGGGCAGCGCGGCATCGGGCTGGCTCAGCTTGATCCGCACTTCGGTCGGGCTCACCACTTCCACCGAGACGACGCTGCCGAGGTCGGCCTTGACGTTGGAACGGCTGTCGGCGCGGTTGCGCTCCAGGTTGAACTTGACCGCTTCCGCGTCCATCGGCGTGCCGTCGTGGAACACGATCTTGTCGCTGCGCAGCTTGAGCACCAGGGTCTGCGGGTCCGGGGTCGACCACTCGGCCATGCCGGGCACCACCTTCAGCGTCTGGTAGTCCCACTCCGTCAGCGTGTCATAGATGGGCCACAGCGTGGAATGGTCGGAGCCCGCGCCGCCGGTGGCCGGGTCCAGGCTGGAAGGATTGGCCGGCGCAACGATCCTGATCACCCCGCCGCGGCGCGGCGCCGCCTGCGCATGGGCCAACCCGCCGGGCACCGCGCTCAGCGCGGCGCCGCTCAGCGCGGCAAGCAGCAGGTCGCGCCTGCTGATGACTATCGTGTCTTTGGTGTCTTCGCTCAAGCCAGTCTCCTTATCGTTGGTTTGCTTCGGTAGTCCGGTGTCACGCCGCGGCAGTCTGCGCTGCCTGCGTATCCGGCATGGTTTGCGCGCTGGGCGGTCCCTCCGCGGTGGCGAAGTGGCAGGCGACCCAGTGCTGCGGTTTCAGTTCCCGCCATTCGGGCGCCTGCTCGGCGCAGCGCGGCTGCGCATAGCGGCAGCGGGTGCGGAAGCGGCAGCCCGAGGGCGGCGCGATCGGGCTCGGTATCTCGCCCTGCAATACGATCTGGCGCGCCGGGCGCATGGTCGACGGCAGCGGTATCGGCTCGGCCGACAGCAGCGCCTCGGTGTAGGGATGCAGCGGCTTTTCCGTGATCGCCTGCGCCGGGCCCAGCTCCATCAAGCGCCCAAGGTAGGCCACGCCGACGCGGTCGCTGATATGCGCGACCACCGACAGGTCATGGGTGATGAAGACGTAGGTCAGGCCGAACTCGCGCTGCAGTTCGGCGAACAGGTTCAGCACGTCGCCGCGTATGGAGACGTCGAGCGCGGCCACCACTTCATCGCACACCATCATGCGCGGCCTGACGGTGAGCGCGCGGGCAATGTTGACGCGCTGCTTCTGGCCGCCCGACAGTTGGTGCGGAAAGCGCCGGCCTATGTCGGCCGGCAAGCCGACCCGCGCCAGCGCCTCCAGCGCCTGGCGCCGGTTGCCGGCGCGGTCGCGGCTGCCGCTGATTTCCAGCGGTTCCATCACGCTGTCGACGATGGTCATGCGCGGATTCAGCGCGGCGTTCGGGTCCTGGAAAATGATCTGGTAGTCGCGCCGGTGCTGCCGGAACTGCCTGCGGTCCAGCGTGCGCGGGTCGACGCCGTTGTAGAGCACGCTGCCGGCGCTGGGCTGCAGCAGCGAGACCAGCGCGCGTCCCAGCGTGGTCTTGCCGGAGCCGGACTCGCCGATGATGCCCAGGGTTTCGCCGGCATGGACATCGAAGCTGATCCCATCCACCGCCTTCAGGGTTTCATGATGGCCGACCGGGAATTCAATGCGCAGGTCGCGCACCTGCAGCAGCGGCTGCATTGCCTGCCGCTCTTTCATTTGACCGCTCCCGGCAATTCAAGCTCATCGGCGCGGCAGCAGCGCACGCCGTGCGCCGGCCCCGCAATCGGGCGCATCGCCTGCTCCGCTTCGCAAATCTGCCGCGCATGGGGACAGCGCGGCGCGAACCGGCAGCCAGCCGGCATTTCAGCGGGAGACGGCACCCGGCCGGGTATGGAAGGCAGCGCCGCGCGCCGCTCCGACAGCCGCGGCAGCGAACGCAGCAGGCCCGATGTGTACGGATGGCGCGGCCGCCACAGCACGTCATCCACCGGCGCATCCTCCACCACCTCGCCGGCGTACATGGTCAGCATGCGGGTGCACGTCTCGGCCACCACGCCAAGGTCGTGGGTGATGAACAGCAGCGCGGCGCCGGTGCGCTCGCTGATGTCGCGCAGCAGCTTCAGTATCTGCGCCTGCACC
>Ga0308173_10001187_pt1 | contig 12636 bp, 12 predicted proteins | sample PhyPR1_FD_203716 | JGI IMG/M metagenome (GOLD analysis project Ga0308173, IMG submission 203716) | Soil microbial communities from UC Gill Tract Community Farm, Albany, California, United States - DLSLS.P.R1 | ecosystem: Environmental > Terrestrial > Soil > Agricultural land | place: USA... | reverse complement strand
CCGACAAGGTCTTGGGCAGGGTGGCCAGTGAAGTCGCCCTCCGCCTGCGCGGCAAGCACAAAGCCATCTACACGCCTCACGTCGATACCGGCGATTTCATCGTCATCGTCAACGCCGACAAGATCCGTGTGACCGGCAACAAGGCCGAGGACAAGATCTACTACCGGCACTCCGGATATCCGGGCGGGATCCGCGGCCTCAAGTTCAAGGACATGCAGGCACGCCACCCGGGCCGCGCGCTCGAGAAGGCGGTCAAGGGCATGCTGCCCAAGGGCCCGCTCGGCTACGCAATGATCAAGAAGCTGAAGGTGTACGCGGGCGACACGCATCCGCACACCGCGCAGCAACCCAAGAAACTCGACATTCTTCAGGACGCGCCGCGATGATCGGAAACTGGAACTACGGCACCGGCCGTCGCAAATCGTCGGTCGCCCGCGTCTTCATGAAGAAGGGCAGCGGCCAGATCCTCGTCAACGGCAAGCCGGTCGAGGAGTATTTCGGTCGCCAGACGTCGATCATGGTCGTGCGCCAGCCGCTCGTCCTGACCGCCAACGATGCGGCCTTCGACGTCAAGGTCAACGTCCACGGTGGCGGGGAGACCGGCCAGGCGGGCGCGGTGCGCCACGGCATCACGCGCGCGCTGATCGACTACGACGCCGCGCTCAAGCCCGATCTCAGCCGCGCCGGCTTCGTCACCCGCGACGCCCGCGAGGTCGAGCGCAAGAAGGTCGGCCTGCACGGCGCCCGGCGCAGAAAGCAGTTCAGCAAGCGCTGATCCGCGAAATTGGCATCGACACAGGGCCGCCTTCGGGCGGCCTTGTCGTTTCGGTCACGGCCCGCATCTAAGCGTTGTCCCCGCCGCCGGCGCGTGTCCGGCGGTTGCCCGATAATGTCGTTTCTCGCCTTTCAGGAGCGTTGCATGAGCGCAGTCGCCGATCACATCGTCAGCTCAGCCGAGGCCGATGCCCCACCTCCCCCGCTGGTCTTCACCGACAGCGCCGCGAACAAGGTCAAGGAGCTCGTCGACGAGGAAGGCAATCCCGACCTCAAGCTCCGCGTCTTCGTGCAAGGCGGCGGCTGCTCCGGCTTCCAGTACGGTTTCACCTTCGACGAGATCGTCAACGACGACGACACGGCGATGGCCAAAAACGGCGTCACGTTGCTCATCGATGCGATGAGCCTTCAGTACCTCGCCGGCGCCGAGATCGACTACAAGGACGACCTGCAGGGCGCCCAGTTCGTGATCAAGAATCCGAACGCCACGACGACGTGCGGCTGCGGCTCGAGCTTTTCCGCCTGAGTCGTCGCACGCCGCAAAAAGCCGCCTTCAGGCGGCTTTTTTTGTGCCGGCCATCACCGTTCGCAGCAGAGGCAGACGGCGCCGGTCCTCCTCGCGCTCACCGGGCGGGGTAAAGCGCCCCGAGGACCCGCTCTCCGGCCGCTCCCGTCGCGGTCGCCACGTTGCCCGCCTGACGCTCGAGAAATGCGCGCGCCAGCCAGGCGAACGCAGCCGCCTCGACCTGATCGGGCGGCAAGCCTCGCGCGTCGCTTGCGACGACGGTCATCGGCGCGAGCGCGCGACCGAGCCGCGCCATCAAGTCGGCGTTGAACGCACCGCCGCCGCACACCACCAACTCCCGGGCTGAAGGCGTGTGACGAAGACAGGCCGCCGCAGCCACCTGGGCGGTCAGTTCCGCAAGCGTCGCCTGCACGTCCTCCGGCCCCAGGCGCGCGCGTGCCTCGGTTGCATCGAGGCGTGCGTCGAGCCACGCTGCGTTGAAGAGATCGAGCCCGGTGCTCTTTGGCGGCGCGACCGCAAAGTACGGCTCGGCGAGCAAGGCCTCGAGAAGGCGTGCATCGACAACGCCGCGCGCGGCCGCCGCGCCGTCGCTGTCGAACGGTCGGCCCCAGGAGCGCTGGCACCAGAGGTCGAGCAAGGTGTTCGCCGGGCCGCAATCGAAGCCGATCGCGTCGTGCTCGGGCTCCAGCACGGTGAGGTTGGCGATTCCACCGAGGTTGAGGACGGCAACGGTCGCACCGGCGCGAGCGAAGACGGCGCGATGAAATGCCGGCACGAGCGGTGCCCCCTGGCCGCCGGCAGCGACGTCGCGGCTGCGGAAGTCGGCGATGACGTCGATGCCCGTCAGCTCCGCCAGCAGTGCCGGCGCGTTCAGCTGGATGGTGTAGCCGATGCCATCGAATTCGCCCGGACGATGGCGAACGGTCTGGCCATGACAGCCGATGGCGACAACCGGTCGGTTCGCGACCGCCGCGCTCGCGCGCAGCGTCTCGACCAGTGCCGCGTACTCGCGGACGAGCGCGTTGGCGGCGAGCGCGGCGCGATGGAGCTCATCGTTGCCAGCGCGATTAAGGGCAGCGAGTCGGGAGCGCAAATCGTCAGCGAAGGCACGCTTCGCGTGGCTGAACACGCGCACGCCTGTCGCGCCCCTCGCCACCGTGAAATCGACGACGACGCCGTCGATGCCGTCGAGCGAGGTGCCCGACATGAGGCCGATGAAAAGCGAGCTCATTGTGTGGACTCGGGCGGCCGGCAGGTCGTCCGGTCGATGTCCTGTCGAAACCGCGCCGACGCAGGCGCCGGCGACCGACTACTCGCCCAACAGCGGCGCCCGCGGCAGCGTTTCGGCCACGCCCAGCTGGACTCGAACGCTCTCCGCCAGCTGCCCGAAGCGGGCCTTCGACGCCGGCGCGACGACCGCTGCGTCGGAGCTCTGGGCAACGAGCAGCGGATCTTGCTGCATGCCGTCGATCTTGACCTCGAAGTGCAGATGAGGCCCCGTCGCCCAACCGGTCTGGCCGACGGCGGCGATGATTGCGCCCTGATCGACGTGCTGCCCCTTGGTGACATCGATCCGGCTGAGGTGCGCGTACACGGTCAGACGCTCGCCGCCGTGGCGAACCTGGATGACGTTGCCATAGCCGTTTTGCCATCCCGCGAACTCGACGACGCCGTCACCGACCGTGCGCACGGGCGTGCCGACGGGCGCGCCGTAGTCGACGCCGTTGTGCTGCTTCCAGTTGTTGAAGATCGGATGCATGCGCATCGCGAAGCCGGACGTTACCCGGGAGAACTCGAGCGGGCTGGCCAAGAACGAGCGTTGTTTGCTCTGGCCGTCTAGCCCGAAGTAAGCGCCCTTGGCGTCGCCGTCCTTAAACCACATCGCCGAGAACGTCTGGCCCTTGTTGACGAACTCGGCGGCCAGGACGCGGCCGTTGACCGGGCCCCAGGTGATCGGCTCGCCGTCCGCCGTGAGCGCTTCATAGACGACCGAGAAGCTCGCGCCCCGCTTCAGCTCGCGCCGAAAATCGATGTCGTTCGCGAAGATCTCGGCGAGCTGCGTCGCGACGCCGTCGGGAATGCCGGCCTCGTCGGTGGCGCTGAACAGCGAAGAGCGGACCGTGCCGCCGGCCATGACCGGTTGCGAGGTGAGCGGCAACGTCGCCGTGTCGGCGACAAGCTTGTCGGCGATCCGCTGGATGCGCAGGCGCGTGAAGTGCGTGGGCACCTTGTCGGTGCCGGCCGCCGCATAGCGTGCGATCAGCTCCTCCAGCGCACCATGAGAATCGACGCGCGCCTGGACGCGCTTGCCGGCACGACCGTCGAGGAGCTTTTTCGCCACGGAATCGCTTCTCAGGAAAGCCGCAGCTCGGGCGTCGGCGACGTTGAGGCGAGCGAGGAGCGAATCGGCGGTGTCGCTGACGCGCGTGACGTCGCTGCGGTAGAGGTCGAGGTCGTGCCCGGCCAGGGCGTCAAGCTGCGCGTGTAGGTCGACCGTGGCGACGTTTTCCACGACGGTGCGCTGCGGCAGGTCGGCGGCATCGGGCATCTGCGGAGCGATGCCGAAGGCGGTTGCGGCGAATCCGGCCAGTCCGAGCGAAACCGTGGCCGTCAGGGTGCGGGGATAGCGGGAGGCGAAGCTGGCGATGTGCGCTGAGGTGTAGTCCCAGGCGACATCGAGAGATGTCAACAATTTCAATTTCTGCGGAGCTCGGCGCTCAGTTCGGTCGGTGCTGCCTTGCGGTCTGCACCTCGGTTGATCGTCGTGAGCGGGGCGCCACTAGAATCGTGACGCTCGTCCGCTCTGCGTCGGGAATGATCCCGCCGCCCCGTAGGACGCCGCCGCAGTATACCGGCCCTCGGAGCCCCTCTTCCCGTAACAGCCAGTGATGTCTGCCTCTTTTCCCGCGCCGGCGGCGCCCGAGAAATACCCCGTCACAGAGTCCGTCAGAGCGGCCTTCGAGCGATCGAAACGACGCAGCAGCGAGCTCCTTCCGGAGCACGAGTGGATCGCCAAGCTCGCCCGCTCGGAGGCCACCGGTTCGCCGCTCCGAATCAAGCTCGGCCTCGACCCGACCGCGCCGGACATCCATCTCGGTCATACCGTGGTGCTGAACAAGCTGAGGGATCTGCAGGATCTGGGCCACACCGTCATCTTCCTGATCGGTGACTTCACCTCGATGATCGGCGACCCGTCGGGTCGCAACACCACGCGCCCGCCGCTGACACGCGAGCAAATCGAAGCAAATGCTAGCACTTACTATGCGCAAGCGAGCCTTGTTCTCGACTCTACCAGGACCGAGATCCGCTACAACTCCGAGTGGAGCGACCCGCTCGGCGCGCGAGGCATGATCGAGCTGGCGGCACGCTACACCGTTGCGCGAATGATGGAACGCGACGACTTCAGCAAGCGGTTCAAGGCCGGGACGCCGATCAGTGTCCACGAGTTCCTGTACCCGCTGATGCAGGGGTACGACTCAGTCGCGTTGCGCTCGGATCTGGAGCTTGGCGGCACCGATCAGAAGTTCAATCTGCTCGTCGGGCGGGCGTTGCAGGCGGAATATGGGCAGCAGCCGCAGTGCGTCATGACGATGCCGTTGCTCGAGGGCCTCGACGGTGTCGAGAAGATGTCCAAATCGAAAGGCAACTACATCGCGATCTCGGATCCGCCCAACGAGATGTTCGCCAAACTGATGTCGATCAGCGACGAATTGATGTGGAAGTACTTCGATCTGTTGAGTACTCGTTCTGAAGCGGAAATCGCCGAGCTGCGCTTGCAAGTTGCAGCCGGCGCCAATCCCCGGGACGCCAAGGTCGCATTGGCCAAGGAGATCACGACGCGCTTCCATGGCCGGGCGGGCGCCGAGGCCGGCGCCGCCGATTTTGCGCTGCGCGCCCGCGGCGGCATTCCGGACGACATCCCTGAGATCACCTTTGCAGGCGCTCCGCTCGGCATCGGCGCGCTTCTGAAGCAGGCAGGACTCGCGCCCTCGACCAGCGAGGCGATGCGACTCCTGGAAGGCGGCGGCGTCCGCATCGACGGTGCCGTCGTTTCGGACCGTGCGTTGAAGGTCCCCGCCGGAACCTTCGTCGTTCAGGTCGGCAAGCGCAGGTTCGCCCGGGTCACCCTGCGCTGACGCCAGGCTCCATGAAGGTCACGACGCTGCTCCGGCTGTCCGTCGCGGTGGCGGCGATCACCATCGTCATGAAGACGGCGGCCTGGTGGATCACGGGTTCGGTCGGACTCCTCTCCGACGCCCTCGAATCCTTCGTCAACCTCGCCTCGGCGCTGTTCGCCCTGGCGATGGTGACCATCGCCGCGCGACCGGCCGACCAAGATCATCCCTTCGGGCATACCAAGGCAGAATATTTCTCGAGCGCGTTCGAGGGACTGATGATCGCCGCCGCGGCGATCGCGATCGTCTGGTCGGCGCTCCAGCGCTTTACGAACCTGAAGCCGCTCGAGGGCGTCGGCATCGGCCTCGGCCTCACCGTGGCGAGCTCGGTGCTCAACGGCCTGCTCGCTCACAGGATGATGGCCGCGTCGCGGCAGCACCGGTCGATCGCGCTCGAGGCCGATGCACGCCATCTCTACACGGACGTTTGGACCTCGGCCGGCGTGGTCGTCGGCGTTGCCCTGGTCCAGCTGACCGGCTGGCTCTGGCTCGACCCGGTGGTCGCGATCTGCGTCGCCGCCAACATCATCCGCGAGGGCGCGCGCGTCGTCTGGGGATCGGTCGACGGCCTGATGGACAAGGCCGTCGAGCCGGAAGTGCAGGCCAGCATCGACCGCACGCTCGCGCGTTTCGCCGAGAGCTCGGTCCGATTCGACGACATGGTGACGCGGCGCGCCGGCAGCCGCCGCTTCCTCGACGTGCACATGCACGTGCCGGCAAGCTGGACGCTGGGCCGGGCCGCCGCGCTGCGCGGCGAGGTCGAGCAGGCGCTGATGGACGAGGTCGCGGGGCTGCGCGCGTCGATTCAACTCCTGCCCTCGAACGTCGAGCCACAGTTCAACGCCGTGCAGGCGACGCCGTGATCGCGCTCGTCCAGCGCGTCGCCGAGGCGCGCGTCGCGGTCGGCGGCCGCAGCGTCGGCGCGATCGGCCGCGGCTCGCTGCTCTTCGTGTGCGCCGAACCCGACGACACAGAGGCGGTCGCCGACCGCCTGATCGCAAAGGTGCTCGGCCTGCGCATCTTCGCCGATGGCGACGGCAAGATGAACCTCGACCTGGCGGCCGTCGGAGGCGGCCTGCTCATCGTCAGCCAGTTCACGCTCGCCGCCGACACGTCGCGCGGCCATCGGCCTGGCTTCTCCGGCGCCGCCGGCGCGGATCTCGGCCGCCGGCTCTACGAGCGCGCGCTCGCGACGGCGCGCCGGCTGCACCGAAACGTGGCGAGCGGCGAGTTCGGCGCGGACATGCAGGTCAGCCTCGTCAACGACGGGCCCGTGACGATACCGATCACGCTGCGCGCCTGAACGGCGCGTGGGCAACGCCTGGCCAAGGCGTTGCGTCCAACGCGCCGGTCGAAGTCGATTGGCCATCTCCGGGCCGGCCTTGCCGTCGGCCAGCGTGGAACCGGACGGCGTGCGCCGAGAAGCGCCTCAGCGAGGGGATCGCAGGTCCTCGATCACCTTGCCGTCGTTCGGCAGGCTGCCAGCGCTCACCAGCTGGACGTCGCCGCGCAGCCGCGTGACGTCGCGGATCGTGCGCTCGACCTGCTCGCCCAGGCCCTCGACGGCGGCGCCGGTCTCGACCTGCAGCGTCATGCGGTCGTCGGTGCGCCCGCCGCCCTCGACGACAAGCCGCGCGCGCGCGATCTCGGGATGGCGGCGCACGATCTCGGCGACATCCGACGGGTGGACGAACATGCCGCGCACCTTGGTCGACTGGTCGGCGCGACCGAGCCAGCCGCGGATGCGCTGGTTCGTTCGACCGGTCGGGCAGCTGCCGGCGAGGACGGCCGAAAGGTCGCCGGTGGCATAGCGAACGAGTGGGTAGTCCGGGTTCAGGGTCGTGACGACGATCTCGCCGACATCGCCGTCGACGACCGGATCGCCGGTGCCGGGGCGGACGATTTCGACGACCACGCCTTCGTCGACGACCAGTCCCTCGCGCGCCATCGTCTCGTACGCGACCAGGCCGAGGTCGGCAGTGCCGTACGACTGATAGGCGGCGATGCCGCGCGTGCCGAGCCACTCGAGCAAGGTCGTCGGCACCGCCTCGCCGCTCAGCGCTGCCTTGGTCACCGAGGGCACGGCGATGCCGATCTCGTCGCCTTTCTCGAGAAGGAGGCGCAGGAAGCTCGGCGTTCCGGCATAGCCCGTCGGTGCAAGCGCCGCCATGGCCTGCAGCTGCAACTCCGTCTGCCCGGTGCCGGCCGGCAGCACGGTGCAGCCGATGGCGTGGGCGCCGCTTTCCATCATCGAGCCGGCGGGAGTGAGGTGGTAGCTGAAGCTGTTGTGGACGAGGTCGCCGGCGCGAAAGCCGGCGGCGAACAGCGCACGTCCCATGCGCCAGTAGTCGGCACGTGCTGTCTCGGGCTCGCGGATGGGACCGGGCGACGCGAAGACACGAACCGCGCGCTGCGCCGCCGGCCGCGATGCGCCCCAGCCAACCGTCGCGAAGCCGCCGAATGCGTCGGGCGCGTCGGCGGCGTTCTGGCGTGCGAGCAGGTCGCTCTTGCGCAGCACCGGCAGGGCGGCGAGCGCCGCGCGCGACGTCACGGCCGCGGCATCGACGCCGCGCAGCCGCTCGGCGAACGCCGGCGCATGTTTTATCGCGTGCGCGATCTGCGCTGGCAGGGCACGCCGCAGCGCCGCCTCGCGTTCGTCGACAGAGCGGGTCTCGAGCGCATCGAAATGCGCGTCAGCCCGCGCGGCACGAGAGGGCATCGACCGGTTACTCGTCGTCGAGCTTGCGCGCGCGCAGCTTCGCTTCGTCGACGAGCTTGCGCTGTTCGGCCGGCGTCGCCAGCGGGAAGCGGTCGAAGCCCGAGCCGCCCGGCTTCTTCAGCTCGGCATGGAGGACGCCGCCCTCGTCGTGGAAATGGATGAAGGCATCGCGGCGCGCGTGGAACACGCCCGGCTGCGTCTCCTTCACGCCCTTGATCTCGCGCAGCTGGCGCAGCACGGGAAGCAGGGAGCGCAGCGCTTCGGCATCGGCACGGGCCATCGCGTTTCTCCTTCTAGGCCAGCCAGCGCTTGCGCCGCTTGTAGCTCTTCACGGCGCGGTAGCTCTTGCGCTCGCTGCTGTTGCCGCCGGTGCCGAGATAGAACTCGCGCACGTCCTCGTTCTCGCGCAGCATCGCCGCCGCGCCGTCCATGACGATGCGGCCGCTTTCGAGGATATAGCCGTAATCGGCGTAGCGCAGCGCCATGCTGGTGTTCTGCTCGGCGAGCAGGAACGTGACGCCTTCCTTGGCGTTGAGGTCACGGACGATCTCGAACACTTCCTCGACGACCTGCGGCGCGAGTCCCATCGACGGCTCGTCGAGGAGCACCATCTTCGGAACCGCCATCAGGGCGCGGCCGATCGCGCACATCTGCTGCTCGCCGCCCGACGTGTACGCGGCCTGCGACGTGCGCCGCTCCTTCAGCCGCGGGAAATAGCGGTACACCTTGTCGAGCGTCTCGGCGACCTTGGCGGCGCCGTCGCGCCTCGTGTACGCGCCCGTCATCAGGTTCTCCTCGATCGTCAGGTGGGCGAAGCAGCGCCGTCCCTCCATCACCTGGATCACGCCGCGCTCGACCATCGCCGAGGTGCTGAGGTTTTCGATCCGCTCGCCGCGCAACTCGATCGAGCCCTTGGTCACGGCGCCGCGCTCGCCCGCGAGCAGGTTGCTCACGGCGCGAAGCGTCGTCGTCTTTCCCGCACCGTTGCCGCCCATCAGCGCCACGATCTTCCCCTCGGGCACTCGCAACGAAACGCCCTTGAGCACCAGGATGACGTGGTTGTAGATGACCTCGATGCCATTGACATCGAGGAGGACCGGACGAGCGGCGCTCGCCCGGTCTGCGCGCTCGCTCACGGTCAAGTCTGACAATCGGCGGCCGTTCGACGCGAGATCTTCTTCTCGGAGATGTACTTGTCGGCGGCGGTCTTGACCATCGGCTTGATGATCTGGTCGTCCGACTGCATGAAGTCCGACGACATCGACCACTTCGAGCCGTCCCAGGTCTGGATGCGCGCCCAGGTCGACCCCATGTGGTCGGCGCACGAGGTCGAGATCGGCCGTAGCACGCCGGCGAAGCCGAGCGAGTCGAGCTTCTTCTGGTCGAGCGAAAGGTTCTCGAGGCCCCAGCGGACCTGCTCGGGGGTCATGACCTTCCCCTTGCCGAAGCGCTCCTGGGCGCGGCGCACGGCCTCGATCGCGATCATCTGGATCAGGACGCCACGCGTGTAGAGGACCGAGCCGACCTCCTCGCGCGGACCCGTTCCCTGGCCCTTGTCGTGCACGTACTTGAGGATGTCCTGGATCACCTTGGGCGACTGGCCCGACGGGTTGAGCGCCAGCGCGTTGTAGCCTTTCGCGCCTTCGCCGACGTCCTTGACATCGGGCTCGGCGCCGGCCCACCACACGCCGTACATCTTGTCGCGCGGATAGCCGGTCGCCTGCGCTTCCTTGAGCGCCGTCGAGTTCATGATTCCCCAGCCCCAGAGGAAGACGTAGTCCGGCCGGCTCTGGCGAATCTGCAGCCACGCGGCCTTCTGCTCGGCGCCCGGCGCGGCCACGGGAATCAGCTGCAGGTCGAAGCCGTTCAGCTTGGCGCGCTCCTGCAGCAGCGGAATCGGCTCCTTGCCGAACGGCGAGTCGTGGTAGACGAGGGCGATCTTCTTGCCCTTCAGGCTGCCTTCCTTCTTCAGCAGGTGCTGGACGAGGATGTCGGCGCCGGTCCAGTAGCTGCCCATGATCGGGAAGTTCCAGGCGAACGAAAACCCGTCCTGCGCCGCCGAGAGGCCGTAGCCTACGGTCAGCAGCGGGATCTTGTCGCCGGGCGCCTTGTCGGTGAGCGCGAACGTGATGCCGGTCGACTGTGGCTCGAACAGCGTTACGCCGGGCCGCGTCTTCAGGCGCTCGTAGCACTCGACGCCGCGATCGGTCGCGTAGCCGGTCTCGCATTCCTCGAACGTCAGCTTGACGCCGTTCACGCCGCCGTCGCGGGCGTTGATCATCTTGATGTAGTCCTGCTTGCCGTTGGCCCAGGGCGTTCCGTTCGGCGCGTAGGCGCCGCTGCGGTAGACGAGGAGCGGGAAGAACTGCTCCTTGGCCTGCGCGACGGCGGCGGTCGACGCGACCAGCCCGGTCGTCGCCAGCGCGGCGCCGAGCAGCAGGCGGTTGAAAGACTTCAGGATCATGGTTGTCTCCACAGGTGAAACGAGCACGCACGGCGGCGTGAATGAGAGTGAGCCATCTCAGCGCGAAAAACGGTGGCGTTCAATCGGTACTTTTCAGGGCCGTCAATGGGGGAACGGCCAGAGGCGCAGCTTCTCCTTGCCCGTCGACCAGAGCCGCGCCAGGCCGTGCGGCTCGACGATCAGGAAGAAGACGATGAGCGCGCCGAAGATCATGAACTCGAGGTGCGACGCGGTCACGACCGAGATCGGGATGCCGAGCCATCGCGGCACCGAGTTCAGGAACAGCGGCAGCACGACGATGAATGCCGCGCCGAAGAAGCTGCCCATGATCGAGCCGAGGCCGCCGATGATGACCATAAAGAGGAGCTGGAACGAGCGGTCGATCGAGAACGCCGCCGGCTCCCAGGAGCCGAGGTAGACGAAGCCCCACAGCGCGCCGGCGACACCGACGATGAACGAGCTGACCGCGAAGGCCGTGAGCTTGGCGTAGACCGGGCGGATGCCGATCACCTCGGCGGCGACGTCCATGTCGCGGATCGCCATCCATTCGCGGCCCAGGTGACCGCGCACGAGGTTCTTGGCCAGCAGCGCGAACACGCACACGACAGCCAAGCAAAAGAGGTAGCGGCTCGCCGGCGACTCGATCGGAATGCCGAAGGCCGAGAGGCTGGCGACGCTGACCGAGCCCGAGCTCGAGTTGTTGGTGAAGAACGGCACGCGCAGGAACGCCCAGTCGGCGAAGAACTGTGCGGCGAGCGTCGCGACCGCGAGGTAGAGGCCCTTGATGCGCAGCGACGGAATGCCGAACAGCACCCCGACCACCGTCGACGTCAGGCCGCCGAGGAGCAGGGCGGCGAGGAGCGGCATGCCGTCGATTCGCACCATGAAGTTGTAGGCGGCGTACGCGCCGACCGCCATGAACGCGCCGGTGCCGAGCGAGATCTGGCCGCAGTAGCCGACCAGGATGTTGAGACCGAGCGCGGCGAGCGCGAGGATCAGGAACGGGATCAGGATCGCGCGCAGGAAGTATTCGTCGGCGACGAGCGGCACGGCGACGAACGCGACGACGAGCAGCAGGCCGATCGCGATCCGGTCCTGCACGATCGGGAAGATCTGCTGGTCGGCGCGATAGCTCGTCTTGAACTGGCCGTTTTCGCGATAGAGCATGGTCGGCGTCCTGCTCTACACGCGGTCGATGATCTTCTCGCCGAACAGCCCTTGCGGCCGGACGAGGAGAAAGGCGAGCGCGAGCACGTACGCGAACCAGATCTCGATGCCGCCGCCGAGGTGCGGCCCGAGGTAGATCTCCGAGAGCTTCTCTCCGACGCCGATGATCAGCCCGCCGATGATCGCGCCGGGGATCGAGGTCAGCCCGCCGAGGATCACGACCGGCAGCGCCTTCAGCGCCACCAGCGAGAGCGAGAACTGGACGCCGAGCTTGGAGCCCCAGATCACGCCGGCGACCAGCGCGACGATGCCCGCCACCGACCAGACGATCACCCAGATCGTGTCGAGCGGGATGCCGATCGACTGCGCCGCCTGGTGGTCGTCGGCGACGGCGCGCAGCGCGCGCCCGGTCGCCGTCTTCTGGAAGAAGAGCGCCAGCAGAGCGACCAGCACCGCGGCGATCACCGCCGCGTAGAGGTCTTCCTTGTTGATGAGGAGGCCTCCCTGGAAGGTGTTCTCGAAGATGAAGACGGGATCCTTCGGCATGCCGATGTCGATCTTGTAGATGTCGTTGCCGAAGAGGGCCTGGCCCGAGCCTTCGAGGAAGTAGGTGATGCCGAGCGTCGCCATGAGGAGCGTGATGCCCTCCTGGTTGACGAGCTTGCCGAGGACGAGCTTCTGGATCAGCCAGGCGAGGACGACCATCACCAGCACCGCCAGCACGAACGCGATCGTGTTGTCCATGAACTTGTTGTTGAGGCCGGTGAGCTTGGGGATCCACTCGGCGAAGCGCGCCATCGCCAGCGCCGCG
>Ga0308173_10001186_pt1 | contig 12636 bp, 20 predicted proteins | sample PhyPR1_FD_203716 | JGI IMG/M metagenome (GOLD analysis project Ga0308173, IMG submission 203716) | Soil microbial communities from UC Gill Tract Community Farm, Albany, California, United States - DLSLS.P.R1 | ecosystem: Environmental > Terrestrial > Soil > Agricultural land | place: USA... | reverse complement strand
CGGCCTTCGCTCTCGTGCGCTTCTTCGGTCTTGGCGAGGCGCTGCAGTTGCTTACAGCCCCTGCACTCAGTCAGATGCGCGTGATAGGCCAGCTTGTCCTCGGCCCACTCCTCGGGGTGGGTGCCGCACGACTTGCAGCGCCGGTTCTCGTGCGCCTCCCAGGCAAGCGCCGCGGCCTGGTCCTTACGGTCCCAGCGCAGAAACTCCGAGAGCGGGATTCCGCGCGGCCCGCAGTACGCCATCCGACGGGCGTACAGGGGGTCGCGCCTTAGCCTTTTCCCAGCGCGTCGAACTGCGGGGCGAAGGCGTTCAACTCCAGGAACAGCCGCGACAGGGCAGCCTTGTCGCCATCGGTCCACGCGGGCTGCTTGAGCTGCTCGGTCCACCAGTCGAGATCCTGCAGCTCCGGGTCCGTGCACGACGCCGCGAGTAGCGGGGCGAGGATCGGATCCAGGTCCAGTTCACCCTGAGCGTCCGGCTCCAGATCGGCGAACAGGCCTTCCCACTCGTGGTCGGGCAGCGCCTGCAACTCGACGCGCACGACGGTCGCGTTGACCCGCTCCAGCGCCGCCTTGAGGCCGTCGCGCAACTGCTGCTCGCGCTGCGTCTCCGCCTTCGTCGCCCGCTTGCCGGCTTCCTTCTTGAGCGCCAGCACCCGCTGATGCGCGGCGAGCGATTCGCTGGAGTTCTTGACCTCAGCGGCAGCGGCGGACGGGTTACCGACCAGCAGAGGCCAGGTGGCCGTCCGCCGCTGCTTCGCCTCGATGAGGGCCCGAAGGCTCACGGCAGGGTGACGGTCTTCGGGATGTTGGTGACACCGAAGTCCACGCGGACCTTGAACGAGTCGCCGTCGAGGCTGCGAACCGCAACGACCGAGCCGACGGTGATCGGGAAGATCTCGGCCTTCTTGCCGGTCGCGTTGCCGGCGTCGCACATGGCGATGTAGCCGGCCTGGTCGGTCGTGAACACCGTCCGGGCGTCCGTGCCGTTCAGCGAGCCGTTGAACGTGATCGACGAGTCCTCGAGCGAGACGCGGCCGGCCAGCTTGGGGCTGATGCGGGACGCGGCGTCCTTCGTCTCGATGAAGCTGGTGGAGTAGGACCAGCCGGCGATGTCATCGACCTCGGGAGTGAGGTCCGTGCCCGCGGCGAGTTCCGGCGCGGTCGGCACGAGGGTGGTCGCGGCGATCGTGGGCAGAAACAGGATCTTGATGACGCCCGGCTGGAAGAACCGGGTCGAGGTGGGGATGGCGGCCATTGGGGGTTCCTCCGGGAGTGGTGTCGGGCAGGGTGAAGCTCGGCGCCACCGGAGGCGGAGCCGTGATCAGGTGGTGCGGGTCAGGCGTCGAGGTCGAGGCGCATGGAGATGCTGTGCATCGCCACGTCCTTCGATCCGGGAGTCGGGAAGTAGGGGTGGCCCTCTTCGTTCAGGGCGTACATCTCGACGTGCACGCCGTCGATTCCGCACTCGAAGCGGGTCAGGAACTGAGCCTGCACGCCGTCGATGCCGAGGTCGGACAGGAATGCCCGGACCTTGGAGAACGGCACCGTCTCCGGCGCGGTGATCGTCTGCATCAGTCGGCGTTGAGGACGGTCTTGCGGGCCTTGGTCGCCTTCTCGTCGGCGAGCACGCGGGCCTTCTCGTTCTCGTCGGCGGTGGCGATGTAGTCCACGACCTCGGCGGCGGGGTGCTCGGCCGGGACGAACGAGGTGGCGGCGATGAACGCATCGGCCTCGGCCTGGCGAGCGGCCTCGACGTCGGTGGGGGTGGCCGGGTCGACCTCGGTCCAGCCGGTCTCGCGGTAGTAGTCGTTGTCCGGGACGTCAGCGACGCCGAAGATCTCGTGCTTTGCGCGCATGAGCGCCATTGCGGTTCTCCTTGGTGTTAGCGGAACCCGCACTCGCGGGCGACGGCATCGACGGTCTGTTCAACGGCGCGGTACGCCTCGGGGGCGCGACCACGGACAGCGGGCCAGGCGTAGGGGCGCGTTTTCTGGTCCGCCCACTTGCGCTCACGGTGACCAAAAACGGGGTGACGAAAGTGCGCCGTGCTGCCCTGCTGGGAGATTCCCTCGTATGCACGGGCGTGCGGCACGGACTTGGACACGCGCAGCTCCACGCCGACCCGACCGCGCGTCACATCGACGATCGGGCGGGTCGAGATGGCCGACGGGATGCGTGTCGACCAGGCACCGGCCCGCGAACGAGCATCGGACTGCATCGCCTGCCCGATCCGGGTGAACTCGGACTTCAACCGGCGGCGCTGCTTCGGCGCCATCGCGTTCAGGTCCTTCTGCAACTGCGAGAACTGATGCGACGCGGGCATCGCCGAGCGGTTGCCCCTCACGGCAGCAGTGAGGCGGTGATCGTGAACGAGGCGAGGACGAACGTGCCTTCACCGTCGGCGCCCTGCGCCCACGACTGGCTACTGATCCGCGCCATCGCCCCAGCCGTCCCCACCTGCTGAATGCTCCCCAGGGCGGATGAGATGGCGCCGAGGATCGCGCCCACGCTCGCCCGGTGCGCATCGAAATCCCGCGAACCCGAGCCCGTGTAGGCGATGCACTGCACCGCCACCGTCTCCACCGACCGGCGAGCCGCCCCAGCCTCAGACGACTCCACCAGCACGGCCTGATCCGTGGCGAACCCCTGCAACTCCGGATCCCAGGTGCCGCCCACAGTCACCGACCGCAGCGCGTACGCCTGCGCCGAGGGGTCCACCGCATCCAGCACCACGACGCCGGCAAGCTCGCCGGACATGGCGCCCGCGATGGCGTCCCGGATCGCCGCGACAGCCGGGTGCGCGATGGCCGTGGTCACGCGACGGCCGGAACGATGTAGGGCTCGATCAGCGACTGCACCCGATAGGGGAGCAGGTAGCCCGAGCCAGCCGGTGCGTTCGTGTCACCCGAGTCGCCGCCGTAACCCTGGAAGCCCGGCGCCCGAGTGCCCGGCACCCGCTGCGACTTCCACAAATGGTCGACCAGCTCGAGCACCGCGGCCACCAGATCCTCGGGGAGAACCGAGCGGCCGGCGACGTAGCTGACCTTCACCGCGCGGCGGGCGCTGGTGAACGTTCCGTGGACCACGCCCGCGTCGAGGTCGGCATCCACGTCGGTGACGGCCAGGCCGCTCGACGTCGCCGACGACACGGAGATGACCGGGAATCGCTTGAGCAGGATCGGACCGGGGCCGGTGTGGATCTCGTCGGTCACCGGGACCGGGGACAGGGGTCCGACGCGCTTGGCGATGATCGCCTCAGCCCGGTCGATGAACGACTCAAGCTCGGAGTCGTCAACGGTGTTGGTGATGTCGAGGAATGCCTTCGTCTCGGCCAGTGACACGGCGGCCATAGGCACCTCCTCAACGGTTCGTGCGGGTGCCCCCAGCCCGGGAGTAGCCGGGCTGGGGGCAATGCAGGTCAGACCTCGTCGGAGAGCGGGTTCGTGCCGCCCTTGACGCCCTTCTCATCCCCGCGCTGCTCGACGAGCGGGTTCTGCTCGACGAGCACGACGCGCGGCGAGTTGGGGTCGGCCGGGTCGTGGTTGGGGTTCACCACGGCGGCGGCGTGCTGCAGGTTGCCGATCAGCTTCGAGTAGTCGCCCCGCTTGGGGCCACTGCCGAGAGCGTCTTCGGGGCCGGCCGGCTCCGAGGCGGAACCGGCCAGCATGGGAGCGCCCGAGTCGAGCGCGTCGTCCCGGGTCGTCACCCCACCCTGCGGGTGGTCGAGCTTGTCGTTCTCCTGCTTCGACGCCTGGGCGCCAGCGGCCTTGTCAGCCATGTTCAGTCTCCGATCTGCTTGATGGACTGCTCGCCGCACTCAACGCAGCGAGTGATCCGGTGAGTCGCCACGGGGCGACCACCGCGCGTGCCTTCATCGGCGTAGAAGAAGTAGCTCTCGATCCGAACCTCGGTCCGGTCACCTGTCGGCTGGCAGAACTCCTCGTGACGAATCTTCGGAGCGACAGCCTTCGTGGGTGCGGTCATGAGCTACTTCCCTTCGGATCAGGAGGCGAGGACACCCGAGAGACGGGCGGCCGGCTGGGCACCGAGCATGGCGAGACCGCAGTAGATCTCGATGCGGCCGAGCCAAGACGGCTTGGTCTCGAGCTGGCGGGGCGGGTCCACCTGGAGCCCACCGTTGGTGATGCCGAGGACACCCGTGTCGTTCTCGCTGCGGGCGTACTTGACGGCATAGATCGAGGAGGTGGTGGACGCCGCGCCCTGGGTCTCCGTCTGCGGGATCACCGGGGTCTGGTCGGCCTTGAGGCCGGCGTCGAGGATCGGCACGCCCTGCCAGGTCGGAACCTCGATCGGGCGACCGGTCAGCGTGTCCACCGTGTAGTTGTTGATCGTCACGTTGCGGAAGACGGTCCGCACCATCGCGATGACCTGCGAGTTGGCGTACAGCGCGTCCGCACCGGGGCACAGCGCCAGGAGGGCGTCGAGCCGGTCGAGGAACGCGGTTCGGGTGGCGGCGTCGGTGTTCATCGCGGCACCGTTCGTGCCCGAGGACAGCACCTGACCGCCCGTGATCCGGGACTTGAGGCCGTTGAACGAGTTGGCGTCCACACCGGTCGAACCGTTGATGAACGTGTCCGAGAACTTCGCCGCGATCGAACGGGCCTTCATGTCCCGCTGAGCCGCCACGAGGGAAGCCACGGAACCGGTGGAGGTCTGCTCGAGGAAGCGGTCGACCACGTAGTCACCACCGAGGATGACCAGCGACTCGGTCGCGTTGTTGAACGTGCCGGTCGACTCGGTGTAGCCGGCGTTGACGGCACGGAACGCGGCGGCCGGCAGGGTCGCCTCGTTGTTGTAGCTGAACGCGCGCCCGGCGATCGACTCGAACGGGATGCGGTTCATGATCTGCGACGTGTTGAGCACGCCGACGACACCGGGCAGGCGCGGGTCCTGCGCGGTGACAGCAGCTTCGGCCAGAGTGACAGCCATGAGGGGGTGTTCCTTTCGGGTTGCCCCTCATGCGAGGGGGTTCTTAGCGGCGGGGAGCCGCACGCAGGTCGGCCTCGATCTGAGCGAGGTCGGCTGCACGGGGGTCTGAGGGGAGCGGGACGGGGCGCGCGCCGAGGTCGGCGGAACCCTTGGGGCGCCCGTCGGTCTTGACGGGGAAGTCGCGCAGGATCTCCTCGGCGTCGGCTTCCAGCTCGTCGCGGGTGCTGCCGACGAGGCGCTTGGCCTGCGCGGGGGTGAGGCCCTTCTCGAACGCGACCTCAAGTCGCATCGCGCGGGCCTGGTTGTCGGTCGCGTTCCGCTCGGCCGCTTCGGCGCGGGCAGTCAGCTTCTCCAGCTCGGTGCGGCCGGCGTCCTCAAGCTCCTTCGCCTTGCTGGCGAGGGGTTCGAGTTCGCGGACCTTCGTGCGGTAGCCGGCGGCCTCCTTGCGGGCCTTCTCCAGCGCCTTGCGCAGCGCCTCGGGGGAAAGCTCGTCGGACTGCTGCTGGTCGTTCTCGCCCTCCTGGGGCGCGGCCTGCTGGTCTTCGGTCTGCTCTGCGGGTGCGGTCATGCGTCAGCCCTCCGGGGGCGTCGTGCGGGGTGTTGCCAGCCAGTCGCCGGGACTGGAAGTCATTACGCTCAGCGCATGGTCGTTCTGAGCCGCGTAAGCACGCACCGCCATGTCGTTCACGGCGCTCGCAAGATCGCCCGCAATAAGGTCACCGGCGGGCTAACCGTCTGGTGGCCGGACGGGTCGATCGGCGACTACTCGGCCGATCAGGTAGAGGTCAGGGACGAGCGACGTTCGGCGCAGGCGTAGCGCTCTCGGCGCTGTTCGCGGCAGCGGCAGCCAGCAGGCCGACAGCAGCCATCGCGGCGTTCAGCGTCAGCCCATCCGTGCGGACCAACTCGCGGGCGAGATCCATGCGGGCACGCACGTCGGCCGTGGTCGCCTCAGCGGCGGCCTCAGCGGCGCGGGCCTTCATCGCCAGCCGCTCAGCCGGACCCATCCCGACCCGAGCCTGCGCCGCCTCGCGGTCGTAGACGCCGGACTCGACACCCTTGACCGCGGCATCCATCTCCTGCGCGATGGCCTGCGTAGCCGGGTCACGCCAGTCAACAGACATGCGCGCGAACTCCGTCGGCAGCGCCCGCAGCGGAACACCCTCACGGGCCGCCACAGCCAGGCGCATCGCCCGCGTGTAGGCACGACCGAACGCCAGTTGCTTCTCCTCGGCGCGCAGCACCAGCACCGTCTCGGAAGCGCGGCGAGCCTCAGCCGAAGCCGGGTTGACCTGATTGAGCCCGAGGTCATCCGGCGGGAGGCCACCGATCGACGCCAGCGCCGACGTGAGCAGCTTGATGCCCGACACGAAGCCCTCGAGCGTGGCCTCCGGGAACTGCCCGTACTGGACCCCGGCGCTGCCGACCCACACCTTGGACTTGGCGGCCTCTTCCTGCTTCTGCCGCATCTCTTCCTCGAAGCGCGCCTTCACAGCCGGGTCCGTCGGAATCGCCACACCGGTCATCCACCGACGCGGCGCCACGAAGAACTCGCTGGTGACCATGAGGTCAGTGGCTAGCTTGTTGATGCCATCAGCCAGCGGCGCCACCGAAGCCAGCTCGGAACGCCCGTCGCGGTTCAGCAGCCGGCCGCGGTTCGGCATCGGCACGATCGGCACCGCACCCAGCGGGTTGTCGAGGATCTGGTCGACCTCGTAGGCCGAACCGACGCCCAACAGGCTCGACTTGCTCACATACCGGATAACCCTGTCCGGAAGGTAGAGAGTCGCGTAGGTGCGGTCATCGTCCTGCCACCGCTTGAGAGCAGCCCGGACCACACGGTCACCCGTGCCGGGCTCGTACTCCACTGCCACCTGATGCGAGGACTCAAACGACATCTGCGGCGTCTCGGGGTCGTCGTCGTTGCCCCAGACCGAGATGAACGCCAGTTTGTGCACCAGCGCGTCGACCTGGCCGAGCGGGGCATCCTCATGCATCCCGTTCGCGGTCCAGATGCGCCACAACTCGTCGTCTGCGCTGCCGCCCTGCCCCAGCAGGAAGCCCTCCGCCTTCACGCGGCGGTTGACGCTGTCCACGATCGTCTCAGGCCAGTTGATGACCATCGGCGCCAGGCGGTTGCCGACCTGCGCCTGCACCTCGGGAGCCAGGAACGCCAGCGGCTGATCGCCCGAGTAGTAGCGATCCCACTTGTCGAAGTCCAGGTTGTCCCGCGCCATCTTCGCGGAAAGGCGCTCCACGGTGGCGATGAGCGGGTCATCCGAAGCGCGCCTGATCGGCAAGGCAAGAGGCGAAGTCACAGGAACATCACCATCCCGCCGGAATCCGTAGAAGTGGTTACGCCGTGCACCGCCAGGGCGGCGGCGATCAGCGGTGAAATGTCTGTGTTGCCCTTCTGGTCGAGCACCCGCGTGTTGCCCGAGGGCTTCCAGCGGGCCGCCCGGACAGCCGTGTTCATGGCGGGCTCGTTGCCGTGGTGCACCGCGCCGGCCAGAACCGCGTCAGACAGGGCGTTATGCGCCTTCGCCTGCTCCGACTCCGACGGCTCATCCGCGTTGCTCACAAGGCCCTGCGCCGCCTTGTTCGCGGCGATCACCCGGCCGCCGTAGCGGGCACGGAGTTCGGCGATACGAGCTGGGATCCACGTCGCGTCGCGCTGGTAGTCGTCACCGAGCAGGATCTGCGTCGAGCCGTCCGGTCGTCGCCACGCCGCGCAGATCGCCGACCAGGAGCGGTCCGGCGCCGTGGCGATGGCGAACACGGGGGAGGTAAGCGTCGGATTGGTGTCGATCAGCGCCGACCAGGCGCTCCAGTCGATCGCCGACTTCCCGTCGGACTCATCCCAGATCCCCAGCGCCTCACGAGCGAAGTCCTCGTCAGACAGCAGCTTCCGCAGCCGCAGAATCGCGCGATCCGGAGTGCGATGCGGATAGGACGGGTTCGCCTGTCGCCAGGCGTTCCGGTCGTCCAGGTCGGCGTCAGGGTCGGCGGCCAGTTCGGCGTAAAGCAAGCCTTCCGAGTCGCCGGCCAACGCTGTGGCACGCAAGTCGGTGAACGTCTCGCCCGGGTCGGACGGCTTCGGCGGCGTCCCCATCAGGATCATCTGCGGGTTCTGCGCCTGGTTCATCGTTGGCGCCAAGTCCGCCATCGTTGCTGCGGTGAGGATCTGCGCCTCATCGAGAATGATCCGGCGAACCTTGGTGAAGCCTCGGATCGCGCCACGCTCTCGAGCGGCGAACACGATCCGCGACCCGTTGCGGAAAGGGATCAGTTCGTTGCCGGCCGCCGTCGTGATGTCGTCGTAGTCCAGATGCGGCGCCAGCAGCGGTGACTTCGCCAGCCCGCGCAGCTCGTTGAACGTCTCCCGCGCCACCTTGAATCGGTGCGCCGTCCAGACCGTCGTTGTGTTCGGATTGACGATCGAGTCCGCGAACACCAGTGCGCCGATGTCGAACGTCTTGCCGACCTGGCGAGCGATGCTCAACGCCACCGTGTCGGCGGCATACAGGCCGGCAGCGTCCTTCGCCAAGATCAGGCGATTGAGGTCCTGCTGCCAGCGGTCGAAGTGAAGCCCGATCTCGGCGCACGTCCGCTGCACCGACGGGAACCCCGACGACACGATCCCGTCCGGGGTGACCACATGGCGTGCGTCAGGGAATGAACGGCTCGTCCGGGGTGTCGGCAGCCTGTCCAACACGGTCCCCGCTGGTGGCTGCGTCAATCGCCTCGATCTCCTTGGTGATCTCAAGCAGCCGGCGAGTCAGGGAAGCGAGATCCCGAGCAGGAACCCCGGCATCGAGGTCGTCCGCAATGGCGTCGCGCATCGCCACGAGAAGGTCTCTGCGGCTCCCAGAGGCCGCAGCCTGGGCAATGCGTCCGAGGGCCTTAGCCACGCGGCACAGCCCCTCTCGACCCTGTGGAAAAAGGTGTGTGTAGAAGTTGAAGGCTGGCGGGTCAGGACGACCTCGCCCCGAGGGGCCACCCCCCGGGGTCGTCGGGCGCAAAGCCGCAGGTCAGAGCCGCATCTGGATGACGGACTGCCTCGCGCGGGCTTCGCGGCCAGCAGCGGAGAGGTTGCACGCGGCGTGACCTAGACCGAGGACGATGGTGCCGGTCTTGTCATGGCAGAGGTGCAGGTCCATCTCGGGTGTGATGAGACGGCTGCGGTAGAGGCACACGACCTCGGCGCACATCCCTTGGCCCGCCCGCTTGAGTGCGGCTACGTGCTGGGCTCTGGTCTTGCTGTGCTCATGCCCGTACTTCCGACTGCGCGGCCGGCTCTTGCTCCACGGCATCAGCGCGCCGCGTGCCTGCGCTCGAGCAGCCGGTTGACCTCGGCCTCGGCGCACATGGCAGCGTGGCGCGTCTTGCCGTTGGGCGAGTGGGTCCAGTCCTGCCGAGCACCGAGCAGCTTGGCCCACGCCTTACGGATCTCCGCATCGATGGGCAGGGTCAGCACGTCAGCCATGTCGTCCCCTCACCACGCTCACGACGGCACCGAGCAGGGCGCCGATCAGCCAGCACGCAGACACGAACCGCAGCGCTTCACGGTGGGCGTACGACACAACGCCTCCCGCGGGAAGAGTTGCCCGAGGATCGCGGCCGGGCTCCGCACCGCTGCCTAGGTGTTGCGCTACCAGATCCCGTGGATCCGTCACGCGCCCCGCGGTCGGGCATGAACGTGCGAGAGCCCCGACCGATTGGGCCGGGGCTCTCGTCTGAACTTGGGGTCGCCTCGTCAGCGACACCTCGCATACTCAGGCATCAGGTCACCCTCTGTCAACTAGCACGCACATCGTGTCGCGCCGTGTCGTCTCGCAGTACGTCGAGCAGATCACCGAGACGCAACCGCTTGACCCCATCGTGCGAGGGGCGTACCGCGATGCGCTTGCGGTCGAGGTAGTTGCGGATCCGCTGATGCCCGACCTTGATGCCGCCCACCTCGCCGACGTACTGCGACGCCTCGCGCGGGGTGACGATCATGTCGGCAGCCCGCAGCAGCAGCCACGCCCGACGCTCGGCCACGTTGTGGGTGACCTCGCACTGTGTGCACGTCGCCTGATGTGCACCGGCCCGGGCCCACACCTCGGCGTGGCAGGTGAGGCCGTCCTCCTCGTACATGCACTGACCCAGATACTCGCGCTCCTGCATCCGGTCGATCGCCCGGTACGCAGCCCTGACCACATGCCCGATGCCGGTCACGATCTCGGCCGCCTTCGGGTGCCGGCGAATGGCGGTGATGTCGTCACCCCACAGCGCCAGCTCCACGAGCAGCGAGTCGCGGACGGCAACCACGCCCCAGTTGATGGGCGACTTCTCGTGGGCGCTTCCCTTGCCTGCCTTGCCGCCAGTCGCCACCCTTGCCTGCTTGCTGACAGCCACGTTGAGCTGGTCGATCAACTGCGGGACGGCAGCCAGCATCGTCTCGACTGCGACCGTGTCGTCGTGGCACAGCAGGCCCTCGGGCTGGTGGCATCCGCAGGACGGGCAGATCATCGAGCTAGTCACTGTTCGGTCCCCGTTCGGTAGCGAAACGCACGTACTTGGCCTGGTCCAACGGCTTGGGATCGGTCGGCCAGTACACGGGAAGCCCGCGCTTGACCCGGTCGAGGATCTGCTGCACGTCACGGGGCGGCCAGCCCACGTGGTAGCGGGTGTCGCTCATGCCTTGCGCCCGACCGGAACCGCCGCCTCGCCACCTGCCTGGAACAGGATCGAGTCGAGGTCAGCCGGCGTGATGTAGCCGTTCCCGTTGGCGCCGTAGGACTGCGACCAGGAGTTGCGCCAGCGGTAGAACGGGCCCGCTCCTCGGTAGTTCGGCGAGTACCCGGTGACGACGAGGCAGTGTCCGCCGACGACGGGACCGCTGACATTCACGAGCCCGTCAGGCGCGGTGTACATGAGTTCGCGCCACTCCACGCCGATGACGACGGGCCCGGTCTGCAGCGCGGCCCGCAGCTCGGTCATGTTGAACGCCCAGTTGAAGCCCGAGTACCAACCACGTTCCCGCCCGACGAGCATCCCGGCGCGGACCGACGTGCCCTCGGTGTCATCGCCCTCGAACTCGTCGATCTTGCGCGCCCGGTCGTAGACCTGGACGGCGACGCGATGGCCCTCGACCTGCCGGCCGATTGGATTACGACCAACGCCCAGGTTGCCGCGCGCTGGTGAAGCGATCCACTCACCGACCACGCCATGCCCGACGCATGAGCCTTCCTGGCCCTGGTCGAGCACCACGCCGCCGGTCCACCACACGGCCTGCTTGCTGAGGTCCACGGCGGGCGCGGCCACCCGGTAGGCACGGTTGGCCTCGACGAGCCTCGGGATGTAGTCCAGCTTCGGTGTCATGCGTTTCCCCCATAGCGACGTGCGGCGACGATCTCTCGACACTTCACACAGCGCCGCCTAGGCGGACTGCCGAAGTAGACGCTGTTCTCGGCGGTGTACTCGTGCCCCTTGTGACAGTGGGTGGGCACTACGCGGGTCACCTGCCAGCGGCGGACGTTTTCAGCGTGAGTGACGGGCTCAAGGTGGTCAGGGTTGACGCAACCCTTGTTACGGCACAGGTGGTCCAGGTCGAGATCCGGATCCACGGGGCCGACCAGTTGCTGATACCCCCAGCGATGGGCGAGCTGCTGTCGGCGAGTTATCGGCTCCCGGAAGCGCCCATAGCCGTTACTGAACCGGACGCCCGTCCACTCCCAGCAGCCGCCGTCCTGCTTGTCGACGCGCTGCCACCAGCGGTCGAGGGCCGGGGGCAGCTTGGGGGTGAGGGTCTGCGCGATGTGTGGCGACCCGTTCTTGCGCCAGCGCGAGTAGTGCATCTCGCACCAGCCCCGAGCGCTGTGCGGCTTTTCGCACTCATCGATGGTGCATGTCGTAGCCTTCACGGCAGCCTGCCTCTCGCCTGAATCGAGTCGGTGGGTCAGAGCCGTCGCGGTGTGTCCAGCACCTCGGCGGCTCGTCTCATTATCGCAGGTCACCCCCGCACTACTGGCCTTTGACATAGGGCAGCCACCCCTTTTCGCGCATCATCCATTGCGACGCGGACTCGCCATCGGCATCTACCAAATCGCCCATGATGCGATCCCAACCGCCACTTTCGAAACAGATGACGCGAAGGCCCTGCCGGCTGTCGATCCAGGCCGCGAGGTCGTCGTGCGCCTCCCGGTAGCCGGGCTTTCCGCGTTCTGGCGAATCAAGCCACGTCAGCCGGATCGGCACGCCGCGCACGTCCTCGTCGGTGATCCGGTAGGTGCGCCCATCCAGTTCGATGACCCGGGAGCGCCGCAACCTCACGGTGTCGCCGTCGGTGACGCTGACGACGGTCTCCACCCGCCACTCGGTTCCTTCGTGCGGGCTCCACGCCACGTCAGACCCCATCGCCAGCCCCCTCAGCCTCGCCCTGACGCTCTGTCGCTGCCGGGTCGCTATCCGTGGACCCCAGGACGGTACGGATGCGCTCAGCGGCATATCTGGCGCCCGCGTCGTATGCAGCGAAGTCGACCGCCGACTCGTCCAGTTCGTCCGCCAGCTCCTCCACCCGCGCGACCACCGCCCGCAGCGCAGCCACCTCGGCCCGCATGTCGCGCACGTAGGTATTCGCCTCGCTGCTCTCCACGGCGACCCGCAGGAACGCCTCCAACTCCTCGGGCGTCGCGTTCAT
>Ga0308173_10001185_pt1 | contig 12637 bp, 13 predicted proteins | sample PhyPR1_FD_203716 | JGI IMG/M metagenome (GOLD analysis project Ga0308173, IMG submission 203716) | Soil microbial communities from UC Gill Tract Community Farm, Albany, California, United States - DLSLS.P.R1 | ecosystem: Environmental > Terrestrial > Soil > Agricultural land | place: USA... | reverse complement strand
CACCGAGCCCAAGGCGGCGAAGTAAGCCATATCAGGCAGTACAAAGTAAAAGGCCTTCATCGTGCGATGAAGGCCTTTTTTGTGCGCGCTCGGCGCATTCGGGCGAGGCGACTACTTCGGACTCGAATAACCGGAGCCAGAAGAATCTCCACATGCGGCAGCCGTGGTTGACACGGACAGCGCGATCAGCCCTATCAGGCTCACTATCAAAGTAGCCGTCAGTTTTCGCATAAGAAGCTCCTTAGCGAAAGGAACCCCAATATAACGCCGCGATATTCGCGGTACAAGATTCCCCCGATTGAATCTCTGCATCGCAAGCGCACGCTTCAATGTCATAAGCGATGCAGCGCGGCGCGCAGTCACACTGTTTCGCCTTCCGTGCGCTCGATGACAGGACATTCTCCCGGAAAGCGCTTGCCATCGTCGATCGACTCGACAAGAAAATCGACGAACGCACGAACGGCCGGAACCATGCCCTGCCGCGAAAGAAACACCGCGTAGAGTTGCGGCGTCGGAAACGTCCAGCCGGGCATGACGGGCGACAACTGCCCGCTTCTGAGCGGCGCGCCGTACATCATCTCGGGCAACGCCGCGATGCCGACGCCGCGCATGACCGCCTCGCGGATCATCGACAGGTCCGCGGTGACGAGGCGCGGCTCGTGCTCGAATTCGTGGCGTGTGCCATCGGGCGCAATCAGGCGATAGACGTGCCGGCCGTCCGACGAAGGCATGTCGAGCGTGTCGTACTGCGCAAGCTCGGCGACCGTCATCGGCGGCGCGTTCGGTTTGAGCAGCGACGGCGCGGCCACCAGCATCTGCTGCGTACGCCACAGCGGCCGCGCGACGACATTCGCACTCGCGGGCGGCTCGGAGCGCACGCGCAGCGCGACATCTATAGCGTCTTCGTAGAGATCCACCACGCGGTTCGTCACGCGCAGCACGACGCGCACTTCGGGATAGCGATGCATGAAGTCCGGCATTACGTCGGCGAGAAACGTCTGCGCGATGGTCACGGGCACGCTCACGCGCACGGTGCCGCGCGGCGAATCGCGCAGACTTTGCACCACGTTCACGGCGGCTTGCGCCTCCGCGAGCATCGCCTGGCAATGCTGGTAGAACAGTTGCCCCGCTTCCGTCAGCGCGAGCTTGCGCGTCGAGCGCTGCAACAGCCGCACGCCCAGCGATGCCTCCAGTTCCGACACGCGCCGCGACAGCCGCGACTTCGAGATGCCCAGCACGCGCTCGGCCGCGGAAAAGCCGCCGTGCTCGACCACGTGGGAGAAGTACATGAGATCGTTGAGATCGTGCGAGTCGGGCTTCATGGCTGTTTCGGCATTCGTCGTTGTCACCGGCTTGGGGGCCGGTTTGTTTATCGCAGCAGGACAATGCATTGCGCCGCGAGGGCTTTTACCGCCAAATACGGCCCATATAATAGCCTCGTGTTTCAAATTCAGCGCTATTCCCCTTATGGCGACGCGAGGCAAAGACATCATGAGCCGCACCATTTCCAGCATCATTCCCGCAACGCGCACGGTCGAAGGTGGCGGGTTCGTCGTGCATCGCCCGTTTCCGACTCGTCTTCTGATGGATTTCGATCCGTTCCTTCTTCTCGACGAAATGGGTCCCGTCGATTACGCGCCCGGCGAAGCCAAGGGCGCGCCGGACCACCCGCATCGCGGGTTCGAGACGGTCACCTACATGCTCGAAGGCGAATTCGGGCATAAGGATTCAGCCGGACATTCCGGCACGCTGCGCGCAGGCGACGTGCAGTGGATGACCGCGGGCGCAGGCGTCGTGCATAGCGAGATGCCCGGCGAGGAATTCACGCGGCGCGGCGGACGGGTCCACGGCCTGCAGTTATGGGTGAACCTGCCGAAGCGCGACAAGATGGTCGCGCCGCATTACCAGGAGATTCCCTCGGAGCGCATTCCCGTTGCGACCAGCGAGGACGGAAAGGTGCGCGTGAAGGTGATTGCGGGCGAAGCGCTCGGCGTAAAGGCCGCGATCGAAACGCGCACGCCGATTCTGTACCAGCACTTTTCGCTGGAACCCGGCGCGAAGGTCGAGCATCGCGTGCCGCGTGATTTCCGTGTGTTCGCGTACGGCCTGTCCGGCACGGCGCTGCACGGTCCGCAGGCGCAGCCGGTCCGCGCCCAGCAGATGGTGATCTTCCGGGACGATGCCGATACCGTCACGCTCGCCGCCGGCGACGAAGCCGTCGAAGTGCTGCTCTTCGGCGGCGTGCCGCTCAAGGAGCCGGTCGTGCGTTACGGCCCGTTCGTCATGAATACGGAAGACGAGATTCGCCAGGCGGTAGTCGACTATCAGGCCGGACGCATGGGCGCGATCACGCACTGAACGCGAGCAGTTCCCGCTCGAAGAAAGCGAAACAGCGCGGCAAGAACGAGTACATTGCGTCACAATGACCGTTTGTGTCCCGTGCTGTTTCGCATGTCTTTTGCTGCTGACTTCGCGCTCGCAATCGCTCAAATCGAGGAAACTCGCATGTCCGCCCCTGCCGTGACCGCCACCATCGGCAACGCCGATTATGAAACCCGCCTCGACGACGGCACGCACACATGGTTCGCCGACGAACCCGCGAGCCTCGGCGGCGCGGACACGGCGCCGCAGCCGGCGGCGCTGCTGCTGTCGAGCCTGGGCGCGTGCACGTCCATCACGCTGCGCATGTACGCGAAGCGCAAGGACTGGCCGCTCGCATCGGTACGCGTGGAGCTGTCGATGCAAAGCACGGCGGACGGCACCGTCATCGACCGCCGGATCTCGCTTGCCGGTCCGCTCGACGACGAGCAGCGGGAACGGCTCTTGCAAATCGCCAACGCGTGCCCGATGCACAAGGTTCTCGCCGGTGCGATCCGCATCGACTCGGGACTCGTTCCCGCAGAGCCGGCCTGACCGGGCATCACGAACGTCCAAGGAAACGTCGTTTTGAATTTCGAACACCTGATCCAGATCAACGATCCGCTCAATCCGCTCGTCGGCTCGCTGACGCGCGAGCAACTTTGGGAAGGGCTCGTCCTGCGCGCGGAACAGCCGCAACTCTTCGTGCTGGGCCTCGACAGTTGCGCCATTCTTTCTCGCGACGGTGACGTGATGGAGCGCGAACTGCACTACGGTCAGGCTGTCGTGCGGGATCGCGTAACGCTCGATTTCAACAACAGCGTGCGCTACGACATCATGCCTACGGCGGAGCACGTGGGTGGGTCGCTGACGATGGCCATCGAGCAGCCCGAACCGCTCCAGCTCTTTCTGCGTTTCACTTACCGCACGACGCTGCCCGAAAACGAGAACGCGACGGCTGACGAGCGCCAGACGCGGGAGATCGTGAAATCGGCGTATCGCGAGTCGGACATCGACACGGTGCGGCTCATCCGCCAGTATGCGCACGGACGCACCGGCGAAAGTCCGCTTCACTGAAAGCGGTGCATGAAGCGCGGCTATGGGAAGTCGCGCTTCCATCGGAAAGGTCTAGTTGCAAATAGGAATGGTTATCATTTACTATAGGTCCATCGAATCGACGAACGGACTTTGCGACAGACATGACCGACACGACGCGATCCTCCACCCTCAGGCTGCGCCGCCCGGCTGTCCGCGACGCCGCGGTCACGCGGGCCAAGCCGCCGGCGGCTACGACAGCGGCATCGGTTTCGACCGACGCGAGCAACGAGCGCGCACTGCGCAGCGACACGCTGCTGCAAGGCCGCAGCCACATCGCGATTCTGCATAACGGGGAGACTTATCAGTTGCGGGCAACGCGTCTGGGAAAGCTCATCCTGACGAAGTAGCAAGCGAAAGAACGGCAGTACGTACCAGGTATTGTGGGGACCACCTCGCCAAAGAGGTGTTTGGCCTTAGCCAGCGAGGACGACTTGCACGCGAGAATTCAGACCCCTTCGTGCAAACACCAGCCAGTCGTCGATAGCAAGCGAAGCCGTTTTTTTGGTTCCTGCCAAAGCGTTGCGCCTTTGAGGGCCGCACGCGATGCATCAAACGGACCGGCGCGCTTTCATTGCGAGAAGCGCGCCGTTTCTATTTGTCGGTTAGGACAGAATCAGACGTTCTCGATCCCGAGCACCGCGATGCCCGCGCGCGCGATCTGCGCATCCTGATCCGACTTGACGCCGGATACGCCCACCGCCCCGACGATATCCGTCCCGACGAAAATCGGCACACCGCCTTCCAGCATCGCGGTCATGGGCGCAGACAGGAATGCGGTGCGCCCCTGCTTGATCGTATCTTCGTAGGCCTTCGTCTCGCGCCGCCCGAGCACGGCGGTCCGCGCTTTTCCCGCCGCCATTTCCACGGTGCTCGCGCCGGCTCCTTCCAGACGATGCAGATGCAGCAGATGCGCGCCGTCATCGACGATGGCGATCGTCACGTTCCAGTTGTGGTTCCTGGCGTGCGCCTCGGCCGCGGCGGCCATGGCTTTGACGTCATCGTCGGTCAGTACGGGTTTGGTTCTCACTTGGCGCTCGCTCGTGGGCTGGCGTTTATCGGGAAAAGCCCCAGAACATCAGGTACCAGGCGCTATTCACAACGGCTAGCGCCGCGACAAACCATAACATTGCGAGAAGGCGCGGTACAAGCGCGGACGCGTAGCGCCCCGTCACCCGCCACGCGAGCCACGCGCTCCAGAGATTCGCGATGGCCAGCAAGGTCAGGCGCAAGTCCGTCACCCACCACAGCGGGACGTGCTCGGCGCGCAGCAGCGAAACCGTCGTGGCCGAGAGCCCGAGGAACACGCCGACGCCCGCGATCGGAATCAGCGCGAGCGTCAGATGATGCACGCGCGTCGCGCTCATCTTGCCGAGCATGCGCGCGCCCGTTGCGAGCAGCGCGAGAAGCGCCGTACCGTACACGAGGCCCGTGGCGACGATATAGCCGATGACCATCGTGCCGTCGAGCCACGAAAAGACGTCGTTCTGCTCGGGATAATGCGTGAACAGGAACCACGGCGCGTTGGTATCGAGCGGCCAGAGAATGTTGTGATCGATCAGCCAGCCGGCGAAGATCTGCTTCAGACCGACGAACCACGGGCTCACCGTCCAGTGGAACGCGCCGATCGCAATGCCGAGCAGCCCGTACAGAATCAGCGCGGTATCCCACGGATTCGCGGCCTTGTCGCCGAGGTTTACCACTTCGTCGGCGGGCGAGCGCCAGCTCAGTGCAATGGCGTCGCGGTGCCCGCTGCAGCGTCCGCACATGTGGCAATCGGCGGCGCCCTTCATGTTGCGCAGCGGAACGAGCGGCGCGCAGTTGATCGGAATCACGCGATGCCCGTGCTCGCCCTGCTTGTACGAGCGGCGCCACGCATCCTCGTTGACCTTGTAGTGGAACGGCGCGAGACGCGCGAGCAGCGAAAACACGCCGTTGACCGGACACAGGTATTTGCACCAGACGCGCTTCTCGCGGCCGTACAGCACGCCGATGATCATCGCCGCGACCGTCGAGCCGCCGAGCACGAGGAGCACCGCCTTCGGGTACTGATAGACGCTGACCATCTGGCCATAGATGGTCGTGAGCCCGAACGCGACGAACGGCCACCCGCCCCAGCGCATCCAGTGTGGAATCGCGCGGCCGCGTCCGAACCGGCTTGCGAATTCGGTAAGCGCGCCTTCCGGACACAGCACGCCGCACCAGACGCGCCCGAGCATCACCATCGACAGCAGAACGAACGGCCACCAGATGCCCCAGAACACGAACTGCGCCGCGAGCGTCAGGTTGTTCCAGAGATGCGCGGAGCCGTCCGGCAGCGGCATCACGGCCGGAACGAGGATCAGAAAGGCGTACACGGCCACCACGATCCACTGAATCCCGCGGATCGCGCTGCCGTGTCGTTGCATCCATTGGCCGGCTTGCTGAAGCCGGCTCGGACCTTGCACACCTTGTTGCATCAGGGAGTTCATGCTGGACGGCTGGCGGCCTTCTGTTTTTGCGCAATGTGCGTGTTGGAGCGGCGCATCAGCAGATACACGACGATCCAGTACACCGCGTAGGCGATGAGATTCATGCCCGCCGGATGCGCGCGATATCCGGTGAGCGTCGCGACGAGCGAGCCGAACGTGCTGGAATCGTCGAGGATGGCCGACGTGTTCCACACTTGATTGACGATGACCGGCAGCACTTCCATGTCGATCAGCTTGTCGACGCCCGTCTCGAAGAGGCCCGCCGCGAGGAACAGCAGCATAATTTCGGTGACGCGGAAAAACGAGCGCCACGAGAACACCTTGCCGCCGAGCTGAAGCACGTAGAACGTCAGCAGCGCAAGCGCGAAGCCGATGACGATCGCTGCATACTGCGAAGCCGGAACATGCCCGGACTGCCCGAAGCCCACGCCGTAGAGAAACACAGCCGTTTCGCTGCCCTCACGCGCGATAGCCAGTGCGACCAGCACCGCGATGCCCCACCAGTGCCCGTCCTGCGTGCTCTTTTGCAGCGACGTTTCCATATCGCGCTTGAGGGTGCGGCCGTGGCGCTTCATCCACAGGACCATCTGCACGATCAGCACGCACGCGACGAGCACCATCGCGGTCTGAAAGTAGTCTTGCGCGTTACCGGAGAGTTCTTCGGTGAAGCCGACAAGCGCGGCGGCCAGCCCGACGGCCGCAAGCAGCCCCACCGCCACGCCGAGCCACAGAAAAGGCAGGCCGCGGCGCGCCTCATGATCGCCGTTCTTCAGCCAGGCGTACAGGATGCCCACCACCAGCAACGCCTCGACGCTTTCGCGCCAAACGATGAAAAGAACCTGCCCCATTTGAAAACCCCCCTGCCAGTTCTGCTGCATTCGGCCGCGCGCGACCTGGGCTGCGCGCGACTTCGACCTCACTTCGCGACGATCACGCCTTGCGCCGTCTGATGAAAATCGTCGAAGAACTTGTATTCGCCCGGATCGAGCGGCGCGATGACGACGAACGAATCCGCGCCCGGCGCCAGCACCTTCTCCTTGCGCAACTGCACGCTTTCGAACTCCGCTGCGCCCTTGCCGACGTTATGCACTTCGATCTTGATACGCTGCCCCGCCGGCACTTCGATGCGCGCCGGGTTCAGCTTGCCGTCGTTCATTTCGAGCTTGAACGTAGGCAGATCGGCGGCGCGCGCGGTGCCGAAACCCGCTGCTGCAACCATGGCGGCCAGCGAGAACGCGACCACCTGACTTTTCGATTTCATGCGTACTTCCTGAAGATGAACGCGCCCGGTCGACCGCGCCAGGCCCGCAAATGAAGCGTGCCCTGCCTAGTAACCGCCTTTCTTGCCGATGCCCGCAAACGGGAAGTCGTACTCGATGGTGAACGGCTTGAACCACGGGCCGACGCCCGTTTCCTTGTCCGTGTGGCGGCCGAACGCCATGTGGCCCGTCTCCGACGGCGGCGAAACATGCAGCTTCAGGTGGTACTTGCCCGGCCCGAAGAGCTTCACGTTGTCACCATAGTGCGGGCCGTCGCTGGCAACCATCGGCATCAGGTCGCCCTTGACCGTTTGGGTCGTGCCGGCCTTGCTGAGTTCATACGTGAGGTTCAGATACGGCATCCAGTCGCCTTCCGCGAAGCCGGTCGGATTGTTCTTTACCGCGTGGATGTCCGCTTCCAGATGGATGTCTGAATCCGACGCCTTGCGCATCATGCCTTCCGGCGACATCGTGATCGGCTGGAGATAGACGGCCCCCGTTTCCATGCCGCCTTCGATGTGCTGCTTTCCGATCGGATATTCCGCAGCGGACGCCGCCATCATCGCCGTGAGACCAGCGGCGGCGACAAGGCCGCGCATCAACGTTGAACCCATCAAACACTCCTGTTGTTATGAATTGCGGGCATGCCGCCCACTACGCAGCCTGCCGCCAGCACGAGACGTTCACGCCACTACGCTTTGCCAGAACCGCGCCCCGCGCGACCCTGTGCCGTAACGTTAATACGAACCATTCTCAATGTTTGTCAGTTTAGCATCGTTCTAAACGCCGAACAATTTGACGGCGCTTACAGACCTGGAGGCAGTAAGGGCTTTCGGTCGCGGTCAGCGACTGGCGGCGACAGGAAAAAGCGCGGCGAATCGCCGATCCGCCGCGCTGTCATCCCTGTGCCCAAAGCCCGCGCGAGCTACTTTCCGCCGATACCGCCGACGTGATCGCCCACGTTCGCGCCGAAAACGCGCTGGCGCAGGAGCGCCAATTGGTCGCGGGTCTGCGCCGCCTTTTCGAATTCGAGATTCTTGGCGTGATCCATCATCTGCTTCTCGAGCCGCTTGAGTTCCTTCGCGAGCTGTTTCTCGGTCATGTCCTCGAACTTGGCGCGCGCCTGCGCTTCCTTCAGTTCCGCGCGCGCATCGTCGGGGCTGTAGACGCCGTCGATGATGTCCTTGATGCGCTTTTCCACGCCGCGCGGCGTGATGCCCCGCTCCAGATTGTGCGCGATCTGCTTCGCGCGCCGCCGCTCGGTTTCGCCGATGGCGCGCTTCATCGAATCGGTCATGTTGTCGGCGTAAAGAATCGCCTTGCCGTTCACGTTGCGCGCAGCGCGGCCGATGGTCTGAATCAGCGAACGTTCGGCGCGCAGGAAGCCTTCCTTGTCGGCGTCGAGGATCGCGACGAGCGACACTTCGGGAATATCCAGCCCCTCGCGCAGCAGGTTGATGCCGACGAGCACGTCAAACGTGCCGAGGCGCAGGTCGCGGATGATTTCCACGCGCTCCACCGTGTCGATGTCGCTATGCAGATAGCGCACCTTGACGCCGTGGTCCGCGAGAAATTCGGTCAGTTGCTCGGCCATGCGCTTCGTGAGCACCGTGACGAGCACGCGCTCGTGCACCGCGACGCGCGCGTTGATTTCCGAGAGGACGTCGTCCACTTGCGAGCGCGCCGGACGCACTTCGATTTCCGGGTCGACGAGACCGGTCGGACGCACGAGCTGTTCGGCCACCTGCCCCGCTTTCTTCTGCTCGTAGTCGGCGGGCGTCGCGGAAACGAAGACCGCCTGACGCATCTTGCGCTCGAATTCGTTGAACTTGAGCGGCCGGTTGTCGAGCGCGGACGGCATCCGGAAACCGTAGTCGACGAGATTTTCCTTGCGCGCGCGGTCGCCGTTATACATGCCGTTCAACTGGCCGATCAGCACGTGCGATTCGTCGAGCAGCATGAGCGCGTCGGGCGGCAGATAGTCGACGAGCGTCGGCGGCGGCTCGCCCGGCGCCGCGCCCGAGAAGTGCCGCGAGTAATTCTCGATGCCCTTGCAGAACCCGAGTTCCTGCAGCATTTCCAGATCGAAACGCGTGCGCTGTTCCAGCCGCTGCGCCTCCACGAGCTTGCCCTGGCTGTGGAAGAACTCCAGCCGCTCGCGCAATTCCAGCTTGATGGTTTCGATCGCGCGCATGACGGTGTCGCGCGGCGTCACGTAATGCGACGACGGATACACGGTGAAGCGCGGAATCTTGTTGCGCACGCGGCCCGTGAGCGGATCGAAGAGCTGCATCGACTCGATTTCGTCGTCGAAGAGTTCCACGCGCACAGCCATTTCCGCGTGCTCTGCCGGGAAAATGTCGATGGTGTCGCCGCGCACGCGAAACGTGCCGCGCTGGAAATCGGCTTCGTTGCGCGTGTACTGCATCGCGATCAGCCGCGCGATGACTTCGCGCTGACCGAGCTTGTCGCCCGTGCGCAACGTCAGAATCATCTTGTGATATTCGGACGGATTGCCGATACCGTAGATCGCCGACACCGTCGCCACGATCACCACGTCGCGCCGTTCGAGCAGGCTCTTGGTGGCCGAAAGCCGCATCTGCTCGATATGCTCGTTGATCGACGAATCCTTCTCGATGAAGAGATCGCGCTGCGGCACGTACGCTTCCGGCTGGTAATAGTCGTAGTACGAGACGAAGTACTCGACCGCGTTGCGCGGAAAGAACTCGCGGAACTCCGCGTAAAGCTGGGCGGCAAGCGTCTTGTTCGGCGCAAATACAATGGCCGGGCGGCCGAGCCGCGCGATCACATTGGCCATCGTGAAGGTCTTGCCTGAGCCCGTCACGCCGAGCAGCGTCTGAAACGACAGGCCATCCTCGATGCCCTCTACGAGCGTCGTGATGGCGGCAGGCTGGTCGCCCGCGGGCGGGTAGGGCTGGTAGAGCTGAAAAGGCGAGCCGTCGAAGGTGACGAACTTCGACTCGTCCAGTGCGTCGGGCGCTTCGATGAGAGTATCGGACATGGGAAACGGAGTCTTCGCCGGGGCAAACACTTATTCTAGCGGCTGCCGTGGAACTGGCGCAGCGCCCGGAAGTGGACGCAATCGCGCGCCGGGATGACGCGCATCAGCAAAACACATTGGGTTCATGCGGGCGATCTCAAGCGCGCGCGAGGCTTCCGTGCGCGGCTTTTGCCGGCGGAACCGGTAAAAAGCATGCGCGTTCGCCGAAACCTGCGCCGAAAATGGCGACGGGATTCGCTACAATGTGCGACTGGGCCGGACGGCATGAAACGAGGCGCATGAGTGTTCGCTGTGCCGTCCGAGCCCGCGGCGCGCCAGCTTTTCCGGCCATCGAGGCGCGCCCGCGGCCGAAAGCTCCGCCCTTCGCACTTCCCGCAGCACGTCCTTTCCTCACAGCCGATAGATCATGTCTCTTTTCTCTGCCGTCGAACTCGCCCCCCGCGACCCGATTCTGGGCCTCAATGAAGCCTTCAACGCCGATCCGCGCCCGACCAAGGTCAATCTGGGCGTCGGCGTGTACACGAACGAAGAAGGCAGGATTCCGCTGCTGCGCGCGGTGCGCGAAGCGGAAAAAGCCCGCGTCGAGGCCGCGCTGCCGCGCGGCTATCTGCCGATCGACGGCATCGCCGCTTATGACGCCGCCGTGCAGTCGCTGCTGCTCGGCAAGGACTCGCCGTTGATCGCTTCGGGCCGCGTCGTCACGGCGCAGGCGCTGGGCGGCACGGGCGCGCTGAAGATCGGCGCGGACTTTCTGAAGCGCGTGAACCCGAACGCGATGGTCGCGATCAGCGATCCGAGCTGGGAGAACCATCGCGCGCTCTTCGAAGGCGCTGGCTTCGAAGTCGTCAACTATCCGTACTACGAGGCCGCGACGCACGGCGTGAACTTCGACGGCATGCTCGCCGCGCTGAACCGCTACGCGCCGGGCACCATCGTCGTGCTGCACGCGTGCTGCCACAACCCGACCGGCGTGGACCTGACCGACGCGCAATGGGCCCAGGTCGCCGAAACCGTGAAAGCGCGCAACCTCGTGCCGTTCCTCGACATTGCGTATCAGGGTTTCGGTGACGGCATCGACGCCGATGCCGCCGCTGTGCGCCTCTTCGCCGCGGCAGAACTGAACGTGTTCGTGTCGTCGTCGTTCTCGAAGTCGTTCTCGCTATATGGCGAACGCGTCGGCGCACTGTCGATCATCACCACGAGCAAGGAAGAATCGACCCGCGTGCTGTCGCAATTGAAGCGCGTGATCCGCACGAACTATTCGAACCCGCCGACGCACGGCGGTGCGGTGGTGGCGGCCGTGCTGGCGTCGTCGGAACTGCGCGCGACGTGGGAACAGGAACTCGGCGAAATGCGCGACCGAATCCGGGCGATGCGCAACGGCCTCGTGGAGCGCCTGAAGGCGGCGGGCGTCGAGCGCGACTTCTCGTTCGTCGATAAGCAGCGCGGCATGTTCTCGTACTCGGGCCTGACCGCGCTCCAAGTGGATCGCCTGCGCGAAGAGTTCGGCATCTACGCTGTCAGCACCGGCCGCATCTGCGTGGCCGCGCTGAACACGCGCAATCTGGATGTCGTCGCGAATGCTATTGCGAGCGTGCTGAAGTAAGCGGCGCTGCAGAGGGATGGCGTTCTCCGCATGGGGGACGCCATTTTTTTATGCGCGTCGTTAGAGCGCGCGGCTGGCCGGAGTGAGCGCGGGCGTGACGTCGTCCGCTTCAACGAGGCCGTAGGAAATGGCGCGCGCCAGTTCGGCGCTCACGCTGGCGACATCCGGCTGCGGGTGCCGCGCGGCCGCTGATTCACGCGTCTCCGCGTGCATGCGGAAGGCCAGCGCGGCCAGCAACAGTATGGCGAGAGGCCAGTAAGTCGATATTGTCTTTCTCATGAGACTGCCTATGTTTCGTTGCCGCGGCGGGCGGTGGCCCACGTGTCGACGCTTCGGATGGTACCCAATCGCCCGTATGTGAAAAAGCCGCCATTGGGCGAAGGTCCGTTGCGCTTTGGACAACAAGCGAAGCCACGAAGCAAAATCGCCATATGCCGTCATAAAAGCTTACAAACTTCTTGGGGACTTTGACATCGAGCTGATGTCTCATAAAGCATCAATGCAACCGTTCTATAAACGATCATGAAAGTCGCTGGTTTGGTGATGTTTTCGTCCGCGCTGCTGCTTGGCGGTTGCGCGGTGTATCCGGATGGCCCGCAGTACGGCGGCGGTTATCCCACCGTGTATGACGACCCCGGCTACGCCGCTTATGGTTATGGCGGGCCGGTTGTGCAACCGGGCGTCGTCGTCGGCGGCGGGTACTACAGTGGGCCCGGCCCCGGTCGGTATTGGGACGACGGCCCCGGCTGGCGCCGCCAGCCGCACGGCGGCTGGAACAATCACCCGCACGGTGACGGTCCGCCGCCGGGTCAAGGCGGTCACGGCG
>Ga0308173_10001184_pt1 | contig 12638 bp, 12 predicted proteins | sample PhyPR1_FD_203716 | JGI IMG/M metagenome (GOLD analysis project Ga0308173, IMG submission 203716) | Soil microbial communities from UC Gill Tract Community Farm, Albany, California, United States - DLSLS.P.R1 | ecosystem: Environmental > Terrestrial > Soil > Agricultural land | place: USA... | reverse complement strand
CAGGACCTGCCGCAGTGAACAGCGTTCCGAATGGCCCGGCCAGCGCCGGCGGACTCAATAGTGCGGGCAACGATCCGAGCGGCGCTGGAAATTCATCCAGGTCCGCCAACGCTCCGGGCACCAACAGCGCAGGGACGGCCAATTCCTCGGGAGCTTCGCCAGGCACGGCATCACCGCAGGGATCCACAACCGTTGGTCTTGCCGGAAATCGGGCGGGCGGCGCTTCCAGCGGCCGTGTCGATGGTGTTCTCAGCCCGGGTCCTCAGACCTCCGGCGACGTCGAAATAAAAGATGAGAATGCGAAAGTCGACCGGAAGGTAAACAGCATCTGCAAGGGTTGCTGATCCGCGCCGAAGAACTTGCCGCGCCTTCGCCTCCACTTCGTAAGAGCACGGATGGCGCGCAGATATTTCTCCGAGCCACCCTGAGCCCAGCGACAGGAGCAAAGCGGTTCGCCGTCAGCCCGCAGCCAACGCGGCCACAGCCTTGTTGAGAGCGGACTGGGCGGCGGACAAGTGGTCTTTCCTGGATGTCAGCCAATCGATGTCTGACTCGATCTTGATGTGCCCATCGGCAAGCATCCGGGTGACTTCGGCAAGCTGTGGTCCGCCGATGCCCTTGCTGGCGGACACCATATGCCGAGCGCTAATCGTTTCCCTGAATTCGGCTTCACCCAACGGAAAGTCCTGCTTTGCCTCCGCCCTGTAGATGCGGGCAGCTTCCGCATAAGGAATCTCGTTCAGTCTGAGATTATGGGACCGACCGTAGTTGGTCAGCTTCGACGCATAATGATGACCGATACGGAATGGCACGTCGGCCGCTCGCAGCAAGGCGTCCGCGAGTTCTGAGGTCGTCGAGTAGTCGGCATTCACCTCGGCCAACGCGCGATCCTCGTTGACCACGAGGCCGTTCAGCACCTGCAGGAAAAGCTGAAAGACCTGCATGGGCCTCGCGCTTGGGACCGGATCATAGCTGCGGGAGTCGAACATGCCTGGCCGATTGTTGTGAGACAGCAGGAACACGGTCTGCATTTCGCTGGGTTCGAAGTTGCTCGAGCGCGGCCGGATTCCGTTTCTGCGGCATGAGGCTGCTGACGCCGGTGAGCTTTCCTTCCGACAACATCAACCACGGCGCCGGCGCGGCATATTGTGCATGCAGGTCTTGCGCGAACTGACCCAGCTGGATGGCACAGATGTGCAACGCGCTCGCGACCTCAAGGCTGCTGTCCGTCGAAGATAGATGGTTGGCGTCGTAGGAATTCTCGACCAGTCCATCAAAGCCCAGCATGCCGGCGAGCCGCTTGCGGTCGATCGGAAGGCTGGATGTGCCCAATGCAGCGGCCCCGAGCGGGCTCTTGTTGATCCGCCGGTAAGCCTGTTGGAGGCGGTCGCTGGTGCGGGCCACTGCAGACTCCCAGGCAAGCAGATAGTGCGCAAACGTGGTCGGTTGCGCCTGCACTCCATGGGTGTACGCCGGAATGATGGTTTGCTTGTGCTCACGGGCCATCGCGAGAAGTTTTTCACGCGAGGCAACCAAAGTTTCGTATTCCCTCAGGAGTCCGTCGCGCAAAGACATTCGTGCGATAGTCGCTCCGATATCTTGGCGGCTCCTCCCCATGTGAAGCCGCGAGGCATTCTGACCGATGAGGGCAGTCAGTTTGGGTTCGAAATCGAGGTAATCGGCGGAGCGTGGGGAGCCCGAGGCGCTTTCCTGGGCGATCACTTGCATGATCCCATCAGCAATCTTGGCAGCCATCGGACCGGGCACGAGGCCGCCCTCCTCCAGCATGACGATCGATGCTTTATTGATTTGATCGAAGAATTCTACCGAGCGTCCACCGCCCCGAGAGCTTGCGTTAAGGTCCCCGGAGGATGACGGCATCGTGGAAACGCCCGTAGCTACAGCTATTCGATCGACAGCAGATTGATTCCTAGCATCGAACCATTCCTGCTGGCGATATCCAAGCGCATTGCCGACATGCGGCATCGATCCCTGCGTCGCTTCGGAGGTGGCAACCCCTCACCGCCGGGCGACAATCACGCCCAACAGGAACGCGGCCAATAGCGCGCCAAGCGGCGCCTCGCGTGTCGCGTTCGCCAAAATGTCCAACGGCATGCCGGGCCTACGCGATTCCTTGATCGCGTTGCCAATGCCTTTCGCCGCCGTTCTGGCGGTGTCCGCTGCCCGGGTGCCAACAGAGGCATCAACACCATCAGACGCAAAAGGCGGTATCGTGTGTTCATCGGCCATGCCGTCAATCCCGGATTTCTTCGGTTTGGGCAAATGGCCACCCGGCCCAATTGTTCCTCGATGAAGGGCGCGATCGAACGACGGCCAGCGCATAGGGCGCGTACGTCGCGTCACGGTCCGCTCTCCTTTGGGAACTAAAGCTTCCGCGGTGAGATTGCCTGGAGGCTGGACAAGATCGACAGGAGTGGACCCATGATTTTCAGAGCGATAACTCTCGCTGCGGCGATCGCCCTGTTCGGCGGCGTCGCTTTCGCCCAGACCGGCTCACGCGACAGTTCCAAGTCCGGTGCGCCCGCCGTCCCGGATCCGACCGGTAGCTCGGTGACGTCGGGGGAAGGCAGCACCACCGGAACCGGCATGGGCGGTGGAATCGGCGCCTCGCAACCGTCTGCAGATGATGCCAGCAACTCGGGCGCGCCCACCGCAGCCGGCGTGAACAGCGAAGGCCATGCGACCGAGCCCGGAGCCGTGAAGCGCGGCGCGAACGGACGTTGAGTTAGCCTGCCGGATTACCCTCGACCCTGAGCGCGAACAGGAGTCCGTAGAGGCGGCTCGCGTCATGGCCGAGCCATCGTTCACCGCTGCATTTCCATGATCTGATCCATCGGCATCATGTTGTGGTTCAAGTTCGCCATGATCCACAGCGAGCCGGCGATGACGAGGATGACGATCAGGAGACCGAAGGCCAGTGCCATCACGTTGTTGGTGTTGTCGGGTCCGGTGGTGATGTGCAGGAAGAAGACAAGATGTACGCCCATCTGCGCGATCGCCAGCACGATGATGGCGACCGGGATCGACGGCTGCCAGACCAGATCGGTCCCTGCGATAAAAAACGACGTCGCCGTGAGCAGGATCGCAAGTGCAAGACCGACGACATAACCGAGCACGCGCAGCCTGACGCTGGTGTGCTCTTCGTCGCCGGGGGCGACATCGGCCTTGTGAGTCCGTTCGACGTCGCTCATGCCCCGCTCCCAAGCAGATAGACGACCGAAAATACCGCGACCCAGATGATATCGAGCGCGTGCCAGAACAGCGCGAAACAGAGAATCCGGCGCTGGATGTCGGCGCGAAAGCCCTTGGCGACCACCTGCGCCATCATGGTGAGCAGCCACAGGATGCCGGCCGAGACGTGCCCGCCATGGCATCCTACCAGCGTGAAGAAGGCCGACAGGAATGCGCTGCGCGACGGACCGGCGCCGCGCGCGACGAGGTCGGCGAATTCATGGAATTCGATCCAAAGGAACGCCAGGCCCAAAATGCAGGTCACGGCCATCGCGACCTGGAACCAGAAATAGTTGCGCTCCTCGGCGGCGATACTCGCCATGCCGCAGGTGAAACTCGACAGGAGCAGACAGCCGGTCTCGACCGCGACGCTCCTGAGGTTGAATAGCTGCGCTCCGGAAGGCCCGCCGGCGGTCTCTCCCGAGAGCACGGCAAACCCCGCGAAAAAGCAAGAGAACATCACCATGTCGCTGAGCAGGAAGATCCAGAAGCCGTAGCCGGTCACGATCCGCTTCGGCGGCGGGCCGGCGAATGTGACCTGCGCGAGAACGCCGAGGTGATGAGGATCGTCTTGAGGTAGCGCTTCGGACACCGTCGTCATCCCAGGCTCCCCGCAGCGGTGACGAGCTGACGCCGCTCGGCGAGATTGGCGCGGTCGATGCGCGCGACCTCGTCGGCGGCAACCTCGTATTCATCGTGGTCGCGCCAGGCGAACACCACAAAGGTGGCGAACGCCCCGATGAACCCGGCGATCACCATCCACCAGATGTGCCAGATCATGGCAAAGCCCATGACGGTCGCGAAGAACGCGCAGACAAAGCCCGTTGGCGAGTTCCGCGGCAACTCGATCGGCCCGTAATCCGGCTCCGTTGCCTGCTCTTTCGCGCGCCGTTTCATCGCCCAATAGGCGTCCTCCCCGGTAACATCGGGCATCACGGCGAAATTGAACACCGGCGGCGGTGACGCCGTTGCCCATTCCAGCGATCGGCCGTCCCAGGGATCGCCGGTGCGGTCGCGCAGCGCCTCGCGATCCCTGATACTGACGGCAAGCTGTATGACCTGGCAAACGATGCCGGCCATGATGATGACGGCGCCGACGCCGGCGACCATCAGCCAGGGCCGCCATTCCGCGATGTCATAATGCTGCATGCGCCGGGTCATGCCGAGGAAGCCGACCGCATAGAGCGGAAAGAAGGCGACATAGAAGCCGATCAGCCACAGCCAGAAGGCGGCCGTGCCCCAGCCCTCATGCAGGCGGAAACCGAACGCCTTCGGGAACCAGTAGGTGTAGCCGGCGAACGCGCCGAACAGCACGCCACCGATGATGACGTTGTGGAAATGGGCGACCAGGAACAGGCTATTGTGCAGCAGGAAATCGGCGGGCGGCACCGCGACCAGCACGCCGGTCAGCCCGCCGATGATGAACGTCACCATGAAGCCGACCGACCACATCATCGGCGTAGTGAAGCGGATGCGGCCGCCGAACATCGTGAACAGCCAGTTGTAGATCTTCACCCCCGTCGGCACCGCGATGATCATGCTGGCGATGCCGAACATGGCGTTGACGTTGGGGCCGGCGCCCATGGTGAAGAAGTGATGCAGCCACACCATGAAGGAGATGATGCAGATCGCCATGGTCGCAAGCACCATCGAGCGGTACCCGAACAGCGGCTTGCCGGAGAATGTCGACACCACCTCGGAGAAAATGCCGAAGGCGGGCAGCACCAGGATGTAGACCTCCGGATGTCCCCAGGCCCAGATCAGGTTCATGAACATCATCACGTTGCCGCCGGCCTCGTTGGTGAAGAAGTGGAAGCCGAGATAGCGGTCGAGGATCAACATCGCGAGCGTCGCGGTCAGGATCGGAAACGCCGCGACGATCAGCAGGTTGGAGGCGAGCGTGGTCCAGCAGAACATCGGCATGCGCATGTAGGACATGCCCCTGGTGCGGATTTTCAGCACCGTGGTTACGAGGTTGATGCCGGCGACCAGCGTGCCGACGCCGGATATCTGCAGCGACCACAGATAATAATCGACACCGACACCGGGCGAATAGGTCAACTCCGACAGCGGCGGATACGGCAGCCAGCCGGTGCGTGCGAACTCGCCGACCACCAGCGAAACGTTGACCAATAGCGCACCGGTCGCGGTAAGCCAGAAGCCGACGGAATTGAGCGTCGGGAACGCCACGTCGCGCACGCCGAGTTGCAAGGGCACCACGAGGTTCATCAGCCCGATCACGAACGGCATCGCCACGAAAAAGATCATGATGGTACCGTGCGCGGAGAATATCTGGTTGTAGTGCTCCGGTGGCAGGAAGCCGGGCGATTGATAGGCCATCGCCTGTTGCGCACGCATCATGATGGCGTCGGCAAAGCCGCGCAGCAGCATCACGCAGGCAAGCAGAGTGTACATAACCCCGATCCGCTTGTGATCGACGCTAGTGATCCATTCGCGCCAGAGATAGGGCAGATGGCCCTTCCAAACGACCCAGAGCAGCACGGCCAGGATCGCGATCAGCACCACCGCCCCGGTGACGAGCGGGATCGGCTGACCGAACGGGACCGCGGACCAAGTCAGCTTACCGAACATTGCCGGCCCCTATGTTCGCGGCTTCCTCCGGCCCCGGTCCCGGCGGGATCTTCTGGGTGGCGATGTCATGGAACAGCAAGGGGTCGTCCAGCCGAAACGCCGGCTTGTCCTTTGACACCGACTGCTTCAACAGATCCTTCCTGTATACCTCGCTATTCAGCACCTTGTCGCCGCGAACCGTGTTCGTGGCCCAGGTCGCGAAATCCGTCTGCGAGACGACATGGACGTCGAACAGCATGTCGGGGAAGCCGTCGCCGCTGAAATGAGCCGAGAGGCCCTGATAATTGCCGACCTGATCGGCACGGAGCTCCAGCCGCGTCACCATGCCGTTCATGGTGTAGATCATGCTCCCGAGTTGCGGGATGAAGAACGTTCATCACGCTCGCCGAAGTCAGCTGAAAATGCAGGGGGGCGCCGACCGGCACGGTCAGCGTATTGACCGTGGCGACGCGCTGGTCGGGATAGATGAACAGCCACTTCCAGTCGAGCGATACCGCCTGGATGGTAATTTCCTGCCCGGTGCCGTCGACCGGCTTTGCGGGATCGAGTTCATGCGAGCCGATCCAGGCGACGCCGCCCAGCAGGATGACGGTCAGCGTCGGGATCGACCAGACCACCAGTTCCAGCCGGCCGGAATACTCCCAGTCGGGCCAGTAAAACGCGCGGGTATTGGATTTTCGAAACCAGAAGGCGAAGGCGAAGATCGCGGCGATGGTCGGCAACACGATCGCGAGCATGATCGCGATCGAATCGATCAGGATCGTCCTCTCGGCGGCGGCGATCGGGCCCTGCGGGTCAAGAAGGTTCATGCGGTGGTTGGTTCCATCGCTCACACCTGCGGTTTGATGCTCCCATGGAGATCGCGCGTGTGCAACGCTAATTTTGCTTCTCGTCGTTGCGGAGCAGAATTTCGATGGTCGCGAATATCAGCAGGAAAGCGAAGAACGCCAGCACAACGACGACATGCGGCAGGCCGCCGGGCTCGGGCTCGGCCGCGAGAACCGGCAATGCCATCGCCGGCTCGGGCTGACGTTCGGCTTGGCGGCGCGGTGCGACCTGGGCAATATCGATCCAGCGATCCAGCCAATTGACGGATACGGCGTCGCCTGCCGCGCGCGTGCCGGACGCCTGAGCGGGTGCGTCATCGGCCAGCATTTCCGACATGGCCTGACGCCAACCGGAGCGGCTGCGTCCCTGTTGAGCCTGTCGCTCGGTAGTTGACTGATTTTTGCGGGCCAGACCATGGCGGCCCGCCGTCGCGTCCCAACAATGATCCGGTCCATGCCAATAGATATGCACCGAGCCATAATGCTGGCGCGCCTCACTCTTGCTCATGCAAGAACTCGAGGCATGCGATGGCCTCGCCAACATGGCTATCGACGCAATAATCAACGCCGCAACAATCAACGCAACGGGCATGGAATAGCTCCGTCCTGAACTCAAATCAGACAGACGCCGCCGCGACTTCGAATCAATCCGCTAAAGTGTAAAAATTAAAGCGCATCTAATTAAGGCCGACAGCAAGGGACAGTATTCTTGTCCTATCCGCGCCCGCGCGCTGCGCCACATCCGGCTGTCGGCGTCGGCAGGCATCCACAATCGATTTGACGCGTCGCGCCCGGCGTCGACGAAAAGGACTGCAGCGACTCGGGCCGCAATGTTATCCAAGTTTAAAACTAGCTCTCGCGTGAACAAATCCGTCGGCCGATTCGACGTTCATTACAAAGCACGAGGTGACTGTCATGGCATTTTTCAAGCGCGAGCTTGGTCCGGTCGAGCGCTTCGAAAGCGTGGTAAAGGACAAGCTGGCGGCGCGGCAGAAGCTGGCAGCACGGCTGCACCTCTCCGAAACCGAACTTGAGGAAAAACGCGCCGCGGCCGAACAGCTGGCGGTAGCGGGCGCCGCCAATGCCCGGCTTGATCGGGCGGAAGCCAACATGCGTGCCGTCGAGGATCGTACCAAGACCATGCGTGCGGCCTTGGCGGAGCTCGACGAACAGGTGACCTCGGCCGAGCGCGCTTTGGCCGAAGCCAGGGCGCAGCAGGACCGCAACGCGGTCGCGGACGAGATCGAGACAATGGCCGCAGCCATCGAACGGGCGGCGCCGGGATTTCAAGCCAGCGCGGCCGCGCTGATCGAAGCCGTCACAAAAAGCTCGACCTCGATCCCGCAAGCGACCAGGTTCTCGAGCAGCGTGGATGCCGTGCGTCGCGAGGTCGCCTCCGCCGCCGACCTGATCTGCTGGGAGCTGCGATCGGCCGCAGTGCGCACACGCGCCGGCAACGCCAACGTCGCAAGCGCCGATTCCTCCGTGCTGGAACAGCCACCGCCAGCCGAGACCGAGCGGCAGATGATCTACACCCTGCATCCCCTGCTGTGGCGGGAGGGCGGCGAGACACATCGGGTTCCGGCCTTCGCGATGGTCAGGCTGCCAAAGCCATTGCTGCCGGTCGCGCTCAGGCATCACCATGTGGACTATCTCAATGCCCGGCGTGTGCAGACCCTGATGCATCTTCATGGCAGCGAAGCCCATGGCGAACCCGCGCACGACGACCCGCTGCTGGTCGATCTCGATGCGCTGCTTGCAGTGGAAAATCAGGTTGCACAGACCGATGTTGCGTAGGCCCGGCGTAGCCTGGGCCTGGGGAACGAGACGCGGTCAGGACCTGCGATCCCTCTTCCAGAGTCTGCTTCTTCAGTCGCTGTGCGGCGACGGCTCCGGTTTCAGCGGCGGCTTCGGCGCTTCGCGCAACGCCGCAGCCGAGCCGCGCACGACTTCGGAAATCTGCAGAAGCTGATTGGCAAGCGGGCTTGTCCGGCGCCAGATCATGCCGATGGTTCGCGACGGTTTTGGATTTTCGAACCGCGCGACGGACACCGTCGCCGAGCGGGTCTCGACCGCAACCGCCATTTCCGGAATCAAGGTGACGCCGATGCCGGCGCTGACCATCTGCACCAGGGTCGACAGCGAACTGCCATCCAGCAACTCGCGCGGCAACGCCGAATGGCGGTTGCAGAACGACAGCGCCTGATCGCGGAAACAATGCCCCTCTTCCAGCAGCAGCAGCCGCATCTTGCTCAGCGTTTCGCCGTTGGGGACCGGCTTGCCTTCGTCCTCGCCCGGCCGAACCAGCACGAAATCCTCGGCAAACAGCGCCACCTCGGCGAATGACGGCTCCGATATCGGCAGTGCAACGATGGCGGCGTCGATCCGGCCCTCCGCCAGTTCGCCGATCAGCTTGCCCGTCACAGTCTCACGAACGTGAAGGTCGAGGCCGGGATAGCTGTGCGTGAGATTGCCGATGATGGCCGGCAGCAGATAGGGCGCGACCGTCGGAATCACGCCGATGCGCAAGCGCCCGACCCGGCCGTCTTGGGACACGCGCGCCAGATCCTGCAACTCATCGACCGAACGCAGGATGTCGCGAACGCGCAGCGCGAACGCTTCTCCGAAGCCGGTCAGGCGGACCTGTCGCGCGCCGCGTTCGAACAGCGCGGCGCCGAGTTCGCCCTCCAGTTCCTTGATCTGCATCGACAGTGCCGGCTGCGAAATCGCGCAGGCGTCCGCGGCGCGCCCAAAATGGCCGTGCCGCGCCAGCGCCTCGAAGTAACGCAGCTGTTTGAAGGTCAGGTTGTTCATAATGACAGCTTATCACGCCAATCAGTAAATCACACTTAAGCTGATGAAAAGGGCATGCTAGAACCCCTCCAATTGCGGACAGGTTTGCCGACGTCACCCCGGCGTCACCGGCACCGTCCACACAGCAGTCAGTCAACGAAGCCAAGATTCAACCAAGATTCAACGAAGAGTGGGAGAGATATATGGACGGAAATGATGGCAAGAACGCCGGCAAATGCCCGGTCATGCATGGAGCAAGCAGCCAACACACCAACCGGGACTGGTGGCCGAACCAGCTCAACCTCAGCGTTCTCCATCAGCAGTCCGAACTTTCCAACCCGATGGGCGAGAAATTCAACTACGCGGAAGAGTTCAAGAAGCTCGATCTCGAAGCGCTGCGGAAGGATCTCCACGCGCTGATGACGGACTCGCAGGAGTGGTGGCCGGCCGACTTCGGCCATTACGGGCCGCTGTTCATCCGCATGGCCTGGCACTCAGCCGGTACCTACCGCATCGGTGACGGCCGCGGCGGCGCCGGCGCCGGGCAGCAACGTTTCGCGCCGCTCAACAGCTGGCCCGACAACGTCAACCTCGACAAGGCGCGCCGGCTGCTGTGGCCGATCAAGCAGAAGTACGGCAAGAAGATCTCGTGGGCCGACCTGATGATCCTGACCGGCAACGTCGCGCTGGAGTCGATGGGCTTCAAGACCTTCGGTTTTGCAGGTGGACGCGCCGACGTCTGGGAACCCCAGGACGACATTTACTGGGGTCCAGAAGGCAAGTGGCTGGAAGACGAGCGCTACAGCGGCGACCGCGACCTGCAGGCCCCGCTCGGCGCCGTGCAGATGGGCCTGATCTACGTCAACCCCGAGGGGCCGAACGGCAAGCCCGATCCGCTCGCCGCTGCCCGCGACATCCGCGAGACCTTTGCACGGATGGCGATGAACGACGAGGAAACCGTGGCCCTGATCGCCGGCGGCCACACCTTCGGCAAAACCCATGGTGCCGGCGATGCGACACTGGTCGGACCGGAGCCGGAAGGCGGCAGCATCGAGCAGCAGGGGCTCGGCTGGGCCAGTTCGTATGGCAAGGGCCTGGGCGCCGACACCATCTCCAGCGGCCTCGAAGTGATCTGGACCACGACGCCGACCAAGTGGAGCAACAACTTCTTCGACAACCTGTTCGGCTTCGAATGGGAACTGACCAAGAGCCCGGCCGGTGCCCATCAGTGGACGCCGAAGAACGGCGGCGGCGCCGGTTCGATACCCGATGCCTACGACACCTCGAAGCGTCATGCGCCGTCGATGCTGACCACCGACCTGGCGCTGCGGTTCGACCCGGCCTACGGCAAGATCTCGAAGCGCTTTCACGAGCATCCGGATCAGTTTGCCGACGCATTCGCCCGGGCCTGGTACAAGCTGACCCACCGCGACATGGGCCCGATCGCGCGCTACCTCGGCCCGCTGGTACCGAAAGAGGAACTGCTGTGGCAGGATCCGATTCCCGCAGTCGATCATGAGCTGATCGGTGAAGCGGATATCGCGGCGCTGAAGGCCAAGATTCTCGCCTCCGGCCTCTCGGTTTCCGAACTGGTCGCGACCGCCTGGGCTTCGGCCTCGACGTTCCGCGGTTCCGACAAGCGCGGCGGCGCCAACGGCGCCCGCGTGCGCCTCGCGCCGCAGAAGGACTGGGAGGTCAACCAGCCGGCCCAGTTGGCCAAGGTGCTGGCCAAGCTCGAAGCGATCCAGAAGGAGTTCAATGCCGGCGGCGAGAAAGTCTCGCTCGCCGACCTGATCGTGCTCGGCGGCTCGGCTGCGATCGAAAAGGCCGCAAAGGACGGCGGCAACGACGTCAAGGTGCCGTTCACGCCGGGCCGGACCGACGCGTCACAGGAGAAGACCGACGTGCACTCGTTTGCGCCGCTCGAGCCTGCGGCGGACGGTTTCCGCAACTACACCCGCGGCAAGCAGCGTATCTCCACCGAAGAGCAACTGGTCGACAAGGCGCAACTGCTGACGCTGACCGCGCCCGAGATGACCGCCCTGCTCGGCGGCCTGCGCGTGCTCGACGTCAACGTCGGACAGTCCAAGCACGGCGTTCTCACCAAGAAGCCGGGGACGCTGACCAACGACTTCTTCGTCAACCTGCTCGACATGGGCACGGTGTGGAAGCCGGTCTCGGACGCCCAGGACGTGTTCGAGGGTCGCGATCGCAAGACCGGCGCCGTGAAGTGGACCGGCACCCGTGTCGACCTCATCTTCGGTTCGCACTCCCAACTCCGGGCGTTCGCGGAAGTCTATGCTTGCAGCGACTCCAAAGCGCCTTTCGTGCGTGACTTCGTCGCGGCCTGGACCAAGGTGATGAACGCGGATCGTTTCGACATCGTTGCCTGATCCGGCAAAGCGATGTTCGGGCGCGGCTGACACCAGCCGCGCCCGAACCTTTGGATCTGTACCTGCCTGCGATCAGCCGGCGAACGCCTTTTCGAGATCGGCGATGACGATCTTTTGCATCTTCAACATCGCTTCCATCGCCCGGCCGGCCTTGGCGCGATCGGGGTCGCCGAGGCACCGGCCGAGCGCCTTCGGGACCACCTGCCAGGACAGGCCGAATTTGTCCTTCAGCCATCCGCACTTCGATTCCTCGCCGCCGTCTGCGGTCAGTTTGTCCCAGAAATAGTCGACTTCCTGCTGGGTCTCGACGCTGATGAAGAACGAGATCGCCTCGTTGAACCGGTATTTCGGGCCGCCATTCAGCGCGTTGAATTTCTGCCCCTCGAGCTCGAAGCTCGCCATGAAGTCATTGACGACCTCGACTTTGGCGTTGGGAAAGACCGACTTGTAGAACGCGACGGCCTCGGGAACGTTGTTGTCGAACCAGAGGAAGGGCGTGATCGAGGTCATGTGGATGGATCTCCCAGGCGATTGCAGTGGATAGCGGCGCGGAGCCGATCTTGCCCAAGGACGGACGACAGCGGCGGCATCCGACAGCTCGGCCAACATTATTTTTCGGCCCCGCCGACCCGCCTATTCAACCGCTCACCCGACTTTCATCAGCGCGCTTCTGATCGCCATGAAGATGCCGCCGATGTCCTTTCGGATGGAATCCAGCCGGCTGAAATGTTCGAACACCTGCGCCACGCGTTCCTCGATCTCGCGCTTGCTGCTGGAGAGC
>Ga0308173_10001182_pt1 | contig 12647 bp, 9 predicted proteins | sample PhyPR1_FD_203716 | JGI IMG/M metagenome (GOLD analysis project Ga0308173, IMG submission 203716) | Soil microbial communities from UC Gill Tract Community Farm, Albany, California, United States - DLSLS.P.R1 | ecosystem: Environmental > Terrestrial > Soil > Agricultural land | place: USA... | reverse complement strand
CCGGCCCCGGCCGGCTCGGCGATCTCGATCCGGGCGGCGGTCTGCACCTCTACTCCCAGGCGCTGGTCCGTCTCGCCGAACCACAGCCGGCACCACCGCCCGTCGTCTCCATGCCGAGCCTCCCTGCCGTGCGGCGCACCGCCGGGTGGAAGGTCCGGCACAGCCTCTGGATCCTGCCCACCTTGTTCTTCGGTGTGGCCGCCTGGGTGTCGTTCGCCTACTTCGCCCTGCGCCATCGCAGGGCGAAGTACCTCTTCGTCGCGCTTGCCTACCTCGCCGCGGCCGCCGTCGGATTCGCCCTCATCGGCACCAGCCCGGAGAACTCCGACTCCCTGGGCGGCACGCTGGGCATGGTCATGTGGCTCTGCCTGTGGGCGGGCGGCTTCCTGCACGCCGTCTGGATCAACGCCACCGTCCATCTCCGTCCGGACGAGGGCCGCTAGCGCGTCAGGCGGTGGGGATCCCCTCCGGATCGCGGCCGCGCAGCCACCGGCAGCCGTACGGTTCGAGCCGGAGCCTGAGCCGCCCGTCGTCGGTGTCCACCCGGCCGCCGCTCAGCAGGTCGACCAGCGCCGGAACATCGTCAAGCGGGACCGTGACCTCCTGGTCGTCCTGGCTGAAGTTGTGCAGGGCCAGCACGGTGCCGTCCTCGGTGTCGCAGCGGTGCGCCAGCACGGCGGAGGAGCCGGTGTCCAGGAGCCGGAACTCGCCCCAGGCGAACTCCGGGTTCTCCCGGTAACGCCGGATCAGCAGGCCGAACCAGGACAGCAGCGAGTCCGGGTCGTTGAGCTGGGCGGTCACGTTCACCCGGTCCGGGCCGTACTCCCCGGTCACCGGCGCGGCGGGGAATCGGTCGGGATCGGCCGAGGAGAAGCCGCCGCCCGGGCCTGGGCGCCACTGCATCGGCGTGCGCACCGCCCGGCGGCCCTCGACGGCGAGGTTCTCGCCCATCCCGATCTCCTCGCCGTAATAGAGGACCGGTGTGCCGGGCAGCGAGAACAGCAGGCTGTAGACCATCCGCAGCCGCCGCATGTCCCCGCCGAGCATCGTCGGCAGCCGGCGGCGCAGGCCCCGGCCGTAGATCTGCATGTCCGGCTCGGGCCCGAAGGCGGCGAAGACCTCGGCCCGCTCCGTGTCCGAGAGCTTGTCCAGCGTGAGCTCGTCGTGATTGCGGACGAAGGTGGCCCAGTGCCCGTCCTTGGGCGGCTCGGGCCGATCGGCCAGCGCTCCGGCCAGCGGCCCGGCGTCCTCACGGGCCAGCGCGAGGTACATCTGCTCCATGCCGATGAAGTCGAAGCACATGGTCAGCTCGTGGCCGCCGCCGTAGAACTCCATGAGCTCGGGATAGGGCAGGTTGACCTCGCCCAGCAGGATCGCGTCGCCGGACCGCCGGGACAGGAACGAGCGCAGATCGGCCAGATAGTCGTGGGGATGCGGCAGCTCGGCCTTCTCCCGCGACCCGACCGTCTCCAGCAGGAACGGCACCGCGTCCACCCGGAAGCCGGACAGGCCGAGTTCCATCCAGAAGCCGATCACCCGGGCGATCTCGTCGCGTACCGCCGGGTTGGCCACGTCCAGGTCCGGCTCGGAGGCGTAGAAGCGGTGCAGGTAGTACTGCCCGGTCCGTTCGTCAAACTGCCACGGGCTGTCGTCCCCGCCGCCGCCGAAGCTGCCGCTGTGCGGGCCGTCGGCGGGCGGCTCGTCCACCCACACGTACCAGTCCCGGTACGGCGCGTCCCGGCCGCTGCGGGAACTCTCGAACCACGGGTGCCGGTCGGAGGTGTGGTTGACCACCAGATCGGCGATCACCCGGATCCCGCGATCCCGGGCGGTGCGGATGAACTCGACGAACTCCCCGAAGGTCCCCAGCCGGGGGTCGATCGCGTAGTAGTCGCTGATGTCGTAGCCGTCGTCGGTGCGCGGCGAGGGATAGAAGGGCATCAGCCAGATGCAGGTCACCCCGAGCTGGTCGAGGTAGTCGATCTGCTGGGTGAGGCCGGTGAAGTCGCCGATTCCGTCGCCGTTGCCGTCCCGGAAGGTCTCGACGTCGAGGCAGTAGATGACCGCGTTCTTCCACCACAGGTCGGACGTGAGCGTCAGTCGCATAAGGCCTGCGATTACCCGCCGGACGGCCGAAGATGCGTCAGGGCGCGACAGCGAGCCGGCCGGCCCGTACTCCCTCGAGCGTGGCGGTGGCCGCGCCGATGATTTCCGGCAGCGCGGCGCGCAGCGCGTCGGCGGCCGGCTTGTGCGGCTCGGCGGAGATGCCGGCCGCGGTCAGCAGCGCCTCGGGATCGGCGAGCTGGCCCTCCAGCCAGGTCATCGGGTCGGCGGTCAGGTCACGGGCGAAGACCCGCCGGCCGGGTTCGCTGTCGGCCATGGCCGGGTGGTAGTGCATGCGGTCCTTGCTGCCCGGGCCGCGGTCCACCGACTCCAGGAAGTCGGCGCGCCAGACGGCCTGGTCGGCGACGATCGGCTGGGCCGCGTAGATGGTCCCCCGGTGCGGTTGCGGTTCGAGAATCCGCATCTCGACCCGGATGCCGCGCTCGGGTCCGTCCTGGCCGGGAGCCGGGTCGGGATCCAGGAAGTAGAGATCTTCGACGGTGACCGCCAGCGTGCCGACACAGAAGACTCGCAGCATCAGGACCTCCCCGAGACAGTGCGAAAAGCGGCATTCACCCCTTACCCGGCGATGACAGTGAGATAACCGGGCGGCTGCCGTACCCCTTTACCCTTGACGACGGACTGTCACTTTCGTCGCATAGTCCCTATGATCTCGTCCGCGCTACCTTCGAATGGCTCCCCCAGCGTGTTGAGCGGACCGGAGACCTGATGACCACCGGCCCCACGACCCCCACCACCCGTACGGTCCAGACCGTGCGGCGCGGGATGCTGGGCGCGGGGCTGGTGGAAGTGCCGTCGACGCCGTACCGCGACCCGGCCGCGGCGATCCTGCGCGACCCGCGGGTGGCCGAGCAGGACCGCTACTGCAGCGGCTGCCGCCGTCCGGTCGGGCGCGGCACCGACCTCGGCCCCGGGTCGGTCGAGGGCACCTGCGACCACTGCGGCACGGCGTACTCCTTCGTGCCCAGGCTGCAGCCCGGACGCCTGGTCGGCGGGCAGTACGAGGTGCTGGGCTGTCTCGCGTACGGCGGACTGGGCTGGATCCATCTCGCCCTCGACCGCAACGTCAGCGACCGCTACGTCGTCATCAAGGGCTTGATCCACGACGGCAGCACCGAGGCGCTGGCCGCCGCCGCGGCCGAGACCGCCTTCCTGGCCGAGGTCGAGCACCCCAACATCGTCAAGATCCATAACTTCGTCCACGACAAGCCCGGCGCGCGGCCCGGCTCCGGCTACATCGTCATGGAGTACGTCGGCGGCCAGACCCTCGCCGACCTGCTCCGCGCCCATCCGGACGGCCTTCCGGTCAGTCAGGCCATCGCGTACGCCCTCGAGGTACTGCGCGCCTTCGGCTACCTGCACGGCCGGGGGCTGCTCTACTGCGATCTCAAGCCGGAGAACATCATCCAGTCCGAGGAGCAGCTCAAGCTGATCGACCTCGGCGGGGTCCGGCACATCGACGACACCAGCAGCGTCATCTACGGCACCACCGGCTTCCAGGCCCCGGAGATCGCCTCCGCGGGTCCGTCGGTCGCCTCCGACCTCTACACGATCGGCCGGACGCTGGCGGTGCTCAGCTTCCCGTTCGACCACACCAAGAAGTACGAGACCAGCCTCCCGGACCGTTCCGAGGTGCCGGTGCTGCTGAAGTACGACTCCTACGACCGCTTCCTGCGCCGCGCGACCCATCCGGATCCGGCCCAGCGTTTCCCGGACGCCGACGAGATGGCCGAACAACTGCTCGGCGTGCTGCGCGAGGTGCTGTCGGTGGACGACGGACGGCCCCGGCCCGCGCCCTCGGCGTGGTTCGGCCCCGAGCGGTATGCGGCGGGCACCGGCCTGGCCGCCCCGGACGGAGCCGGACCGGCCCTGCGCGCCGTCGACCCGTCGACCGCCGCCGCCGCACTGCCCGTGCCGCTGACCGACGTGACCAGCCCGGCCGCCGGATTCCTGGCCGGTCTGACCGGCCTCGACCCGGACAAGATGATCACCGCCCTGGTGAACGCCCGGGCGGCCATGCCCCAGGGCGGTACCGAGATCGGCCTGGTCCTGGCCCGGGTCCGGATCGAACTCGGCGACCAGTTGCGCGCGAGCCTGCTGCTGGACGAGCTGTCGACCGTCGCGCCCTCGGACTGGCGGGCCGACTGGTTCCGCGCGGTGTCGCTGCTGACCGCTGGCCGGATCGACGAGGCCGAGGAGCTGTTCGGCGCGATCTGGACCCGGCTGCCCGGCGAGGTCGCGCCCAAGCTCGCGCTGGCGTTCTGCCGGGAGTACCGCGGCGACCTGGCCGGGGCGGCCCGGCTGTACGAGATGGTGTGGAAGACCGACAACACCTACCTCAACGCGGTGTTCGGCCTGGCCCGGGTGCTGCTGGCCGCGGGCGACCTCGCGGTGGCGGTGGCCGCGCTGGACTCGGTGCCGCGGATCTCCAGCGAGCATGTCGCCGCGCAGGTGGCGGCGGTCGCCTCGGCGGTACGGGACCGGATCCCCACCGAGATCACCGACACCGACCTGGCCGGGGTCGGCGGGCGGCTGGCCCGGCTCAAGCTGGAGGGTCTGCGGCACGAGCAGCTCGCCACCGAGGTTCTGGAGGCCGCGCTGGCCTGGGTGGAGGCCGGGAACCAGGCGCCCAGGGGCGCGACACTGCTCGGCGCCCCGCTCACCGAGAAAGGGCTGCGCCGCGCGCTGGAGCGCAGCTACCGCGAGCTGGCCCGGCACGCCCGAGACGATGACGACCGGCACGCGCTGGTGCTCCGCGCCAACCACGTACGCCCCCGGACGTTTCTGTGACCACGACGAAGACCGCCGACACGGCGGTGTCTCGACCTGTCGCGGCGAAGCTGCTCCGAGAGGTACGGCTACGCACCGTACCGTCGCGGCTGCGGGCACTGGCCCTGCTCCTGGTGGTCCTGATCGTCGCCTTCGTATCGCTGGCCACGATGGCGCTGGACCACTCTCGTACCGGCCTGCAGGTCATCGGCCACAAGACCGGGCCGGTCGTGGCCGCCACCGGCGACCTCTACTTCGCGCTCAGCGACATGGACGCCGAGATCAGCCAGGTCCTGCTGATCGGCAAGGAGCGCGACCTGGGCACGGGCCGCGACGCCGCGCTCACCGCCTACGAACAACGCCGGGCCCGGGCCGACGCCGCGCTCCTGGAGGCGGCCAAGCTGACCGCCGCCGACCCGGCCGCCCAGACCACGGCGCGCAACCTGCTGCAGGGCCTGGGCCGCTACGAGTCGCTGGCCGCCCAGGCCCTCGTGCTCAACGAACAGTCGGCTCATCCGGCCGGACCGCCGCCGGCCGAGGTACTCGACCTCTACCGGCAGGCCACCGACCTCATGCGGCTCGAACTGCTGCCGCAGGCCTACAACCTGACCCTGACCAGCGGCACCATCGTCCGGCACACCTACATCGACCAGCGGTCGGCGGTGCTGACCGGGCGTACCGCCGTGCTGGTCGCCGGAGGGCTGCTGCTCCTGGTGCTGTTCTGGCTGCAGTTCTATCTGGCCCGCATCTTCCGGCGGGTCACCAACCTGGCGCTCGTGCTGGCGACCGCGTGCGCGCTCGGCGGGGTCGGCGCGACCTCCTTGCTGCTCACCCACGAGGCCGACATGCTGGCCCGGGCCAAACTGGCCGGGTTCGACTCGGTGCTGAACCTGTCCAGAGCCCGGGCGATCAGCAACAACGCCAACGCCGACCAGGGCCGCTTCCTGCTCGACCCGGGCCGGGCCGACATCGCCGCCCAGACATATCTGGACAAGTCCCAGGCCGTCTTCTACGTGCCCGCCGGTCGGCTGGAGACCTACGAGACCAGCGTCGACGAGGCGGTCGCGGCGTACCTGCGGACCCATCTGCACCCGCAGTTCCTCGGCTTCCTGGGCCAGGAGGTCCGGCCCCCGCACGGCGGCGCCGTACGCGACCTGCAGCCGGCGCTGGACCGCCTGCTGTCCGGTTACCGGCGCGTCCAGGCCGACGACGCGGGCATCCGGGCGCTCGCCGCCGAGGGCCGCTCGCGGGATGCGATAGAGGTACGGATGAACGGCGCCCGCGCCGACTTCCGGGACTACGACGACGCGATGGTCGCGGTGATCCACATCCACAACCGGGTGTTCACCCAGTCCATCGCCTCCGGTGACGACGCCCTGAAGGGCTGGCGCTGGTCGCTTCCCGGTGCGGCTCTGGTAGTGGCCCTGCTGGTCCTGCTCGGGTTGCGGCCCCGGCTTCTGGAGTTCCGCAAGTAGCGGATCGTTCACGCCGCGACCTTCTCGGGGGCCGTTTCCGGCTGGGGCTCGGCGGCCGGAGTCCGCAGGACGATGAGGGCGGTCACGATCGCGATCGCCAGCAGCCCTGCCGCGATGCCGAATCCGAGGTGGAAGCCGCTCGTCAGCGTCGCGGCGGTCGGGTGCGGTCCGGCGTGCGAGGCGGCCACCGTGGTCAGCGCCGCGACGCCGAGCGCGGCGCCGATCTGCTGCGTGGTGTTGAACAGCCCGGACACCACACCGGCGTCCTCGGCGGTCGCGCCGGACATCCCGAGCATCGTCACGGTCGGCATCGCCAGCCCGAAGCCGCCCGCCAGCAGCATCATCGGCAGGACGTCCGGCACATAGTGCGCCTCGACCGGCAGCCGGGTCAGCCACAGGAGCCCGGCGGCCAGCATTGCGAGCCCGGTCACCAGCACCGGCCGCTGCCCGAACCTGGCGGCCAGCCGCGCGGACAGTCCCAGCGACACCGAGCCGATGGCCAGCGCGGCCGGCAGCAACGCGAACCCGGTGGCCAGCGGGCCGTAACCCAGCACGTTCTGCAGGTAGAGCGTGACCATGACCTGGAAGCTGAACCCGGCGGCCAGCAGCATCATCTGCACCACGTTGGCGCCGCTGACGGTACGCGAGGCGAAGACCCGCAGCGGCAGCAGCGGCGTGGCGGCCCGGGCCTGCCGGGCGACGAACCCGGCCAGCAGGAGCAGCGACAGCGCGCCGAATCCGAGGGTGCGCGCGGAGCCCCAGCCCCAGTCGCCGGCCTGCACGATCGTGTAGACGCCCAGCATCAGCCCGCCGGTCACCAGGGCCGCACCGAGCCCGTCGGCTCCGGCCTTCAGCCCGAGACCCCGATCGCCGTCGAGGACCTTGGAGGCCAGCACGCCGGTCACGATGCCGATCGGCAGGTTGATCAGGAAGATCCAGTGCCAGCTCACCGTCTGGGTCAGCACCCCGCCCAGGACCTGCCCGATGGACGCGCCGCCCGCACCGACGAAGCTGTACGCCCCGATCGCCTTGGCCTGCCGGGCCGGCTCGGGGTAGAGGGTGACGATCATGCCCAGGCTGACCGCCGAGGCCATCGCGCCGCCCGCGCCCTGCAGGAACCGCGCCGTGATCAGCATCCAGGGCTCGGTGGCCAGGCCGCACAGCAGCGACATCACGGTGAAGAGGGCCATGCCGGCCACGAACATCCGCTTGCGTCCGACCAGGTCGCCCAACCGCCCGGCCAGCAGCAGGAGGCCACCGAAGGCGATCATGTACGCGTTGACGGTCCAGGTCAGCCCGGAGGGGCTGAAGTGCAGGTCGCGCTGGATGGCGGGCATCGCGATGGTCACGATCGAGCCGTCCAGAATGATCATCAACATGCCTGCGCAGAGCACCGCCAGCGCCAGCGCTCGGGGATACGTTTTCATCCAGGGCTCCAAATGGGATCGCCGTTCCGTTAAGCTGGACACTACCAGCGAAACGCGCTTAATGAAACACTCGTCCCGTTAGGAGATCCCCGTGGAGACCCGAGAAGCCGGGAGCGTCAGGCCCGGCGGCCGTACCGCCAAGGTCCGGGCCGCGGTCCTCGCCGCCGCCCAGGAGGAGCTCATGGAGCACGGCTATCCGGGACTCAACCTCGACAAGGTCGCGACCCGGGCCGGCGTCGGCCGCACGACGGTCTACCGCCGCTGGGGCAACCCCTGCGGACTGCTCATCGACGTCCTCGCCGAACTGTCCGACCAGTGGGTCCGCTTCGAGGACACCGGCTCCCTCGAAGGCGACCTGCGCGCCCTGTCAGACTCCCTCCTGGAGGGCCTCAGCCAGCCGAAGGTGTGGGCGGTCTTCGAATCCACCATCGCCGCGGCCACCTCCGACGAGATCGCCGCCCGCGACCTCCGCTCGTACTACGACCGCCAGATCGCCACCGGCTCCCTGGCCGTCGACCGGGCCGTCGCCCGTGGCGAACTCCCCGACGGCACGGACGGCCCGGCCATCATCGAGACCGTCGCCGCCCCCTTCTACTACCGCCTCCTGGTACGCCGCGAGCCGCTGGACCCCGCGCTGGCCGTCCGGGCCGCCGCCATCGCGCTGGCCGCCGCCCGAGCCGGGGCCTTCACCCCTGCCTGAACCCCTGCCTGAACCCCTGCCTCGTGCGGGAGAATCCGGGGATGTACTTCGGCATCCTGGGCGCGGTGGAGGCCCGGCGGGCGGACGGTTCGGCCGTCGCCCTCGGCGGACCCCGCGTCCGGGCGCTGCTGGCCCTCCTGGTGCTCGACGCCGGCCGGATGGTGGGCACCGAGCGCCTGGTCGACGGCCTGTACGGCGAGCATCCGCCGGCCGGGGCGGTCTCCCGGCTGCGCCGCGCGTTCGGCCCGGACGGCGGGCTCCTGGAGTTCACCGCCGCGGGCTACCGCCTGGCCGTCGATCCCGAGACCGCCGACCTGCACCGCTTCACCCGGCTCGCCCGCGCGGGCCATGACGCCCTTGCCGCCGATCCGGAGACCGCCGCCGCCCAGCTCGACGAAGCCCTGGCCCTGTGGCGCGGTCCCGCCCTGGCCGATGTCTCCGACGCACCCTTCGCCCCCGCCCAGGCCGCCCGCCTGGCCGACCTGCGGCTCAACGCCCAGGAGGACCGGGCCGAGGCGCGCCTGGCCCTGGGCCGCCACCATGACCTCGTCCCCGAGCTCCGGGAACTGGCCGCCGCCGAACCGCTCCGTGAGCGCCTGCACGGGCTGCTCATCCGCGCCCTGCACGCCGACGGCCGCTCCGCCGAGGCCCTCGCCGCCTACGAAGCCCTCCGCCGGACCCTCGCCGCGGAACTGGGCGCCGACCCCTCCCCCGCCCTGGCCGCCCTCCATCTCGCCATCCTCCGCGCCGGTGCCCGTACCTCCGGCGGATCTCCCAAGGTCCTTGGCGCGCCGGCTGTCCGGGTGCCGGCTCGATTGACCAGCTTCGTGGGGCGCGATGAGGAGCTGGCGCAGGTCGGGAAGCTGCTCGCTGCGGGGCGGTTGGTGACGCTGCTCGGACCGGGCGGCACGGGGAAGACCCGGCTGGCCATGGAGGCCGGGGCCCGGATGGAGGGCGAGGTCTGCTTCGTCGATCTCGCACCGGTCACCGGTGCGGTGGGACGAACGGTGCTGACGGCGCTCGGCGTACGGGAGTCGGGGTTCCTGCCCGGGCCGGGTGAGGCGGCCGCCGACACCATGGAGCGGCTGACGGCGGCGCTGGCCGAGCGGCGGATCTTGATCATCCTGGACAACTGCGAGCATGTGGTCGCCGAGGCGGCGGCGCTGGCGGCGCGGATGCTGGCGGCCTGCCCGGACCTGCGGATCCTGGCGACGAGCCGCGAGGCGCTGGCCATCACCGGGGAGGCGCTGTGCCCGCTCCGGCCGCTGGCCCTGCCGGAGGACGGCGCCGAAGTGGCGGCGTCCCCGGCGGTGCGGCTGTTCGAGGACCGGGCGGCGGCGGCCGATCCGGGCTTCCAGGTGAACAAGGACAACGCGGCGCTGGTGCGGGAGGTGTGCGAGGCGCTGGACGGGCTGCCGCTGGCGCTGGAGCTGGCCGCCGCCCGGTTGCGGACCCTGCCGCTGGCGGAAGTGGCCGCACGACTGGGCACGGCCGAGCGGTTCCGGCTGCTGTCGCGCGGCGACCGTACGGCAGCGCCCCGGCACCGGACCCTGCGGGCCGTCGTCGAGTGGAGCTGGGAGCTGCTCAGCGACGCCGAGCGCGACCTGGCGGCGAAGCTGACGGTCTTCGCCGGCGGTACGACGCTGGAGTCGGCCGCCCGGGTCTGCGGTCTGGACCCGGCAGAGGCCGACGAGCTGCTGACCGATCTCACCGACAAGTCGCTGCTCCAGGCGGTCGGCGGCCGTTACCGGATGCTGGTGACCATCCGGGCCTATTGCGCCGAGCGACTCGGCGAGCAGGAGCGGGAACGGCTGCGCAGGGCCCACGCCGAGTACTTCGCGGAGCTGGCCGAACGGGCCGAGCCCGAGCTCTACGGCGGCGGGCAGATCGAGTGGCTGGAGCGGCTGGCCGCCGAGAACGCCGATCTGCAGGCCGCGCTGCGCTGGGCGGTTCCGGCCGCACCGGACCTGGCCTACCGGCTGGTCGGCGCGCTGTCGTGGTACTGGTGGCTGCGCGGCCAGCGCGGCGAAGGCGCCGAGCAGGCGGCCGAACTGCTCGAGTCCGGGCCGCTGCCCGGGTACGACGAGGAGTACGTCCTGGGCACGGTCAAGGCCGTGTCGGCCGGTGCGGGGCCCGCCGGGACCTGGCTGGATCGGGCCGCACCCGTCATGGCGCGCATCGAGGGGCCGCTGCGGCACCTGTGCCTGACCGTCCAGTGGTCGGTCACCGGTGGGCCGGGCCGGGTGGACCCGGCCGCGCACCTGAGGCAGGTGGGCCCGGAACCGTGGTCGCAGGGCGTACGCGCGCTGGGCGAGGGCTTCCTCGGGATGTTCGGCGGCGATCCGGTGGAGGCGCAGGCCCGGTTCACCGAGGCGTACGAACGCTTCGAGGCGGTCGGGGACCGGTGGGGCATGGCCAACTGCCTCGATCCGCTGGCCGTCTTCGCGTCCTGGCGCGGCGAGGCGGTCAAGGCCCGTGCCCTCCTCGACCAGGCGGTCGGGCTGGTGGAGGAGATGGGCGGCCAGGAGGAACTGGCCGATCTGCTCACCAGACGAGCGGGCGACCTGCTGTGGGCCGGCGACGGCGACGCCGCCAGGGCCGACGCGCAACGGGCCCGGGCGCTCTACCGGCGGGCCGGGGCGACGGCGAAGCTGGTCAGCGTCGGCGGCCTGTTCGGCGACATCGCCCGGCGAACAGGCGATCGGGTCACCGCCAGGCGGGAGTACGAGACGGTGGTCGCGCAGTGGAATCCGGCCTGGTTCGGGCCGGGGCCGATGCCCTGGTGCTGGTCGGGCTGGGCTGGCTGGAGATCGCCGAGGGCCGTGCCGACGAGGCTCGCACGGTGCTGCACCGGGCGCTCGACGTCGCCCTGGAGCATCCGAACCTGACCGTCGCCGCCGCGGTGATCGAGGCGCTCGCCGGGGCCGCACTGGCCGACGGCGACCCCGAGCGCGCGGCATATTTGCTGGGCGGCGCGGTGGCGGTCCGGGGCACCACGGCCGTCTGCTATCCGGATGTGACCGGCGTGGCCACCGCCGCCGAAGCACTGATCGGCGCGCACGCCGTCGCCGCCGCGCACGCCGCCGGATCCGCCCTTTCGCGCGCCGAAGCCCTGACCGCCGCCCGCTAGTCCGCACGGGAACGGTCAGCGGTCGGTGCGTGGACGGTCAGCGCCGGCGGCGATCGTCGGCGCATGACCGCATCAACGACCACCGCACCGCACCGGACGTACGGCGCGGGCCGCAAGTGGGGCACCGTGGCGATCGGCTGCCTCGCCGCGCTCGTCCTCAACATCGACATGACCGCCCTCAACCTGGCCATCCCCAACCTGATCGACGACCTGCACCCGTCGAGCACGCAGATCCTGTGGATCGCCGACATGTACGGGTTCGTGCTGGCCGGGCTGCTGATCCCGATGGGCTATCTCGGCGACCGGATCGGCCGCAAGAAGCTCCTGCTGACGGGTACCGCGCTGTTCGCGGCGGCCTCGGCGCTGGCCGCATACGCGCCGAGTGCCGGAATGCTCATCGCGGCCCGGGCGGTGATGGGGCTGGCCGGGGCCACCATCATGCCGTCCACGTTGTCGCTGATCCGCAACGTGTTCACCGATCCCAAGGAGCGTACGGCGGCGGTCGGCATGGGCGCCGGAATCGGCGCGCTGGGCGTCGGGCTGGGTCCCGTTCTGGGCGGTGTGCTGCTGGACCACTTCTGGTGGGGTTCGGTGTTCGCCGTCAATCTGCCGATCATGGCGGTCCTGCTGGTCGCCGGGGTGTTCGTGCTGCCCGAGTCGCGCAACCCGCGCCCCGGCCGGGTGGACCTGATCAGCGTGCCGCTGTCCATCGCCGGGGTGCTCGGCCTGGTCTACGCCATCACCGAGGCGGGCCGGGACGGCGTCGCACACCCCGGGGTCGAGGTCTCGGCGACGATCGGGATCCTCGCGCTGACCGCGTTCACCGTCCGGCAGTTCCGCACGAAGGACCCGCTGATCGACATCCGGCTGTTCCGGAACGGCGCGTTCGCCGGATCGGTCAGCGCCAACCTGTTCGCGATGTTCACGCTGGTCGCGCAGTCGCTGCTGTTCTCCCAGTACTTCCAGCAGGTCTGGGGCTGGTCGCCGCTCCAGTCCTGACTCGCCGGGCTGCCCGGCTCGCT
>Ga0308173_10001181_pt1 | contig 12654 bp, 13 predicted proteins | sample PhyPR1_FD_203716 | JGI IMG/M metagenome (GOLD analysis project Ga0308173, IMG submission 203716) | Soil microbial communities from UC Gill Tract Community Farm, Albany, California, United States - DLSLS.P.R1 | ecosystem: Environmental > Terrestrial > Soil > Agricultural land | place: USA... | reverse complement strand
TCGGCCGCGACGGAGTGCACGTGATCGCGCACGCCCACGGCAACCTCGGCGGCGCCGACGCGGTCGTCGCGCGGATCGTCGCGGCGGGCGGCAGCGCCGAATCGGTCGCCTTCGACGTCGCCGATCACGACGCGGCGCGAAGCGCCTGCGAGCGGCTGCTCGAAGGCGGCGCGATCCAGATCGTCGTCAACAACGCCGGCGTCCACGACGACGCGGTCTTCCCCGGCATGCGCGCGGAGCAGTGGCGCCGCGTCATCGACGTCTCGGTGAACGGCTTCTTCAACGTCACCCAGCCGCTTGTCATGGCGATGATGAGGACGCGCTGGGGCCGGATCGTCAACGTCTCGTCGATCGCGTCGCTGACCGGCAACCGCGGCCAGGTGAACTACTCGGCCGCAAAGGGCGCGCTCAACAGCGCCACCAAGTCGCTGGCGCTCGAGCTGGCGAGCCGCGGCATCACCGTCAACGCGGTCGCGCCGGGGATCATCGACGCCGGCATGGCCGAAGGCGTGTTCGACCGGGCGACGATCGACAAGCTCGTGCCGATGAAGCGCGCCGGCAAGGCGAGCGAGGTCGCGGCGCTGGTCGCTTTCCTCGCGTCCGACGAGGCCGCCTACATCAGCGGACAGATCGTCTCGATCAACGGCGCGATGATCTGAGCGCGGCCGAGCCGCGCCGCCTTTACGGCTTGTTGGTGTCTCCCGCCGGCGCGAGCTCACCCTTCTTGTTGGCCTCGGCAGTCGCCTTCTTGCGCTCCTCGCGCGTCGTCGTCGAGGTGCCGGTGTGGGCGGGCCCGCTCGGTCCATGCACGCCGGCGCCCGCCAGCTCGCCCTTCTTGTTGGCTTCCGCAGTCGTCTTCTTGCGATCGGCGCGCGTCGTCGTCGATTTGCCGGTCGTGGCTGGGCCGCTCGGTCCGTGCACACCAGGGCCCGCCAGTTCTCCCGACTTGTTGGCCGCGCTCGTTTCAGCCTTGACGTCCGCGCGGCTGGGCGAGCTGGCCTGCGCCGCCGCGACCTGGCATGCCAGAGATCCGGCGATCGCGACCGCCGCCATCAGTATGATTTTCGAGCTCATGACTTCCCCTGTGGATGCGACCGGAGATCGCGACAGCCGAGATCTTCCCCCCGATCGGCGATCGCGGGCAAGCGGACCGACGCGAATTTACGTCACCCCGAACGGTGGCCGTCGCGCGAGACGGCGCACGGCGAGCAGCGGCAGTCGCAATGCGAAGCCGAGCAGAAGACGCAGGTGCATCCACGTCAGCAGGACGTTGTCGCGACCATAGCGGAAGTGAGAGACGCCGCCCTCGTCGGCGCGGAGGTACTTGACGGGCGCGGCGATGTTGACCGGCGTGATGCCGCGCCAGGCGAGTCGAACGACGGCCTCGGTGTCGAAGTCGAAGCGACGCATCCACCGCTGGCCGCGCATGATCTCGACCAGCGGCGCAATCGGATAGACGCGAAAGCCGTACAGCGAATCGTCGATGCCGGCGCCGAGCGTCTCGAGGTTGGTCCACGCATTCGAGATGCGCCGGCCGCGCACTCGCAGCAGCGGCGCCGACGCGTCGAACACCGGGCGGCCGAGGATCATCGAGCCCGGCTGCGCCGACGATGCCGCCATGAAGGCGGCGATCAGGTCGGCCGGATGCTGTCCGTCCGAATCCATCGTCAGCGCGTGCGTGAAGCCGGCCTTGCGCGCGGCTTCGAGCGCGTGCAGCACGGCAGCGCCCTTGCCGACATTGCGCGGCAGCACATCGACGTGCAGGCCGGGGTCGCCCGCCGCCATCGTGCGCAGACCTTCGGCCGTGCCGTCGTTGCTGCCGTCGACGACGACCCATACCGGCGACCACGCGGCGCGCGCGGCGCGAACCGTGTCGTAGACGAGCGGACCGGTGTCGTAGCTCGGGATGACGACGAGGTGCGTCGACGACGTCGGCGTGCTCACGGCCGCAACTCTCCGGCGAAATAGAGCTCGAGGCGGCGCAGCAGGGCGCGGTGATCGGCCTCGGGAGCGAAGCGCCGGCCGAGGCGAAGCCGGATCCGCACCGGCACCGGCGGCGCCTTCAGCAGCGGCCAGCCCTTGGTCAGGTACGGCGAGAAGGTCTCGACGACGACGGTCTGGATCGGCACCTGCGCGAGGTGCGCGATCAGCGTGATGCCCGGCTTGAAGGCGTTGATCGGCGCGACGACCGTGCGCGTTCCTTCGGGGAAGAGCACGAGCTGGTTGCCCTCGCGCAGCGTCTCGACGGCGTCGCGCACCATGCCCCGGCCGACGTCGTTCCTGATGTAGCGTGCCAGGCGCGCGCCGCCGCCGAGGAGGATGTTGCGCATCAGCTCGGCCTTCATGACGCAGACGCCGCGCGGCAGCCGCGCGACGACGATGAGCGCGTCGAGCATGGTCGGGTGGTTGGCCGCGACGATCAGGCCGCCCGGCTCGTCGCGCAGGACGTCGAGCGCGCTCGAATCGACCTCCATCAGGCCAAGTCGTTGCGCGCTTGCCCAGCAGCAGCGGTAGAGGAACGACACGCCTGCGCGGCCCAGCCGGGCGCCGCTCGCGCGCGGCAACAGGAACGAAAGCAGCGGCGCGAGCAGGTTCCAGGCGAGCGACATCGTCGCCAGCTGAACGATGACGCATGCGAAGAAGACGCGGTGCCGCAGCGCCGGCGACTGTGCGGTCTCGCCGCTCAGTCGTCGGTCAGTACGCGCTGGCTCGAAGTCGCGAAGATCCATGAGATGCCGAAGCCGGCAGTGACTGTCGTTTCCTTGCGCACCAGCGGGCTCGGGGCAAAACCCGCACCGTGCAGATTGTCGTAGCGGACGAACGCGCCGAGCCAGGCATTGCCGAAGCGGCGCGAGAAGGCCGTGGTGGCACGCCAGCCGGCGTAGCCACCGGGCGCCTGGTACGCGGGCCGGCTCGGCGTCGCGAACTCCGGGGCGACGCTGTAGAAGTACTGGTGGTAGCGCTGGTCGGCGAACAGCGGCCCGGCGAGGAGACCGAGGTTGCCTTTGCCCGGCAGGCCGCTGATGTCGAGGTTCAGGTTGGGCGAGAACGTGAGGCCGATCGCGCGCGGCGAGCGCTCGAGCGTGATCGCCTCGCGCACGGGCAGGCGCAGCTCGAGCTTGAGCTTGCGGTTGCTGGCCTGCCAGAGATCGATGACGAAGTTCGGGCCGATCTCGAAGGTGCCGGCCAGATCGGGCATGCCGCGACGCGCCTCGTCGTCCTTGCTCTTGGTGGGCACCGACGCGCCGAGGCTCACGTCGACGACGACGCGGTGGCCGGAGAACAGGATGGCGCGGGCACCGTCGCGGTCGGCGCGCAGGAACGGGCCGCGGTACGCGAAGAACGGTATCGGCAGCACGTAGGTGTTGGTGTGGTCCGAGCCGCGGTAGTCGTCGAAGCGAAAGCCGGCGACGCCGACGCCGAGCTCCCACAGCGGCTCGCTGCTCTTGACCGCTTCCTCGGCCGGCAGCTTGGTCACCGGGCCTTCGATCACAGGGCCGGGCAGGGGCATGTCCTCCGCGCGCGCGTCCGCGCCAGCGCAAAGAGCGCCCAGCGACGCGAGCGACGCGATGAACCGCGTCCGACCACCCGCCGGACGCATCACGATGCCTGCGCCTCGACGTCGCGGATGTTGACGCGCCGGCGCCGCCAAGCGCCAACGGTGCGCCCGAGGTGGCCGATCGAGACCAGGTAGTAGAGCGCCTTCAGCATGCGGATCGACGGCCAGATCGGCGTTCGCCCGTACACGTCGCCGGCGAGGAGCGAGATGAGCGCTTCCTTGACGCGGAACGGGTTCTGCGGCGACATGAAGAATTCGCGCATGGTCGGGTTGGTGACTCGAAAGATGAACCAGGAGAACTCGCGCGGGCCGCGCTGAACGTTGCGGTCGAAGTCGCGGCGCAGCGCCGCGGCGTCGGCTCGGCCGTCGAGCACGGCCTCGACGACGCGCGCGCCGTCGAAGGCGCTCTGCATGGCGAGGTACACCCCCGACGAGAAGACCGGGTCGACGAAGGCGTAGGCGTCGCCGATCATGAGATAGCGCTCGCCGCTGCTCCTTGCGCTCGAGTACGAGTAGTTGCCGGTCGCGTAGACGCGATCGTCGACGAGCTCGGCGCCGGCCAGCCGCTTCTCGAGTTCGGGGCAGAGCGCGATCGTGTCGCGGAAGAACTCGGGCAGCGGCTTGCTGCGCGACTTCAGGTAGTACGGCCAGCAGACCGCGCCGATGCTCGTCGTGCCGTCGGCGAGCGGAATGAACCAGAACCAGCCGTGCGCGAACCAGAAGATCGTGATGTTCCCCTCGAGCTTGCCCGGTAGCCGCTCGGCGCCGGTGAAGTGGCCGTACAGCGCCGAGCTGTTGTGGCGCTTGTTCTTTTCCTTGCAGCGCAGCTGGTTGGCGAGCAAGGTGTCGCGCCCGGACGCGTCGACGACGAAGCGCGCGCGCCAGCTGCGCCGCGCGCCGTCGTCGAGCTCGACCTGCACCGTCGCACCGTCGCCGTCGAAGGCGACCTCGCGAACGCGCTCGCCTTCGAACGTGCGCGCGCCCTTCGCGGCAGCGTCGCGAAAGAGGATCTCGTCGAGCTCGGAACGCCGCACCTGCCAGGCGTACGGCATCGACTTATCCCAGGCGTCGGCGAACTCGATGAACTGGCGATGCTCGTGGTCGGGCGAGACGAACTCGACGCCGTATTTCTGGATGCCGATCGCCTCGACGCGGTCGCGCAGGCCGAGGCGATCGAACAGGGCGACGTTGGCGGGAAGCAGCGACTCGCCGATGTGAAAGCGCGGATGGCGCGCTTTCTCGATGATCACAACGTCGCGGCCCTTCTCGGCCAGGAGCGCAGCGATGGTCGAGCCGGCGGGACCGCCGCCGACGATCAGGACGTCACAACGAAAGGCCGCCTCGGCCGCAGCCGGCTCGGCAGGGGGATTCAGAGGCTGCACGAGCCGGTTCTCTCCAGTCAGCATTCGGGCCCCTCGCGCGACCCCTGGTTGGCGACGTTTCCCGCAGATGAGTACGCGATTTTAGTCAACCTCGCGGCGCGCGCCGAGGCATGACCCGGTCGGCCGACGCGCCGCCTGCCGGCGAGCCAGCTTCGACAACGCTCAGGGGAAAAAATCCACCGCGCCGCTCTGCAGGTCGTACATCGCGCCTGCGATCTTGACCGCGCCGTCGCTCTCGAGCTCGCGCAGCAGCGTGCTTCTGCTGCGGATGTCGACCATCGTCAGGGCGACGTTCGTGCGTGCGACGGCGTCGACGAACTCGTAGTTGGCGGCCGTGCGCGCACCGCTGTAATCGGTCGCCTTGACCGCCGGCTTGATCTTGGCGAGCAGCCCGGTGAGGTTGCCGAGCTCCACGTTGTCGATCGCGCCCTTGATCGCACCGCACGCGGTGTGGCCCATCACCAGCACCACCTTTGCGCCGGCCACCTTGCAGGCGAACTCCATGCTGCCGAGGATGTCCTCGTTGGCGACGTTGCCGGCGATCCGGCTGTTGAAGATGTCGCCGATGCCGAGGTCCATGATCGTCTCGGCAGGGGCGCGCGAATCGATGCAGGTCAGCAGCACGGCGGCCGGATACTGGCCTTTCGCGGTCATGCGCTGTTGGGCGAGGAAGTCGCGACTGTCGCGCCGACCTTGGCGAAAGCGCTGGTTGCCCTTCTTCATCAGCGCAAGGATCTCGTCCGGCGACATGGCATCGCGCTTGGCCTTGCTCATCACCACCGCCTGGGCCGCCGAGACGAACAGCCCCGAGCCGAGAGCAGCGACAGCGGCGCCGCCCCAGCGCAGGAAGTCTCGCCGCCCATGCGCCAGGCAATGAGAACAGGACATTGCGTTCATTCGCCTTCTCCCTGTCGGCAAGCGACCGATTCGCCCCTGGCCAGGACGCGCCGCATCATGGGGGACGACCGACCCTGCGTCAAACGGCGCCGAGGTCGCCGTCGCCGCCATCGTGCGCAGTCCCGATGTCGGCGGCTGGCCGCGAGTTGGACTCGACCCACGCGCGATACGGCTCCCAGGCGCGCTCGACCGGGATGGCATGGATCGCCGGCAGCTCGTACGAGTGCAGCTGACGGATTGCCAGCTCGGCCGCGTCGTAACTGGCGGCCGCAACCTTGAACAGGACGCGAAACTCCGCGTCGTTCTCGACGGCGCCTTGCCACGCGTAATAGCTCTCGATCGCCGAGATCTGTGCGCAGGCGGCCAGCCCGCGCTCGACCACGCTGCGCGCGAGCGTGCGCGCCTCGTCGCGGCTGGCGACGGTCGTGACGACGAGGAGAAAGAGCGGCGCCATGGCGAGCGCGCGGGCGCGCGGCGGCTCACTCGCCGAGGTAGGCGGCGCGAACCTTCGGGTCGGCGAGAAGCGCCTTGGCGTCGCCGCTCATCGTCACCTCGCCGCTGTCCATGACATAGCCGCGCGAAGCGAGCTGGAGTGCGCGGCTCGCGTTCTGCTCGACGAGCAAGATCGTCGTGCCCTGGCCGTGGATGTCGCTCACGACCTCGAAGATCTTGTCGACCATGATCGGCGAGAGTCCCATCGACGGCTCGTCCATCAGGAGCACCTTCGGTCTGGCCATCAGCGCTCGGCCCATCGCGAGCATCTGCTGCTCGCCGCCGCTCATCGTGCCGGCGAGCTGATGGCGGCGCTCCTTCAGGCGCGGGAAGATCGCGAAAACGCGCTCGGCGTCGGCGGCGATCTCCTTCACGTCGCTGCGGACGAACGCGCCCATCTGCAGGTTCTCGGTGATCGTCATGCGCGCGAAGACGCCGCGCCCTTCGGGCACCATCACCAATCCCTGCTTGACGAGGTCCCACGGGCCCTGGCCGCGGATGCTGCGGCCCATGAACTCGATCTCGCCGGCGGCGGCCGGCTGCGTCCCGGTGACCGCCTTCAGAGTCGTCGTCTTGCCGGCGCCGTTGGCGCCGATCAGGCTGACCAGCTCGCCTTCCATGACCTCGAAGGAGACGCCCTTGACGGCCTGGATGCCGCCGTAGGCGACACGCAGGTTGGCGACACGGAGCAGCCGCTTCGTCGTCGCGGCGGCGGCGCCGGTCGAGCTCTCGAGCACGGTGGTGGCCATGTCGTCAGTGCGCCGTGTGACCGGCGCCGAGGTACGCCTCGATTACCTTCTCGTTCTTCTGCACGTCGGCCGGCGTGCCCTCGGCGATCTGCTTGCCGTAGTCGAGCACGGTGACGCGGTCGCACAAGCCCATGACGAGCTTGACGTCGTGCTCGATGAGCAGGATCGTCCGCCCGTCGTTGCGGATGCGATCGATCAGCTCGCGCAGCGTCACCTTCTCGGTCGCGTTCATGCCGGCGGCGGGCTCGTCCAGGGCGATCAGCTTCGGGTCGGTGGCGAGCGCGCGCGCCACCTCGAGCCGGCGCTGGTCGCCGTAGCTGAGCGTCCGCGCCTTGTACTCGGCGAAGCCGCCGATGCCGACGTAGTCGAGCAGCTCCTGGGCGCGCCCGGCAATCGCCGTTTCCTCGGCCTTGAACTTGGGTGTGCGAAACACCGCGCCGACGAGCCCGGAATGCGTTCGCACATGGCGGCCGACCATGACGTTCTCGAGCGCCGTCATGTCGGCGAAGAGGCGGATGTTCTGGAACGTGCGGGCGATCCCCGCCTTGGCGACCTCGTGCACCGCGCTCGGCTGATAGGGCTTGCCGGCGAGCTCGAACGACCCCGAGTCGGGCATGTACAGGCCGGTGAGAACGTTGAAGAAGGTCGTCTTGCCGGCGCCGTTCGGGCCGATCAGGCCATACACCTGGCCCGGAGTGATCGTGATGCCGACATCGGACAGCGCCTGCAGCCCGCCGAAACGCTTCGATACGCCACTGACGCGCAGGATGGGCTCGCTCATCGCTTGGTCGGACCGCTCATCGCTCGGTCGGCACGATGTGGCCCGTCGTCGGCGGGATCTGCCGCGCCGGCGGCAGCTCGCCGTGCGGCAGGCGGACCGGCAGCTCGCCGCTCGCGGCCTGCGACGGCGGCGCCTCGGCGCCGGCGGCGCGAAGACGGCCATGCTCGGGCGACGGCCAGAGGCCGCGCGGCCGCGACAGCATGATGCCGATCATCGCCAGCGCGATCAGCAGCTGGCGCAGGATCGACGCGTCGAGGCGGCCGTCGGTCATCTGCTGCAGCGGCCCGGCGACGTAACGCAGCACCTCGGGCAAGGCGGCAAGCAGCAGCGAGCCGACGATCACGCCCGGCAGATGGCCGATGCCGCCGAGGACGACCATCGCGACGATCATCACCGACTCCGGAAGGCTGAACGACTCCGGCGAAATGAAGCCCTGGAAGCTCGCGAACATGACGCCCGAGACGCCGCCGAAGGTCGCGCCCATGCCGAACGCGAGCAGCTTCAGGTTGCGGGTGTTGATCCCCATCGCCTTGGCGGCGACTTCGTCCTCGCGGATCGCCATCCAGGCGCGGCCGATCCGGCTGCGCTCGAGGCGATAGCAGATCACGACGGCGAAGATGACGAGGAGGAGGAACAGGAAGTAGTAGTTCGTCACCTTCGGCCACTCGAGGCCGAAGAAGTGCTGCGTCTTGCCGAGCGAGACGCCGAAGATGGAGATCTCGTCGATGCCGGTGATTCCCTTCGGGCCGTTGGTGATGTTGACCGGCGCGTCGAGGTTGTTCAGGAACACGCGGACGATCTCGCCGAAGCCGAGCGTGACGATGGCGAGGTAGTCGCCGCGCAGCTTGAGCGTCGGCGCGCCGAGCAGCACGCCGGCTCCGCCGGCGACGAGGGCGCCGAGCGGGATGACGACCCACCACGGCGTGTGAAGGCCGTTCTCGAAGGCGTTCTTGAAGCTCGCGAACGTGTCGGTGAGCTGGGGCGACGCGAGCAGGCCGAGCATGTAGGCGCCGACCGCATAGAAGGCGACGTAGCCGAGGTCGAGCAGGCCGGCGTAGCCGACGACGATGTTGAGGCCGAGTGCGAGCAGCACGTACAGCAGCGCGATGTCGATGATCCGCACCCACGCGTTGCCCGCCGTCTGCACGACGAACGGCAGGATGCAAAGCAGCACCGCCGCGCCGAGCAGGACGGCCAGCTTCTGCTTGCGGCTGCCGTCGGCAAAGCGCGTCATGCGCGATCCGCGACGCGCTCGCCGAGAAGGCCTTGCGGCCTGAGCGTGAGCACGAGGATGAGGACGACGAAGGCGAAGATGTCCTGGTAGTGGCTGCCGAGGACGCCGCCGGTGAGGTCGCCGATGTAGCCGGCGCCGAGCGATTCGATCAGGCCGAGCAGGACGCCGCCGACCATCGCGCCGGCAAGGTTGCCGATGCCGCCGAACACCGCGGCGGTGAACGCCTTCAGCCCGGGCAGGAAGCCCATCGTGTGCTGGACCGAGCCGTAGTTGGCCGCGTACATGACGCCGGCGAGCGCGGCGAGCGCGGCGCCGATCACGAAGGTCGCCGAGATCACCGTGTCGGGCTTGACGCCCATGAGCGCGGCGACGCGCGGGTTCTCGGCGGTGGCGCGCATCGCCCGGCCCAGCCGCGTGTGATTGACGAGGTACATGAGCCCGGTCAGCGTCAGGCCGGTGGCGACCAGGATCAGGATCTGCACGTTATTGATCACCGCGCCGAACACGACGTGCGGATCGCCGGGCAGCAGGATCGGGAACGACTTGTAGTTCGGCTTCCAGATGATCATCGCCAGCGTCTGCAGGAGCAGGCTCATTCCCATCGCCGTGATGAGCGGCGCCAGCCGCGGCGCGTTGCGCAGCGGCCGGTAGGCGATCTTCTCGATCGTGAAGTTGAGCGCCGAGCAGACGACGACGGCGGCGACCAGGCCGATGAGAAGCAGCGCCCAGCCCGGCAGGCCGAGGCCGGCGAGCACCGTGACGACGGTCCAGCTCGTCAGCGCGCCGACCATCAGGACCTCGCCGTGGGCGAAGTTGATGAGGTTGATGATCCCGTAGACCATCGTGTAGCCGAGCGCCACCAGCGCATAGACGCTGCCGAGCACCAGGCCGTTGATGATCTGCTGGACGAACGTCTCCATGCGGGGAGACTCTATTAGCAATTCCCCTGCCATCACCTAGGGACTGCCCGATGGCGGCGACGGGCGGCGGCGGTTGACTTTGGCGCCGATGTGGACAACGCTCTCGCGCCAAGACCAGGACGGGGGCGCGATGACATTCCGGAACCGGACCATCTTCATTTCCGGGGCGAGCCGCGGCATCGGCCTGGCCATCGCCTGCCGGCTGGCGCGCGACGGCGCCAACATCATCCTGGCCGCCAAAACCGCCGAGCCGCACGCGAAGCTGCCGGGCACCGTCTACAGCGCCGCCAAGGAGGTCGTCGCCCTCGGCGGCAAGGCGCTGCCGGTCGTCTGCGACATCCGCGACGAAGCGCAGGTGCAGATGGCGATCGACGAGGGCGTCGCGGCCTTCGGCGGCATCGATGTCTGCGTCAACAACGCCAGCGCGATCGCGCTCACCGGCACGCTCAAGACCGACATGAAGCGCTACGACCTGATGAACCAGGTCAACGCACGTGGCACCTTCCTGTGTTCCAAGCTCACCCTGCCGCACCTGCTGAAGGCGAGCAACCCGCACATCCTCAACCTGGCCCCGCCGCTCGATCTCGACCCGAAGTGGTTCGCCGGCCACGTCGCCTACACGATGGCCAAGTTCGGCATGAGCCTGTGCACGCTCGGCATGGCGGCCGAGTTCCGCGGCAAGGTCGCGGTCAACTCGCTCTGGCCGATCACCGCGATCGACACCGCCGCGGTCCGCTTCGCGCTCGGCGGCGACGCCATGGCGGCCGAATGCCGCAGCCCCGAGATCCTCGCCGACGCCGCGTACGCGATCCTGTCCCGGCCAGCCGCCGAATGCAGCGGCAACTTCTTCATCGACGAGGAAGTCCTGCGCGCCGAGGGCACGACCGACTTCTCGCGCTATGCGCCTGGCGGCGCCGACAAGCCGCTGCAAGGCGACTTCTTCGTTCCCGACGCGGTCTTCGATCGCTCGCCGACGCGAATCAAGCGCGGGTTCTGAAGGTTGTTCGGTCCGCACTGACGAGACGAAGACCGAGCGCCAGGCTGAGAGGGGGCGACTACCGACGCCGGATGGTCGGGAGGCGCGCATGGTTCAATGCGAACGTGGAACTCCGGTCACCCAGGCTCGGGCTGCTTGCGCTGCTGGGCTTTGCGCTGGTTGCCGGCCCGCACGATGTCGTCGGGCAGGGTTCTGAGTCGCTTCGCCGCATCGCCTTTCTGAGCGGCGAGGACGTGTGCGCCGCCAATCGCGGCCTTAGCGGTCTTGTCGATGGACTTCGCTCGCTCGGGTATCGGCCGGGCGAAAACGTGGTGATCGACTGCCGCAGCGCGGAGGGCCGATACGATCAGCTTGATGCGCTCGCGGCAGAGCTCGTACGGCTCCGGCCTGCCGTGTTCGTCGCGTCTGCGGCACCTGCGTCTCTCGCTGCAAAGCGCGCGACCAGGAGCATTCCGATCGTTTCCGTTTACGCGGCCGATCCGGTGGCACTTGGCATCGTCTCGAGTCTTGCCCGGCCCGATGGCAACATCACAGGAATTTCGGCGCTTGCGTCGGAATACGCGGGCAAATCGCTGCAGATACTCAAGGATCTAGCGCCTCGTACGTCCCGCGTCGGGGTTCTTGGCCACGCGACAAACCCGTCGTTTGCCATCTATCGACGCGAGCTCGAACTGGCAGCGCAGACCCTGGCAATACGGCTCGATTTTGTCGGTGTGGCATCAGCCGCGGAAATCGAGCCTGCGCTCGCCACGATGGTCGCGCACGGAGACGATGCGTTGTTCATCATGCACCAGCCTCTGACGTTCAGTCAGCGCAACAACATCGTGCAACTCGTCGCGCGGCTTCGGCTGCCAGCGATCTACGGAAGCCGTGAAGCAGTCGAGAGCGGCGGCCTGGTTTCTTACGCCGTCAGTGTCGGAGCGACACATCGGCGTGCTGCGTTCATCGTCGACAAGATTCTCCACGGCACCAGGACCACCGACCTGCCCATCGAACAGCCGACAAATTTCGAGTTCGTCATCAATCTCAAGACGGCTGAAGCTCTTGATCTGAAAGTTCCACAGTCGGTCCGTCTGCGAGCGGACCAAGTCATCGACTGATTGCAATCCGATCGTCGTCTAGGTTTGACGCGAGGGCCGGTGCGAATCCGATCGATTCGAGCACCGGACGCTCTGGCCCGGGACAACGCTGCCGGCCTGGGCGCTCGGCCTCAGCCTTTCGCCTCTTCGTTCAGCCGGCGCAGTTCCACCAGCCGCTCGCCGATCGAGATCTCGAGCCCGCGCGGCACCGGCTGGTAGAAGGCCTGCGCATCCATGTCGTCGGGCCAGTAGCGCTCGCCGGCGGCGAACGCGCCGGCCTCGTCGTGCGCATAGCGGTAGCCCTTGCCGTAGTCGAGGCCCTTCATCAGCGCAGTCGGCGCATTGCGAAGGCGCAGCGGCACCGGTCGGGTGCGGTCGTTCTTGATGAACGCGCGCGCCGCGTTGTAGGCGGTGTAGACGGCGTTGCTCTTCGGCGCCATCGCAAGGTAGACGACGGCCTCGGCGAGCGCGAGCTCGCCTTCCGGCGAGCCGAGCCGCTCGTAGGTCTCCGCGGCGTCGAGTGCGAGGCGCAACGCTCGCGGGTCGGCGAGGCCGATGTCCTCG
>Ga0308173_10001180_pt1 | contig 12656 bp, 9 predicted proteins | sample PhyPR1_FD_203716 | JGI IMG/M metagenome (GOLD analysis project Ga0308173, IMG submission 203716) | Soil microbial communities from UC Gill Tract Community Farm, Albany, California, United States - DLSLS.P.R1 | ecosystem: Environmental > Terrestrial > Soil > Agricultural land | place: USA... | reverse complement strand
CCTCGCCAATGAAGTGGCGCCGGACAAGACGGTCATCTCGCTCGATCAATTCGGCTGTCTCTGCTCGACGATGTTCCGCGTCTCGCCGAATCACCTGCTGTGGATCCTGGAAGAGCTGGTCGAGGGCCGCGTCCACAACCGCATCGTCGTTCCCGACGACCAGAAGCACTGGAACCGGGTCGCGCTGGATCGGATGCTGTCGATTCAATGACGGCAGGCCGACCTTCAGGTCGGCCTTCCTTCGTAGTACCATCCGCCTTCTATGGCGCATGAACTTCCGAAACTCCCGTATGACTTTGCCGCGCTCGAACCGCATATCGACGCGCAGACGATGCAGATTCATCACGGGAAGCATCACAACGCGTACGTCACGAATCTGAACGCCGCGCTCGAGAAGGCCCCGGAGCTCCAGAGCAAGAGCGTCGAAGAGCTCTGCAAAACCATCAACAGCGTTCCTGAAGCCATCCGCACCGCGGTCCGAAACAACGGCGGCGGCCACTGGAACCACAGCAAGTTCTGGACGTGGATGGCACCGAATGCCGGTGGCAATCCGACCGGCAAGGTCGCGGATGCGATCAACAGCTCCTTTGGCGGTTTTGACAAGTTCAAGGAAGAGTGGGCGAAGGCAGGCGCCGGCCGCTTCGGCAGCGGCTGGGTGTGGCTGATGAATGATGGCGGGAAGCTCTCGATCACCAGCTCGCCGAATCAGGACAACCCGCTAATGGATGGGAAGTCCGCCCCCCTGCTCGGCCTCGACGTCTGGGAGCACGCCTACTACCTGAAATACCAGAACCGTCGTCCCGACTACATCACCGCGTGGTGGAACGTGGTCAACTGGGCCGAGGTCAACAAGAGCCTGTAATCGAAATCGTGAATGGCGAATCGTGAATGGTGAATGGGCGAGACGGAGACGCGCTCCGTTTCTCCGTTCGTCGTTCATGATTCGTCATTCACGATTATCGAGACGCACGTTGTGTGGCGGCAGCCCTATAATTGGCCGCTAATGAACCCAACGGATGTCGGGAACCCGGACTTCTACCACCGCGTCGTCGATTGCCAATGGGCCTGCCCGGCGCACACCAACGTGCCGGAGTACATCCGCCTGATCGCCCAGGGCCGCTTCACCGACGCGTACATCGTCAATCGCCAATCCAACGTCTTCCCGGGCATTCTCGGACGCACGTGCGATCGCCCCTGTGAGCCGGCGTGCCGTCGCACGCGTGTCGATGGCAAGCCGGTCGCGATCTGCCGGCTGAAGCGCGTCGCGGCCGATCAGCGCGGCGAGGTGAAGCACCTGCTGCCGAAGGCGCCGGAGCAGAAGAACGGCAAGAAGGTGGCGCTGATCGGTGCGGGTCCCGCGTCGCTCACGGTCGCCAACGACCTGATGCCGCTCGGCTACCAGGTCACCGTCTTCGAGAAGCTGCCGCGCGCCGGCGGCCTGATGCGCATCAACATCCCGTCGTTCCGCCTGCCGGAGCAGGTGCTGGACGACGAGATTGGCTACATCACGGACATGGGCGTCGATGTCCGCTACAACACCGGCGTGGACAGCCTGAAGACGCTGCTCGACGGCGGCGACTACGACGCGGTGTTCGTCGGCACCGGCGCGCCGCGCGGCAAAGAGCTCGACATCCCCGGCCGCCGGGACACTGACCAGATCTTCATCGGCATCGACTGGCTCGAGTCGATCCACTTCGGCCACGTCGACACAGTGGGCAAGCGGGTGCTGATCATTGGCGTCGGTAATACGGCGATGGACTGCTGCCGGTCCGCCAAGCGCCTGGGCGCGACCGACGTGAAGGTCATCGCGCGGAAGACGCGCAAGTACTTCAAGGCGTCGCCCTGGGAGCTGGAAGACGCGGAGGAGGAAGGCGTCGAGATTCTCGAGAACCTCCAGCCAGTCCGTTTCATCATCGACGGCGGCAAGCTGACGGGGATGGAGTTCGAGAAATTCCGGTCGGAAGAGACCCCCTCGGGCCTGAAGCAGGAGGTGATCGGCCGGGAAGTGATCCCGTGCGACAGCGTGGTGCTGGCGATCGGGCAGGACAACGCGTTTCCGTTCATCGAGCGGAACATCGGCCTCGAGTTCGGCAAGTGGGACATGCCGGTCGTCGACAAGAAGACCTTCATGTCCACACGGCCGGGGGTGTTCTTCGGTGGCGACGCCGCGTTCGGTCCGCAGAACATCATCTGGGCCGTCGAGCACGGCCACCAGGCGGCGATTTCCATCCACAATTATTGCCAGGGCCTGCCGGTCGATCAGCGGCCGCCGCACGGCGTCACGCTGACCAGCACCAAGATGGGACTGCACGAGTGGGCCTACAGCAATGACTACAACCCGGCCGGCCGCCAGAAGATGATTCACGTCGAGATGCCGCTGCGCTTCTCGAAGATGACCATTGAGGTCGAGCAGGGGTTCACGGCGGAGCAGACCAGGGCGGAAGTGGAACGCTGCCTCAACTGCGACGTGCAGACGGCGTTCAACGCGCCCGCGTGCATCGAGTGCGACGCCTGCATCGACATCTGCCCGACTGACTGCTTGACGATCGTCCGCAACGATGATCAGCCGGTGCTCGAGGGCCGGCTGACCGCGCCACGGACCGAGCCCGGGCAACCGCTATTCGTCTCGGCCGCCTTGAAACAGACGGGCCGCGTGATGGTGAAGGACGAGAACGTTTGCGTCCACTGCGGCCTGTGCGCCGAACGCTGCCCGACCTACGCGTGGGACATGCGCAAGTCGGTGATTCACATCCCGCTCGCGGGAGAGCCTGTCTCGATACCGGCGCTGGCCGGAGTGTGAACCACGATCGCGATCGTGGCTGGATTAATCCTCGAAGGTAACTGATGGATCGTGTCAACGACTTCGCATTCAAGATCGCGACGGCCAACGGCACCGGGTCGGCGTCGGCGAACGGCCTCATCATGCAGGCCATCTTCCGGATGGGTGTTCCGGTCACCGGCAAGAACGTCTTTCCCTCGAACATTCAGGGCCTGCCCACCTGGTACGAAATCCGGGTGAGCAGGGACGGCTACACGGCGCGCACGCCCCACTTCGATCTGATGGTGGCGCTCAACGCCGCGACGTACCAGAAGGACGTCGCCGAGGTGCGCCCGGGCGGCTACCTGCTCTACGACTCGACGTGGCCGCTCGACGACACGCTGCACAGGCCCGACGTCGCTTATCTCGGCATCCCGCTGGCGGAGATGTGCAACGCGGCGTTCAAGGGGGTGCGCGAGCGCATCCTCATGAAGAACATTGCCTACGCCGGTGCCCTGGCGGCGCTGCTGCGGATCGACACCGACGTGCTCCGCGGAATGCTCAAGGAAAAGTTCGGTCGCAAGCCGGCGCTGATGGATTCGAACCAGAAGGCAGTTGACCTCGGTTACGAGTTCGCGACGAAGACGTTCGACTGTCCGCTGCCTGTCCATCTGCAGGCGATGAACGAGACCAGGGACTCCATCCTCATCGACGGCAACACGGCCGCGGCGCTGGGCTGTGTCTACGCCGGGGCGACCGTGGCGGCCTGGTATCCGATCACGCCATCGACATCGCTGATGGACGCATTCAGCGGGTTCTGCCAGAAATTCCGCGTTGACGAGCAGGGCAAACGCCGGTTCGCCATTCTCCAGGCCGAGGACGAACTGGCGGCGATCGGCATGGTCGTCGGGGCCGGCTGGGCGGGCGCGCGCGCGTTTACCTCCACGGCGGGCCCGGGCATTTCTCTGATGAGCGAATTCATCGGCCTGGCGTACTACGGCGAAGTACCCGCCGTGATCTTCGACGTGCAGCGCACCGGACCCTCAACCGGTATGCCGACGCGGACGCAGCAGGGCGATCTCATGATGTGCGCATACGCGTCACACGGCGATACGCGTCACATCTGCCTGTATCCGTCCGACCCACGTGAGGCCTTCGACTTCGCGGTGCGAGCCTTCGATCTCGCGGAGCGGTTCCAGACCCCGGTGTTCGTGCTGAGCGATCTCGACATCGGGATGAACGACTGGGTGATCCCGAAGCTGACGTGGGACGACACCTACCGTCCCGATCGCGGCAAGGTGCTCGGCGCCGAGGAACTCGAGCACGCGAAGAGCTTCTATCGCTACCTCGACGTCGACGGCGACGGCATTCCGTATCGCACGCTCCCAGGCACGCACCCCAAGGGTGCGTACTTCACCCGCGGTTCGGGTCACAACCGTTTTGCCGGCTATACCGAAGACGCCGAGGAATACACCGAGGTCGTGGACCGTATCGATCGCAAGATTCAGCGGGCCAGCAGGGCCGTGCCGCCGCCGATCATCAAGGCCAAGGCGGGAAACACGGTCGGTCTCGTCACCGTCGGCGGCTGCCACGGCGCGTGCCTCGAGGCGATCGACCTGCTCACGAAGGACGGCATTGTCGTCGACTACATGCGTGTGCGGGGGTTCCCGTTCGGCGACGAAGTTGCCGGCTTCCTCGAGGCGCACGACATCAACTTCGTGGTCGAGCAGAATCGCGACGCGCAACTGCGCAGCCTGCTGATGCTCGAGACCGGCGTGCCGATCGAGAAGCTCGCATCGGTGCGCCATTACGGCGGGTTCCCCATGAGCGCGCACCACGTGATCACCGGGGTGAAAGCAAAGCTGGAGAAGGCCGCGTGACATTCCTCCCGAAGCCCAGAGTTCATCATCCGGCGCTGCCGAAGAACGAGATCGGTCTGACGCGGCGCGACTACGAGGGCACGATCACGACGTTGTGTGCCGGCTGCGGCCACGATTCGATCACGGCCGCCATCATTCAGGCGTTCTGGGAGCTCTCGATTCCCCCGCACCGGGTGGCGAAGCTTTCCGGCATCGGCTGCTCGTCGAAAACACCGGCCTATTTCCTGAAGGAAGCGCACGGGTTCAACGGCGTTCACGGCCGCATGCCGACGCTCGTGACCGGGGCGAACGCCGCTAACGGCGCGATCACCTATATCGGCGTGTCTGGCGACGGCGACTCGCTCTCGATCGGCATCGGCCACCTGTCGCATGCCATCCGCCGCAACGTCAACCTGCTGTACGTGCTCGAGAACAACGGCGTCTACGGATTGACCAAGGGACAGTTTTCCGCGTCGGCCGATCGCGGGTCGCTCAGCAAGAAGGGCGAGGCGAACACGATGGAGGCGATCGACGGCTGCCTTTTGGCGCTGACGCTGGGCGCAACCTTCGTGGCGCGCAGCTTCTCGGGCGACAAGGGACAACTCGTGCCGATCATCAAGGCCGGGCTGGCCCACAACGGCTTCGCGTTCGTGGACGTGATTTCGCCGTGCGTCACATTCAACGATCACGAGGGATCGACGAAGAGCTACGCCTACACCCGCGAGCACAACGTCGAGATCGTTCAGGCCGATTTCGTTCCGCCGGCGGCGGAAATCACGACGGAGTACGAGCCGGGCGGGGTCCGCAATGTCATGCTGCACGATGGCGGGTGGGTGCGGTTGCGCAAGCTCGCGGGGGATTACGATCCGACCGATCGCGATCGCGCCTACGCCTACATCCGGGACCGGCACCGCGAGGGAGAAATCGTCACCGGCCTGCTCTACATTTCGCCCGAGTCGCGGGACGTGCACGATCAGAACAACACGGTCGACAGAGCCCTGACGACGCTGCCGTACGAGCAGCTGTGCCCAGGCGGTGCCGAGCTGGAGAAACTCCAGGCGCGGTTCCGTTAGACGTATGATGCGCGGCTTGGAGCTGTGATGACTCACCGATCGTTTGCTTTTGCGTCGCTGGTCGCGGCGGGCCTGGCGACCGGCGCCGTATTCAGCGTCAATGCCCAGGAATGGAAGACGAAGCCCCCGACCGCTGCTGACTGGGCCGCGATGGCCAAGCTGCCGGACTTCAACGGCGTGTGGGAGGCGGGGCGCGCCCCCGCGGCCGCTCCGGCCGCCGGACGCGCCGGTGCCGGTGCTGCTCCGCCGGCCGGACCTGCTCGTGGTGGCACGGCTGCAGCGCCGACAGGACGGGCCGGCGGCGGTCGCGCTGGTGGAGCGCCCGCGGGTCCACAGCTGACGGCGGCGTATGCGGCGAAGCGCCAGGAGCTGGCCGGACGTGGCGCTGAAGACAACGACAGCGCCAACTGCCTGCCGCCCGGCATGCCCGGCATCATGGGGCAGCCGTATCCGATGGAGTTCCTGCTGACGCCAGGCAAGGTGACGATCGTCATCGAGGCGTACACGCAGGTCCGGCACATCTACACCGATGGCCGGCCGCTCCCCACCGATCCCGATCCGAAGTTCTTCGGCACCTCCGTCGGCAAGTGGGATGGCGACACGCTGGTGGTGGACACCGTCGGGTTCTCGCCGCAGACGATGCTTGCCGCGAATACGCCGCACAGCGAGAAGATGCGCATCAGCGAGCGCTTCCACCTGACGGCGCCAGACGTGATGACGATCGAGACCACGGTGACCGATCCCGAGGCGCTCACCGCGCCCTGGACGTCGTCGCGAACCCTGGTACGCCATCGCGACTGGACGGTGTCCGAGTACATCTGCGAAGAGAACAATCGCAATTATCTGGACGCGTCGGGCAAAGCCGGCGTGAAGCTGGACAAGTAAAAGGAGCACCAATGATTCGTAGGCTCTCGATCCCGGTGACCGCGGTTGCACTGGCAGCACTCGTCGTCGGATTGACGCGTCCGGTCGCGGCCCATCATTCGTTCGCCGTCTTCGATATGACCAAGCAGCAGGCGATCGACGGCACGGTCAAGAAGGTGGACTGGACCAATCCGCACGTCTGGGTCTGGGTGGATGTGCCGACCGCCGCGGGTGGAACCGAGACGTACGGGTTCGAAGGCATGAGCCCGAACTACCTTGCGCGTCGCGGCTGGTCGCGCACCACGCTTCAGACCGGGATGAAAGTTACCGTGCAGTACCGCCCCCTCAAAGACGGCAAGCCTGGCGGCATGCTCGTGAGTGCCAAGCTGCCCAGCGGCATGCTCCTCACCGGCGGCGGCGCGCAGCAGGGACAGTAGACGTCGAGCAGCGACATCGAGCAGCAATCGCGGCGAAACCGCACTTCGGTAGCGGCTTGACGACGACAGTGGCCGCGGACTGACCGCGGCAATGTTTGACTCGGGTCGGGCGCTGCCGTATTTTGGCGCCCACATCCCGCTTCGTTCAGGCGGACTCGGCAGGGGAGCTCTCCATGATGAGATTGCTTGATGCCTTTTGTGTTCTGCTCTTCATTCTGCTGTTACCGGCCATTGCATCCGCGCAGGCAACGGTCGCCGGAACCGTTCGCGATTCCTCGGGCGCGGTGCTGCCAGGTGTCACCGTCGAGGCCTCCAGTCCGGTCCTGATCGAGAAGACCCGTACCGCCACAACCGACGGCAGTGGCCAGTACCGGATCACCGATCTGCCGCCCGGCGACTACACACTGTTGTTCTCGCTCAGCGGTTTCAACTCGCTCCGGCGCCAGGGTGTGACGGTCTCCGGTCAGGGCGTGATCCCGATCAGCATCGAACTCGCTGTCGGCACGCTGAGCGAGACGCTCACCGTGACGGGGGAGTCTCCGCTGGTGGACACCCAGACGACGCGGCGGGAAACCGTGATCTCGGCCGATACGATTGCCTCGCTGCCGATCACCCGGAATTACGGCGGAGTGCTGTACGCCACCCCGGGCCTGAACGTGCAGCCCGGTGTGAACGCCAACGACCTGATGCCGAGCATGGCGACGTTCTCGGCACACGGCGGCCAGAGCACGGAAGGGCGTGTGTTCGTGAACGGTGTGTCCGTCAATGGACCGTTCGGTTCCAACAGCGTCACGCAGTTTGCCTTCGACACCGCGAACGCCGAGGAGATGCAGGTGCTCGTGTCCGGCGGTCTCGGCGAAGCCGAGACCGGCGGCCCCGTCGCCAACATCGTTCCGCGTTCCGGCGGCAATAAGTTCAGTGGCAACGCGTTCTACAGCGGCACGACGTCGAAGTTTCAGAGGGACAACGTCGACGACGACCTGAAGGCGCTCGGGATTGGCCAGGCACCGACCGTCCGTAACAACTGGGATACCAACTTCGCGCTCGGCGGGCCGATCCAGAAGGATCGCCTGTGGTTTTACGGGAATGTGCGCAGCGTCGGCGTCGGTCAGGTGGTGGCGGCCGGCGTCGCGCCGAACAAGTTCGCCGGCGATGCGACACAGTGGTTATACGAGGCCGTTCCCGGCGTCGAGGTGCGGCAGGTCGAATCGAAGATCGATATGTCTGGCCGGCTGACGTCACAGCTCACCCGGCGCAATCGCGTGACGTTCTCCTATACCTTCCAGGACCGGTGCCAGGGGTCCGCGCTCGCGCAGGGCGGCGGCGGCTGCCGGCAGCCGGGCGACGGCTGGATCGGAGCGCCCGCCAATTCGGAGACGACGGCGCCCGAGGCGGGCAGCGGTTACATGGACCAGCCGACCACGCTGACCCAGGCCACATACACTTCGCCGGTTTCCAATCGTCACCTGATCGACGCGGCACTCTCGCGATTCGCGTACGGACAGATCGGGAATGGCTCCGTGCCGCCCGATTCGACCAACGGGCTGATCGGGGTGACCGAGCGGTCGAACCGGTATGGCCGCGCGAACACCTCATATCGGGCGCCGTTCGGGTGGGGCGTTTATGACGCCGTCCCATGGAACTGGCGGGCGTCATGGGCCTACGTGACCGGGGCGCACAGCGCGAAGGTCGGGTACCAGGGCTCGTTGTTGAAGTACGACTGGACCAGTTTCACCAACCCCAGCCTGATGCGCTACACAGTCGATAGCAGCCTGCGTGGCAGCGCCACGTGTGCGGCGACGGCCCCGACGTGTCCCGTCGGCGTCACCTACGCCACGTCGAGTTATTTCCAGTTCGCCAACCGCGCGGAGACGCACGCCATCTTCATCCAGGATCAATGGACGCGTGGCCGCCTGTCGCTGCAGGGAGCCTTGCGCTGGGATGAGGTCACGAGCTGGATGCCAGCCGAGCACAACGGCACCGACGAGACCAGCCGGTTCAGCCCGACCCCAGTGCGGTTCCAGCGCACGGACAGCGTGACCGGTTACAACGACATCACGCCACGCATGGGCGCCGCTTACGACCTGTTCGGCAATGGCCGCACGGCGATCAAGGTGAACGCCGGGAAATACCTGGCCGCCGCGGTGGCGGACGGGATCTACTCGTCGATGAGTCCGGCACTCAATTACGTCCGCACCATCAACGGGACGCGGGGCTGGACGGATTCGAACCAGAACTTTGCCGTTGACTGCGATTTGCTCAGTCCGGCGGCGCAGAGTCCAGCGACGGGGGCCGGCGACGTGTGCGCGGCGCTCACTGGGGGCAACCTGAATTTCGGGAGCGTCGTTCCCAACACCATCGTCGATCCGAAGGTGCTCTCGGGCTGGGGTGTCCGGCAGTACAACTGGAATTTCGGCGTGTCCGTGCAGCACGCGATCGTCCCGCGCGTGTCGATCGAGGCGCAATACAACCGGCGGTGGTGGGGTAATTTCCTCGCGACCATCAATCAGCTCGTGGGTCCCGCCGACTACGACAAGTGGACGCTGCCGGTGCCCAGCAACGACAAGCTGCCGGATGGCGGCGGCGGCACTGCGCAGTACGTCGCGATCACGTCCGCCGCCTCGGCTCGCGGGTCACTGAGCTACCAGACGAAGGAAACCGATTTCGCCGACGCGCGTACCGCCTACTGGCATGGCGTGGACATCAACGTGACCGCTCGCGTTGCCGACCGGGTCAATCTTCAGGCGGGAACGTCAACCGGGCGCGGCGTGCGGAATACGTGCGATCTGTGGGCCGCCCGACCGGAACTGCAGGGAAACAACCGGGCCGATGCGTGCGGCGTCACGGAGCCGTGGATGACCTCGTTCCGCGGTCTCGCCTCGTATCGCATTCCCAAGGTCGACGTGCAGGTCAGCTCGACGCTCCGTTCGACGCGGACCACGGCTGGTGGCGACAATGCCAGCAACGGCACGTCCCTGAATGGCAATTACCAGCTGCCAAACAGCGAAGTCCTCAAGTATCTCGGCCGCCTGCCGGCGGGTGCGCTGTTGTCGGGGACGACGACGGTGAACATCGTCGTGCCGAGTGCGTTGTACCCGTCTGAGCGCCGCAATCAAATCGATATGCGCTTCGCCAAGATCCTGCGGCTTGGCGGCCGGCGTCTCGATGTAGGGGCCGACATCTACAACCTGCTGAACGCGAACACGGCGACAGCGTTCGACCAGACGTACCTGTTTTCGAACAACGGCGCGACCTACCTGAACCCGACGGCGATCATGTCGCCGCTGCTGCTGCGGTTCAACGCGACGCTGAACTTCTGAGGCCGAAGCCAGACCACGCCGTCGGCGTGCTGACTTCCAGGCGCTGACGGCGACCATGGCCAGGGTGGCCCAGCTCAGTAGGTGGAGCGCGTTGTTCCTGACGGCGACTTCGTAGGACAGCGCGCCGGTACGATGGGAGTAGCCGCGGCCCTCCATGAAGAACCGTCGCCTCTCCAGAGCGACGTCGAGACGCCAGATGACAAGCGGCAGAAATGAAAACGTCGAGAGCCAGATCGTGTGGCGTAGTCGCCAAGGAGCGTCTGGTACGGTCCGAACACTTCCCGGGCATCCCAGATGGGCGCGACGCGCCCGAGCAGCAGCGGCAGATGAACGACCAGCAGCAGGAGTGCGATCCCTGCGGCGGCGACAGCGTGGTGTCCGGAATCGCCCTCTCGCGCAGCCTTGCTCGGTGGAGAACTCGCGGGCGGCGCGTCTGAGTTCAAAACAACGTCACGTCGACGAACTCGCCGGTTTCGACGATGTCCGTGTGCGCGGCGATCTCGATGTAGCCATCGGCCCGCGACATGCTGGTGATATCGCCGGAGGACTTGAACGCGGGGACCGCGAGGCCGTCCTCGACCCGCACCGTGTAGAACTGATGGCGGCCGCTCACCGACACGATCCGGGCGCCGAGCGGCATCGTCATCACGCGCGGTGTCCACGGCGGCAGGCCCGCCATCTTCCGGAGCGCCGGGACCACGAGCGCGTAGCCGTTCGTGAGGCAGGAAGTGGGATACCCAGGCATGCCGAAGAACAACTTTCCGTCGATTCGGCCGAACGCCATCGGCTTGCCGGGTTTGACCGCGATGCCGTGAAACAGCACCTCGCCACGCGCGGCCAGCACGTCGAGAATCAGGTCGCGTTCGCCGACCGAGCTGCCTCCTGAAAACACCAGGACGTCCTCGCGCAGGCACTCGTCGACTGCGCGTGAGAGATCCTCGAGGGTGTCGGCAGCGGTGCGATATGGAACGGCAACGGAACCGTGCCGCTCGACGAGCGCTGTCAGCGTGAAGCGGTTGACGTCGTAGATCTGTCCAGGGGCGAGCGCCTGGCCCGGCTCGATGATTTCGTTTCCGGTCGACAGGATCGCGATCCGCGGCCGCACCCTGACGTCCACGTCGATGTTGCCGAGCGCCGCGATGGCACCGAGCCTCGCCGGAGTCAGCACATCACCGGCGCGCAGCACGGTCTGCCCCTGCTGGATGTCGGCGCCCTGGCGACCGACGTTCTGCCTTGGGTAGACCGGCGTGAAGATCCGGACGACCTCGCCGTCTGATTCGGACTCCTCGACAACGACCACGGCATCAGCGCCAGGCGGCATCGGCGCACCAGTAGCAATCTCAGCGCATTCACCCGGTTGGAGAGTCCTGACTGGCACCTGTCCGGTGAAGACCTGCTCGACGCACCGGAGCGTGCCTGGTTCGCTCCGGCTCGCGCCAAACGTATCTTCGGCGCGCACCGCATAACCATCCATCGCCGCACGTGAAAACGGCGGGACGTCCTGCGACGAGACCACGTCCTGCGCGAGTACTCGAGCATCGGCGTGCGCAAGCGCGACGCGTTCGTGGTGCTCCAGCAGCGGGATGTTCGCGTCGATGATTCGCCGCGCTTCCGCCAGCGGAATCGTGTCGCGGATTGGCCGCATCTTCGTGGTCATGGATGTCCGCGGATCACTTGCTCAACTGTTGAGCGATATGACCGAGCTCCGGCACGATCAAGCGCGTCATCGCCAGGCGAACAGCGCTTTCCGATCCGGGCAGCACGAAGATCGCCTTGCCGCCCACGGTGCCGGCCACCGCGCGGCTCATCATCGCGGCCGATCCGATCTCCTCGAAGCTGAGCATGCGGAACAGCTCGCCGAAGCCGGTAAGGCGTTTTTCGAACAGGCGATCGACCGCTTCGAACGTGCCGTCACGTGAAGTCACGCCAGTACCGCCCGTCGTGATGATCACGCGGGTGGCCGCATCCGCCAGTTGTTTCCGGACGATCGCGGTGACCTGGTCGGGGTCGTCGCGAACAAGGCCGGACGCGACAACCACGTGTCCGGCGTCTCCGAGCAGATCGCGAATGGCGCGCCCGCTGGTGTCTGTGTCGACGGTGCGCGTGTCGCTGACCGTCAGCACGAAGCAGCCGACCGACAGCGGAGCCTGAGCCTTGTGATCCCCGACGCCCACGGGGCGAAATTATGTCACTTCTTCGCGACCGTCTTACGGGTCGTCTCGAGCGTGAAGGCGAGCGAATCCCTCGGCAGGCTGGTGACAAAGGGCTTGACGATCCAGCCGATCCCGAACGGGATGTCGCGCGTGAGCGAGATCGACTCGCACTCGATATAGACGCCGCCGTCC
>Ga0308173_10001178_pt1 | contig 12661 bp, 8 predicted proteins | sample PhyPR1_FD_203716 | JGI IMG/M metagenome (GOLD analysis project Ga0308173, IMG submission 203716) | Soil microbial communities from UC Gill Tract Community Farm, Albany, California, United States - DLSLS.P.R1 | ecosystem: Environmental > Terrestrial > Soil > Agricultural land | place: USA... | reverse complement strand
GAGGTCGACGAGCTGCCCGATCTCGCGGCCGCGCTGATGGTGGTGACGACGCCGGACCTGGCCACGGACCTGGAACGGGATCTGTGGGCCGGGCACTGGCTGGCCGCCGGGTGGCTGACGGCGGCGGTGCGAGCAGCCGGCATCACGGGCGCCGCCGCCACCTATGCCGACACCGTCGAGGCGCTGACCGGAACCGCGCCCGACCCCGTGCACGTGACCGTGCCGTCGGCCCGCGACGGCTCCGACGTCCCCGCGCGACGCCTGCTGGACGCCCTGTCGTGAACGGGGGCCTGGAGATCCTCCTCAACGCGGCTGCCGGACCGCAGGGACCAGATCCCGTCGATCTCGCCGAGCGGGCGGTCGACGCCGGGCTCAGCGGGATGGGCCTGGTCGACAGCCCGCGGCTGTTCCTGGACGGCCTGGTGGAGACGGGGCGGATCCTGGAGCGGACGTCGGCCCGGCTGGCCGGCCCCTGCGTGGCCAGCCTCGGGTTGCGGCATCCGACGACCGTCGCAGGCGCACTCCGGACGCTGGAACACCACTTCCCCGGCCGGGTCATGGCCGTGGTGGGACGCGGCGAGAGCTCCGTGCGCAACGAGGGCCTGCCGGTGCCGGCCCTGGCCGAGTACCTGGGCTCGCTGGAGTCGCTGGCCGACCTGCTCGGCGCCGACGGCCCGGCACTGGCGCGTCGGGTGCTCGGCGCGGCCTCGGGACCGCGGACCCTCCGGGCGACGGGTGCCGCCCTCGGCGGCGCACTGATCGATGTGGGCGTGGATGCCGACGTCGTCGCCCGGGCCGTCGCGCTGACCCGCGAGGAACGGCCGGATGCGCGGGTGTGGCTCTTCCTCCGCGCCGCCGTGACCGGCTCCGACGACGCCGCCGCGGCCGCCGCCGAACCCACCCTGGGCTCGTGCGCCATGAGGATGGCCGCCGCACCCGACTGGTACGGGATCGCCGGACAGGAGCTCGACGCCGTGCGGGAGCTGGCCGCCTCCCACGACTACGCGAGACACGGCAGCGCCGGGGCGCGGCACGGCGAGACCGGCAGCGCGGACCGCACGGTGCGTGACCGGTTCTACCTCACCGGGGCGCCCGACCGGATCGCCGGACGACTGGAGCCGCTGGCCGGGCTCGGCATCACCGGCGTCGTCCTCGCCGGCGCCGTCCCCGGTGTGCACGACCGGCTGGCCGATCTCGCCGCCGCGGTCCGTCACGGCCTGGACTCCCCGGGAGAGAACCCATGAGCGCCCTCGAGGAGCGGCACGCCGTCGCGATCGGCGCCTTCGGCAGCGCCCTGCGTCTGGACGACGTGCCGGGCGACGTCACGCGCTTCACGCGCCTGCTCCTCCTCGACACGCTGGGCGCGCTGCTGGGCGGCGTGCGCTACCCGCCGGTGCGCCGGCTGGCCGAGGACCTCGCGTCCGCGGAAGGACCTGCCGCCGACGTGCCCTTCGGCCGGCTGGTGACGCTCGGGGCCGCGGCGACCTGGCTGGACGCCGACTCCGGCGGCTCCTTCCACCCCCAGGGACACCGGCTCCCGCCGGTCCCGACCGCGCACCCGGCCCCGCACGTCCTGCCCGTCCTGCTGCACGCCGCCGCCGAAGGCGCCGTCGACGACCAGCGTCTGCTCGAGGTCTTCCTGGCCGCGACCGAGGTGGGGCTGCGGCACAGCGTCGCCTCGACGCTGCGCCTGGGGTTGCACCCCCACGGCATCCACGGCCCCGGGGCAGCCGCGCTGGCCACGGTGCTGCTGCGGGATGGCTCCGCGGAGGAGGCCGCCGCCGCGTTCCTCCTCGGCTCCTCGCTGCCGATGGCGGCGATCCTGGCGGTGCCGATGCGGGGCGGCACGGTGCGCAACGTGTGGACGGGGCTCGGCAGCTACCACGGGGCCCTCGCGGGGCGCCGGGCGGCGCAGGTGGGGGCGGTCTCCCCCGCTACGTTCTCGGCGCTGTACGACGGCGCCGTCGCCACCGACCTGGACCCCGACGACCTCGTCGGCGGGCTCGGCGAACGCTGGGAGATCCGCAGCAGCTACCTCAAGCCGTATGCCTGCGCCCGGTGGATCCACCCGGCGCTCGATGCCACCGCCCAGGCGATCGCGGGGGCGGACCTCGCGGCGCCGGACGTCGAGTCGGTCACCGTGGAGACGTTCGCGTTCGCGGCGTCGCTGGGCAGCCTGGACATCCGCACGGACATGCAGGCCCGCTTCTCACTGCCGTACTGCCTGGCCACGTTCCTCACCGACGGGCACCTCACCGCGCCGTCCTTCCTCCCGGAGGGACTCGCCCGGCCGGACACGCTGGATCTGGCGCGCCGGATCAGCGTGCGGGAGGTTCCGGAGTTCTCGGCGGCGCTGCCGCGGGAGCGGCCGACGCGGGTGAGGGTCCGTGGCAGGGACGGTGCGACGTGGACGGCGGAGGTCCGCAACGCGCGCGGGAATCCGTCCGACCCGCTCTCGCCCGACGAGATCGAGCTGAAGTTCCGGCGCAACGTCGGCGACCTCCTGCCGCGCGAGGTCGTGGACACCGCGGTGGAGGCGTTGCTGGACCCCGCGCCCCGGAGTGGCCGCCGGGCTCTGGCGCGGCTGGCGCGCAGCCTGCTGGCCGGCCCCCCATGGGCCGGTCACTGATCCTCGGGACAGCTGCGGCGACGGAGCTACCGGCCCGCGTGGGTCCACGAGGTCACGGCCCGCTTGCTCGTCCGATAGGCGCGGCGGAGGGGAGACATCGCCTCGAAGTCCAGGATCCAGGCCCGACGCACGTTGCCCCCCAGGTTGGGGCCGGCCCCGTGGATCGTGTGCAGCCCATGCATCGTCGCGCCACCGAGCTCACAGGGGACGTCGACCGCATCGGAGTCCGCGACCTCGAGGTACTTCACGACCTTGCCATCGGGATTCGTCCGCGAGAGGTGCGGCAGCGGTCCGCCCAGGTGACTTCCGGGCACGTAGCGCATCGCGCCGTCGATGACCCCGGTGTCCTGGAACGGGATCCAGATGGCGAGACCGTCGCTCGCCTTCGGGTCGTAGCCTGAGTCCTGGTGCCAGGAGGTCGTTCCTGACGTGCCCGGCGGCTTGTAGATGGCGTGGTCGTACACCAGGAATGCCTGCTCGCCCAGCATCTGCCGGGCCAGGGCGTAGGCGGCGCGGAAGACCGGAGTACGCCGGAGCGCGGGCGCCAGGGTGGACACCTCCAGGATCTCCGGCAGGACCGGCGGGCCCGCCGACTCCGGGGAGGCGCCCAGATCGTGGGCGAAGCGTCGGGGCAGCGACGAGAAACGGTCGAACAGTCCGTCGAGCAGGACGCGCGCACTGGCGAAATCCTCCGGCGCAAGGCCGATCGACGGCACGTGCGCATACCCCTTCTCAGCGAAGAAGTCTGTCGTCGATGGCCGGCCGATGTCCCCGAGAGTCATGTGCCGAGCCTCCCCTCTTGCCCCGTCGTCCCCGAACAGCCGTGTGCCCACCCCGTGTCGCGGAGCGGCGAGCAAGGGGAAAGGGAAGTGAACAGTTTCGCAGTGTGATCCACAACGACCGGAAGGGGGGTTCACCTGTCCGGAGGAATCGGCAGCACGAGGGCCGTGGTCTCGGATGTCTCGCTACATCAGGAGAGCCGCCTGTCGGAATCGAACCGACGACCTTCTCATTACGAGTGAGATGCTCTACCGACTGAGCTAAGGCGGCGGACTGCCCGGACAGCCTACGACACCGCGTCGCCGGTTCTGCGGAGGCCCGGCGGTTCAGGACGGCAGTCGGAGCGCCACCGTCAGCGCCTCCAGCGCGATCCGCGGTTTCACGTTCTGCTCCAGCGCCAGCCGGCACGCCAGCACGGCGTCGATGCGGCGTAGCGCCCCCTCCGCCCCGATCCGGCGGCCCAGCTCCTGCGCGTCGGCCCGACGGTCGGGGTGGTTCAGCTGCGGCGGGTCGGCGGACGCCGCGTCGAGCACGAGCGCGTCCCGGTACAGGCCGGCGAGGTCGACCAGCGCCCGGTCGAGGGAGTCGCGGCCGAGCCGCGTGGCCCGCGACTTCTGCTTGCGCTCCAGTTCCTTGAGCTGACCGGCCCCGCGGCTGGCCGCGGCGACCCCGGGACCACGCGCGCCGACACCGAGGCTGGCCTTGACCGCCTCCGTCTCCGCACCGTCGAGGGCGGCGGTCGCGACGTCCGCCTCCTCCTGCGCCGCACCCACCAGGTCGTCGGCCGCGTCGAGGCAGGCGGCCAGCGACACCAGCGACAACGGGACGTCGAGGACGGCCTTGCGGGCCAGCCGCGCGTCCTCGTCGCGGGCCAGCCGCCGGGCGCGCCCCACGTGTCCGCCGGCCGCCCCGGCCGACCAGGAGGCGAGCGCGGGATCGATGCCGTCGCGGTTGACCAGGACGTCGGCGATCGCGTCGACCGTCGGGGTGCGCAGCGCCACCACCCGGCAGCGGGAGCGGATGGTCACCGGGACGTCGTCCGGATGGAGGCTGGGCGCGCAGAGCATGACCACCGTGCGCGGCGGCGGCTCCTCGATCATCTTCAGGACGGCGTTGGCGGCCTGCTCGGTCATCCGGTCGGCGTCCTCGACCAGGATCACCTGCCAGCGACCCTGCGACGGCGCCCGCCCGGCGACCCGCACCAGCTCGCGGGCCTCGGCGGCGCCGATCGACAGCCCGTCGGGCACCACGACGTGCACGTCGGCGTGCGTGCCGGCGAGCACCGTCCGGCAGGCGTGGCAGGTGCCGTCCCCGCCGTCCGGGCACTGCAGGGCGGCGGCGAACGCGCGCGCGGCCACCGACCGGCCCGATCCCGGCGGGCCGGTGAACAACCAGGCGTGCGTCATGGCCGCCGGGCTCTCGATGGCGGCGCGCAGCTCGGCGACCACCGCCGCCTGGCCGACGACCTGCGCCCACACGCCTTCGGGTGCGGTCATGGGTGCAGCTGCGGGGTCGTGCCCGTCTGGGCGTGCGGATGGTGCGGACCGGGGACGCTCGCGGAGTGGTCCTGGGCCGGAGCGGTCACCGGAGGCGCGAGCTGCTGCAGCGGAAGCCCGGACAGGAGGTCGGCCACCCGGACGCGGATCGCGGCCGCGATCTCGTCCGGCGTGAGCGTGGCGTCGACGACGAGGTACCGGTCGGGGTCGGCCTCGGCGAGGGCGCGGAACGTCTGCCGCACACGCTGGTGGAAGTCCAGCGACTCCGACTCGAGGCGGTCGGCCACCGCGCGGCCGCGGGCCCGGGCGAGGCCGATCTCCGGCGGAAGGTCGAGCAGGATCGTGAGGTCGGGCTGCAAACCCTCGGTGGCCCAGCGGGACAGCATGCGGACGTCGTCCAGGGGGATCGTCCGGCCCGCGCCCTGGTACGCCAGCGAACTGTCGACGAACCGGTCGGTGATCACGACCTCGCCGGCGTCCAGGGCCGGACGCAGCACGTCGTGCACGTGCTGCGCGCGGTCGGCGGCGTAGAGCAGCGCCTCCGAGCGGGAGGCGATGCCGGTGTGCGCCCGGTCCAGGACGATCGACCGGATGCCCGCCCCGGACGGCGTCGCGCCCGGCTCGAACGTCGCGCGGGCCACCAGCCCCTCGTTGGTGAGCCACTCCTGCAGCCGCCGCACCTGCGTCGACTTGCCGGCACCCTCGCCGCCCTCGAAGGCGATGAAGACCCCGCCGCCGGCCAGTCGCCGGCGGGCGGTGGTGTCGCGGCGCAGCGCGGTGACGACGTCGGCGAACAGGGGCACGGGCCGGCCGTCGTCCATCTGCCGGTAGGCCACCACGCCGACGCCGAGCGCGAGCAGTCCTGCGACGAAGAGCATCACCCGCTCTCCGGACAGCGGCAGGGAGAAGGCACCCAGGTCGACCCGGTGCTGGCCGATCAGGGCGACGCAGATCGGCACGAAACCGAGGGAGAGGATCAGCGCGACCCGCACGAGGGACTGGACGATCGCGAAGGTGCGGCCGCGGATGGCGTCCTCGACCTCGGTGCCGATGAGGGTGAAGCCGGCCAGGTAGGCGATGCCGGCGAAGAAGCCCATGAAGACGACGAGCAGCAGCGCGATCCACAGCGTGAAGGCCCACGAGAGCAGCAGCACCATGACGCCGGCGCCGACGATGGCCAGGCCGAAGATCCGCTCGCGGGCCAGGTCACGGGCGATGCTCGGGCCCAGGGCGATGCCGAGGCCCAGGCCGATGAAGACCGCGCCGAACAGCAGGGCGTAGGCGGCGTCTCCACCACCGAGAGCGGCGGCGAAGGCCTGGCCGGTCGCGATGATCGCGCCCGCCGCCACGAAGGCCCCGGTGATCCCGACGATCAGCCCGCGGACGAGAGGCGTGTGGCCGGCGAAGGAGAAGCCGTGCTTCAGCGAACTGAAGAAGGTCTCCTGCGGGCCCACCGGTCCGGCTGCCCGGCGACCGCTGATCGACGGCAGGTTCCAGATGACGAAGGCGGCGACGAGGAAGGTCAGCGCGTTGAGATAGAGCGCGAGGTCGACCTGGTCGACGCCCGGGATCACCGCCGACAGGTGCCCACCGACCGTGGTGAGCAGGGCGAACACGATCGAGGCGAGCACCGGGGTGAGCCCGTACGTGGTCACCAGCGAGAGCTGGTTGGCCGGCTCCAGCTGGTCCTTGCGGAGCATGTTCGGGACGGCGGCTTCCTTGGCCGGGATCCAGAACAGCGTGAAGGACTCGATCAGGAACTGTGCGACGAACAGCCAGATCAGGTTGTTGACCAGCGGGATCGAGGCGAACAGCCCGAAGCGGATGAGGTCGACGACCACCATCGTCTTGCGCCGGTCGAACCGGTCGGCGAAGGCGCCGGCGAGCGGTCCCAGGACGATCGCCGGCAGAAGACGGAAGAGCAGGACGCCGCCCAGCGCGAAGTTGGCCGCCGTGAACCCGCTGACCAGCGAGGTGGCGGTGGCCGTGATGGCCAGTAGACCCAGCCAGTCGCCGAAGCTCGACAGCGCCATCGACATCCACAGCCGCCGGAAGTCCCGCACCCGCAGGACCGCGCGCAGCTTCGCGACCAGTCCCAGCGCGCCGAGCGCGTCGGCGGACGCGCCGGGCCCGTCGGGCGGCGGCGGCGCCGGTGGCGTCGTGTCGGAACGGATCGGAACTCCCGGGGGTCGGAGGAGAGGCAGTGCGTCCCTCGGCCGACTCACGGTACCGGTCACCTCCGACGACTCCGGGAGGTTTCACTCGGGCGAGGACCGGATGGCCCGGCCGCGCGGCCGACTAGGTTCGGGAACGTGAGCGCTCCAGATCAGTCCCGACCGCCGGGCTGGGATCCCGCCGTCTACCTCCGGTATGCGGGGGAACGGGCGCGGCCGTTCATCGATCTGCTGAGCCGCGTCCATGCCGAGGACCCGGCCACCGTGGTCGACCTCGGCTGCGGCGAGGGCACGATGACCGCGACCCTGGCCGAGCGCTGGCCAGGGGCGCAGGTCCTCGGGGTCGACTCCTCCCCGGAGATGCTCGCCGCGGCCGCGACGTCGGCGATCCCGGGACGCGTCGAGTTCACCGCCGGCGACGTCCGTGACTGGACGCCGGAAGGCCCGGTCGACGTCGTCGTGAGCAACGCCGTCCTGCACTGGGTGCCCGGCCACGAGTCCCTCATGACCCGCTGGGCCGGATGGCTACGACCGGGCGGCTGGCTCGCCGTCCAGGTGCCGGGCAACTTCCGCGCGCCGACGCACGCCCTGCTCGCCGACCTGTGCCACTCCCCCCGCTGGGCCTCCCGGCTTGCCGATGCCGCACCCCGGCCGGACACCGTGCCGGACCCCGGGGGCTACGTCGACGTGCTCACCGCTGCCGGGCTCTCCCCCGACGTCTGGGAGACGACGTACCTGCATGTCCTCACCGGCACCGATCCGGTGCTCACCTGGGTGCGCAGCACCGTCCTGCGACCGGTGCTCGCGCTGCTGAGCGACGACGACGCGGCCGCGGAGTTCACCGCCGAGTACGCGGCGGCGCTCCGCGGCGCCTATCCGCCCCGACCGGACGGCACGACGCTGCTGCCGTTCCGCCGGGTCTTCGCCGTCGCCACCCGCTCGTCCTGACACCGCCAGTCCTGACACGAGGAGTTCATCCGTTGCTCACCGGTCTGCACCACGTCCAGGTCGCCTGCCCCGCCGGGAGCGAGGACGCGCTCCGTGCGTTCTACGGTGGCGTGCTCGGCATGACCGAGGTCGAGAAGCCGCCCGTGCTGGCGGCCCGTGGCGGCGCCTGGTTCCGGTCCGGGGGCGCGGAGATCCACTGCGGCGTGGAGGCGGACTTCCGGCCGGCCCGCAAGGCGCACCCGGGCCTGCTGACCGCGGACCTCGACGGGCTGGCCGCCGCGTGCGAGTCGGCCGGCCACCCCGTGGAGTGGGACCCCGACTTCCCGGGGCACCGCCGGCTCTACGTCAGCGACCCGGTGGGCAACCGGCTGGAGCTGCTGGAGCCGCTCAGCCCGTCGTGACCGGCGCGGCGGTCTTCTTGGCCGCGGCCTTCTTGGCGGGCGCCTTCTTCGCAGCCGTCTTCTTGGCGGTCGTCTTCTTGGCCGCCTTCTTCTTGGTTGCAGGTCCTCGGGCGCGGCGGTCGGCCAGCAGCTCGGCCGCGCGCTCGATGGTGATCGACTCGACGTCGTCGCCCTTGCGCAGGCTGGCGTTGGTCTCGCCGTCGGTCACGTAGGGACCGAAGCGCCCCTCGCGCACGGTCACGACACCCTGGGTCACCGGGTCGGGGCCGAGCTCCTTCAGCGGGGCGGCCGCTGCCCGGCGTCCGCGCTGCTTGGGCTGGGCGAAGATCGCCAGCGCCTCCTCCAGCGTGGTCGTGAACAGCTTGTCCTCGCTGTCGAGCGAGCGGGAGTCGGTGCCCTTCTTGAGGTAGGGCCCGTAGCGGCCGTTGAGCGCCTGGATCTCCTCGCCGTCCGGCGCGGCACCGACGGTGCGCGGCAGGGTGAGCAGCGTGAGCGCCTCGTCGAAGGTGACGGTCTCCGGTGACATCGAGGAGAACAGGCTCGCCGTCCGCGGGGCGTCCTTGCTCCCCTCGGGGACGACGGTCGTCACGTACGGGCCGTAGCGGCCGGCCTTGACCACGACCGGGTGCCCGGACTCCGGGTCGACGCCGAGTTCGCGGTCGCTGGACGGCGCGGCGAGCAGCTCCTGCACCTTCGCGCTGGTCAGCTCGTCGGGCGCCAGATCCTCGGGAATGCTCACCCGGGCGCCGTCCTCGCCGTCGACCTGCAGGTACGGGCCGTACCGCCCGACCCGCGCCACGACCGGCTTGCCGTCGGTCGTGGTGGCCTGCAGCGGGACCGAGTTGACGCCGCGGGCGTCGATCTCCTCCAGGCGCTGCCCCACGATCTGCTTGAGGCCGCCCGATTCCGCGATCCCGCCGGTGTGCCGGCCCTCGCCGCCGAAGTAGAACTCGGTCAGCCAGTCGACGCGCTGCAGGTTGCCGTCGGCGATCTCGTCGAGCTCCTCCTCCAGCGAGGCGGTGAAGTCGTAGTCGACGAGCTGGGCGAAGTGCTGCTCCAGCAGGTTCACCACCGCGAAGGCGATGAACGAGGGCACCAGCGAGTTGCCCTTCTTCCAGACGTACCCGCGGTCCTGGATGGTCTGCATGATCGACGCGTAGGTGGACGGGCGGCCGATGCCCAGCTCCTCCAGCCGCGCGACCAGGCTCGGCTCGGTGTAGCGCGCCGGCGGCGTGGTGGTGTGCCCCTTCGCGTCCAGCTCGCGGGTGTCGAGCTGCTGCCCGCGCTCGAGACGCGGCAGCCGGCGCTCGGCGTCGTCGCTGCCCTCGTCGTCGCCGGAGGTCGTGTTCTCCTCGCGGGACTCCACGTAGGCCTTCAGGAAGCCGGGGAACGTGATCGTGCGGCCACTCGCGGTGAACTCGACGGCCTCGTCGGTGGCGCTGCGCCCGGCCAGCCGGATGCTGACGGTCTGCCCGACGGCATCGGCCATCTGCGACGCGACCGTGCGCTGCCAGATCAGCTCGTAGAGCCGGAACTCGTCGCGGGCGAGCTGCGGTGCGAGCTGGCCCGGCGTCCGGAAGTTGTCACCGGCGGGGCGGATCGCCTCGTGCGCCTCCTGCGCGCCCTTGGCCTTGCTCTTGTAGCGGCGGGCCTCCGCGGGCACGTAGGCGTCGCCGTACAGCTCGCGGGCCTGCTGGCGGGCGGCGTTGATGGCCTCCTGAGACAGGTTCGTCGAGTCGGTGCGCATGTAGGTGATGTGGCCGTTCTCGTACAGCCGCTGCGCGACCCGCATGGTCTGAGCCGAGGACCAGCCGAGCTTGCGGCCGGCGTCCATCTGCAGCGTCGACGTCGTGAACGGGGCGTACGGACGACGCCGGTAGGGCTTCTCGTCGACCCGGGTCACGCTCACCTGGCGTCCCTCGAGCCGGGCCGCGAGACCGCGGGCACCCGCCTCGTCCAGATGGACGACGTCCCCGGTGACGCGCCCGGTGGCCGGGTCGAAGTCGCGGCCGGTGGCGACCCGGCTGCCGTCGACGCTGACCAGCTTGGCGCGGACCGACGTCGGCTCGCCCGCGTCGGTTGCGGCGGCGGGCTTCGGGACGGCGAAGGTGCCCTCGAGCGACCAGTAATCGGCGGCGTGGAAGGCCATCCGCTCGCGCTCGCGCTCGACCACGATCCGGGTGGCGACCGACTGCACGCGGCCGGCCGACAGCTTCGGCAGGACCTTCTTCCAGAGGACCGGGCTGACCTCGTAGCCGTACAGGCGGTCGAGGATGCGGCGCGTCTCCTGGGCGTCGACCAGGGCGGTGTCGAGCTCGCGCGGGTTGGCGACGGCCCGGGCGATCGCCTCGGGGGTGATCTCGTGGAACACCATGCGGTGGATGGGCACGCGTGGCTTCAGGGTGTCGACCAGGTGCCACGCGATGGCCTCGCCCTCACGGTCCTCGTCTGTCGCCAGGTAGACCTCGCTGGCGCTCTTCACCAGCTGCTTGAGCCGGCTGACCTGCTGCTTGCGGTCGGGGCTGACGACGTACAGCGGCTCGAAGGAGTTGTCGACGTCGACGCCGAGCCGGGCCCAGGCGGCGCCCTTGTGCTCGGCGGGGACGTCGGCGGCGTTGCGCGGCAGGTCGCGGATGTGCCCGACGCTGGCCTCGACGACGTAGCCCGAACCCAGGTATCCCGCGATCTTGTTCGCCTTGGTCGGCGACTCCACGATGACCAGCGGCTTGCCGTTGGCCGCGGCGCTGCCCCGGCGGGCGGGCACCTTGGTGCCGCCGTCGGTCGCTGCCGCGGTCTCGCTTCCGGTCTGGCTGGTCTTCGTGGGCACGGTGCTCCTGTCGGTGGTGCGGGGTGGTGCGGTGTTCGTGCGGTCGTGGGTCCGGTCGGCCGCAGCGAGTGACGAGCGCCTCCGATTCGGCCCCCCGGCGGGCCACGGTAAGCCACTGACCCGACAAGGCGCCCAGCGCGACCCTCCGTGGGCGCGCCGTCACCGGGACCAACGCCGGACGCCGTGCCGTGTTCCCGACGGTTCCCGCAGCTCAGCAGTGACCCGGTTCGGCGACCCGCACGCCGGCGACCACCTCCCCCACCGCGGCAAGGGTCGGGAACTCCGGCTCCAGGTAGTCCGAGTGGCCCATGCCGGAGGTGACGGGAAGTGCGGTGGCCCCGTAGGAGCCACCCGTCCACCGGTCGCCATCCCACGGGAACCACGTCACCGGATCACCCGGGGAGGCCGCGTCGAAGACCTCCGGCGCCTCGAGACTGTTCGCGTAGTCCTCCATCCCGGGACTGCCCAGGAGCACGACCGCGTCGGCGGCGAGCCACCCGGGCACGTCTGCGGCCTCGTCGACCACCACCGTGCCGTAGCTGTGGGCCACGACCGTGGTGCGGGGATCGCCCGTCGCGGTGGCGGTACGTGCCGCGGCCAGGCCGTCCAGGCTGTGGGCCAGCGCCGGGCCCCCGTCCTCCGCGGCGAAGCGCATGGTGCCGGTCAGCACGGTGTCCGGTGTGCGGTACCCCAGCCAGACGACCGTCGCGAGGGACGTCCCGTGAGACGCCTCCCGGGAGGCTGCGGCGATGTCCCGGGCGTTGCCGGCCAGCCGGCCGAGATCGTCCTCCGGGGTGTTCCCGACCCCCGGCACGAGCACGGCGACCTCGTCGGCGGTGTCCAGGTCGCCGAGAGAGAGGGCCACCCGGTCGCCGGCAAGATCGAGCAACTGCACCTGCACGGTCTGTCCGGCCGCCTCCTCGCGCGCGACGCGATCGGCGACGGCGCGTGCGGTGACCGCCTCGTCGGCCGGCGTCCGCGGATCGTGCAGGGCGCGGTCCAGGACCAGCCGGTTGGCGCGGTCCCGGGCCCATGCCGGCACCCCGTCGAGCGCCCCCACCGGACCGGGCGACATGGAGATGACGGAGCGCTGCTGAGCCTCCGACAACCCGGCCCACCAGTCGGCCACCTCGGCCGGCACCCGCGTGTGCGGCACCGGCGGCGGCTGGATCGGGCCCATCAGCGGGACGTGCACGAGCAGCTGTCCGAAGTCGGCGGGAGCGAATGCGTCCACGACCCCCAGCCCGGCCAGTGCGTGCCCGGCGTCGTCGGCCGCCGCATCGGCCAGGGCGGCGTGCCACAGGGCCGTTTCGGCAGCAGCGGGCCGGCCGGCCGCGGTGTCCGGGAACGTGGCCGCATGGGCGAGGGCCTGTTCGGCCAGTTCCTGCGCGTGGCCGGCCTCCGCG
>Ga0308173_10001176_pt1 | contig 12670 bp, 10 predicted proteins | sample PhyPR1_FD_203716 | JGI IMG/M metagenome (GOLD analysis project Ga0308173, IMG submission 203716) | Soil microbial communities from UC Gill Tract Community Farm, Albany, California, United States - DLSLS.P.R1 | ecosystem: Environmental > Terrestrial > Soil > Agricultural land | place: USA... | reverse complement strand
GGGGACCTCTTCGAGGACGAGCTCCTCGACCTCGCTCTTCGGGATCCGCTCGTAGACGTAGCCCGACCGGGTCTCCAGCAGCAGCGAGTCGCCGCTGCGCAGCGGCTGCCCGGTCAGCGAGTCGGCGAGGAAGACGACGCGCTCCTCGTCGGTGTGCCCGATGACCAGGGCCCGCGGGGTGACGCCGTCGATCGGCTCGAGCAGCTCCTTGAGCATCACGACGTCGCCGGAGCGCTCGAAGCCGCGCGCCTCGACGACGTTCATGGCCTCGTTGAGCATGACCTCCTGGCCGGTGCGCAGGTCGTCGGCCGGCACGTTCGGCGACAGCGAGACGCGCAGCTTGCGCCCGCCGGTGAAGACGTCGACCGTGCCGTCGTCGTGCCGGGTCAGGAAGACGCCGTAGCCCGACGGGGGCTGGCCGAGCCGGTCGACCTCCTCCTTGAGCGTGATCAGCTGCTCACGCGCATCCCGGAGAGTGCCCGCCAGCTTGTCGTTGCGCTCGGACAGGAACGCCGCGCGCCCCTCCGCCTCCGCTATCCGCTCCTCCAGCGCGCGCACCTGACGCGGGCTGTCGGCGACCTTGCGCCGGAGAAGACCGATCTCCTCCTCGAGATAGGAGATCTGGCTGAGCAGCGCCGAGACATCACGCTCGCGACGCGCTCGCAGCTCGTCGGGACCGTTTCCAGGACCAGGGCCCATCACGCACCTCCGCAGACAACGGGAGAGCCAAGAGGCAAATCTATACACGCTCCCCGACAGTTGGCCGGGGGCCCGCGGGCGCCTGGGACATGTGGGCCGAAGCGTTACCCACGCGTCGCGTGGCCGTCACCCCTTCTGGGCCCGGCGCTGCCGGATGGGGGCGACCGTGCCCTCGGCGAGCCGGCGCGCCGTCACCAGGAAGGCGGTGTGGGCCACCATGCGGTGCTCGGGCCGGACCGCCAGGCCCACCGCGTGCCACGGCCGCAGCAGCGACTCCCAGGCGTGCGGCTCGGTCCAGACCCCCTGCGCGCGCAGCGCCTCCACGTACGTGGACAGCTGCGTCACCGTGGCCACGTACCCGATGAGGACGCCGCCCGGTCGCAGCGCCGCGGCCACGGTGGGCAGCACGGCCCAGGGCTCCAGCATGTCGAGCACGACGCGGTCGACGACCTCGTCCGACGGGTGCTGCGCAAGGTCGCCCAGGCGCAGGCTCCAGTTCGCCGGCACCTCGCCGAAGAACGCGCCCACGTTGGAGCGGGCGACGTCGGCGAAGTCCTCCCGCCGCTCGTAGCTGGTGACAGTGCCGCCACGGCCGACCGCGCGCAGCAGCGAGCACGTGAGCGCGCCCGACCCGGCGCCGGCCTCGAGCACCCGCATGCCCGGCCCGATGTCGCCGAAACCGACGATCTGGGCGGCGTCCTTCGGGTAGATGACCTGCGCGCCGCGCGGCATGGAGAGCACGAAGTCGGCCAGCAGCGGCCGGAACGCCAGGTAGCCGGTGTTGGCGGTCGAGTGCACGACGGACCCCTCGGGGGCGCCGATGAGGTCGTCGTGCGCGATCGCCCCCCGGTGGGTGTGGAACTGCTTGCCCGCCTCCAGGACGACGGTGTGCAGGCGCCCCTTCGGGTCGGTCAACTGCACCCGGTCGCCGACGACGAACGCGCCGGGCGCCGGTTCGCGGGGGGCGGCGTCGGGCGCCGACTCCATCTCGGCGGGCGATGCCTCCGGCTCCGGAAGGACGGCGTCGGCGGGCTCGCGCTCGGTATCCACGGGCGCCGAGCGTACGGAGCCCCCGGATGTGACCGTTGTCGCCGAGTCGGCGCGGGCGCCGCAGAACTGTCGGTGGGGCGACCTAGCCTCGAACCTATGACGGCGATGGTGAACACGGAACCGGCCCTCGACGGCACCCCCGACGAGGCGGCGGCCCCACCGCGCCGTCCCTCGCTGTCGCCGAGTCGCGCGGCCGATTTCAAGAGCTGCCCGTTGCTCTACCGCTTCCGCACGATCGACCGGCTGCCCGAGAAGAAGAGCCTCGCGGCGGTGCGCGGCACCCTCGTGCACTCCGTGCTCGAGCGCCTCTACGACCTCCCGGCCCCACAGCGGACCGTCGAGGCCGCCCAGGAGCTCCTGGAGCCGGCCTGGGCCGACCTGCGGGAGGAGCCGGGGGTGGCCGAGCTGTTCGCGGTCGCGCAGGCCGACGGAGCCGAGACCGCCCCGTCGGCACCGGAGTCGGTCGAGGCGTGGCTGCTCTCGGCCGGCAAGCTGGTCGAGAAGTACTTCACGCTGGAAGACCCGACGCGCATCGAGCCCCACGGCCGCGAGGAGCTGGTGGAGGTCACCCTGCCCGACGGGCTGCTGCTGCGCGGCTTCGTCGACCGGCTCGACGTGGCGCCCAACGGCGCGCTGAGGGTCGTCGACTACAAGACCGGCGCGGTGCCGCGGGAGGCCTTCGAGGGCAAGGCCCTGTTCCAGATGAAGTTCTACGCACTGGTCCTCTGGCGCACCCGGGGCGTCGTCGCCGCGCAGTTGAAGCTGCTCTACCTCAAGGACGGCGATGCGCTGACCTACGCGCCCGACGAGGCCGAGCTGATCCGCTTCGAGCGCACCCTCGTGGCCATCTGGGCGGCGATCGAGCGCGCGGTCGCCACCGGCGACTTCCGCCCCAACAAGTCCCGGCTCTGCGACTGGTGCGACCACCAGGCGTTCTGCCCGGCCTGGGGCGGCACTCCCCCGCCGTTCCCCGCCGAGGCCGCCGCAGCCGCCGGCTGGCGTACCGGGCTGGCCGTCGTCGACGCCGACTGAGGCCAGAACGGGCTGCACCCCACACCTGCGCCGTGTCCCGATCCGGTCAGGCCCCGTCGGCCCCCGGATACACCGGGGCCTCTCCGGCGCCCAGCCCGGATCGCCGACCGGCGGACCAGGCGGCGAACCTGCGCTCCTCGAGCCGCCGCAGTCCGGCGTCGAGGTCCGCGGTCACCGGCGCTCGCCGGCGCAGCACCCAGGGCAGGCCGCGGAGCGCCAGCACGAGCCCCCGCGCGAGCTCCCCGTCCCACGGCGAGGACCGCACGATGAACAGGGTCCAGCGCAGAGCGCTGCCCAGCGGCCGGTGCAGCCAGCTGTTCCAGAGCGTGTTCCGGATGCCGAAGTGCCGGAGGCGGGCGAAGTTCGCCCTGCTCGGATGGTGGTGCAGCACCACGTCGTCGCGGTAGCGCATCAACCAGCCGTCCTTGAGCAGCGGCCAGGCGAGGGTCTCCTCCTCTCCCCCGATGAAGAACGCCGGGTGGTAACCGCCCACGCGCTCGTAGGCGGCGACCCGCACGACCACCGCCCCACCCATGAAGCTGTGCAGCACGGTGCCGGGTACGCCGTCGGTCTCCGGCAGCGGGCTGGCGGCCATCTCCGCCGAGATCGGGTCGAGCGCACCCCCGTCGCCGACCACTATCCGGGCGTTGACCAGCGCGAGGCGGGGGTGCTCGTCGAGCAGCCGGACCGCACGTTCCAGGCCGTCCCGTTCCCACCAGCCGTCGTCGTCGCAGAACGCGACGTAGGGAGTGGTGACCGCCCGGACCCCCTCGTTGCGCCCGGCCGCGCCGAGGTTGGCCGACAGCGTCCGCAGCTGCACGAACGGGCGCTGGGCGAGCAGCTCCCGCGTGCCGTCGGTGCTGGCGTTGTCGACGGCCACGACCGGCACGCCCAGATCGGCGAGCCGATCGAGCGTGGCCGGCAGCCAGGCGGCGCAGTTGTGCGTCAGCAGGACGACGGTGAGCCGCCGCCCGAGATCGTCGGTCACCGAACACTCCCTGGCGTTGCGGCCAGATCCGCCGTGGCAGCCCCCCGGAGCGCACGGGGCACCGCCGCCAGCACGTCGTCCACCGAAATCCGCAGCAGGACCCGGTCGGGGGCACAACCGTGCGGGTCGCCGCGATAGGCCGGACCGGGCGCCGGCCACAGTGCCTGGTGCCGGGGGCGGTCGGGCGGTCCCCAGCGGGCCGGGGAGACGGGCCCGAACAGCACCACCGACGGCGTGCCGAAGGCCGACGCGACGTGGGCCACGCCGGTGTCGCCGGAGAGGACCAGGGCGGCGGCGGCCACGAGGCCGAAGAGCCGCTCGACCTCGAGCCGGGTCGCCGTCTCCGCACCGACCGGCCCCGCGACGGCGTCGACGAGGGGCTGCTCCGCGGGCGTGCCCGTCACCACGATCCGGTGGCCGCCGGCCGCCAGTGCCTCCGCGACGGCGGCCCAGCGCTCGACCGGCCACCGCCGGGAGCCGGCCGCCGCGCCCGGGTGCAGCACGGTCGCGCCGGGCAGCACGGGGGGCGGCGCGTGGAGCACCGACCAGACGGGGGGCGGCTCGCCCACGCCGACCAGGTGCTCGCGGAGCAGGCGGCACCATCGGGCCACCTCGTGCTCGTCATCCTCCCAGAGCGAGGAGTCGAGGCCGGGCGGAGAGTCGCCGGGCTGCGTGAACCCGATCAACCGGCGCGGGCGCAGGACACGCAACGGCTCCCGCGACGGCCAGCGGTTGCCGTGCAGATCGACGGCAAGGTCCGGCTGCTGCGGTGCGCCGTCCAGCGGTCCCAACCCCGCCGTGGGCAGCGCCTGGTCGAGCAGACCGGCCCCCAGGAGCAGATCGGCGTAGACACCCGGGACCGCACCGACGATCCGGTGCTCCGGCAGCGCCCGGCGCAGCAGCGCCAGTGCGGGCAGGCCGGTGAGCATGTCCCCCAGGCCGATGGCGCGGAGGATGACGGCGGTGGGCGCGCTCACGACCGGGCGATGGCGCGCTCGGCCAGCCGGGTGGTGGAGCGCCCGTCGAGGAAGGGCACCGTCACCACGCGGCCACCCCAGCCCGCGAGCACGGCCGCCTCGGGCACCTCGACACCCGAGTAGTCGCCGCCCTTGACCCACAACTGCGGGCGCAGGGTGCGCAGCACCTGCTCGGGTGTGTCCTCGTCGAACACGACGACGTCGTCCACGGCCACCAGGGCCCGCAGGATCCGCACCCGGTCCTCCACCGGCTGCAACGGCCGGCCAGGACCCTTGAGCCGGGCGACCGACGCGTCGGAGTTCACGCACACCACCAGCCGGTCCCCCAGCGCCCGTGCGGCCTCCAGCGTCGCGACGTGGCCGGCGTGCAGAAGGTCGAAGCAGCCACCCGTGGCCACCAGCACGCCGGAGCCGGCGCTGCGTGGCACCGCCGGTGCCGCGACGAACTCCGAGGCCGCCGCCACCGCCACGGCCACCGCCTCGGTGGGGAGCGCGCCCCCGGCCAGCGCCCATCCGGCGGCGGCGGCGAACCGGTCACCGGCGCCACAGGCGTCCACGGCGACCACCGGTGGGGCGGGCACCGCCAGGACGCCGTCCACTCCCACGGTTGCCAGCGCGCCCGCCGGACCGAGCGTGACGGCGACGGTGCCGGCTCGCCACCGGTCCCGGAGCGCGATCGCGCGGTCGGCCACCGCCGCGACGTCCGGCCGCGGCCCCGGGTCGTACCCCAGCGCCTCGACCGCGTTCGGGGTCACCAGCCGGCAACCGGGTACCGGCTCGGCGCCCCGCGGGTGCGGATCCCAGAGGACCGGCCGGTGGCGGGCGGTGTCGGCCAGCAACGCGCGCACGGCGGGATCGGCCGTCATCCCGTAGCCGTAGTCGGCGACGATGACCGCGTCGGCCTGCGCGAGGGCCGCGGCGACGGCGTCCGGCAGCGGCCCGATCGGGCCGCCGGCTCCTCCCCGGTCCACCCGGGCCACCGTCTGGCCGGAGGCGCGGATGCGGTGCTTCACCGGAGTCGAGCCCTGCCACGGCACCGCGACCAGCCCGACGCCCGCCGGCAGGGCCGCGCGCAGCGTCGCGCCGTCGGCGTCGTCGGCCAGCGGCACCACCAGCAGCACCCGGCCCCCGTCGCGGGCGGCGAGTGCGGCGGTCAGCCCCGCTCCCCCGGCGCGGACGGTCTCGGTCGTGGTCTGGACGACGGGGACGGGACCGTCCGGAGACAGCTTCGACACCTGGCCCACGGTGTCCACGTCGAGGAGGCAGTCACCGACCACGACGAGGGTGCGCCCGGTCATGTCAGCGGCCCGAGTCGGGCATCGAGCTCGGCATCGAGGCCGGCGCACAGCACGTGCAGCAGGACGAGGTGCACCTCCTGGACGGTCGCGGTGAACGCCGAATCGACCGTCAGGAAGTCGTCTGCCGCCTCGGTCAGCGCGTTGGGCCCGCGCCCGGTCATCGCCCAGCAGAGCACCCCGCACTCGCGGGCCCGCTGGGCCGCCCGGACCACGTTGGGGCTGCCCCCGGAGGTGGACAGCAGCACCGCCACGTCACCGGGACGGGCGTGCGCCTCCAACTGCCGCGCGAAGCCCTCGTCGTGGCCGTAGTCGTTGGTGATCGCGGTGAGCGCGGAGACCTCCGCGTGCAGGGCCACCGCGGAGAACGGCCGGCGGTCGTCGCGGTAGCGGCCGACCAGCTCGGCGGTGAGGTGGGCGGCCTGGGCCGCGCTGCCACCGTTGCCGGCCGCGAACAGCCGCGCTCCGCCGGGGAGGAGACCGGCCAGTTCACGACCCCAGCGGGTGGCCAAGGCGACGGCGGGACCGCTCCCGGCCAGGGCCTCGGTCAGGTACCGGACGTGCTCGACGCCGACGGGGGTGCGCAGGCCGGTCACGGCGCCACCGCCCGCCGATCCGGCCGGGGCATCGCGGACCGGATGATCCGGCGGTAGTTGATCTCGGTCTTGCGGGCGACCTCTCGCCAGTCGTAGGCGGCGACCACCCGTGCCCGGCCGGCGGCGCCCATGCGGGCCCGCCGCGCCGGGTCGGCGAGGAGGGTGCCGACCGCGGTGGCGAGCTGCTCGGGGCACCGGGGCGGCACCAGCAGGCCGGTGTGCCCGTCGACCACCGTGTCGGTGAGCCCACCGACGGCGGTTCCCACGACGGGCACGCCGCAGGCCATGGCCTCGAGCGGCACGATGCCGAATGGCTCGTACCAGGGCGCACAGACGACGACGTCGGCCGAGCGGATCCACGCGCCCACCTCGCCGCGGTCGGCCCGCCCGACCAGGCGCACCCGCTCGGCGATCCCGAGCCCGGCCGCCTGCTCCAGCAGCGCGGCCGCCGACGGGTCGGCGGCCAGCTCGTCGGGGGCGGGGCCGCCGACGACGACCAGCTCGGCGTCCGGCAGCCGAGCCAGCGCGCACAGCACGTCACCCAGGCCCTTGCGCGCCACGAGCCGGCCGATCACGAGCAGGCGCGCCGTCCCGCCCCGCGGGGCGGCCGGTCCGTCCGGGGTGAAGGAGTCGGTGTCCACGCCACTGGGGACGACGCTGACCCGCCGGGGATCGACCCCCAGCGCCTCCAGTTCGACCACCTCGTCGGCGCAGGTGGCGATCACCCCCGCCGCCGATCGGGCGACCGCCGTCTCGACGCGGATGCGGGGCGCGGGACTGGTGTCCGCCGGCCCCTGCCACCGGCGCTTGACCGTGCCCAGCGCGTGGAAGGTCTGCACGACCGGGATCCCGAGCCCGCGGGTCGCGTCGACGGAGGCCTTGCCGCTCATCCAGAAGTGCGCGTGCACCAGGTCGGGGGGCGCGGCGGTCAGCGCCGCCCGCAGGGAGCCGGCCAGCTCTGTGACGTGGGGCCAGATCTCGTCCTTGGGCAGTGGCGAGGGCGGACCGGCGTCCAGGTGCTCGACCACCACGCCCGGCGCGAACGGCACGCGGACCGGCACGGCCGGGTCGTCCCGGCGCGTGTAGACGGTGACCTGGTGGCCGCGGTCGGCGAGGGCACGGGCCAGCATCGCTACGTGCACGTTCTGCCCGCCGGCGTCCACCCCGCCCAGGGTGGCCAGCGGGCTGGCGTGTTCGGACAGCATCGCGACGTCCATGCTGGACCCGTCCATCAGCCGACCTCCTTCAGCAGGGTGTTCCAGTCGGAGAGGAACCGGTCCAGGCCGAAGCGCTCCAGCGCAGCTGCCCGGGCGACCTTGCCCGCGGCCCGGGCCGCATCCGGGTCGGTCAGCCGGGCGCGCGCACCGCTGACCAGCCGGTCGACGTCGGTGGCGACGACCCCGGCGGCGGGTGGGACGACGGCCGCGGCCTCCGTGGCCGCCAGCACGACGACCGGCATGCCGATCGTCATCGCCTCGACCAGCGACAGGCCCAGCGACGTCCAGCGGGTCAGGTGCAGGTAGACCCGGCGGCGGGCGAGCCGGCCGTGCATGGCCGCCTGGGGCAGGTCCTCGAACTCGGTGACCGGCACGCCCAGTGCCTCGTGCAGTCCGGTGACGCGCATGCCGAACACGTCGACGTCGATCCCGCCGCGCGCGAACGGCGCGATCAGGTCGGTGCCCACCGTGCGGCCGCGGGACACCGGGTCATTGGTGACGACGGCGGCCCGCGGCAGCTCACCGGTCCAGACCGGCCCGGGGTCGACGATGCCGTGCTCGACCACCCGCGTGGGGGCCGCACCGGCGTCCCAGGCGACCCGGTTGAAGTGCGTGACGTGCACCAGCGGGATGTCGGCGCGGTCGGCCAGCAGGTGCCGTGAGCCGGCCGGCGTGGGGGGCGTGTCGTGCTCCACGTAGACGGCGGGGACGTCGACGCCGGCCGACCAGCCGGTCCACGCGCGCAGCAGCTCCAGGTCGCGCGGCCGCTGGAGAACGACGACGTCGACGGCTTCCTCCCGCAGCTGCTCGGGAGTGACCTCGACGACGGACCGCGGCCAGGTCCACGTACGGGCGCGGCCCAGCCCGTCGGGGCTGCGATCGGTCGAGCCCGGCGCCGTCACCACCGGCACCAGGTACCGGTGGGGGCCCTGCACGAAGGCGGTGAGCCAGGACCCGTGCACGTGCCAGACGAGGACGTTCACGCGGCGACCCCCACCAGGCTGAGGACGGCCGCGGTGACCTCCGCGGGCGCGACGCCGGCCAGGCACGGATGACCCGGGACGGGGCACAGCCGCGCCCGGCTGCCCGCGCAGGCCGCCGTCTGGTCACCCAGAACCGTCCGCGCCGCGGTGTGCGGACCCCAGCGGACCAGCGGCACGACCGGGGAGAACAGGCTCACCACCGGGGTGCCGACCGCGGCGGCCAGGTGCGCGGGGCCGGTGTTGCCCACCGCGACGGCGTCGGCTCCGGCGATCACGGCGGCCAGCTCGGCGACGTCCAGCCGGCCCCCCAGATCCAGCGCGGAGGAACCGGCGACCGCCGCGGTCAGCGGGCGTTCAGCGGGGCTCCCCGTGACGACGACCCGGCAACCCTCCGCGGCCAGCCCGCCGACCACCTTCGTCCACCGGTCCCCGGGATAAGCCCGGGCCGGGGCGTCGGCACCGGGGTGCACCACGACGTAGCGCGGCGGCAGTCCGCCGACGACGGGCAGTCCGGCTCGCAGCCGCAGGGCGCCGTCGTCGTCGGGTGGCAGGCGCCAGCCCGCGCCCGCGGCGATGGCCAGCATCCGGACCGGTTCCGGGTCGTCGGGCGGTTCGGGCAGGCGGACGTCGAGCAGGGTGCCCGGGAAGTCGGTGCTGGCGGCCGCGATCCACGCCACACCGGCCAGCCGGAGCACCAGCGCCGTGGGCAGGGCGCTCTGGTGGAACGACGTGAGCACGAGCGCCGCGTCGAACCGGCCGCGCAGCGTCTCCACCAGCGCGGCGACCGCGGCCGGGTCGGTCGGTCCGCCGTCCGGGGAGATCCAGGGCGCATCGAACACGAGCACGTCGTCGACCCCGGGCAGCAACCGCGCCGCCTCGGCGCCGCGCGGGCCGGCGAGCACGGTCACCTGCCCGGCTCCCGCGGCGACCGCACGCACGGCCGGCCCGCAGACGACGACGTCGCCCAGGCTGTCCAGCCGCACCACCAGCACCCGGGAGGCGTGACCCGGCGCGGTCATCGCGCAGCTCCGAGGAGATGGGCGACGGCGGTACCGAGGTCGCCGCAGACCACGGGCGCGGCGGCGAGCTCGGCGGTCGCCGTCGCGGCGGTGGGCACCAGCAGAGCCCGCGCCCCTGCGGCCAGGGCGGCGTCGACGTCGGCGCCGATGTCGCCGACCAGGGCACAGGTCTCCGGCCCGACCCCCAGCCGGTCGGCGGCGGCGCGGACCGATCCCGGCGCGGGCTTGCGGCAGTCGCAGCTGTCGTCCGGGCCGTGCGGGCACACCGCCCACACGTCGAAGGCGCCGAAGATCTCGTCGATCCGCGCGTGCACCCCGGCCATCTGCTCGGCGCTGAACACACCGCGAGCGAGGCCGGACTGGTTCGTCACCACGCCGACCGGAATTCCGGCCGCCCGGGTCCGCGCCACGGCCTCCACCGCGCCCGGAACGGGGCGCACGAGCACGGGGTCGCCGTTGTAGGGCACGTCGACCACCAACGTGCCGTCGCGGTCGAGCAGCAGCGCCTTCAGCGGGGCGAGTTCCGGCGTGACCGGCCGCGGCGGGGTGCTGCGCACCAGGGCACGCAGCCACCACCAGACGGCGGCGGGCGGGATGGCGATCGAGGTGGCGATCATGGTCGTCACCTCGGTGGGGGTCCGCGGCCCGGGTGCGATCCGGGCCCAGGCGAACTCCGCCACGCCCGCGGCCCAGCCCAGTGCGCCGAGCGCGGCCGGCCGCGGCCGCCGCGCGAGCGCGCCGCCCACCGCCAGCAACCCGGCGGCGGTGATGAGCAGGTGCCGCGGGCGCCGCCCGGTCGAGGCCCCGGCCCGGTCAGCCCAGGTCGGCCCGTGCAGCCGGCGCATGAGGAGGTCGTCGGCGTTCCCGCGCTGCTGCCGGAGGCTGGTCCATCGGCCGGCCGGGCGGACCGGGTGTGTCGTGTGCCGCCGCCCGACGACCAGCCGGCGGCCGGAGTCCTGCACACGCAGCGCCAGGTCGGCGTCCTCCCGGAAGGCGCGCGGGAACCGCTCGTCGAACCCGTCCACGACGGCCAGGGCGTTCCGGCGGTAGGCCATGTCGGCGGTGATCCACCACGCACCGGACAGGCCCGCGGTGCCGCGCTCCCAGTCGGTCGGCCGGCGCCCCTCCGGGAGCGGGACGTCGATCTCGGCCTGGGTGGCGGCCACCCCGGCCGCGTCCGCGGCCGCCAGGTCCGCCGCCAGCGCGGCACACCAGTTCCCGGGCACCAGGACGTCGTCGTCGAGGAAGGCGATCCAGTCCACGTCGACAGGGACGGCGCGCCAGCCGGCGTTCCGGGCGGCCGCCGGGCCGCGGCCGCCGGCGGAGAGGACCAGCACGTGCCGCGCGATCCCGTCAGGGAGTTCCCGCACGTCGACGACGGGCTCCGCCGACGGAACCACCCGGTCGTCGACCACGACCAGCCACTCGGGCCGGGGCCCCTCGGCGACCGCCAGGGCCGTGAGCAGCGACCGCAGGGAGGGCCGGCCCAGCGAGGGGATGACGACGGCGTACCGGGGATCAGTCACGAGCGGCTCCCGCGAAGGCCCAGCGCCGATGAACGACGAACGGACCGATCGCCAGCAGGTCGACCGGACCAGAGCCGAAGCACTCCAGCGCGTCGCGGGGGGTGTCGACCATCGGGCGACCCGCCGTGTTCAGGCTGGTGTTGACGACGACCGGCAGGCCCGTGCGCCGCTCGAAGGCGGTGAGCATCCGCGCCACCAGGGGTTCGTCGGCCGGATCGACCGACTGGATCCGGGCCGTGCCGTCGACGTGGACCACCGCGGGGATGCGGTCCCGCCACTCCGGCGCCACGTCGTGCACGAAGAGCATGTAAGGGCTCGGCACCGGGCCGCGACCGAAGATCTCGCGGGCGCGGTCGATCCGCACCATCGGGGCCACCGGCCGGAACTGTTCGCGGCCCTTCACGTCGTTGAGCCGCTCCACGTTCCCCGCCGGCTCGGGGTGGGCCAGCAGCGAGCGATGCCCGAGCGCACGGGGGCCGTACTCGCTGCGGCCTTGGAACCAGGCGACGATCGCGTTGTCGGCCAGCGCGGCGGCGACCTCCTCGGCGACGTCCGGGCTGCGCCGGTAGGCGACCTCGGCGGTCTGCAGCACCGCCTCGATCTCCTCGTCGGACCAGCCGCGGCCGAGGTCGGCGCCGGGGAACGCCTCGGTCGGCTCACCACCGGCCCAGGACAGTTCGAGCGCTCCGCCGAGCGCCGTACCGGCGTCACCGGCGGCGGGCTGCACCCAGAGCTCGTCGAAGCCCGACTCTGCCGCGAGACGGGAGTTGGCCACGCAGTTCAGCGCCACCCCACCGGCCAGGGCCAGCCGCGTCTCTCCCGTCGTCTCGTACAACCAGCGGGCCAGGTCCAGCAGCACCTCCTCGGTCACCAGCTGGACGGCGGCAGCCAGGTCGGCGTGCTCCGCGGTCCACTCCTCCTGGGGCCGGCGCGCCTTGGCGAGAGCCGAGAAGTCGACGCCGGCCGTGACGAACCCGCCATCGCCGGTGGCGTGCACCGACTCGCGCAGCACGTCGGCGTCGCGGGGCTTGCCGTAGGAGGCCAGCGCCATGACCTTGAACTCGTCGGAGCTGCGAAGGAAGCCGAGGTGGGCGGTCGCCTCCTCGTAGAGGAGCCCCAGGGAGTGCGGCAGCTGCTGCGAGGCCAGCACCTCCAGCACGCCGTTCCGGTACCTGCCGGCGAGGTGGCTGTGCCGTTCCCCGCGCCCGTCGAGGACGAGCACCGCGCAACTGCCCTTCCAGGGCGCGGCCAGCGCCGCGGAGGCGGCGTGCGCGACGTGGTGCGGGAC